>VFQN01000020.1_pt1 | contig 378687 bp, 303 predicted proteins | sample 3512371 | NCBI WGS metagenome assembly VFQN01 (sample SAMN10412370, study PRJNA504923) | tailings metagenome | isolation source: Replicate 2 from Balatoc abandoned mine | place: Philippines: Itogon, Benguet | collected 2017-08-28 | reverse complement strand
TTAACAAAAAGCGCTTGTCGTTTGGATGGAGCGCAGCGCAATCCGTTCTTTTTGATTTAAAATAAGGGGATGGAACTTTTTAGTGAACGGCTTGGAATGAGACAAGTCTTTTGCTCCACTTTTCGACGACTGGAAAAGTGGAAGAAATGCGATTAAGATTATGTGTGTTGCGTTTATGCTCTTTAAGCGTAAGAGTGATTTTCACTCAATTGCACTTAATTTATTCTATCATTCAATAGTTTAATCCGATCCAATATCTCTTCCATTGAATAATCCGGAATTCCAACATATCCTTCCGGCAAACTCAATCCGTTCACCTGACCAATAGTATTATTTACCTTCAAATGAACCAACAAATCTGCAAGTTGACTAATCTCTTCCCCCAATTCCATCACTTCACGAATTGGTCGCAAACAAGTAATTCCGTCCACAGCACGTTCATATTCTGCAAAAACTGTTGTCGGATTCAAACGAACAACTTCTTTCGGAATTTCAACCAAAACCAATGGAATAAAGGATCGTTTTGCTTTTTTCAGCATCGAAGCAGTCAATAAACGCTCAGATTTCCGGTATGTCAAACTGAAATAGTCCTTTCCGATTGAAATCCCGATATGTGGCGGAATTTTATCCGCATTCCAAATCCAGATAATCGTTTTTTGTGTCACATTTTCCGGAAAACCTGCCTGAATGGCATCAAAGTTGAATTCAGACATTCACACTTCCTTTAAACACAGAAACAGCCGGACCAATCAGCCAAATATTACTGAAACCATCCTGATTTCGCGTGAATTTCACCGAAAGATTTCCACCCTGGGATTTTACCTGGTATTCAAACTCTCCGGAAATGTTGTTCTTTTCTCCCAATGCCAAAGCAGCAGCAGTAACGCCGGTTCCACAACTTAAGGTTTCATCTTCTACCCCACGTTCATACGTACGGATTTCAAACGAATGTTCACCCGTTTGATGCACTGCATTCACATTAATTCCCTCTTGTTTATACTTGTCGGAATAGCGGATTTGCTTTCCATAAGCAACAATATCAAAATCGGAAAGATTCTCTGTAAAATGAATAAAATGCGGTGATCCTGTATTCAAAACAAAATCTTTCTGAGTAGTATCAATCGAAGAAACATCATTCATCTTTAAAAACACCAAACCAGCTGATTTCACAGCCTCATGCTCACCGTCAATTGCCATGAAACGGACAGATTCTTTCAAAATTCCCAATTCATGCGCAAAAGCAACCGAACAACGCGCTCCGTTTCCACAAAAACTCTTGGATCCGTCGGAATTGTAATAATCCACTTCAAAATCAACTCCTTCCAACGAATTGATTTTAATCAAACCATCAGCCCCGATTCCGAAACGCCGGTCACACAGTTTTTGTATATCCGGAATACTTAAATGATTCCATTCACCGGAGCGGTTATCAATTAGGATAAAATCATTCCCTGTTCCCTGGTATTTTACGAAGACCAAATTCATATACTCCTTGCTATGATTGAGTTACAAGCCAATTAGGCTTAACAATCTTTAACGCACAAAAGTAACAATCATCAAGGAAATTCGATTATAATTGTGTGAAAATTTAACAGAAACAAAAACTAATAGATCCCATGAACAATACATTGAAATACCTAGGAGTTGGTTTTGTTGGTGGAATGATTCCATTCGCCTTCGGCTTCTTTTTATCGTCGAACTACAATACTCCTCTATCAGAACAAGTCATTGATGGCAACCGCATTGCACAAACAGTTTCTTATAACGGAATGCCGGTCGAGGGAAGTACTTCATTCGTTGAAGCATCAGAAAACACAATCAATTCAGTGGTTCACGTAACCACAAAAGTCGTCCGGACACAAGTTCAGAGAGATCCTTTTTATGAATTCTTTTACGGACCTGGAACCGGCGGAAGAGAATACAAACAATACGGAAGCGGTTCCGGATCGGGAGTCATCGTTTCAAGTGCAGGTTATATCGTAACGAATAATCACGTGATCCAGGATGCTTCGGAAATTGAAGTGATTCTGAACGACAATTCAAAATACACGGCAACCGTGATCGGAACAGATCCTTCAACAGATATCGCGGTTCTGAAGATCGATGCTCCGGGATTGAGACCAATTGCAATCGGAAACAGCGACGAATTGCGCGTCGGAGAATGGGTATTAGCGGTTGGAAACCCGTTTAACCTCACTTCTACGGTTACAGCAGGAATCGTGAGTGCAAAAGCGAGAAACATCAACTTGCTTTCCGACAGAACCAGAAATACAAACGTTCCGATTGAATCCTTCATTCAAACCGATGCTGCTGTAAACCCAGGAAACTCAGGTGGAGCTTTGGTCAATACGAAAGGTGAACTGGTCGGAATCAATACCGCAATCGCTTCTCAAACAGGTTCGTATACAGGATACAGTTTTGCCGTTCCGGTGAACCTGGTAAATAAAGTCATGCGTGACATCATCGACTTCGGAGTTGTTCAACGTGCGTACCTTGGTGTACAGATCGCTGACATCAACCAGGAAATCAAGGAAAAAAACAAATTGCCGTCAACCAAAGGTGTATTTATTTCAGGCGTTACTGAAAACGGCGGTTCGGATAAAGCCGGTGTGAAACAAAACTGGGTGATTCTGAAAGTCGGAACAAAAGAAGTAAACTCCGTGGCTGCCTTGCAGGAAGAAATCGGGAAACGCAGACCTGGTGATAAAGTGAACCTGACTTTGCGTACCGAAGACGGCTCTGAAGTCATCAAAGAGATTCTATTGCGTTCTGCAGACGGTGAAACGGCTCTGAAATCAAAGGAAGAAATGAGCAAAACAGCTGCTTTGGGCGGAACTTTTGCTGAATTAACTTCGAAAGAAAAGAAAGAATTGAACCTGAGTTTTGGCGTGAAGGTAAAAACACTGGAACCGGGCAAATTGAAATCAAGCGGCCTTTCCGAAGGTGATATTATTACGAAAGTCAATCAAACTCAGATTGAATCGGTTGAGCAGCTTACGCGCATCCTGAACAGCGCTAAAGGCGGTGTTTTATTGGAAATCGCTTCCGAAAGCGGTAAAAAAGAATACATCGGATTTGGTTTATAAACCAAATCCAAGAGTTGAAAGGTTCAAAAAGTTCAATGGTATTTTTTTCATTTTAAACTTTTTAACTCTTTGAACTATTTGAACTTCTGGTTCAAAAGTGCCGTATTTCGGGACTCAATATAAAAAAATTGTTAAGGCATGGTTTTTGAGAGGGCAAAATCTCCCAAAAATCTGCCTTTTTTATTTGGAAATCACTTCTCTTTCGTCGTAACTTTGCATCCTGATTTTCATTAATCGTTATAAAACGAAGTTCATTACATGAGACAACTTAAGATTACAAAATCGATTACCAATCGTGAGAGCCAGTCGTTAGACAAGTATCTTCAGGACATTGGTAAAGAAGAGCTAATCACCGCCGAAGAAGAAGTAGAATTGGCGCGTAAAATCAAACAAGGCGATCAAAGAGCACTAGAGAAATTGACCCGTGCAAATTTACGTTTCGTCGTGTCTGTAGCAAAACAGTATCAAAATCAAGGATTGACATTACCCGATTTAATTAACGAAGGGAATTTAGGTTTGATCAAAGCTGCACAGAAGTTTGACGAAACGCGTGGTTTCAAATTCATTTCTTATGCTGTTTGGTGGATTCGTCAATCAATTTTGCAGGCTTTGGCTGAGCAAGCGCGTATTGTACGTTTACCTTTGAACCAGGTAGGTTCCCTAAATAAAATTAATAAGGCTTTCTCCAGATTGGAGCAAGAATTCGAAAGACCGCCATCCGCAGAAGAATTAGCTGAAGCGTTGGAGGTTCCGGAAGATAAAATCAAGGAAAGTTTAAATGTTTCAGGTCGTCACGTATCTATGGATGCTCCTCTTTCTTCTTCGGAAGACGGTGGTACATTGATGGATGTTATGGCGAACACTGACTCACCGAAAGCAGATCACGCATTGATGGCAGAATCTCTTCAAAGAGAGATTGAGCGTTCATTGAGCACATTGACTGATAAAGAACGTGAGATCATCCGTTTGTTCTTCGGAATCGGAATGAATCATGGACTGACGCTGGAAGAGATCGGAGCGAAATTCAATCTGACTCGCGAGCGTGTGAGACAAATTAAGGAGAAGGCGATCAGACGTCTTCGACACACGTCTCGAAATAAGTTACTGAAAGCATATTTAGGATAAGAAAAAAGGCTGTCTGCAATCGCGGGCGGCCTTTTTTGCTTTATACAAATGCCCTTAATCAATTGAAAATAAGAAGAAGCACTGCTTCTGATAAATGATCCACGGTAGTGGATTAAATACATAAATTAAATAAATATACACGTTAGATGGAAGCTGCATTAGGCTATGAAAAAGAGTTAAACATGCACGTTCAAAAAGAACGCGCTGCTGTTAAATTGTCAAGTCACGTTGGTGAGTTACTTTACGACAGAGGAATTGAATTGGTTTTGTTCCGTAATCACCTTACAGACATTACCATTTCTGAAATTCTGAATTTGCATGAGTATGCAAAGAATGTTGTGAAGAAACCAATCGACATTGAAACAACTGCTGCTTTGGCGGAAGAGTTGTTGAAAATGGATTTGGCTCCTGCTAAAATCGATATCGGTAAGTTATCCAGTGAGTGGATTGCTGAGGGAACTAAATTTGACTCAAAAGCTTCTTTCCTTGCTGCAAAATTGGGACAATTCTCCAGTGCATCCGGAACTCTTGAACCAAGAGATGTCGTATTGTACGGTTTCGGTCGTATCGGTCGTTTGGCTGCCCGTGAGTTGATCAAACAAGCTGGTAAAGGACAACAATTGCGTTTGCGTGCAATCGTTACGCGTGGTGCAACGGATAAAGACATCATCAAACGTGCTGCTTTATTGCGTTCTGATTCTGTTCACGGTGCTTTCAAAGGAAGTGTTGTAGAAGATTTGGAAAACAAAGCATTGATCATCAACGGACAAATCGTTCACATGATCGATGCATCTAATCCGGAAGATGTAGATTATACACAATACGGAATCAACAATGCATTGATCGTTGATAACACAGGTGTTTACACAAACCGTGAAGCTTTGTCAAGACACATGTCTTCAAAAGGCGTTTCCAAAGTGCTTTTGACTGCTCCGGGGAAAGAAATTCCAAACGTAGTTTACGGAATCAACCAGGGAACGTTGGATGTAGAGAATGAAACGATTTACTCTGCAGCTTCTTGTACAACCAATGCAATCTCCCCTGTTTTGAAAGTGGTGAACGATGCATTCGGAATCGTAAAAGGACACATCGAAACGGTTCACGCATATACAAACGATCAGAACTTGTTGGATAACATGCACAAATCTTCCCGTCGCGGACGTTCTGCTGCTATCAACATGGTAATTACTTCTACAGGAGCCGGTGCTGCTGTAACGAAAGTAATTCCTGATCTGAAAGATAAATTGACTGCAAATGCGGTTCGTGTACCAACTCCAAACGGTTCATTGGCAATTCTTTCTTTGGAATTGAAAAACGGAACAACGATCGAAGAAGTGAACAATGTCGTTCGTACAGCTTCTTTGGAAGGTGATTTGGTAAACCAGATTTTCTACTCTTACGATCCGGAATTGGTATCAAGCGATATCATCGGAAATACCTGTTGTTCGGTATACGACTCTCATGCAACAATCGTTTCTCCTGATGGAAAGAACGTGGTTCTTTACACTTGGTACGATAATGAGTTCGGTTACACGAAACAAGTAATTCGTTTGGCGAAACACATTACAAAAGTTCAACGTTTGATTTACTATTAATCAAATTGATATATTCAAAAAAAGTCGGGGTGAAAAATTTTTCACCCCGACTTTTTTGTTACCGGATTGGATGAATTACTGAATCACTGTATGGAAATTCAATTCGATATCCGTTTCTCCCAGCACATCCCAAACCCGTTTGACAATTTGCAAAAATCTGTTTTTTGCAGCACATAAATACCAAACAGCTATATTTGGAAAATTTCTTCTATAAACAATAGTTATAGTTAAATGTCCCTACAGTTCGCAATAATAATGTCCATATTACTTATAACGTTACCAGTTATAGCATTGATCTATGAACATTCATGGCGTATCTGTTTTCGCAAAAAACTAAAACCAAAGCAAAGCGCGAATGTTCCTGAATTCAAGACAGTAAAACCAGCGGCTGATCCCAAAATATTGAAAACAGACGATGAAATTCGCTTGTATATCAAAGAGAATCCCAGAAGTTTCCCCGATCAAGCAGATTGGCAGCCGCTATTGGAAGAAATGTTACGGGAACTAGTCGACGCCGGATGGGATACGGGAATTCCGATATACGCAAAATACAAATTCGGATCTTATTCGATGCATATCATTTCAGATGATCAACAGCTGAAAAGAAAATTGTACTATGTCATCCATAAATACGAAGAATTGTATGACACGAAAGATTTTTATTAAAATAGTTCAGATTCATAACCCATTTCTTGAAATTCAGTAACGTACAAATACGTTACTGAATCACTGTATGGAAATTCAGTTCGATATCCGTTTCTCCCGGTTCGCATTGCCCTGTTTTTACTCCCGGCTGATGTCTCAACCGAATGGTAGAAGTTCCTGTTGATGCGGCACCCAAAACCCACTGACTGGTGATTCCGATCGGAATATTATTTGCATCCGCATCAGTGCGTGTGATGGTTGCAGTTAATCCGCCGGAAATATCGAAACAAAACAAGTGATCAACTCCTTCCTCTTCCACTTCTTCCGTAATGTTTTGCACAGGTGTTGTACTTTCATTCAACAGCGTAATAGTTGCATGATACGTTGTATTTGCAACCAAACGAATCGTATCAAAAACAGACGGATTATTTCCTCCCGGCCCGTCAAGATCCACAAATCGTGCTTCTACATTCGGGTGCACACCGTTCGGATCCGTGAAAACAATTTTAAAGGTCGTAATCAACTCTTGTTCATTCGGATTGGTTGGAGTTTCCACCTCTTTTTTCTTTTCTTTTTTACAAGCTGCCAATGCGATGCTCAGCACGCTCAAAATCATCAATACTTTTTTCATATTATTCTCTTTTTGTAATCTGCGTTAGCGATTAATTAATTTTTCTTGTTATTTATCGAAAACGGAACCAATACTTTAATGGTCCAGTTCCTTCCCAGTTCGTCAGTAAAATATCGGAATCGATTCATGTAATCCCGGTAACTTAAATTTGTCAAATTGGAGCATGCAAGAACAACCTGCAAGTTTTCTCCGCCATTCATTTTCTTACTAATTCCTATCTGTGCACTCAACAAATCATATCCTTTCGGAGGTGCAACATAATCTGAATTAGGGACATATCTCTTTTGTTTGAAAACATCCAACAACTCCACTTCCGCAAAGAAGTTCAGCTTGTTTCCACTTCGAACGGTTGAAAAACGCACCCGTTGCGTGATTCTGTTCGAAGGCATTCCATATAAAAATTGATTGTTTCGAAGATCTTTGCCAAACAGCAAATTTCCCTGGAATTGATACGTCACATACTTCCCTATAGGAATTTCCAGCCTTCCGTTCAATCCATAAATCTGTGTGTTGGATTGTACATAACGGAATACGGGAAACGCACCGACAATCGTCAACATCGGCGGAAGTGAAGGTTGCAGGTTGATGTAGCCGTCAAAATAATTGTAGAACCCCGACACGTCTACTTTTGCAATATGCGACTTGTATTGAACTCCCAATTGCGTATTGTAAACGATTTCTTTTTTCAAAGTCGCATCACCGATTTCAATGGACGCCGCTCCGTGATGCAAACCGTTACTGTACAATTCATTAATCGAAGGTGGTCTCCACGCTGTTCCCGCATTCAGGCGAACAATCCAATGATGTCCCAAAAGTCGTGACAAACCGGCTGTTGCGCTTGGATTTTGAAATTGCCTATTCGGATTCGTCAACACATTGTTCTTGTAAACAAACACATCCAGTCTGGAATAATCGTAACGGACACCAAAATCAAACAACCACTTTTCATTCTCATATGTTCCCAGGTAATATCCTCCGAATTGCAATTTCTTAAAATTCGGAATGAAGAATCGCCCGGAATAAGCATTACTCTGTTGAAGTCCGGAAACACCAAAGGTACTTTTGAAACGTTTCGAGTGTTGTATTTCCGTTTTCAGATCCAGGGAGTTTGTCCAGAGATTCAATTCAAATGCGGGCAAATTCAGTGCTGCCAAACTGTCATTGTAGGCTTTATGCAAGTCATATTCCTGACGCAAATTAAACTGGTAACCATAAACCAACGTGGTCTTGATCTTTGTGTTCCAGTTATAAGCCAGGTGAACTTTACTCAAGTCATGTTGAACCAACTGTCTCGGGTTTTGCAGTTTGTAGGTGAAAACACCTGTATCTTTGGGAACAGAAGCTGTAAATGCAGCATTCAAATCGGATAAATTCCCGATATGAGATCCGGTGAAAATCCCCAGGTTGGTCGAATACTTCGTATAGAACACATCCATTTCAAACTTTTCACCTTTATAGCCCAAAGCTGCGCTGTAGCTGTATTCATTCGAAGCAGTATTCTTAATCAAATAACCGGGCGCTTTTTGGGTTCCGTTGATTCTTCCCGTTCCGTGAACACGATACGCCCATTTCTTTGATTTGGTGAATGATCCGGCAACAAGTCCAGAAATTCCGCCACCTCTTCCATTGCTGTTTCCATTCAATTTGACCCAGCCGGCAGTGTTTTTATGATAACGCAGCTCATCCGGAGAAACCAAAATAACTCCTCCGATGGCATCTGTTCCGTATTGCAAGCCCGAAGCTCCCTGGATAACGGTTAAATTTTCCGCCAAATTGGGATCAATTTCCGGTGCATGCTCACTTCCCCATTGCTGTCCTTCCTGGCGAATTCCATTGTTGACAACAACCAGGCGGTTGCTATGCATTCCGTTAATAACAGGTTTCACAATGGAAGATCCCGTATTCAAACTTGTAACTCCCGGAAAACGAATCAACTGATCTCCCAAAGTCGTTCCCTTAATCTGAGAAATATCATTGGTTTTCAAGGTCATTGTTTCCTGTGATTCTCTTGGAAAACGGTAAGCTTCGATCAACAATTCGTCCAGTTCTACCTGGTGCGTCTCTACTTTAAAAACGATTAGGCCTGTGCTTGGAACAGAAATGTCCAAATCTACCGGCTCACAACCGAAATGAGGAACGCATCGCAGTTTTAAAGAACCTGCACACAGATTCGTGAAACGAAAAACTCCCAGGGAATCCGTTTGCGTCACACTTGTCTGAATCGAAACCCGTGCGTCGGGAATCAATTGATTGGTATGAATGTCCCGTACTTCACCGCTTATGGTGTAATCACATTTTTGTGAATAGGACCACGCTGAGAAATACAGAAGTATTCCTAATACATAAAATTTCATGAAAATGAATGATAATATTGTCAAACAATCACTGCTCAGTTCAAAACTGAAACTGTATCAAATGATATCACTCATCGGCGGGCCACGAAGTTGAAGCTGTATTGTTTTTACCGGTAATTCAGCAGATGAAAAATCCAGGAAAAGAAAGCCAAACGTATTTTCCAGGAAGGAAATTGTAACAGGACTTTCATGAAATAAAATCGGCAGGTGCAAATCACAAAACCCACACTTTTCAATTCCTTGCTTGAAAGTTAAACCGTCCGTGTGATCGTTGAAATGCTTTGTTGTGTGCTGATGAGCATAATCATGCCAACTGTTTATCGGAACCAGGAATCCCAGGAAACCAACCAGCAAAAGACAAGAAATAATTCGCATCAGCAATTTACTCATGGAGCAAAAGTAAACTAAATGCAATTCAATTGCAATAAGAAGTGGTAAATATTTCTCAAAAAAAGTCGGGGCGAAAAATTTTTCGCCCCGACTTTTTTATTTTATCTCTTTAATCCGTTTTGTTTCAGGCATTTCATCACCTTCTTATCATGCTTGGCACGTTCTTCCGGTGTTGTATTCGGTGTTGTAAGTAATTCCTTGCATTTCTGATCCACCACTTCCCATCGCGCCATCACCTTCTCTTCCTGTTTCGGAGTCATTCCCCCTTTTTCAAAAGCAGTATTGATTGAATCATTCGCAATCACACACGTACAAAAATCCCACTGTTCACCATATTTCTTCACGATTTTTTCATGATTTTCCTTCATTTCAGCCGTTACAGATTTCTTCTCAACCGCAGTATCTTTCAAAGCCGTAGTTAAATCATCGACTTCTGAAATCGTATCTTTTGTCACATCGATTTCACATTCCTTACATTCCTCATTGGAACTGCACGAAACAAAAAACAAAGCCAGGAATAAAAATTGAAAATATATTCGTTTTTTCATACGCTTGAGTTACAGACAAATATAAAAAATCCGTCCTAAAGGTGGCAATTTATTTATTCACTCAGACTGACAGCCCGTGAACTGAAAGCTAATATTCAGGAAAAGGAATCAAAACAATCGTGTACTTGTAGGAATTGTACTTCGGTTTCAATACGATCCTTGTTCTGGACAAACTGGTAATTTCAAAAGTAATGTCGTGCTTTTCTCCCCGGAATCCCAATTCATTTTTTCGCATATCGAGCCAGAAACTCCGTTTAATTCCGGACTTCGTACCCAAATTTTTCAACACATGAAAATAAGCTTCCCTGGATTGATGGAAAACAATGATTTCTTTGTATTCAATTTGAAGCGGTGTATAATCTTTGTCTCCGTCCAATTGTTTGTCGACCAGCCAGACTTTCGACGAATTATCATGAATCAGGATATAATTGTCAATCGGCTCAATTTCCGTATCGGAGCAAGCCGTCAAAAACAAAACCAGGAATGAAAGTATACAAGTCAATTTCATTTTGCCATATTTAGTCAAATTCGAAATTGGTTCACTTTTGAATTTTGCATTTGACAATTTTCAATTAAAAGATCATATCGTTCTTATCCAATACTTTTTTAATTTCAATTCCCATCGAATCAATGAACTCCGCTTTTATCTTTCTCGGAACATCTTCATCAATCACTTCGCAGTTCACATATTCATACTTACCCTCTTTCCATCTGAACAGGCAATTGTAATAGGTAATGTTGTCGTTGATGTTATCCGGAAAACGAATCACCAGGTCATTGTAACCGGATGCAGCTTTTCGTTCTTCAATCAGGTTTCCGTTAAAACCGTTCAGTTTTACCAGTACATCGTTTTCTCTTTCGAAAATCAATAAACGTCTCAATGGAAAACCATTTACTCCGGCTTTAATCAATAATTTAAATCCGTCTTTCAAAGGAGTTTGTGCATTCAATTTAAAAAAGCGGAAAAACTTCGGGCTGCAGGTCGGATGTTTCGGATCTTCGTCGCTCGTAGCTTTCGGGTCACATAAATGTAATTCTTTTAACAGCTCTGCCTCTACTTTTGAAGTAAAGGTATTTTCATTAAAATTCGTACTAATCGTGTTGTCTGTAGAAGCTTCTTTTCCGGAAGCATGTCGTGGTTCGATGTTAATTGTATCGTCTGACGTATCGTCACCGCAAGAGTTTAATGCAAAAAGCAAGGGAATTACAAACAAGATCTTAAGTTTCATCTGTCTTTTAATGTATTAATGAAAGACTCTAGACGAAGTTACAAATGCTTCTGTAAATTCAGTTGGTTTCACTCCGGTTTCGATTCCCTTTTCCTTAAACCAATCTAACATGCGTTCAGTCGGCATATTTCCGGTCAGATCATCTTTTGCCATCGGACAGCCGCCATATCCTTTAATTGCCCCCTCGAAATAACGGCAACCACCTTCATAAGCAGCTTTTGTCAATTCCACAGCATTCTCAGGTACAGTATGTAAATGCGCACTGATTTGAATATTCGAAAATTCAGCTGAAATCGTTGAAAAGACACTATTAACCAACTCCGGGGTTGCAATTCCAATAGTATCCGATAAAGATAACCTGGAGACCTCGAACAATTGGGTCAATCGCTCAGACCAGGTTCCGATCAAATCCGGCGACCAGGCATCTCCGTATGGATTTCCAAATCCCATGGATAAATAAAGTGCCAGTTCCTTATTTTCTTTATGACAGATATTTGCGATCGCCTCCACTCTTTTAAGAGATTCTTCAATCGTTGCATTCGTATTCCGCAATTGGAATGTTTCAGAAATACTGAACGGATATGCTAAATAATGAATCCGTTCGAATCTGGCAGCATCTTCTGCTCCTCTTTCATTTACAATAATTGCGGACAATTTTGTTTCACTCTCATCCAAACCTTCCAATACCTTGGGAGTATCCTGCATTTGAGGAATTGCTTTCGGAGAAACAAAACTACCGAAATCCAGGGTGTCAAACCCACATTTCAGCAAATGGTTTAAATAGGAGATTTTATCAGATGTTTCGATCCATTCCTTGATTCCCTGCATCGCATCTCTGGGACATTCCGTAATAAAAACACGATTATTCATGTGCTATCTGCTTTCTTTTCTTTAAAACTGCCTTATTGATTCGTTTAACCAAAGCTGGACCTTCGTAAATAAATCCAGAGTAAATCTGGACCAAACTCGCTCCGGCCATTAACTTTTCAATTGCATCTTCAGCAGAATAAATCCCTCCGACTCCAATGATCGGGAACGATCCGTTGGATCGCTGGTATAAGTAGCTGATTACTTCCGTAGATCTTTTGGTTAATGGCTTCCCGGAAACACCGCCTGCACCGATTGTTTCCACTTTGCTGCTTGAAGTTACTAAATTACTTCGTTCAATTGTAGTATTTGTAGCAATTACTCCTGCAATTTTTGTTTCATTAACGATGCCTACGATATCATCCAGTTGAGAATCAGTCAAATCCGGCGCAATCTTCAGGAAAATCGGTTTAGCAGATTTTACCTTTTCGCGCTCATCCATCAAAGTCTGAAGCAATTTTGTCAGCGGTTCCTTGTCCTGAAGCTCTCTCAGGTTGGGTGTGTTTGGCGATGAAACATTCACCACGAAATAATCAACATGCGGCTCCAGGCTGTGATAACATTTCAAATAGTCGGAAGTAGCATCTTCATTCGGAGTCACTTTGTTTTTCCCGATATTTCCACCGATAATACAAGCCGGTTTGATTTTCTTCAATCGTTCTACGATCACTTCTGCCCCGTCGTTATTGAATCCCATCCGGTTAATGATGGCCTGATCTTCGATCAAACGGAATAAGCGTGGTTTGGGATTTCCATCTTGTCCGACAGGAGTTACCGTACCAATCTCTACGAAACCAAAGCCACAAGCAGCAAGTTCGTTGATTCTGAGAGCATTTTTATCGAAACCGGCCGCTAAACCAACGGGATTCGGGAATTTGATTCCTGCCACCTCTGTTTCCAAAAGCGGGTTATTTACACAGTAAATTGACTTCCAAATCGGTTTCACAAACGGAACCTTCAGCCAAAAACCTAACAATTTAAACGTGAAATAATGAACTTTCTCAGGGTCAAATTTAAAGAGAAACCATCTCAACAAAGGGTACATGCTATCAATTTGTACCAAAGGTAAAAACACAAAACGAGCTTATCAATAGACAAACCCGTTTTGTTAAAAGAATTTTCAATGGTTCTTAGAACTTCGCTCTGTATCTGCGTTTTCCGAATTTCATCGGTCCGCTACGAGATGAAGATTTGTAAGTAATGTTTCTTGTTACCATGATGTTTACGTACAAGAAAGCATCTTTTTGCTTATCTCCACGCTGACTTCCCGGGTTAAATGCTGTTGGATTTGAAGACGGGTTTGATAAATATCCGGCCTGTGGTCCGTAAGATGCTGCAATAATTGCCGGATCGTAATAAACACCATGAACATCATCAATATAATCAGAGAAGGTTTTCACATACGTTGCTTCGATACCAACTCTCCACATGCGGTTGATTCCCATTCTGAAACCGATTCCCAAAGGAACCGTTGCTGTAATTCTACTATAATTTGCAGGGCCTCCAGGCAATCCTTGTCCTTCTGTGTGCATATCACGTAAGTTTACCCATCCGCCCTGGTATTGAGCTTTCGGGTTGTAGTACATAGCACCGATTCCTGCAATCAGGTATAATTGTTCGTTGTGATCTGTAAATCCTCTCAATCCCGGAATATTGTAACGGCGTCCGATTTTCTCATTTGCCAGTACGATAAATTCAAAACGCTGGCTCAACATCACGAAAAACGAGCGGAAATGAAGATTTCGCATGTTACGGATCGGTTCAGAGGTTAATGCATCATTACCACGAAGCATCCCCAGGTTTACCATAGTAGATGTTGCATAATAAGGATGGAAACGGTATCTGAACGAAACGGCTCCGCCAATATGAGTTGAATTAAAATCAATATCCTTCAAACTGTAGTCAGTTCCGATTTGATTAGCACCTCCAAGGTCTCCTAAGAAACTAGTTGCCCCCAATCCAAAGGAAATCTCTTTCTTGTTCATAGCCCAATTTCGCTGCGTGTTGAAGTTGGAGCTCTGAGCCAGAGTGACCATTGAAACTAGAGATAAAAGAGTTAGAGTTGTATACTTCATTCCTAAAAATTATTGTTGTAGTAGAAATCCACCTTGCTAAATTAATCTTTTTAACGAACAGCCACCTAAATTTTTTGTTGCTTTTTTTTAAATAGACATTGTTAATGAATAAGCGACTGCTTTTATTGAATGCTTTTTTTCACAAACTTGATCAAAACTGTAAAAAAGATCTTCAAAAACTTGATTTTTTTGATTTCCAGCTAGTTTTCATTTTAAATCCCTTAATCCTGGAAAAAGATTTATACGTAATGTTTCGTGTCACCATGAGATTCACATAAAAAAATGCATCTTTCTGACTGCCCCCTCTCCGGCTTCCGGGATTAAATGCTTCTGGCGAACTTGAAGGATTTGACAAATAAGCAGCATGCGGTCCGTAGGCCGCTCCGATAAGTGCCGGATCATAATATTCACCGCTTACATCGTCAATGTAGTCTGAGAATGTTTTTACATACGTTACTTCCAAACCAATTCTCCACAAACGACCGATTCCTGTTCTGAAGCCCATTCCGAAAGGAATTGTAGCTGTAATCCGTTTGTATTCCGCAGGTCCTCCGGAAAGTCCCTGCCCTTCTGTATGTTTGTCGTGTAAGGTCGTCCATCTGCCCTGGTACAGGGTTTTCGGGTTGTAATACATCGCTCCGATGCCACCGATTAAATAGAATTGTTCGTTATGGTTTATAAATCTTCCGAAACTGCGGCCTCCCCGTTCATTTGCAAATAAAATAATCTCAAAACGCTGACTCAACATCACGAAAAATGAGCGAAAGCTTAGGTTGCGCATATTGCGGACAGGTTCATTTGTCAATGCATCACTACCGCTTAACACCCCGGCATTCATCATCGTAGATGTTGCAAAATGAGGATGAAAACGATACCGGTAAGAGATAGCCCCTCCTAGTTGAGTGGAACGAATATCGATGTCTCTCAAGCCGTAATTGGTGCCGATTCTATCCGCTCCTCCCAAATCTCCTAAAAAACCGGTTGCTCCAAGCCCGATTGAAAGCTCTTTTTTATTCATCGCCCAATCACGTTGAGTATTAAAAAATTTCTGTGAAAAAGAAATGATGGGAGTGATACACAAAAAAACGGGTATAGTTATATACCTCACTCCAAAGTTCAGTGCTATAATGGTTTTCATACCAATAAGTTAGTACTTTATATAACAGTTTCCAAAAAAATAATGTTTTTAAAAGGAAATTATCTGCGGATTGATAGGTGCTGACCGAATGAGCTTTGAATAAAAAAGGCTTTCCGAATCCGGAAAGCCTTTACTCCTTTATGCGGCATATCTGCCTAAAAAGTGTTCTCTTAATTTTTCCAATGCTCTGAACGTTTTCACCTTCGCATTGTTTTCTGTAATTCCGATCGTTTCTCCGATTTCTTTAAAGCTAAGCTGTTCAAAGAAACGCATCTCTATTAACTTCAATTGTTCTTCTTTCAGTTTTTGCATCGCCGCTAAAAGAAGCGACTGATTGTGCTCAAACTCCTGGTTTTCGAAAAACAACGTATCAAATGTTGGGATTTGCACGTGTTCCATTGAAACCGTTCTGTTCGACTGTGTTTCTCTGTAGGATTGGTACAATTCGCTTTTGGCTATTCGATAAAGCCAGGAGCCGAACGGTACACCGCGGTCTTCATACTTCGACAAATTCTTAATCGCTTTGATAAAAACCTGAGAAGCGATGTCATGCGCCTGCTCCGGATCTTCCATGCGTTGTTTCAAATAGCGAAGTATCGAATCATAATACTTGCGATACAAAGGCTCAAATCTTGCCGGATCTGCCTTTGCTTGCATCACCCATACTTGCTCCTCCTGGAGAAGTTCCGGTGACTGATGGAAATAGACATTAACTGCCATGGTATATTTGGATTTTGGGTTTGCATATTTTTTTGCATTGGGTATAATTAAAGTAACGTGATATTTTTCAAATTATTATCAAATACAGAATAAAGGAGGCTTTTTTTAACAGTTTTTCGACGAATAATACAATTAATCCTATCAATTAAGTAGATCTTTTCATCAATAGATGTAAGTCGTATCGGTTAAAGTGTTTAAAAACAATTCTAACCGTTTAATTTCCAGGTCATTAATTAAGATCGGTTTTATTGTACGGGATTTATTCGGAAAATCCTTCCCTCCTTTTGCATAATGAAGAATCACTTCCCGTAATGTTTTCAGGCTTCCATCATGCATATACGGCGCTGTAAGAGCAACATTCCTTAAGCTAGGAACCTTGAAGGTTCCCTTCTCTTCTTCTCTTCCGTTGATCCGGTATCTTCCCTGGTCAAATCCATAATCGGAATAAAGCCCGTTGCTGACAACCGAGTAATTGGTGAAATCCGGACCGGAATGACATTTCGTGCAATACAATTTTTCGGAAAACAACTTCCAGCCGGCAAGTTCATCTGGATTCAGACTTTTCTTATTTCCGGCCCGATACTGATCAAAACGACTGTTCCGGCTGATTAATGAGCGCTCATACGTACTGATTGCGCGGGTAATGACATACGCATCCAATTCCCTGTTAAAAACGGATCGCGCCAGTTTTTTGTATTCTTTGTCATGGGAAAGTTTCCGGAGAATTTCTTTCATGGAGCTCGCCATTTCCTGGTGATCCTGCAAGGGAACCAAAACCTGTTCTTCCAGGGTTTTGACTTCTCCGTCGTACATGTATCTCTTGAAATAAGCGCTGTTCAGAATACTCGGAGCATTTCTCATTGCAATCCGTCCATCAACTCCGATGCTTTTGGGTAAACCATCCGTGAAGGCTTTTTCGGGTTGATGGCACGTTGCACAGGAAATCCGGTTTCCGGCTGAAAGTCTTTTATCAAAGAAGAGCTTTTTTCCGAAGGCAATTTTCTCCTCCGTAAGCGGGTTGTCTTTCGGAGAAGGAATGGATGTAAATTTCGATTCCTGCGAATCCGAACACTTGATTCCCAGGATTAAAACGGGAACCAGAATCAAAAACAATCGTTTAGTCAACATCATAGCTTCGGGTTTTCAAGTTACTATGATTTGAAGGAAAAAACTATTTTTTGCGAACGATGTACAGAATTTCTGTTTTGGCCAATCGGAAACGATCAATTTCCTCTTGAGAGATCGGATTTTTCTCGAATGCAATTTCCACTTCGAATCCAGCTTTTCTCAACCAATCCGGGTAATCCATTCCGAATAAACGCACGTGATCTTTTTGCCAGAAATGTTTTTCACGCTCTTCCGGAGAAGTAATGCTCCAATCTTCATACGTTTCCGCACGGGTAATATCTTGCGGAACCTGCATAATTCCCCACGCTCCCGGCGCCATTACACGATATAATTCTTTCATACATTTCAGTGCGTCATCTACGTGTTCCATCACGTGATTACAGAAAACGACATCAAAACGGCTGTCTTCCAAAGGAATTTCGTGCAAATCAAAATGCATATCGGCGATCGGGGAAAACAAATCTCCGGTCAAATATTCCAGGTTCTTCTGATTCTTGAATTTCTTATGAAAACACTGCTCAGGCGCAATGTGCAATACTTTCAGTTTATCTGCAGAAAAGAAATTGCTTTCTCTTTTCAAATACAACCACATCAAACGGTGACGTTCCAGGGTCAAATCGTATGGACAAAGCACACCTTCCCGGTGTGAAACCTCTGAACCATAAGACAAAAACTTCTTAAATTTCCGTTCACAAACCGGGCATTCTACATTATTTCCTTTGTAAATAAGCGGAGCAAATACTTTAAAAACATAGCTCAAACGGATCAAAAGAGGACGCGGAAGTTTATTTAGAAGAAATTTATACAGTTTTTTCATGGAAGCAAATTTAATAATCTCAATCATCTAAGCCATGTGAAAGACAGAAAGTTTTCTTTTATGCGAAGTAAAATAGTTTATCTGATCAAGATTACTACTACTGGTTTTGAAGGAGGTAATTCCGCAATATTACGTCCGGGTAAAATTTATCTATAAACAACGAAAGTCATTCAAAGCCTTTACTATCTCAGATAAATCGGTAATAATCCAACAAATCTCTTTCCAAAAACCAAAGTAATTCCGCAATATTACGTCTTCATTAAATGATTCTCTAAATTTCAATATATTCAAACAAGGACTGTTCAAAGACTTCTTTTAAATTTGCAGTATGAAGAAATTTCTGCTATTGCTTTCAGTTTCCCCTTTTACACCATTTATAGTGAATGCACAAACACCCGCAAATGCTCCTGTTGCCAGGGAGATTCCAAAAGAATTAGTAAAACACAATCACGTCAGAAACGATCCGTATTTCTGGATGAACGAACGGGATTCCAAGCCGGTACTCGATTATATCGCGGAGGAAAACAACTACTCAAAGGCGTTTTTTGATCAGAAACAAGGCTTGATCAACACCTTCCTGAATGAGTTTGAAAGCCGGATCAACCCGGAGGAAACAAGTGCTCCTCTTGAAATCCAGGGAAAAACCTATCAATGGAGACAGATCAAAGACAAGGATTACAAACAATTGATCCTGATTGAAAATGGAAAAGAAACGATATTTTTCGATGAAAACGCCGCTTCAAAAGGAAACGAGTATTATGCTTTAGGCGATTTATCGCTTTCACCGAACAACGAACTGACTGCTTTTTCAGAAGACAAAATCGGGCGGAGAAACTATACGATTTCTTTCCGTGAGAATAAATCAGGGAAAATTCTGAAAGAACAGATCAAAAATACCGACGGAAGTATTGTTTGGGCAAACGACAACAAAACCATTTTCTACGTCAAGAAAGATCCGACGACACTTCGTGAGTTCCAGATTTACAAACACGTACTCGGAACAAGCAGTTCGAAAGATGAATTGATTTTTGAAGAGAAAGACGAGCGTTTCTATGTTTACCTGTCCAAAACATTGGATAAAAAATATGTTCTAATCAATGTTGTCAGTAGCACCACATCTGAAATTTGGTTGGTTCCGGCAGATAAACCACAGGAAAAAGCGGCTTGTTTCCTAAAACGCGAAAAAGATCATTTGTATGAAATCAGTCATCACGAAAACGGGTTCTACATTCTGACAAATAAACAAAGTCCGAATAGAAAACTGGTTTTCTCAGAATCGGTTCCAACTTCAATCGAATCCTGTAAAACACTGATTGCTCACAATCCGGAAGTTTACCTGGAAGAAATGATGGCATTTAAAAGCTTTATTGCTGTTCAATCCCGCAAAATGGGGAAAACGGAAATTGCTGTCGGGAGTTTGGATGCAAGCAATTTTTCAACGATTTCCATGCCGGAAGAGGTTTATGAATTGGGTTTCAGTTTCATGGATGATTATGATGTTAAAACCATTAATTACCACTACACTTCATTCACCAACCCGAGTTCGATCTACAAATATTCCGTCGACAGCAAATCTTCTGAGTTGTTTTTCCAGAAAACACTGATCGATAAAAATTTCAGTCCGGATCAGTACGTTTCAAAACGGGTTTGGGCCACAGCAAACGACGGGCAGAAAATTCCGGTTTCGTTGGTTTATAAAAAAGGAATTGATTTAAGTAAAGCTCCCCTGCTCCTTTACGGATACGGAAGTTATGGTGTCACTATTCCGACTACATTCTCTGCTACGCGTTTGAGTTTGCTGGATCGTGGATTTGTTTTTGCGATTGCGCACATTCGCGGCGGGAAATTCCTGGGCGAAGAATTGTACCAAAACGGAAAACTGAATCACAAGAGAAATACCTTTACGGATTTCATCAACGCGGCCGAATGGCTTTCCATGCAGGGATATTGCGATCCGAATGCGATTTATGCGCAAGGCGGAAGTGCCGGAGGTTTATTGATGGGAGCTGTTACGAACATGGCGCCGTATTTATTCAAAGGAGTAATTGCACAGGTTCCTTTTGTAGATGTGATGTCGACCATGCTGGATGAAAGCATTCCTTTGACAGTCGGGGAATACGAAGAATGGGGAAATCCGAACATCGAAGAAGATTATTGGTACATGTTGAGTTATTCTCCTTACGATCATATCCGCAAGCTGGATTATCCTGCCATGCTGATCACGACCGGTTATCACGATTCGCAGGTACAATACTGGGAACCATTGAAATGGGTGGCAAAACTGAGAAAAAACCAAACCGGAACAGCTCCGATTATATTTGATTGTACGATGAGTGCCGGGCACGGTGGAGGCTCAGGAAGAAGCACAGAACGTTTAGAAGTTGCAAAAGAATTTGCATTTTTGTGTTACATTCAAGGTATAAATGAGTAGAATTCGCGTTCTGATTCTTTTTTTTAGTCTGTTTACTTGTTCGATTTACGGTCAAAACAACGATTCTTTGCCCTATCACAAGTACAAAACGCGTTTGGTGCTATATTCTGATTTTGGTTGGAGCACCGCACCGATGTCGATTGCTTATCCGTTTAGCCAGGGAATCAAGAGAGTTAAATTCCGGAATAATTTCAATCCTGTATTGGGTTTCGGATTTTCATACAAGTGGATGTCCCTGCGTTTTGGTCTTACCCTTCCGAATTCGGTTCGATCCAAAAACAAATACGGTAAAACCAAATACTACGATTTAGGCTTTGATTTCAGTTTCAAAAACATGTATTTCGATGTAGACTTGCATTTGTACCAGGGCTATGCGATGAAAAATGCACACGAATGGAACGATACTATTTCGCCGAAAGAACCGAATCTCATCCGGGAAGATATCAATGCCAGCAGTTTTTCTATCAATGCCTGGCAATTCTGGAAAGAGGATTTTAAAATGACTGCTTTCAGAGGAAAAACGGCTTCTTATCAGCGCGACATCCGGACTTTTTACCTGAAATACACGACGAATTATCACGGAATTTCATCTGCGCAACCGATTCTTCCGGTTGAACTTCAGGATACTACGGAAAGTAAAACGAAATCTTCACTCATTGCCGCTTTTGATGTGGGAGTTGTTCCCGGGTATGCTTATGTGAGACGCTGGCGCATTTTTCAACTCGGACTCATGGGTGGTGTCGGGCTTGTATTGCAATCCAAGATTTACACCTTTGATGCCACAACGAGAAGCTTTTTGGGACTTGCACCCCGTGTTGATATTAAGATCATTGGCGGAATTAATAAACCGAAATACTTCATCATGTTCGTGAGTGAATTCGATAATAAATCCATTTCATTCAATGATTTCTCCTACCGGCAAACGTATTATTACCTGCGGCTTGTAGGCGGGGTGCGTTTAAATGTGACGAAGAAAAAAGAAGCACGGGAAGCTGCTGAGAAAAGAAAACGGGAGGAAGAGCGGGATAAGAAATAATCACTCAACAAACCTAAGGGATAGCTATCGGGATACGAATTACGAATTAACGAAACAAAACATTTTTCATGCCCGTCTCGATACATCCCATTTCAGTCGTGGTGTATCGAGAACACCCTATGGGATTACTCGACATGAAATTAACTCGTTATTGACTAACCAATGATGAAACAGGTAACTTCCAGGATTTTTTCCACTCGCCCACATTCATCACCATATTGTTATAAACCAATGAATCTGCAGGAAGTTTATCCAATTCCGCGTAAGAAGTGAAAAACGGTTCTTCGCTGTCTACCAGCATTTTCAAGCGATTGAAGAAAGAAATCCCCAATTCTTTTTCCAGGTGTTTTACAAAACGAACAGAACTGTCAATGGAACATCCGGATGCATTTGCCTGATCTTCATGTACAACCAGGATCAAATGATAATCACCCAAAACAGCTCCGTAAGCGTTCAATTTTGCTCCGTGTGCCGCCCAATCTCTTAGAAAATCAGGAAGAATTTCTTCGATCCACGCTTTTTCAGTAGCCGTCAGTTTTCTGTCGGACTGGTAACTCCACAAACGAGCTTCATCCGGAAGATTTTCAAATGGAATCATAACTATAATTCTGCTGCGTTTGCGATTAATTCTGCCACGTCCAACACCTGGATTTCGTTTTCCTTGTTGAAGTTTTTCACTCCGTCCGTCATCATGGTATTACAGAAAGGACAACCCGTAGCAATAATCGTTGCCTGGGTTTCCAAAGCATCCTCCGTGCGTTCCACGTTGATTTCCTTGTTTCCTTTTTCGGCCTCCTTGAACATTTGCGCACCACCTGCACCACAGCACAATCCGGTTGTTTTGCAACGTTTCATTTCCACCAATTCCGCATCCAGTTTTTCGATCAATGCGCGCGGAGCTTCGTATACGTCATTCGCTCTTCCCAAATAACACGGGTCGTGGAAGGTAATTTTCTTTCCTTTGAATACTCCGCCGTCTTTCAAAGAAAGTTTTCCGGAGTTGATCAATTCCTGGATCAATTGTGTGTGATGAATCACTTCATACGTTCCACCCAATTCAGGATATTCATTTTTCAAAGTATTGAAACAGTGCGGACAAGCGGTTACGATCTTTTTCACTTCGTAACCATCCAGCACCTGGATATTCATCATTGCCTGCATCTGGAATGTAAATTCATTCCCTGCGCGTTTTGCAGGATCTCCCGTACAGGATTCTTCTGCACCTAAAACAGCGAAATTCACTTTGCATTCGTTCAGAATACGAACCAATGCTTTTGTAATCTTTTTCGCTCTATCGTCAAAACTACCCGAACAACCAACCCAAAACAGGATATCCGGGCTTTGCCCCTGCGCCATCATTTCGGCCATTGTTGGTACGTGTATCGTGCTCATAATTTATTTTTCAAAAACTTGAATATTCGCCTGAACTTCAATCAAATTAGTAAACTTTCCTTCAAATCGCGTTGCGCGAACGATGTGATTGTCAATCCAATGGTAATTTCCACCTCTTGGTTTTCCCATCATCATTCCGTGGTATTTGAATCCGTGCTTTTCCAGCCATTTTTCAGTTACCGCGCGGTGTTCTTCCAATCGGGATGTAAAAAACGTGATCACATGTCCTTCGTCATACCACTGATTCACTGTTTCCAACGCATCCGGGTAAACCGCTGCAAATTCCATTCGTTCCGGTTCTTCATTCGGAATATCGTCACAAATGGTTCCGTCGATATCAATCAAATAGTTTTTGATATGTTCGGGCAAAACAGGAGAAACGTGTGCTCCGTTTTCAATCTTTTCAATCAGTTGTTCTTCCTTTTTCATCCTGTTATCGAATGTAGATCTTAGTCTTCGTGAATCCAATTTCCACGGTCAGCCTGGGAAAATTGCCAAGGTGCACCGTTATTTTCGATATTTGTAAGCATTCCTGTCAATTCGGTCGGCATTTTGGATTCTTCCATCACCAAAAATCTTCTCAAATCAACAATAATCGCTAAAGGGTCAATATTTACCGGACATTCCTGTACACAAGCGTTACAAGATGTACATGCCCAAACTTCTTCTTCTGAGATATAATCTCCCAATAATGATTTTCCGTCTTCGTAATCCGCGCCGTTCTTTCTGCGTGCATCTCCCAGCTCAACCATACGATCTCGCGTATCCATCATGATCTTACGCGGAGAAAGTTTCTTCCCGGTAATGTTTGCCGGACAAGAGGATGTACAGCGACCACATTCGGTACACGTGTATGCATCCATCAGGTTTTTCCAGGTCAAATCCGTAACATCTTTCGCTCCGAAACGTTGTGGCGCGCCTTCTGCTACAGGAGCAGCAAACGGATCTGCACTTGGATCGAGCATCAGTTTTACCTCATTGGTAACGGATTCCATGTTGGTAAACTTTCCTTTTTTCTCCAGGTTGGAGTAATACGTATTCGGGAAAGCCAATAGAATGTGGAAATGCTTGGAATAAGGCAGGTAATTCAAAAATGCCAAAACCATAAACCAGTGTCCCCACCACCCGATTCGTTCCAGGATATGCAAGGTTTCAACACTGAATCCGCCGAAAATATGCGGTCCGACCCAGGAAGAGATTGCAAATTCGAAGGAACCTGCTTCATGAGAAGCGTGAGAAGCTCCTTTCAGGTACAATGCTTCGTCTGCACCGTTCATGGTGAAAATGCAGCAAACCAAAATAAGTTCCATACACAGGATCAGGTTCGCATCAAACGTCGGGAAACCTTTCATTTCCGGTTTTTGGAAACGAGCCAGTTTCAGGATGTTTCTTCTGGATAAAAAGGCGATCGTAGCAATCAATGCTGCAACCGAAAGCACTTCGATAATTGAAATGATAAAAGTGTAGAAACCTCCCAAAGCAGACATGAAAATGCGGTGCGAACCTACAATTCCGTCTGTAATGATTTCAATTAATTCGATCTGGGTAATGACGAAAGCCGCGTAAATTCCCAAGTGCAAAAGCGCAGGAATTGGTCGGGCAAACATTTTCTTTTGACCTAAAGCCACCAAAGCCATCGTTCTCCAACGCTCTTTCGGCTTGTCATTTCTATTTAAATCTCTTCCCAGTAAAATATTCGAGCGAATTTTTAAGATGTTCACAGTGAACCATCCAAATCCTCCGATAAGTAATACACTGAAAATAATTGAAGCAATCATACCTATTTTATTAATCCGGGATTGAGTCTAACAAGTTACGTAATTTTTTCTCATCACTGTTCGTGATCGGAACTCCTTTTGTTTTAGCACCGAAAACAGAGAAATGAATATATCTTTCCGGGTGTTTCTCCAAATCTTCCACCAAATGCTGAAGACTCTTATTGGTATTCACCAATTCATTATACAATTTCTCGTCTTTCAGCAATTTTCCAAGTGTTCCGTTTCCGGACTCAATGGATGCAAAGGTAGCATTCAATTTTTCAATTGTAGCATTCGCGTTATTGATTACTTTCTTGAAATCCGCACTTACCAGGTCATCCGAAATCTTCTCAAAGTTCCCCAACATCTTTGTAATCTTGTCGTTGGAAGCTTTCAGGTTTCCTGTAATGGATTCAACATTGCTCATGATTTTGCTCAGTTTCACTTTTTCAGTGGCAACCAATCCTTCTACATCATCGGCAATATTTCCGAATTTCTTAAATGCATATTTCAATTCTTCCAAAGATGTTTTGATCTCTGAAGTAGCTGTTGTATCCCAGAATCCTTTCAAAGAAGTAATTGTTTTATCGACATTTACCACCAAAGCGGATACTTTCTGAAGAACCGGATTTGCATAGGATTTCAACTGACCAAACATATCCAACTGTACGTCTCCCTGGATCGGATCTTTTTCAGAATAAAATCCTTTCGACATATCATCTCCGATAAAAAGGAGTAATCCTTTATTTAAAAGGTCAACAGATCCTGTTTCAAGTCTGGAAGATTTCGGAATTTTCAAACCATCTTCCTGGATGGTAAATACCATCTTCACTTTAGACATGGAATCTCCTTTCGGGTTGTAATCCACTGAAATAATCTTTCCAACCACCACTCCGTTTACATATACGGAAGTGGATGCGCTCAATCCGCCGGCATTGGGAAAATAAGCAGTGTATTGAGCATCTCCGCCAAAAAATGAATAGCCTTTCAAAAAATTAATGCCCGTAACAAGCAAACCTATGGCAACAATGGCTATCAGGCCTGCTTTAATTTCTTTTTTGATCTTCAAAACTTTTATTTTTCTGCTAATTTAATAGCTTTTTCTAAACTAATGCGCTCTCCATTTTGAAAAGCTACAACAAAAGCATTGGGAAAATCTTTTTGCCTCAATTCATTTTTATAATTGTTGGCTGAAGTGAAATCATTTACAAACTCCCCGACTGTGTATTTATAAAGCCTGTCCTGCTGATATTCATACACCTCATGCTTTTTAAAACGCACCGAGTTCGGTGAAATTTTCGTTTCCGAAGTTTCTACCTGGATACGGAAAACGATTTTGTCTTTCAAATCCTTTTTTTCAACCGGCGGATTCGGGTTCGGGCTTTCAACAATCGGATCCTGTGTTCCTCTCGTTTTATAATCCACTCCTTCCAAACCGGCTTTGTATTTCTCAAATGCAACAAACATCGCTCCGGCCATTTTTTTCTGCCCGGTAGTATCTGCCAAAAACTTCTCTTCTTCTTTATTGGTCAGGAAACCCGTTTCAATCAGAACACTTGGCATCGTTGTTTTGTATAACACCAAAAATCCGGCTTGCTTCACACCGCGGTCGTATCTTCCGATTGCTTTGAATTCGCTCTGCAATTTATCTGCAAAAATGATCGACTGATCCAAAAACACCGAAAGCTGCAACTGACGCGCGATAATGGCGTCCGGAGACATGTCGAAATCCTTGTATTTTTCTCCTTTATCTGCTTCCAGGTAAATGGTACTGTTCTCCCTGTCTGCAATTTTTGCCTGGGCATCCGTTTTATGTAATCCCAAAACATAGGTTTCCGTTCCATAAGCGGTCGGTGAAGCAGAATTGGCGTGAATACAAATAAACAAATCCGCATTGGCCTTGTTTGCAATTTTTGCACGATCGTCCAATTCCACAAAGACATCTTTATCCCGTGTAAAAACCACTTTGATTTCCGGGTAAGCATCTTTGATTTTCCGACCCAATTCCAGCGCCATGGAAAGGCATACATTTTTTTCGTGTGCAGAAGAACCGTGACAACCCGGGTCTTTTCCTCCGTGTCCGGCATCAATCACAACTGTTCTGATGGTTCCCGTTTGTTTTATAAAATGTTCCCGGTCTTTCGTTTGAAAGCCCAAAAGCAGCACAAACGGAATAGCAACTGCTACCCATCTCACCCAATTCAATGCATTTTCTAATCGGTTCATGTTACGGTATATCGATTCCAAAATAAAAGTACTGCGGTTTGGCAAGCAATCTTCAGACCAAAATGGAAACTTATCTATATCAAAATGTTGAAAAGGGAAGAAATTGACTAAAAATGGGATTTGTTGCACGACTTTTGTATGAGATGCACTTTTTTAACTGAAATCAGGGATGAAATACAATGATCTTTTGAGAAAAACGAAACCAATTATGCTTTACAAGCTCTTAACTTTACGATTCGCAGATAATTCATTCAAAACGTCAACCGCAAAGAAGCAAAGAGTTGTCCCGGAGAATTGCTTTGGATTAAAAATTTACATCCCGGAATAAATGAAACATCGGATCAATCATCACCGGATATTCCCCCATAAATGCACAACAATTATTATTCTCACAGGCGAGACCGGTAGGCGAGCATTTTATTTGCGCATTTGCGGTAAAAAATACCCCATCTGTTTTTTCCTGAAAATAATATGAACAATAAGTTGCGGACAATTGGATTTTAGAATGAATCAAAACAATGGTAATTTCGTAGCTTTGCAACCGTTAATACGCGAATTGAAAACAAAAAGGAACCCTTTATTTGATTTTCCGAAGGCAATTGGAACCTTGTTCTTTTTGCTTGTGGTTCTTTTTCCGTATTCGGCATTTGCTCAGCCTTTCCCGCCTGATTCTACGAAAACAGACTCTACCAAGGTGCGAAAGGTTTACATCAATGACTCGGATTTCAATTCGATTATCACCTACTCTTCCCGCGATTCCATTTACTCCGATCTGAAGAAAAGACAGGTTCATCTTTACGGAGACGCGAAACTGAATTATGAAGGTATTGATATGTCGGCGGATTATTTGTTGATCGACATGGACAAAAATGAAGTGTTGGCGACTTATACAACCGATTCTTTGGGTCGAAGAGTTGGAAAACCTTTGTTTATCGATAACGGAGATACTTTGAGAGCTGCTTCGATCCGCTATAATTTTGATACGAAGAAAGGATATATCCAGGAAGCCGCGATCAAACAGGACGAATATTACCTGAGCATGGAAAAGGCTAAACGGCAGCCGAATGATGATGTTCATTTCGTTCACGGAAAATTCACGACTTGTAACCTCGAAGAACCGCATTATCATTTCGCACTTTCCAAAGCCGTCATGATTCCTGAAAAACGCATTGTTTCCGGACCGATCAATTTATGGGTGATGGGGGTTCCTACTCCTTTGGGGCTTCCTTTTGCGATGATTCCGATGAAGAAGAAAAAGGATCGTCAGAGCGGATTTATCATGCCGCAATATTCCATTATTTCTGCCTACGGAATGGGATTACAGGATTTAGGCTACTACATTCCAATTTCCGAGCGCTTTCAAACGATTGTGTATGCAACCGGTTTTTCCAGGGGAAGTTTCGGGTTCAGAAATTACTCCGAATACGCAACCAAATACAAGTACAACGGAAATTTCGACCTGGGTTATACGCGTTTCAGATACGGCTACCCGGATTCAACCGTTTTCGGAACCACAACCATTCGTTGGACGCACAACCAGGATCCGAAACTGAATCCGAACTGGTCTTTTACGGCGAATGTGAATTACAATTCCAACTCGACCAACAAGCAAACACTCAATACGCAGAACAATCCGCAGTATTTCAACAATACCTTAAACTCCGATATCCGTTTAGGGAAACGCTTCGGGTCGCTTCCGATTTCTGCAGATCTGAAATTGAGCTTGAGACAAAACTCCACGACCAAAACTATCGACCTGACTTCTCCGGTCTTTAACTTCCAAACCACCAACCGGATTTTCCCTTTCAAAAAGGTGAACAAAGTGGTTGGTTTCAGTTATGCGAACGAATTCCAAAACCGTTCTACGTTCAAGGATCGCTATCTGAAAAACGGGAATTTCGACAGTATCGGACAAAATTTCAGAAATGGTTTTACACAAAACTTCAACGTCCAAGCGACATTCAGTATGCTGAAAAACACCATTCGTATTACACCTTCAGCAACGTACAAGCAGATTTACAACTTCCAGTCGGTTCGCAAATCATTGGATGCAAATGGCGCGCTTCTGGTTGATACCATCGGACAAGGAGGTTTCAGTCATTCATTCACTTCCAGTGTTTCCGTAACGTCCAATTTGTATTCCTATTACCGCTTTGTCGGGAAGCGCAAGACTTTGCTTCGTCACGTGATGACACCAACGGTTTCATTCAACTATAATCCCGCTATTCAGCAGGGAATTGCTACGTATGTTGACACGTTCGGAGTGACTCCAAAAGAAGTTCGCTACAGCATTTTTGAGCGCAGTTTGTATTCGGAATACCTGGCAAAATCTTCCGGACGCATTGTTTTCGGGGTGAATAACACCTTTGAGATCAAACAGAAAAGCGACAAAGACACCATCACCGGTTTCAAGAAAACGCGTTTGATCGACAACTTCTTCTTAAGTACAGATTACGACATTTTCAAGGATTCCATGAATTGGGGCGATCTGAACATGCGAATGGTCATCAATCCAAATGAATTCATCAACCTGACCATTATGGCAAATCACAGCTGGTATGCTTGGAATGAACATACCGGGCAAATCAAAAAAGATTACGCATTTCGAACGAAACAGGGAATCGGGCGGATTACCACTTCGTCCTTTGCTACTACATTGATTTTGACAACTAAAAAGAGTCGTGACCGTTTGCAAAAGATTTCGAACCAGATGTCGAACGTCTGGAACCCGCAATACCAGCAATGGATTATCAATCCGGCACAGATGGTTTATTTCGAGATTCCGTGGAAATTGACGGTCGATCATATTTTTTCACTGAATCTGAATTCGGACACTGCTACTTACCGGAACAAACATTATTTGCCGACCAATACGGTTACAGTCAGTGGTGACGTCAGCATTACTCCAAATTGGAAAATCGGTGCCCGTATGATGTACGATATTGAGAATCGTGTAATCAGTAACTTCAACATCAATTTGTACCGAAATATTCACTGTTGGAACGTGGTTTTCAACTGGACACCGATTGGTACGAACAAAAACTTTACAATAGGAATTCGAGGAAATGCTTCCATGTTGCAAAACGCAAACATCAATATCCGCAAACCACCTATCGTACTTAACTAATTGTTAAAAATTTCCGTGCATTCTGTTTTCAACTAAAAAAATGTTTGTATTTTACTCCAAAACAAACTACGTTGATTCCTCTCAAAATAAGTAAACAGCCAAGTCCTGAAAAAGGAGATTTACTGCTTTCAGAGCCTTTTCTGATTGACAGCAACTTTTCCAGGGTGGTGATTCTTCTTTGCGAGCACAATGAAGAGGGAAGTTTCGGTTTGATTTTGAACAATACGCTCGAAATCGAGATCAATGAATTGGTGACTGATTTCCCGGAAGCGAAAATTCCGGTTGGATTTGGCGGACCTGTGGAGCGCAGTCAATTGTTTTATGTCCATCAGAATGCAGCGATTGAAGGATCTGCCAGCATCCGGGATGATTTGTATCTCGGGGGAGATTACTCCGAGATCAAACGTTTAATCACTTCCAATGAAATGACTCCGGAAAACCTGCGCTTTTTTATCGGTTATACCGGCTGGAGCAAAGGACAACTGCAGGATGAAATCGATGAACTCAGTTGGGTTGTGATGAAAAAAGCAGAAAATTTCTCCGTCTTCAATTCCAGCGACGATGATTTGTGGCGCGAGTTGATTTCGCAATTGGGAGGAAAATACAAACTCATGGCAGATTATCCGCTGAATCCGGCAGACAACTAGGCAGAAAAAGCTTATTTTTGAAAGCAAGGTTCAAAGGGTTCAAAAAGTTTAAAAGGTTCAAACTTTTAACTCTTGAACATTTTTGAACTATTGAACTTTAAATCATTGAAAATAAGATGAGTGCTCCTTTAGCTGAACGTATGCGTCCGAATGATCTGTCCGAATACATTGGTCAGCGTCATTTACTGGAGGAAAACGGAGCTTTGAAAAAGGCCATTCAATCCAAAATACTTCCGTCGATTATTTTTTGGGGACCTCCCGGAGTTGGGAAAACCACTTTGGCAAACCTGCTTGCAAAGCAATTAAACCGTCCGTTTTATACGCTCTCGGCTATTTCATCCGGGGTAAAAGATGTGCGGGAAATTATCCAGAAAGCAGAAAGCCAGGGAATGTTTCAATCCAACGGAGCCGTTCTGTTCATCGATGAAATTCACCGTTTTTCCAAATCCCAGCAGGATTCCTTGCTTGGAGCTGTTGAAAAAGGAACGATTACCTTGATCGGAGCCACGACTGAGAATCCTTCTTTTGAAGTGATTTCGGCACTTCTTTCCCGTTGCCAGGTTTACACATTGGAAAGCCATACGCTGGAAGATTTGTTGGAACTGATCAACCGGGCGCTCAAACAGGATGTGATTCTTTCCAAACGGAAAATCGAATTGCGCGAATACAAGTCACTCATCGCAGTAGCCGGCGGTGATGCACGGAAAATGCTGAATCTGCTGGAAATGGTTGTAAACACCTTCTCCCCTAACGAAACAGCAGTAATCACGGATGAATTGGTCAATCAACTGGCACAGCAGCGTGTTCGTTACGACAAAGACGGAGAACAACATTACGATATCATTTCTGCTTTCATTAAATCCATTCGCGGGAGCGATCCGGATGCAGCTGTTTACTGGCTTGCCCGTATGATTGAAGGTGGAGAAGATCCGAAATTCATTGCCCGGAGATTACTGATTTCAGCATCGGAAGACATTGGTTTAGCCAATCCAACGGCGTTGATCATGGCAAATAATACCTTCCAGGCAATCCAGGTCATCGGATGGCCGGAAGCCCGCATTATTCTTTCTCAATGTGCCATTTACCTGGCAACTTCGCCGAAAGGAAATGCTGCTTACATGGCGATTGATGAAGCAATTGCAGAAGTCAGACGCGATCCGAATGCACCTGTTCCGCTTCATTTAAGAAATGCCCCGACCAAATTGATGAAAGATCTCGGTTATGGCGCGGAATACCAATATGCACATAGCTTTCCGGGAAATTTTGTATTTCAGCAATACCTTCCGGATTCATTAAAAGATCGTACCTTCTTTCATACAGGAAGCAGTGCTCGGGAACAGGAAATTCACAAGCAGCTTCAAACGCTTTGGCCAAATAAATTCAAGAAATGAGTAGAGTTGCTTACTATTTGTTCGTTTTGCCTTTGTCCAAACTTCCGCTTTGGTTCACGTATCGTTTTTCAGATTTATTCTACCTGCTTCTCATTACCATTTTTCCTTACCGGAAGAAGGTTATTGAAGGAAATATTGCCCGTTCTTTTCCTCAATTAAGCGCAGCAGAACAACGAAAAATCAAACGCTCTTTCTACCGGCATTTTGCTGATATGCTCCTGGAAGGAGTAAAAAACCTTGGGATTTCTCAAAAAGAATTGCAGCGGCGCTTTGTTGTCCGCAATCCGGAACTGATGGAAGCCTTGTATGAACAGCAGAAAAGCGTGTTGTTGGTTTCTGCTCACTACATGAACTGGGAATGGATGATTACCGGCCAGGATTTGTTTTTCCCACACAAAGCTGTAGGAATCGGAATGCCTTTGACGAGCGGCTATTGGGACAAAAAAATCAATACACTCCGTTCACGCTACGGAATGCAGGTAATTCACGCGAAAATCGTGAAAGAAACGTTCAATTCGTACGTCGAAAAGGGAATTCCGACCGCAACCTTGGTTCTGAGTGATCAAAGTCCGGCTGATTCGATGAAAAGTTATTGGATGTCGTTCCTGAATCAGCAAACCGGGGTTTTGTTCGGTGCTGAACAGCTCGCAAATACTTACGACCAAGCGGTTGTTTTCTACCTTCCGAAGAAAATCAAACGCGGCTATTACGAAGTAGAACTTCAGCTTTTAACGGATGAACCACGTTCACTTCCCTGGGGAGAAATTACGGAAACGCATACCCGTTTGCTTGAACAGCGTATTCTTTCTGAACCGGGTCCGTGGTTGTGGTCGCACAAACGCTGGAAACGAACCGTTCCGGACGATATTCCCAAACTAAAAGAAATACAACGTGAGAAATTCAATAGCCTTTTTAGGAATCCTTCTGATTTACAGTCTTAGTTTCGGACAGGAGATTGTTTCGGTTGACACGCTTCATTTTACGAAGGAAAAATCGTATTCCCGCATCGTTGCACGCTATTCCAAAAACGAACTGGTATTCGGAACTTCCAAAACCGGTGTGATTCTGTACAACGAAAAGACGAAACAAACCCAAACATTGGTTCAACCGGTGTGATTCTGTACAACGAAAAGACGAAACAAACCCAAACATTGGTTCAACCGGTGAATTGCGGCGAATTCCGGGATTTGATTGTAAACGGAAAGAACATCTATACGTGTGTAAGCGGTGATTCGGGGATTATTTACCATGTAAACGGGAAGAAGGTGCGTGAAATTTACCGGGAAGCTTGTTTCATTGATGATATCGTCCTAAAAGACAAACGTAATTTAATCATTTTAAAGGATCCGAAAGATCGTAATCTATACATTCCGATCATACCGGTCAAAAAACAAACTGTTTACGTTTATGGCCCGTTTAAAACGGTTGAAGGAGAAGCATATTATGCCGCAAGCGGAACCACTGCACAACTTTTGGGAGATGTGTACTATTATGTTTCGGGCGGACCAAATAACGCGACTTTTTACAGCAGAAATCCGGTTAAATATTTCGATCCGAAAACCGTACAATTACCTCTTCCCAAAGGAGAAGGTGCCGGTCCTTTTTCCATTTTCATGCTTGACAAGGAAAACGGAGTAATTGTGGGTGGAAATTACCTGAAACCAAATTCATCCGATTCCACGGCTGTTTACACTTCCGATGGTGGGAAAACCTGGAAGATTTCGGAAAAATGTCCGAATGGATATCGTTCTTGTGTTACGGGAGATCAAAACATCTTGTTTTCCTGCGGAACAAATGGAATCGATTATTCAACGGACAACGGGAAAACCTGGAATTTCTTTGCAAACGGCAATTTTTGTGCACTTCTTTTAGAGAAAAACAGCTTGTACGCTACTACGAATAAAGGGGATTGTTTGAAGTTTAGTTTGAAACGTTCAAAGGAAGTTCAAAAGGTTCAAAAAGTTTAAAGGGTTCAATTTGAACATTTGAGCTATTTAATTCCTGCAATTGCAGCTAATAATTTCTCTTTACTCTGTTTTCCAACCAATTTACGAATCAGTTTTCCTTCTCCGTTGATGAACAATAAAGTCGGGTAACCGGTAACGGTATACGCTTTGGAAATCATCGGACCATCCGCATCTTTTTCCGCATCGATTTTCAGATTGATGAAGCGTTTGTTGAATTCTTTTCCGACTTCCGGATCCAGGAAGGTTGTTTTTGCCATTTCCTTACATGGTCCGCACCAGCTCGTATGTACATCAATAAAAATCAGTTTGCCGGAAGACTGTGCTTGCTTGACCGCTTTTTCAAAGGACATTTTCGTGAATTTGATCCCGGAAGCTCCCATTGCAGTTTCCTCCTTTGACGAATGAAACGAGAAGAAAATCAGGGAAATCCCTAAAAACAGGATGATTGGAAATTTCATATTTGAGGTTTTCATGTGTCTTTGTTTTAAAATTAGTGATTAATTACGAATTGCTAATTCAATGGTTCTTAAGAAAACTATTTATATCAGTGATGTTCTTTGCCATTGCCGCAAAGAACCAAAAGTCTAGACCTCCCGCAGTGGCGGGACAAGTTGTACTCGAAAATCTGAAAAGTACACGGCATTTCGCGAAAGCATTTAAAACTCGTCCGGCAGCTTTAGCTGACCGAACTCAAACAACAAATGCTTTTTTTCGCTCCATTTGTTTCTTTTCGACGATTTTCAGCATAAGGGTCATCCTTAGCCCCATTTGAAACTTTTCACTTTTGCATTTTACATTTTCAATTCTCACTTTCTTTCATTTTTTTCTTCTAAAAGGGTTAGAATAACAATCTAAATCCGCTATTTTGCAGTTGAAATAAACAAACAGCACGAATCGTTCCAAAGAAATGGCTTTCCAAATCCGTTACCTTCATTGTTCTGCAGAAACACAGGCTGAAATTGAGTCTGTTATCGATCAATGGCGGAATCAGGATTCAAGTTACGAAGTAAAAACGAGTGGTTCGACCGGAAATCCGAAACTCATTACGCTTTCAAGGAATCAATTAGAGGCTTCTGCCAAAAGAAGTAATGCTTTCTTTGGTTTGAATGAAGATTCACACGTTTTTATGTGTCTTTCCCCGAAAACAATCGGTGGAAAAATGATGCTGATTCGTGCGCTGGTGGGAAATTACGCTGTCGATATTACGGAAGCAAGCGGAAATCCGGAGACACACATTCAAAAAGATTCGCATTATTCGTTCATTTCACTTGTTCCTTACCAGGTAAAACGCATTCTGGAAGAAACTCCTGACAAATTGAATGCATTTGATCAAATACTACTCGGTGGAATGGGCCTTTCCGATGACCTGGAAAAGACACTTTCAACATTAAAACCTTCCATTTACATTGGTTTTGGGATGACAGAAACGGTTTCCCACATTGCGTTGCGAAAAATGGGAACTTCGGTTTATCAAGCTTTGGATGGTGTGAACCTTGATTCGGAAGACGATTGTTTGGTAGTTTCTGATTCCAAATTGGGAATTCAACGCATGAAAACCAATGACCTGGTCAAATTTCACGGTCCGAATCGTTTCGAATGGCTTGGAAGAGCTGATTTTGTGATTAATAGCGGTGGAATCAAGATTCATCCTGAAGCGTTGGAACAAACCGTTGATCCATACATTTCCGTTCCATTTATTTTCGGAGGAATCATTCACAATTCTTTTGGTGAAAGCTGTGTACTGATCATCGAAAAAGAACTTTCCGAAACGGATTTCAAACAGATTCAAATCGTAATCCAGGACAAATTCGGGAAATATGCCATTCCGAAACAGCAGATTGTTCGCCCAATTCTGAAAACAGAAAACGGAAAGATTCGCAGGAACGAAATTCTAAATGCGCTCCGATGACCAAAAGTGAGTGTTTTCGTTTGCTTGGACTTCCGGTTACTGCCAGTGAAAGCGACATTCGCAAGCAGTACAAGAAAATGGCATTGCGGCTTCATCCGGACGTAAATCCTGATCCACTGGCTCATGAAGCGTTCATTAAACTGAGTAAAGCGGTCGAAATTCTCCTGAACCCGGATTACAAAGAGGAAAAAACAGATAAACGGGAATCCCGGAGATCCGGAAATGAATCGGAAGAAGAACGTTTGGAACGGATGCGCGTGGCGAAAATGCGTTATGAACAGCAACAAATGCGCCAGGCACAGGACAATGCTATTTATTTCCGATCCTTAACAAGCGGCATACGCTGGAGTATTTACAAATACATCATGCGGATTTCGGTGGTTTTGTCACTTGCCATGACACTCGAATTGTTTCTTCCACGGCATTATGAAAACGACATCTTAATCGGCTCAACCAAATCTCTGAACAACGGAATCATTAAAGGAAATATTACACGCATTAAACTGGAGAAAAACGGTTCGTATTACATTCAAAATACGCCTTCTGCCTGGGCCAGCACGTATCCGGAGGTGATTATTGAAAGTTCCTGGTTTTTACACACACCAATCAAAATGATTGCGACAGACGATTTTACGCGGTACCGCAGTGCCTTTGATTTTCATATCTGGAGTGTACGCTATCCCTTGATTTTATTGCTTTTGCTCCCACTCTATCCGTATTTGAGACGCCGGAAAACCCTGACTTTTGTGTTTCTGTATCATTTATCGTTTTGGGGAGTCGGGATTATTTCAGCTTACCTGCTTTTGACGCAAGGAAGATGGCTTCATTTGTTGAGCCTGGGATTTTTGTAGCCATCTTATCTGTCCTGTCGAGTGCGAAGCGTATCGAGACAGGCATTTTACTCCATTTTTCTTTACAGATATTGCAAATTTCTATTAAGTTAAAAGAATTATATTGATATTTTCCCGCAGAATTGCATTGAACGTAATGTTTTATCTAGCAGATTTATGCGGAGTTATTTAAGCAAAAAACATTAGAATAATATGGAATATTTCCCGCAGATGGCGCTGAGGAACGCAGATTAATATCAAATAATTCGTTATGCTACAACCACATGAAGGAAAAAAGCACCTTGTGTCTTTGTGCCTTAGTGGTTTATCTCTAGAAGAAGAGCGCTTATAGATTATCGCTTCATCGCACGATCCATGTCGCGTTTGTCGTCTTTTTCTTTCAGATCCTGGCGTTTGTCGTGTAGTTTTTTACCTACAGCAGTTGCCATTTCCAGCTTCAGCCATCCTTTTTCGGATAAGAACAACTTCAGGGGAACAATGGTATTCCCTTTTGTTTTTACCCATTTTTCGAGCTTTTTAATCTCTTTTTTGTTCAGAAGAAGCTTTCTGTCGGAGCGCGCCATGTGGTTATAGAACGAACCGTTTTCATAGGGAGAAACGTGCATATTCCGGATAAAAACCTGTCCGTTATCCACAATACAATAGGCTTCAAGAATACTCGCTTTCCCGTTCCGGATGCTTTTTATTTCAGTTCCCGAAAGCACCATTCCCGCGGTAAAAAATTCATCTAACTGAAATTCAAACCGGGCACGTTTATTCTTAATATTTACTTCGTTCTTAGACATATTCAACCTGGGACTCACTTCGCCCCCATTCTTTTAAACCAAGGTAAAAATAGTAAATCGCGAACAACATGAGAATATGACTCAGATCATCCTTGTTCAACCATTGGTGTATATTCAGTTTAAAGATAAAAATAAATGCAGATGGCAACAGAATCACGACCGCAATGATCATATTCTTCAGGAATTTTGCACGGATATCGCGTTTCATCAGCAAATAAGCATAAATACCGGTGTATCCGATGTATGTCAGAATGGCGTCAAGAGCTACAAAAATGAACTTCTGAGTGATTACGGAAGCCACACACAAACCGATACTTTTGATCCATATCAGGTAATAGGCATAACTTTTCGGAGCTGAAATTCCTTTGAAATGGAGCATTCCCATCCCTGCAAATCCGTTTGCCACACAACCGAAAATCCAGCTTGGATATTTCCCGAAGAAGCCCGTATAATTGAAGAACAAATGTCCCAATCCTCCCATAACCGTTGAAATTCCAAAAGTCAGGTAAAACACTCTCCAGTAAAAATTTGCTTCATTTTTGTAAGACCCGAGTTTGTTAAACGCATAAAAGCAAAAACCCGCAATAATCCAGTTAAAAAGCAGTGCCATCGGCTCCTGCAAATGCAACCCTAAAAAATCAAATTGTATTAACTCCACAGCGCAAAAGTACTGTTTCAGGGAGGAAAACACAAATCCTAACTTGTTAAGGAACTCATAAATTCGGTTTCCAACCTTTTTCCCGGCTTCAAAAACAAGCTAAAATCCTTACTTTTGATCCGATGAATATTCCTTCCAAATACGTTGAAGAAGCTGTGGAGCAGTTTAGTTCTCTACCCGGAATCGGGAAGCGAACTGCATTGCGGCTAGTACTTAATTTATTGAAGCGGGATCCGGAAGAACTGGAGCGTTTCGGTGATATATTGCAGCAATTAAAGACGCATGTTCAAAGTTGTTCTTCCTGTGGAAATATTTCTGACACACCCGTTTGTTCAATTTGTTCGAACGAAAAGCGAAATCACCGCTTAATCTGTGTGGTAGAAGATATCCGCGATGTGATGGCCATTGAAAGTACGGGAACGTATACCGGAATTTACCATGTTTTGGGCGGAACCATCTCCCCGATGGACGGAATCGGTCCGAACGATTTGTTTATTCAGCCTTTGGTTGATAAATGTTCAGCAGGAAAAGCTGACGAGATTATCCTGGCTTTAAGTCCGACAATGGAAGGCGACACCACCAACTTCTTTCTATATAAGAAACTGCATGCTACCAATGTTCAGATTACCACGCTTTCACGTGGAATTGCAGTTGGTTCGGAAATCCAATATGCGGATGAGATTACCTTATCACGTTCCATTCAGCAGCGCATTCCTTTTCAATCTTAAATCAAAAAACAGCTTGTTTATTTTTCTTGCATCCAAAGAGATAAATGTTATATTTGGGTGTATTTCAAACTAAAAACTATGTTAAAGGAATTTAAGGCATTTATCATGCGTGGAAATGTGGTAGACCTGGCAGTTGCTGTCATCATGGGTGCCGCTTTTGGAGCAGTTGTCAATTCATTGGTTACAGACGTTATCACACCCGCAATCCTAAATCCTGTCTTAGAAAAAGCAGGAGCTAAAGATATTGCAGAGTGGAAATTAAACGGGATTGCATTGGGGAAATTCATTGCTGCCGTTATCAATTTCATTGTGGTTGCATTCTGTATCTTTATGATGATCAAATTGATGAATAAAGCAAGTAATTTACGGAAGAAGAAAGAGGAAGAAGTTCCTGCTCCACCGGCTGAACCTTCCAATGAAGAAAAGCTTTTGACAGAAATCCGGGATCTTCTGAAAAACAAGTAAAACAAACTAAAAAGCTTCATCTATTCAAGGCTTAAAAGGAACCGATAACTCATTGGTTTGATAGAATTATCATTCAAAGTTTTGAGAATTTGAAAATTTATATATCTTCGTTCAAAACAAACGCCTCGGATTGAGGTAACATAAGAGAATATTTAAATACCGATGACAAGTATTTTTGTGGCAAAACTTGATTTCAACGCAACAGAAGAACAGTTGAAATCCCTTTTTGAAGAACACGGAAGAGTAAACCGTGTTACCATTGCAAAAGACCGCGAAACAGGCAAACCGAGAGGTTTTGCTTTTGTTGAAATGGCGAATGAATCAGAAGCTGAAAAGGCAATTGAGGCTCTAGACAACTATTCGATTAACGGCAGAAACATTGCTGTTAAGAAAGCTGATGACCGTGCTTCGGGCGGAAAACCTTCCGGTGATAACAATCGTTCAAATGACAGACCGTCGTTCAGAAGTGATCGTCCAAGAGAAGATAGAAATTCAGTGAACGATTCCAATTCGGATTATAAAAAACCGGACGACAATCGTAGTGCCAGACCTTCTTTTTCTAATCCGGATGAGATTATCCAGCCAAAGGTTGATCGCACAAAAAAAGAAAAAGATCCCAAAGTCGGTGCGAATAAAGATGCTCCCAAGAAAAACAAAATGGAAGCATATCGCAAGAGCGGTAAAGACAATCAATTCTTAAATGATGACGATTTATCCGATGAAGAATTGGATTTGTTCGGTCGAAATGACGAAGAAGAAGATGACGATTACCGTAAATACTTAGTCAACAGCGATGAAGATTCGGATGAAGACTATGACGATGAGGATTGGGATGACGAAGATGATGATGAAGAAGACGAAGATTAAATAAAGAGAAACAGGGATGTCAATACGATATCCCTGTTTTGCTTTTATAAAATTGAAAGATGAACTGAACCTGGCTGAGGTTTATCCGGAAACTCAAACGAATCGTTTTTTTGGTTAACAATTCCTAAGATTCAGTCGCAAAACCGTAATTTATATGTAGATTTGTGTCTTACAACTGGGGTCGACATTGGATTTGACAGCAATCGAGATTTCGGTGGGAAGCATGCAGAGCGTTGTAGTGAAGCTCTTAAATATCTTGCTGCGAACCATAATTGACAATACGTCATACGCACTTGCTGCTTAATTTACTAGGTAAATTCAGCTTAATCCAGTGGAAGATATAGTACACGGACAAGTTTCTCCTCTACCGACTCTGATTTTCGGTTAGTAGGCCAAGGGGAATCATTTTAGAAAATCTGGCACTGCGTGAGCTTCGCACAAGGTGTGAGATCTTAGAAGCTAAGGTTGAATCTTGGGTGTTTTTGTCCGAATTCAGCTCGAAAACTAATCAAAAAATAAGCATGTAGAAGACATTCGGAACCATTGTTTGGACGAGGGTTCGAACCCCTCCGACTCCACAAAAAGAAAAAGAGCGTTACGTGAGTGACGCTTTTTCTTTTTGTCCCTCTTCTCTCACACTTCACACTCACACTAAGTTGTAGCTTTTTTTCTTTTTCAGTGTGAGTGTGAGAACTGAGTGTGAAATCCCGGTTCGAAGATCGAATCAAGCTTCCTCCTTTGAAGGAGGACCGAGGAGGATGGCAAACCTCAAATCTCCGCAAGTGCTGATTTCATTCGGCTTCTTAAAATTTCTAGCGGTTCGATTCCGGTTTGCTTGAAAGGTGTTGTGTTTCAGATTTTTTTGGTAGTATTGGTGTGTTAACGTAACGATGAACTATTTGCTGGAGAACTATTCTTTGACGAAGTTGTTGTCGTTATATCTGTTTAATTTTTTTATAAAAAACAAGACAATGCCGATAGCAAATGAAACAAAATCTTTTCAAACATTTAGAAGTGAGATACAATACTTGAAGCAACACTTACAGGTTATTGATGCAAGTTTGATAAGCTCTGCCCGTTCCTTAGGACAATATAAACCAAAGACGGATAAAATAACAAAAGCTCTTGGAATAAATCCAAGTAAACATGATATATTGAATCACCCAGTCTCAGATTATTTAAGAATATTTAATTATACACGGTCTAAAAATGCTGAGTTTTCCGTAATCGAGTTATATAATGCTTTTTCAGTTTACATGAAAAGTATTTTAGCTGAAATGTATAAACACAATCCACTCCAAATTGTTGGTAAGGCAACGGGCAACCCGAATTTTAGTTTTATCGATCTAGTTAAATTAGGTAACTATCAAAAAATAGAAGAAGAAATGATTACGAAAGTTTTTAGAAAACTAGAAGATGAGAGAAGTACCACAAAGCTTTTAGAGAAGATACTGAATCATACAACGATAAACTTACCAGATGCTCTGAAAATTAATGCACTAATGTATTTGGAAATGAGACATCTTTTTATTCATAATAATGGAAAAGCAGATGAGCATTTTGTGACAGAGTATGGAGATAATTTATCAGTTAAAGTTAATCATAAGTTACCTACAAATTTTGATACCGTGAGTAATGCGATTCAGACCGTTTATCATCTTATTGAATTCATTGATAAAGAGTTAATAAATGAAAATCTAGTTGATAAAAGAGGATGAAAATATTCTGTTATGAGAAAGTTTAGCGGTTCCATTTCCGTTCGCTCTTCTCCACAAAAAGAAAAAGCGAATTACGGAAGTAGTTCGCTTTTTCTTTTTGTCCCTCAATACTCGCTCTCACACTCACTCTTTCCTGGCTTTTTTCTTTTTGCAGTGCGAGGGCGGAGAGTGAGAGAAGAGTGAGAGATCGTGGTTCGAAGCACGAATTAAAGCTTCCTCCTTTGGAGGAGGAATGAGGAGGAGGATAAACCCCAAATCTCCCGCAAGCATTGATTTCATTCGTTTTCCTGAAATTTATAGCGGTTCGAATCCGGTTTGCTCAGAAAGTATTGTGTTTCAGATTTTTTTGATAGTATTGAAACGTTAACATATTCGAATTTGATGAAGCCAGTAATTGACCTAAGAAAACTTGAAATTTATTACAAATACGGTGGCGACATTGATGGACTTTTAAAAATAGGAAAGAAATCAGATTTGGACGCTTTCGGTTCTTACCTTGACGAAACTTGGTCAAAAATCACAAGCTTAATTCAAGATATTGAGTTAATTGAAAAAGGTCTTGTATCTAAGGAATATGAAGAGAAATCAATTAATGAAATTAAGTCACTTTGTGACAAATCTGCATTTGAGGAATTAACCAAAAGTCTTTCAATGAATAGGATTAGTTTTCTCGATATAATTAAGGACTATCAATCATTAGCTGACAAAGCAGTCAAAATCTTTCAAAACAAATATCAAGTCAATAATATTCTTGAAGGTTGGCATAGTCGAAAATATGAACAGATTGGCAAATTACCTGATGAAGGACTTTCTTTTTATGCTTTCCATGGTATTGGTTTAGCTGCACATTTCAAGGATGAAATTGTAGACTTCGATTTTGCATTTTTTCCAGAACCAAGACACGATGGTTTTGATCTATGGAGATTAACAAACTTCATTCAAAATCAAATAGCTAAATACCCTGAATACGAGGATAACAAGAAGATCGAAAGAGAATTTAATGACCTAATAAAAAATGGGGTCATAGCTAAACCGAAATTGGAATTCTCAACAACGCTTTACTTTTTTAAGGACACTTTAAATACTGAATTGATTGAGAAGACCGAAAGTAAATCTGCAAATCAAAATGTTTTACCAAAAACTAAGCAAAATTGGTGGAAAAAACTTTTTTTGGCTTAATAGGCAATCATTTCCGGTTCGACTTACCAACCTTCTTTTTGTCCCTCAATACTCACGCTCAAACTCACACTTCTTAGACTTTTTTATTTTCAGTGTGAGTGTGAGGACTGTCCCGATAGCTATCGGAAGTGGGATTCCGGTTCGAAGATCAAATTCAGTCTCCTCCCTCCAAGGAAGGATTAAATCCGAAGTAATCGGAATCAGAACAATCACTATTTCCGGTTCCATTTCCGTTCGCTCTTCTCCACCAAATGATGGGCAGTTATTATTTTTTTGTTGAATCTTGAAACGGAGATATTTTTTCGTATTTCGAATTCTTGTTCAGAAATCGGAAGAACCGTCTATTGGATAATAAACAATTCCCCCGATTCATAAAAAACCTGTTTATATCGTTAAAACTGATAGATAGTGGCTCTTTTCGTACTTCCGAAAGAATTTTCAACACCTTCAAAATCGATTCCGATATAGCTTTTTCCAACTGTACTTACTATGTCTATCGCCTCCTTCTTTTTTTGTGTTTGTTTTGAAATATAGGAGAGAAAAACGTCCGCAAAAGACATTTGTCCGTCGAATGATTTTTCTTCTCCGGTTGATGTTTTTAATTCGATGCTGGTTTTAGATTGCTTACTGATAAATACAAATTCTCCGTCGTGCATTACATAAAACACATGCTCCTTTGATCCGTTTTCGTCACTTTTAAATACGAATTCATTTGCAGGATTAATATCATCATTTTCATCACGATTAATTTCGTAAACAAGATAACCTTCCTTTAGTAGTTCTGCTTTTGTTCCTTGTTTTATATTTTTGAAATATGTGGACATTCTCAATCCATTTTTTGTTGCCACGAAATCCGTAAAAGATCCAAGTGTTGGATAATAAACTAGGTCATTCCCTTTCCAAGCAGTTCTTGAATGTGATGTGAGTTCGCGCTCTTTTGTTGAATATTCAATGTTATAGCCGCTTTTTGAATTTAAAGAATATCCGGAAATGTTCAGGTTATTGGTAACAACCTTTACATCAGAGAAAGTTGCAAGGTCGATAGTTTTAATTGTAATAACTAACTGGGATCCTGAACGTTTTGTCTGGATAAGTGAAAACCCTTCCTCATCAAGCACAAATTTCACTTTCGATAGTAAATTGGTCTCCCAAAGTTTTTCATCCCAATCAAAGTCAACAGCTTGATAACTTATCTTAAACGCATGATCTATTTTTACTATATGAAATTTCTTATTGTCGTTTGTTGCTACAAAAACAATCCCATCCTTGTAAGCACCTAAATAACACGCATCGATGTCTTTTCGAAATGCGGCAACAGGTTCTAGTTCGCTGGTATATGTAATCGCTTTTGTAACGACTTTCCCGGATTTATCAACCTGATATAAATTAAGTAACTCGGTTTTAGAAGTCTTCTCCGTTACTGCAGTCTTTGAAAAAGGCATGTTAACAAAGTACGCATAATCTGATTCATTGTGGCAAACATTCGTATTGTTGAAGTTAAAAGGAGTGATTTTTTCATTCCACTGCATTTTACCGCTTTGATCAAAATACTGATACTGTCTGTATTTTGGTGCATACGCGTACATCTGTGTTTGTACTATTCCTAAATAACCGTCACCCCATGGGAAAAATTCTTCAAAAGAGCCTCCATCCGCTTTGACTTCAACTTGTGCGTTTAAGGAACCTGTTGCAAAAATAAACAAGATAAAAAATATTGATTTAGACATATTGAGATTAGATAATAATAATGACGTCAAAGGTAATAAATGTAAATTGATCGAAAGGTAATTTTGCGTACGCGATTTCTTTTTTTTGAGTAACGAGTGAAGAAATGATTCCGGGTAAAAGCAAGGAAATAGAAAACCAAATTCAGGAACTAAAACCAATGAATACAAACATTGATACTATAGATTTTCGTAAATCAATTGAATCATTGAACAGGATCGTAAATGGGTAATTTCCGGTTCCATTTCTATTCGTTCTTTTTATCCCTCAATACTCACACTTCTTGAGCTTTTTTTCAGTGTGAGAATTGAGTGTGGAATCCCACTTCAAAACTGAAACCTGGTCAAAAGAAAAATCACACCTCATTTGAAACCTTTGCAAACTTGTTTCGATATTCAATTGGAGTAAGTCCTGTAATCTTTTTGAATGTGTCTCTAAATGCTTTTGTGTCTGTATAACCTACATCAAACATGATTTCTGTTACATTCTTTCTGGAGGCTTCGAAAAAGTTTTTTGCCGCTTCGATTCTGACTCTTTGAATGTATTCGATGGATGTATTATTCGTAGCTTCTTTAAATCTTCTTTCAAAAGTTCTTCGGCCTGTATTAATTAAACCCGCCAATGTTTCTATTGTGATCTTATCGCAATAGTTTTTTTCGATGTAATCCTGTACTTTTTGAATTTCAATATCGCCGTGATTTCTTTGTCCCCTGAATATCGCGAATTGAGATTGACTATCTCTCCCGATATCCAATGCAAAATATTTTGAAATCATTACTGCCGTTTCCCTGTCAGCATACTTTTCAACCAGGTATAATATTAAATTCCATAAACTGCTTGCTCCACCACTACTGTAAATATTTTCATGTTCTGTGATGATGGCTCCGTCTTCGACTTCCACATCCGGGTATCTTTCTTTGAACTCATTAATATGTGCCCAATGTGTAGAACATTTCTTACCATCGAGTAAACCTGTTTCAGCTAAAAGAAAGGCACCGATACATAAACTGGCAAGACTTGCTCCTTCCTCATATAACTTTTTAAAGTAAGGAATCGCTTCCGCATTAGCTTGTATTCCTCTTAGAGTATCGCCAAATGTAGGAGGTATAATCAATAAGTCTGTCTCAGTCACATCCTTGAGCAACCTATTTGTTTTGATCGTGTATTCCCCATTATTTGCAGGCACATATTCAGTTAATCCAACATATTCTACCTCAAAAACAGGCTTTTTACCAAATGTCGTCAAAAATTCATTGGCGGTATGAAACGTTCTAAATGGTGGTGTAACGGCTTCGATTACACCATGCTCAGGTACAAATACTGAAATTCGCATAGCAACAACAATTTTGAGCCGCAAGATAAAAATATTTTGTCATAATTCACCCCTAAAGTTGTCATTTTCACAATAGACCCGTTTTTATACCCCATTGTACTTTTGAATTATAAAACTTAAAAAAATAACAATGACACAAGTAACAAGAATTACGGTAGAAGCAGCAGTAAGTGCTCCGGTAGCAAAAGTTTGGACAGCCTGGAATACACCGGCCGACATTATTCAATGGAACAGCGCGGATCCAAGTTGGCATACTCCAAGTAGTGAAAACGACCTGAGAACGGGTGGTAAATTCAAGCATCGAATGGAAGCTAAAGACGGCAGCTTCGGGTTTGACTTTGAAGGTACTTATGACCAGGTGGAACTGCACAGGGAAATTACCTACACAATGAGTGACGGAAGAAAGGCTACCACTTTGTTTACAGAGCAAAATGGGGAAACCAAAATAGCGACCACATTTGATCCTGAAACAGAAAATGACCCTGAATTTCAGAAACAAGGGTGGCAAGCAATCCTGAACAACTTTGTAAAATATGTTGAATCAAACTAATGTTCAAACCAATAAAATTTAACCCTATGAAAAAGTTTAAAATCATTTTTTGGGTGGCAACTGCCATCATCATCCTGATGGAAGGCGTCATGCCGCTTAGCACCATCATCTTTTCACCCGAGTACGTAAATGCAGGTACAAAACCTTTGGGCTATCCTGATTATTTTGCCTACAGTTTGATTATCTGTAAAGTACTTGGAGTATTGGCTATTTCTTATTCCAAAACTCCGAACAAGCTAAAGGAATGGGCATATGCAGGACTTAGCTTTAATTTAATCTTTGCATTCATTAGTCATGCCTTTGTAGACAAAAACATCGTATTTATGTTGATTCCGCTGGTGGTTCTGGGAATTCTGGCTGTTTCCTATGTTTACAACAATAAAATTCAGAATGATCTTCAAAACAGGTTATCAGTCAATTGATGCGTAACACCAGGGATAATTCAGAGAATATAACCAACAACTTGATGTTATATGGATGTGCATAATAATAAGGTGACAAGTGCGATTTTTATTACATTTTCCGGGAATTGTATAAAAGCACTCAAATTTTACCAATCCTGCTTTGGTGGTGCCCTGCAATTTGAAACTTTTGGAAAAGAATTATTACAGGACTATACTGAAATACCTGTCGTTAGTGGATCGCTGGTTTCCGACGGAATCATTATTCATGGTTCGGACCTGGTACACGAAGAAGGAAGAAAAATCGGGAATTATATGTCTATTTTTCTGCACTGCAAATCCAGTAATGATCGAAAAGTGCTTATTGAAAAACTGGAAGCGAATAAAAAACCTCTTTTCAATAAGAATGATGATGACCAAAAACTCATTGAGATAACTGATGCTTTTGATGTGAGATGGTTATTGGGAGTTTAGCAATACTGGCAGTTAACTTAACTGTGACCAAAAAAAGAAAGAGCCTTGACATTTATCGTCAGGGCTTTCTTTTTGTCCCTCAATACTCACATCCAAACTCAGACTGAGTTATAGCTCTTTTGCTTTTTGAGTAACGAGCGTGAGAATTGTCCCGATAGCTATAGGGAGTAGAATCCAGGTTCGAAGCTAAAATCAAGCTTCCTCCTTTGGAGGAGGAATGAGGAGGAGGATAAAACTAAATCTTCCGCAAACGCTGATTTCATTCAATTCCATTTTGCTGGAAGCTCAAAGTATTTGATATTTTTGATTAGTAATTCTTTCATCAAAATGAATAAAGAAAACTTAACCAACATACAACTCCATTCTGCAGGTGCAACTGATCTTGTACTGATTTGTGGGAAGTCGTATAATGGTTTTCTTTTCCTCAGAGAGGAGATTTCTGTAAGGGTTGAATTCAGCAATGGATCCATTCAATCGATGCAGCGGAAACGGGATATTATGAAAGATAATGATTAGTTCCTTTCGTTTAAGGTGCTTTAGTCCCACTCCCACTTACAAAAAAGGCGCTACTCCCGCAGCGCCTTTTTATTTTTTACTATTTTTTATTGCTTCACAAACTTCACGGTTACACCGGATTCCGATTGGATAACATACACTCCGTTTGTCAATGGACTTACGTCCAATTCATTCTTCCCGGGGCTCAAAACTTGTGATAGGATAGTCTTTCCGGTCATATCAATTATCGAAATGGTTATCGCTTCAACAGATTCGATGAACAATTGGTTCATTGCCGGATTTGGATATACATTCCATTCATTTGACTGGTTTTCATGAATGGTCAGGCACGTTTCAACAGTGATAGTTGTAAAATCGGAATTAGAACAACCCAATGAATCCTCATAAGTATAAGATACCGCATGAATACCTATTCCAGCAACTACAGGATCAAATGAACTTCCGCTAACTCCAGTTCCGGTGTACACTCCACCGATTGGAGTTGCACCAGGCAGTGTCATTGAAGTTCCTGATTCAAGACAGATCGTATCATTTAAAAACGTGGATATCTCCACAAACGGATTCGGATTTACCCGTAAATGGATGACCAATACGGAATCACAGCCTTGAGCAGACGACAAAGTGTTGTAATAATTTCCGGTTGTCGATTCCAAGCTTCCGAAAATATTGATTGCTTCCCCGGAACAAATTTGCAAAGAATCAATAAATTGTTCGTAAACCGGAGAAATAATTACTGAAACGATCGTATCCTCATAGCAATAAGGATTGCTTCTACTAACCTGCAGGTTGAAATTTCCGGATGTATCTGCATTCCATAGTAATTCATCAGAACCAATATCAAACACCCCATTGATCTTCCACGATATATCATCATACAGAATATTGCTGACAGCTCCCTGAAGGTCACTTCCTTCACAAATAGCTGTGGTTATCGGTAAGAGATTTACTTCTGAACATTCAAAAAGTGTATGCGTGGTGGTGTTTGTTACAACTGCAGGATTGTAATCAAAATAAATATTTGCTGTATTCTTAAAGGTGGTTCCGATTTCAAGTCCTGACTTCAACCAAATGCGGTATTTGACAAAACCATGGCTGGCAGGTTCATTCACAATACTGTCCGGAAGGTAAATGTGCTCAAAATTAAATACCAATTCACCTGTTGAGCTGATGGTCGTTTCTACTTCATGGCTTGAAGCAAGTGTTCGAAGAGAACTCCACACAAAGTTTGTGTCCAACTGGTCACGGATCACAACCGTTATAGAAGTATCATTTCCTGTATTTTGGAACCGGATAGTATAATCAATGTATTCCACATCAGGCAAAATAAACCCTTCAGGACCAAATCCCATCGGTTCTGCCGCTTTGTCATTCGGATCATAAGCACATACCACTATCTGATCGAATTGATTTGAAAATGAATTTCCGGATACATCAGAAATAGCTGTCAGGTAACTACTCAAAGTATCTCCCATCGCGTTAAAGTCGGGAAGTTGCACCTGAAGCTTTACTCCTGTCGAAGCAAACCAATTCAGACTATCGTAGCTCCAGTAGTAATGATTTGAAACGATGGAATCCGGTGTGATGTTACTACTGATAAAGGTAATGTTCGTATCCAATACAAATTCCATTATTCCGGAAGGTTGGGTAGTTCCATTGTTTTTAACTGATAACCAATAGGTAATTGTAGAATTACAACGTGGAAATTCACCGGAAACATTCGGTGTCAAACTATCGAACTGATCTGTTGGATAGAACCCGAAATCAAGGCTGTCTTTGTAAATAAATGCCGGAGTAACTGCCGCATGATAGCTTAATGAATCGGATGTAATTCCCCAATGATCATAATCTGAAGGAGAAATAACATAATTGGCAGTGATTGCCGGATCGAAATCAATCGAATACCTTCCGTTATCATAGGTATAACTATACACATGATTCGGCGACGATTGCATCCTTGGCAAAGCAAATCCCACTTCCAGGCTATCCCGCTGTCCGTTTTGATTGGCATCGATGTAAAAGTTCCCACGCGCCTGGAATGGAGCTAAGATCTCGTTTTTATTGAGCGCAATCTTATCCCCCGGAGATGAGATGGTAAAAACGTCCTGATCACCGTCATTATCAACATCGGCAGTCAAAACTTTTGAATAATTATTATTCAGGTACAATGGAGAGCCTGATATTCTTTTTTCAAAGAAGCCGCTTCCATCATTTTCAAACCAACAGATACCCTCCTTATAATAAGTACTTCGTGTTGAGACAATATCCGTATCACCATCCAGATCCAGATCTGCCAGTCCGATATCCAGAATTCCGGGATACTCGAGAAGAATATTTTTTTCGGATGAAAAAGTACCTCCCCCCAGATTTTCATACCAGGATATTCCTCCGTCGTTGCTGAAGCCGGTACCCGTAGTGATTACCACATCATTGTCATTGTCGTTATCCAAATCGGCTGCCCTAACGGAAGTTACATTTCCCTTTATCCCTACGTTATGACTTGTCCAACTCGCACCGTTCTTTTTATACCACATAATCCGTGAATCACCATCCGAGAACCCCAGTACATCTTTGATGTTATCTCCATCCAGATCTCCCACTGAAATAAATCTTGGATTGTTGATCGCATTGAAACCTGAAATAAATTTCATTGCACTGAATGTTCCTAATCCCAGGTTTTCAAACCAGATATATCGATCTTGGTTCTCAAATGCAGCAACGACATCAATATCCCCATCATTATCCACGTCTGCAGCATCAATGCGTTGTATACCCGTCATCGAAGAAGCAATCACTTGCTGAGCAGCAAACTGTCCGCCAGTATTTTTGTACCAGGCAATCTTATTATCCAGGGAAGATGCTGAAACAACATCTGTTAATTGGTCTCCGTCCAAGTCAGCTGCTACGACCGTTTCTACTCCGTTAGCAAGAGTTGAAATGAGCTTTTGAGGTGAGTATTCTCCATTTCCCAGGTTTTCATGAAAGGCTATTTTGTCATCCGTGTAAGACGCTGTAAGCAAATCCAGGTCACCGTCATTATCTACATCAAAAGAAGTAAAGGAACGAACACCCGCTGCCGGAGCAAGAATATTTTCAGCTGTTCCAAAAGCCCCCCCGTTGTTTGGAAAGAATAGTATTTTGGGACCATTGTCTGTAGAAATTGAAACGAAATCATTGGTTCCATTGTTATCCAAATCTACCAATGCTAGAAAACGAATACCGCCTGCCGTGGTAGATATCAGGTTTTCTGGACCAAAGTTTCCGGATCCAAGGTTTTCATGCCATCCGGTTTCAAATTCACCACCATAAACTACATCTAAATCACCATCGGCATCAACATCTGTTGCTGCAACCGCATAAGAATAGTCCGCCGTGGTTGAAATTATGAATGAATTTGTAAACACCCCCGAATCATTTCTGAACCACACAATTTTATGATCTCCGCGAGATGCTGCCAGGATATCTTTGTCACCGTCATTATCAAGATCTGCCGCAAAAACACTTTCCACGTTTTGCATGCCGCTGCTAAGTAAGTGTTGTGGATTGAAGGTACCATTATTAAAATTACCATTTCCTAAATTCTCAATCCAGTAAACATCACTGTAATCGTCCAACGAATAAACTACGTCATTATCGCCGTCATTATCGAAATCGGCCGCAAAAACGGCTGTTGGGTTCCAACCGTCGATAATCATATGTTCATTCAGGAATACACCTGCCCCATTATTCTCGTACCAATAAATTGCATCCACTCCATTGGAAGAAGTCAACAGATCCTTATCCCCATCTCCGTCCATATCTGCTGCAACCAATGTGTTGAAATCCTGTAGGTAAGATGCCAAAAATGCTGTATCAACAACAGAAAAATGGCCATTTCCCAACCCATGCTGAAAAAACAGTCCATTGTCTGTTGCACTGACAATATCACTAATACCATCTCCATCAAAATCTGCAGCATCCAAAGCAACAGCCCATCCTTTCCGGATCATTTCAGGAGTACTCATCGCACCTGTTCCATCATTTTTAAACAGGAAAACCCCTTCAGTCATTGCAGCAATCACATCCTGGTCACCATCGGAATCACAGTCGAAAGTTCGAACCATTGCTCCTCCATCAGCGGAAATATTGATGATGTTTTCAGGTTTGAATTGAGAAAAACTTACTAATGGAAGTAAGTAGAAAAAAGGTGTCAGGAAACGCATGAAATTCATTTTATCGGGGATAAAGTTAAGGATAAATATTCGGATGAAAAGTAAGTTTCCTTATAACCAGACTATTCGGGTAAAAAATGATTACCAATGGTAATAAGTAAGAAAGAGGAAACACAACTAAACCACAAAAACATACCTGGTTTGAAGCTTTCATGAATCGCATGATTGTTTTCTTTCATTTATAAATACCTTTATGCTATCAAAACCGTTTTCTTCAATCTATGAAATTATTGATTATCCTGATGAGCCTGTTCTCGTTTTTCTCAACTAAAAAACAAGATCAAAATGATTTTCTGATGATTGTCGATGACGCTTTTACACTTTCAGGTGGCAAGTCGGTTATTAGCGGACAAATAAAAACAGGGGAAATTTCCGTTGGTGATACAATCATTTTCAAATACAAGGAAGAACTTTATGAATTGAAAGTGGAATCGATGGAGATTTTCCAACAGCCTGCAGGAACAAAAACCGCTTATGCTTTGCAGTATGTAGGAATTCATGTATCGGGAGTTCCCAAATACTATTTTCACCACGGACAGGAATTGAGGAAAAAATAGTAAAATTACTTCCTGCCGTGAAATAAGGTACTTATTCAATATAACCGGATGGAGCGCTTAAATTCATGATGTTTTTCTAAAAGAACCAAAAGAATGAACATAAAAGTCTACAGACCTAAAAATCCTTTGCTGAAAAAACACATTGAATGCTTTTATATCTTCGAACAAACTGCTGAAGAAAAGCCCGTCACCTATTTCACATTTCCAAGTATCTACACCATTATCAGTATTAGTCAGTATACCAAAACGGTGGATACCGGAAATCAAATTATTACAAAACATTGCCCTTCAAATGCAATTGAAACCAATTTAGTGTGCAATTTCAATGAACCGGTTTTGGTGAAATACGAAGGTCAGATCAACGAAATCACGACGTATTTCAAACCGCTCGGAATCAATGCATTTATAGATCGTGATTTAAGCTTTTATTCCGAAGGAACTTTTCCTGATTTCAATCCATATGATGATTACAAATCCGTGATGATGTCCATTCTTTCAATCCAAAATCCCGATGAAAGAATCGAGCAGATAGAGCATTACTGGATTTCAAAATTGAAACCATTTGAGGATACTTTGCTTGAAAATGTACTCGCTGAAATGATGGATACCCGTAATTTAAATCAGTCTATGACGAAATTATCTCTCAAAACAGGCCGATCACGCACCACCATCAACAAGCACTTTGATAAACACATTTGCAAAACACCTTCGCAATTCAAAAAAATCATCCGGTTTCGTGCAGCTATTCAGAGTCATCTTGAAAATGAACCGGGTTTACCTCATAACCTGGATTACTTTGATCAGTCACATATGATCCGGGATTTCAAAAAGTTAACCGGTTTTACACCAAAAGTGTTTTTTGCTAAAATAGCGACACTTGAAAACGGCCAAATAAAGTGGATGTTTGTTTAACAAGTTTACAAAAATACAATGCTGTTAGTTGATTAAATCCTAACATTGCAGCTTCATTCTATTCAGAAAATAATGACAAAACTGATCTTAGCACTCATGCTGTTCCCAACGTTCCTTTTTGGACAAAAAACCATCTCGGACAAACTTGCGAAATACATGCAGGCACAAGTCGATGTGAATCACTTTAGCGGAACAGTCATTGTCACAAAAAACGGATCGGTTTTATTGAAGCAATCATACGGTCTGGCAGATTACGAATGGAATGTTAAAAACACAATTGATACTAAATTTCAGTTGGCTTCGGTGACGAAACAATTTACAGCTGCGGCAATTCTTCAATTAGTCGAAAAAGGGAAATTGTCACTGAATGATAAACTAAGCCTTTTTTTTCCGGATTATCCAAAATCCGACAGTGTGACCATTCATATGCTGTTATCCCATTCTTCAGGACTTGCTATGGGTTTCAAAGAATTGGCATTAAGCACCATTTCTGTAGATTCCGCCTATGCCGAAATAAAAAAAATGCCTTATGAATTCTCGCCCGGAACCAGAAGTGAATACAGCAATATCGGTTATTATTTATTAGCCAGGATTATAGAAAAAGTTTCAGGTGAAACGTACCCGGTTTATTTAAGAAAAAACATCTTTGAAAAGGCGGGCATGAAGAATACCGGTGTCAGTAATAATGATTCGATCATTTCAAAAAAAGCGAAGGCTTACTGTCGGACAGAAAACGGGTTTATTCACAATCCTTACATTAACTGGAAAGTAAATGTAGGCCATGATGGTATTTATTCTACCGTTGAAGATTTAGCTTTATGGGATAATGCATTGTATGGGACAAGTATTCTGTCCGAAGAAATGAAAAAACAAATGTTTACTTCTCACAACGACCAGAATTGGGGATATGGCTTTGTTATTAATCCGTTTTATAACCAGGGACACCAGCTTATTGCTCATGACGGAGGTTTTATGGGGACTATGACTTCCTTTAATCGCTTTACGGATGACAAACTTTTCATAACCGTCTTGTCTAATAATGAATCTGAATCTTACATCATTTCTTACGGCCTTGCAGCTATCGCTTTTCAAAAAGATGTTGAACTTCCGTACAAACATTCGCAAGTTAAAATAGACACTAAAATCTATGGTAAATATGCAGGGAAATACGGAGAAATCGAGATCTTAACAATAGACGGAAAACTGTATTACAATAGTCTGGAAACAGAACTTCTGCCCGAATCCGCAAGCAAATTTTTCAGAGCGGATAACCACGAGCGAACCATTGAATTCGTCCGGGATAAATCCGGTGTTTACAATTCGATCATTTTCACAAAAGGTGGAGTAAAAGAAACGATCATGCGGGCAATTCCTTAAAGTTGGAATTGAATTGATTTGCTGTTTTCAAGCTCAAATTTGCCAATTTGCCAAATGGCAAACCGGGAAAACAGGCGCTTTACGAGCTGAATCAAAAATTTTGTCGCAAAATATAGGCACACCAAGGTCTAAAAACATCTCTCTCATTTTCAAAATAAAAGCTTGTACCAAATCATCTTTTTTCCTAAATTAAAAAATCTCCGATCTGTTTTAAGAAATTGAATTGAAAATCCCCGGAATTTCCGGGGATTTTGCTTTTCCAGGAGGATAACAAACGGGCTTTTATTGTTTCATCATTTTTTTAGTAGCTACAATTTTCCCATCAGTTACAAGTGTATAAGTGTAAATCCCGAAACTCAGATCATTTGCATAAACATTCAATTGTCCGTGACCACGTTCGGTAATCTCCACAGAATTAATCAGCACACCTTTGAGATCATAAAAGTGAATCTGTGCTCTTTGTACACTTTCAGGAATCGAATAAGTGATAATGGTTGATTCCGCAAAAGGGTTCGGAACGTTCTGATTAAGAATCACTGTATTTTTATCCGTTAACTCCAAATCAATAACGGATCGAAGCTGCTGCTGAGCTTCTTCCGAATTTTGTTTTACAGCCATTTGATTTAACTGGCACAAAATCGGAAGGATATTACTCAGGCAATTTTCCAGGCGCGTCAAACGATCATTCAGATCATTAATCAGTGAATCCTTTTCAGAAATAATTGTTTGCTGCTCCTGCATACCGGCAATTAGCAACGGAATCAATTCTTCATATTCCACTCCTTTGTAAGCAACTTCCGGAGCCGTTTGATTACCCAATGAATCAAATTGCGCAGGACGCACATGATTTGAAACGATGAAAGGGATTACCTGCTCAACTTCCTGGGCAATTAAGCCCATTTGAAGATCCGATTCAAAACCGAATTCCGAGTAAGCTGTCGTATCGTAGGTAAAATAACGCGGTTGCAAAGAACTGATGATTGCACTTGCATTCTGAAGATCTGTGATGTTTTCCTTAAACATCTGATCCGAAGTCACAACCGGGCTTCCATTAACAGTAAGCGTTCCGCCGCTCACATTTACATTTCCCTGGAACCAACCTGCAAAACTGGTAGGAGATCCAACGGCTTGTGAGTAAATACCATAACCGGTACTTGCTGCTGAATAACTGCTTACACGAAGTCCATAGTTATCGTTTCCTCCTTGTACACTGGAAAGAAGTCCATAATTCGTTCCGGTCGAAAAACTGGAAATAGCAGTATAGTATCCGGCTGTATTCGTAGCGGCACTTCCGAAAGCATTACCATGTATCGCAGTATTGGAAGAACTATTTCCAGCAGCTATTCCGGAAACTCCTAAATTGGATTGTGTTCCCCCGGACGCATATCCCTGCATACCATGTGTATTTTGACCTCCGGACGCATTTGCCCAAACTCCGGTATTGCCCCCTGACGCATTATTCACAGAAACATTTACTCCCAGGTTATTCGTATTCGCACCACTGACTCTGATGTCTGCACCGGTTCCGGTTGGAGTAGCATCAGCACTTCCAATACCGGCATGATCAATATACAATGCATTCGAAACGGAAGTTGTTGTACTCACAGATGGAATATCAATGTGTACTTTTCCGATTGGCGTTGTAGTTCCGATTCCGATGCGGTTTTTACTTCCGTTCGCTCCCCCGTTATCCGTGAAATACAAATTGAAATCGTTCATCGGGATTTCACGGTTATTCAAAAACTCCGCCGGGTTTCCGTTTTGACCAGGATTCTGTCCAAGAGCCACTTTGGTTGGATCAACAGTAGACATCGAAGTTCCGTTATGAGCACCGATCGTAAGTCCTGCCGGTCCTTGCGGCCCCGTAGCTCCTTGTGGTCCTGCCGGACCTTGTGGGCCTGTTAATCCCATGGCTCCCTGGGGGCCAGCCGGCCCCTGCATCCCTTGTGGTCCGACAGGCCCTTGTTCTCCCCTGCAATCACCGATATCCGCTACGCCGTTATTATTCATATCTTCCGTAGCAGGATCAAACACACCATTCTGGTTCAAATCCCAGCAAGCAAGACCATTTGTTCCGGTTACAACATCCGTATAATGAACCCGGTTCTGGTCGTTTGGATCAATGACCAGGAAACGTTTCAACGACAAGTCTTGAGTTACTGTCCGGATTCTTAAATCACCGTCAATATCCAGCTTCGCATCTACCGGAATGCCATTTACGATATTCGGGCTTCCCGGGGCAAAGTTCCCGATTCCGACCATCCCAAAATTACCATTCGGCATGGTTGAAGCTTTTTGCGGCTCCATGCGGGCTACTTCCAATCCGTTGGAAGATCGGGAAACCACGTCTCCCTGGCCGGCAATCGCATTGGTTGTCGAAGTAAAAATAAACCGAAGGTTATCCGGCCCGTTTGGTGTAAGTCCCGGCACCTGGTTATCACCCCAATTAACAACGGCATCAGCTCTGTCTGTCCCTTCATTTTTCAAGCCTACATAGATGTGATCGGTTCCGTTCGAAGTAAATGTTCCGATATCCATCCAGGAGCGCCATCCGTCATCACTGTTAGGTACCAGGGAATTCAAACCGGTATTGTATCCCAAATGCAAAAGACTTTTTGGTCTTGTAATGGGATTTGATCCCAAATGACTGATCGCAACACGGGTCGTATTCGCATTCAATGCTAGGGGATTTTGAATTCCGGGTGCAGAAATAGAACTGATACGAAGACGTTCTCCATTGTCTATTCCTCCAGCAGTATTATCCCAATCGGATTGAACAATGAACGGTGTATTTTCCTGCCAGCGCAAATAAGCATTCAAAGCTCCGTTAACAGCCGTATTATTAATTCCCAGTCGCAATCCGTCATTGGCAGTCTCCCCCATTCCGGGCTGATTTCCACGATACGTTATCTGCATAAAACCGTAAGGTTGATATACGCTCCCTGTTCGGTAATCATAACTCATATGCAGGAGACTTTGTGGATCAACATATGCTCCACCGCTCATTCCGGTTGCGTTTGTTCCGAAGGTATTTCCCAAAGCCATCAATCCCAAACCGGTAAATTGAGCAACGTGCAAGCCATCCAGATCCGTAATCGAAAAACGATCCGGACTCACAATATTTCCGTCAACCAATCCTCTGGCACCGGTAAAACGAAAGACCATCCGATCCGGCCCCGAGTTATTTCCAGCATTATCCGACCAAGCAAAAACCGTTTCGGTAATATCTCCCTCATTGGCATTTGTGGAAAGTTTTCTAAGTCCGATATATGAAAGATCCCGGTTATCGGTCAATGTGATCCCTGTTTGCATCCACGGACGATATCCAAACTCCTGTATAGCACCACTTTGCCTTTCACCATTTAAATGCAACAATGAAAAAGCTCCTTTCTGAGTATAAAGACTTTGTCCATCCGAAATACTGTTACCATTCGATCCCAAAAGCAAATACCCATTACGTAAGCCTGTATATCCATTGACTGGGTAAGTGATATCACCATTTAATTTCATCCGGTTTACACCAGTCGTGATGGTATAAATCGGCGAATTCCATCGGGTACCAAAGATATTCGAAGAAAGTAAATTCCCATTGTTTCCTCCCCTGAACCAATCCGGGTAAGTAGTATTCGCACCACCGTTTATGGTGGGAGCTTGTTGCCCTAAAAGCATGGATGGAAGAAGCACCATGCCTGCAGCAAATAGTTTAAATTTCATACTTCAATTATTTGAAATCCATAGCGATAAGAATAGATCCGGTTTTTAGGATACAAGTAGTAGTTTTAATCAGAATACCTGAACTCAAAACAGGTTCTACCCTATGACAGATTTATTTACAGAAACAATTCATTGTAAGTTCTTTACAAACCACATCCGATTGTTTCCAAAAAAGGGTTTAATTCTCCATTTCGCAGAAGCAGGGCGTGCTTTTCTTCCTCCTGAAAGAAGATCAACAAGGTTGTTTGATTTTCCGCAACCTATAACGAAAGAGAAATTTTCAGCAATGAATGGTGTGGCTGCATGTTCATAGTATCTAGTGTTTCAGTTATCTTTTCAGTGTCGGAATTCCTTTAAAAATGAGATCAATGACAATCAGATCTCATTTTGGAATTAAACACAATCGAAAATAAGCGCTTTAGAACAAGTGCACATGCCGTTTTGTATACCTGTAGCTGTTTTTTGTATAAGCGTTTGGAATCGTAGTTCTAAGTGACTACGATTCCATTAAAAAAATGAACTATTGGGAGAGTGTACCTTCAGGTTTCACTCAAGAACTCCCAAATATTTACAGAATGCCTCCACATTTTCACGGGTTACAAGTGTATTTTCAATGTTACTATCCTTTAAAAGCCTGTTGGTATTACTGATATCAAAATCGGGAGTGTTTTGATGAATTTCAATAATCGCCCGGTTGTCGTAAGCTTTAAACTTAAATAAATTCAGCAACGGATAAAGCGGACTTTCCTCGTCATTCTCCCACAATTTCAGCCATTCCTGGTATGGAACCGGTTGCAGATCAAAATTAAATTCCTCGCGTAAAAATTCAAAGAAATCCGTTACGGTAATGTTATTTTCCGGTGCCGGACTCAAGTGGAAGATCTCTCCTATTGCTTCCGGTTTTTGAGAAATGTAAACAACTGCTTTGCTCACAAAATCCACCATCGTCAACTCTTCCTTTTGATCAATTAAAAGCGGATAGCACTTCAGCTGGATACAGGTTTTTATCAGGGAGCTCCACCATTGATATTTGGCTGTTGCCCCGGTTTTGCTGTGGCAGAAAACATACCCCAATCTGAAAATGACGATCGGAACTCCTTGCCGGATGGCTTCCTGCGCTACTTGTTCCATCACCCACTTACTTTGGATATAGCCCATATCACGGCTTAAATATTTAAAAGCCGATCCGATATCCGTATCTTCCTTGATCAAAGGCGTTTTTGTGAAATAATGTTCCCAGCTGAAAACACCGACGGTCGACAAAAGTGCTAACTGCTTCAACTTATTGGTTGTTACAAATGTGATCAACGTATGCAGCGCATCTACATTGGCAGATTTCATGTAAGCATATGGCTGAATGAAATTCACCGAACTTCCCGCATGATATACCACATCAATGACGCGGGTCAATTCATTGTATTTTTCGGCATTCAAACCTAAAAACGGCTTGGCAAGGTCTCCGGCCAGCAATCGGATTCTCTTTTCATCATAGACCGCTGTTGGTATCCACTGGCTTTCCATCGATTTTAGAATCCGGTTTTTTGCATGTGCTTCATCCTCCGCACGGATCAGTAAATAAATGACCGGGATATCGGATTGTAGTAACTCTACCAATAGATTGACACCTACAAACCCGGTAACACCGGTCAGAAAAACCGCTTCAGGTTTTTCAAAATTTCCTTTTTTTGAAACATTGAATTTAAATCTCCCCGGTTCAATAGTTGCATCTTTCCGGATTTCATCGCTTAAAGGATCCATTCCCAATGCATAATGACTGGTATCTGTATTGGCGTATCGTTCCTGGATCAGCAGCGCCAATTTCCGGATAGAACTGTTGACATACAACTCACTCAATGAGATTTTATTGGGAAAATGATTGAAAAGCTTGTTGTATAATTTTGTCAAGAGCAAAGAATGTCCTCCTAAATGGAAAAAATCGGCTTCCATGCTTTTAATCGGGCATTGCAGTACTTCGACCCAGACTTCTTTGATAATCTTTTCGTATTCATTTGCGGGCTCTTCTTCCCTTTCACCTGATTCCGGGTGGTATTTTTCAGCCAGTAAATGCAGCGACTGCACATCCACTTTTCCGTTAGCGTTCAGAGGTATTTCATCCACAAGAAAAATCTCATTCGGAATCATGTAGGAAGGAAGTTTTTTACCCAACTCGCTCTTTATGAAAGATGTATCCGGTATTCCGACTACAAATGCTCTCAATGAAATGATATTGTTGTCCTGTTTATGAACTTGTACCGAAGCATTTTTAATTCCGTCAATCCGGCAAAGAGTCTGTTCAATTTCCGCCAGTTCGATGCGGTATCCCCGGATTTTCACCTGGTGGTCTGCCCTTCCCAGGTATTCGATCAATCCGTCCGGCAAGATCTTCACCTGGTCTCCCGTTTGATACATGTTACTGTAAATACCACTTTCTTCCCTGGAAAAAGGGTTTTTAAGAAATTTTTCAGCTGTCAATTCCGGTTGATTCAGATATTCTCTCGCAAGCTGAATACCGGAAATAGAGAGATTACCAATCACTCCTTTTGGAACCGGTCGAAAATAGGAATCAAGCACATACAACTGCATGTTTTTGATCGCTTTACCAATCGTATTTCCGGGATGTGTGTCATCAAACGTAAAATGATTCACCGCAACGGTAGATTCCGTTGGTCCATACATATTCAATAGTTTGACGCGCTGTTTCCAATAATTACTGACTTGCACCGGGCAGATTTCTGCTCCTGTACCAATAATTCTCAGCGCAGGCAGTTCGAAAAACGGTGGAATCGTTGAAAGAACCGATGGTGAAATAAAAGGAATCACAGAAATAGCGTGACGGGAAAGGAATTCTGCTAAATGATCTCCCAACAGTTTGTTATTCGGATACAGATGGACTGCAGCTCCTTTTGTCAAAGGAATCCAGAGATCAATGACCGATCCGTCAAAATGATACGGTGAAAACTGAAGTGTTTTGTCCGTTTCACCCAGCTCCAGTAAATTGCCGTATTCCGTGATAAAATTCCCCAACGACCGATGCTCAATCAAAACACCTTTAGGCGTACCGGTTGTTCCAGATGTATGAATCACATACGCCAAATCAGAAGGTACATGTGTTTCCGTGAATCGTTTTCGAATATTCTCAACACGTGCGGTCAGAAGATCTTCGATCAAGAAGATCGGTGTATTGAGTCCCAGATTCGTTGTTTCGATCTTTTCAGATGTGATCAGCATTTTTGCATCGGTATCCTCCAGGATCGTTTTGATTCGCTCAACCGGGTAAGTCGTATCCAAAGGAACATAAGCTGCTCCAGCCTTCATAATTCCGAGTAAAGTAATAACCCGCTCAATGGATTGTTCCTGGAAACAAGCAACAAAATCTCCACTTTTGGTTCCCGAAGCAATCAGCAATTCAGCGACTTTTCCCGATTTTTCATTTAATTCCCCATAGGAAATTTCTTTACCGGGAAACACCAATGCGGTATTCTTGGGTGTTCTGTTGACCTGTTCTTCAAACAATTCAATGAAGGTTCCGGGAATTGATACATCTTCCGATAACGAATCAGGCGAATCATACAAGACGGAATGAATAGCAATATCGCCTATTTTTTGATCCGGATCTGACACTATTGATCGGAGAATAAACCGGAAACAAGCTGCCATTTCAGCAATTGTTTCGTCGCTGAACAACGCATCCGAATAATCAATATTGAATCGCAAGGTTTTTCCGATCGGAAGGACTTCAAACTGGAGATCGAATTTGATTCGTCCATTAAAAATCCATTCAACTTTTTCCGGATGAAGCAGTTGAGTATTTTCAGATACTTCGACCGGCTGCTGCAAGACGAAAATGGTTTGAAACAACGAATTATGCCCCGCAAAACGATCTTTTATCACCTGGCTGATAATCGTTTCAAGAGGAACATCCTGGTACTGAAAAATTTCCGGCATCAACTCCCTGTTTTGTCTCAGGAATTCTGAAAATGCGGGATTTCCGTCTATTTTCAGTCGCACCGGAAGCATATTGGCGAAATAACCGATTGTCTGATCAAAAGGATACGGACGGTTCACAAACGGGCTTCCGATGCAAATATCGGATTGACCGCTGTAATATTGCATCAACAACCCAAATGCAGAAATCAGCGTCGTATACAAGGTTGTTGCTTGCTCTTCCGAAACTTTCTGCAAAGCATCCGTCAGTTTTTCATCCACATTGAATTGAAATTGCTTCCCCGAATCAGGATGCGGATATTGTTTTTTGAAATCATGAGCAAGCTGTAAAGCCTGTACATCTTCCAGGTAATCCTTCCAGAAACGAATTCCATCATCGTACTTCTGACTTTGCTGCCATAGCACATAATCTTTGTATCCGGCAGAACGGATTCCGGTTTCATTCTCACTATAAATCGCGTTGATCTCGTCTATCATTAAAGGCATTGCCCATCCGTCTGTGACCAAATGGTGCACAATCAGGAACAAAGACTGAGGTTCGTCGTTTTCATGGACCACATACGCACGAAGCAGGTAATCTCTTTCCAAATCGAATGGAATTTGCAATAATTGCTGCAGATTTTCAGCATGATGCAATGTTTGTAATGTCCAATTATTTTCGTTGATTTCAACCGGATGCGCCACTGCATTTTCTTCTTCTATCACCGTCCTTAAAACCGGGTGCTTTTGAAGTAGTTTCCGGATTGCATTTTCCAGCCCGCCTAAAGAAACGTCTTTACGAATGGGGTACAAAGCGCCAATATTGTAAGCAGTACTTCCATGAAGCCGATCAAGAAACCACAAGGCCTGCTGTTGTGTTGAAAGTTGCAACGGCACCTTTTCACCCGCCGGAATTTCCGATTCCTGTTCTTCAAAACCTTTCTGAAGAAGATACTGTTCCAGGTCGTAAATCGTCGGATGCAAAAAAAGATCTGCCGTTTGTACGTTCACGGGAAGGTTCTCCCGTATTTGAATAATCAACTTGTAAGCGAGAATGGAATTTCCCCCGAATTGAAAGAAATTATCGTGGATACCAACGGTTTTGAGCCTTAAAACAGCACTCCACAGAAGAGCCAGTTGTTGCTGCAATTCGGTTTGAGGAGCTGTAAAATGCTTCCTTTTTTCTTCCGTCGAAGCCATCTTTCTCAAAACGGACTTGTCTATTTTCCCGTTCGCAGTCAACGGAAATACTTCCATTTCGAGGAACCGGGAAGGAATCATGTATGGTGGCAGCTGTTCAAACAAATACGTACGAAGATCTTCCGGAAAAATCTGTTTGTTTTGGTGATTGATGTAGAAGCAGACTAGTTGCTTTTCGTCCTGTTCTTCCCGGATAATGATACTACAGTTTGCTACCAAACCGGATTGGCGGATAGCTGTCTCAACTTCACCCGGTTCCACCCGGAATCCCCTGATTTTCAATTGCTGGTCTACCCTGCCGACAAATTCGACTGTCTCATCTGCCAATCTTCGCACCAAATCTCCCGTTTTGTAAATGCGGTTCAATGCTCCTTCCGGCGTAGTAAAGTCGAGAAAACGTTCTGCCGTTAATTCCGGTTGTTTATAATAACCCCTGGAAACCTGGATTCCTCCGATATACAGTTCTCCTACTTCACCCGTCGGTAGCATTTTCATTTCTTCATCAAGCACATAAAAATCCACATTCGGCAAAGGTTTCCCAATGGTGCTTACCGGATGACTTTCATCAAATTCAAAGCCCGATACAACGACGGTCGTTTCAGTTGGTCCGTAAATATTGATGAGTTCCGTTTTTTTCTTCCAATGATCAACAACCTGTATAAGCGGGGCTTCACCACCGGTACAAATTTTCCGCAATTTCCCGATCGGTTGATCAATGGGTAAAGTTGCCAGGATAGACATCGGGAGATACGGAAGAATCGAAATGTCATTTTCCCGGATATATTGAAGCAGCGGTTCCCCCACAATCCGGTTGTCCGGGTATAGGAAAACGGTCATTCCAAGAGAAAGCGGCACCCAAAGATCCAAGACAATCCCATCAAAATTGGAAGACGAAATATTCAGCGCGATATCCTTTTCACTTGCATTTAAAAACGCGCCAAAACCACTTACAAAATTTCCGAGTCCCTTGTGTTCCGCCATAACGGCTTTGGGTGTTCCGGTACTTCCCGACGTATACGCCAAGTAGGCCAATCCGTCTTCAATCTCAGAATACCACGTTTCATCCGAATCTTCTTCAATTTCATCCCTTTGCTCGTCAATGAGAATCAATTCACCGTCGTAAAACGAAAATTGTTCAGAAAAAGCTTTTGTCGTAATTAAAACCGGGCTTCCAGTGTCTTCCAGAACGTGCTGTAATCGGGCTTCCGGATATAACGGATCAAGCGAAACATACGCTCCTCCTGCTTTCCAGATGGATAACATCACGATTACCTTTTCAATAGACTGATCCAGGCAAAAACAAAGCGGGGTATTTGCATTGATTCCTTTCCTTTTCAGATAATTTGCAAGCTTATTGGATTGGATGTCCAACTGCCCGAATGAGATTTCTTCACTTCCGTGAATTAATGCTGTTTTTGGTGTGTGTAGTGTCGTAGCATTATTCAATAATGGTAAAATGCTAAGTGCATCAACTAACATCTTTCTTCAGTTTTGTTGTTCAACTGTTTTATTTGAAATGAAATTATGGAAAAATAAACGGTTTTAATAATTTTAATTGTTTTTAAACTCTCAACTAAAACTATTTACATGGAAAAATTACCACAAAAGCCCGAATTATCGTTTAAAATGTATGAACTAATTAGCGGCTATTGGGTTGCCTGCTGCATTCATGCCGTATCAAAACTGGATATTGCCGATAAATTGGCTGACGGTCCGAAAACCTTGTCCGAACTCGCTAAAGAAACCGAATCAGATGAACCGTCTCTTTACCGTTTGCTTCGCGCTGTTACCAGTGTCGGGATTTTTGAAGAGAACAAGAACGGAACTTTCCAGTTGAATGATTTCGGGTCGACCTTGTTAACGGATGTTCCGGGATCGGTGAAACCCTGGGCATTGGCAAATCTCGGCGAGCATTTCCCTGCCTTCGGGGATTTAACCTATGGTGTGCAAACCGGGAAAGTACCTTTCGACCATGCACACGGAATACCGGTTTGGGATTATTACCAGCAAAACCCGGATGCAGGAGTCAACCTGGCAAAAGCCATGGCTGGAATGTCGGGAGCCGTTTTGAAAGCCATTATTGACACCTATGACTTTACTCCTTACAAAACCCTGGTCGATGTCGGTGGTGGAAACGGTGCGTTGATGTTTGCCGTTTTGGGAGCTGCTCCCGGAAGTAAGGGAATCATTTTTGATCAGCCTTACATTGCGGATTTAACCAGCAAATCCATCCCGCAAGACCTGGCAGAGCGATGCACAACCGCTGCAGGAAGCTTTTTTGATGCAGTCATCCCGGAAGGAGCTGATTTGTATATGATGAAATGGACGATCCACGACTGGAACGACAACGAATCCATTCAAATCCTGAAAAACATTCACCATGCGATGCCCAAAGGCGCCAAATTGCTGATCATTGACTCTGTGATTCCGGATGATTCACAGAACAAACCACATGCGGGAAAATTACTGGATATCAACATCATGGCGATGACAACCGGAAAAGAAAGAACCCTAAGCGAGTTTAAATCCCTGGTTGAAAAATCCGGATTGACCTTCAACCGATTGATTTTGACCGATACGGAGATTTCCAGTATCGTGGAATGTGAGAAATAAAAAGACTTGAAAAAGCGTTATTCCGGTAACGCTTTTTTCTTTCTGTTCTTAGTAGAAAAATAGATTGAAAGTCTTGCTCCTTTGAAGGAGGATTGCCTGGCAAACAGCACAAGGGTTATTTTCCGGAATCTTAATCGAATTTTTCCACTTTTCCAGTCGTCGAAAAGTGGAGCAAAAGACTTGTCTCATTCCAAGCCGTTCACTAAAAAGTCCCTTAGCCTTATTTTAAGTCAAAAAGAACGGATTACGCTACGCTCCATCCAAACGACAAGCGCTTTTTGTTAAAATCACGGCACAGAACTTTTTTTAACGCTCTCTTCCGGGAATGAGACGGAAATCCTCCTTCGGATAAAAAAATTAACCCACGGAAATTTTCAAAAGTTGAAAGCGGAATAAACTGAAAACGGAGCGAAAATGGCTCTTACGCTGAAAACCATGGTAAATAAGAACAAGCAAAGCTTGTGAAGACTGAAGAAAGCCTGAAGTTGCAAGTTCGCGATATTGTGAACAACCCTTACTGCTACTGGGCTAATAGACACATGTCTATTTGTCTTTTTAGTGGAATTAACCTTCTTATTTCAAACCAAAAGATCAGGCACCTGTGCAGGAAATAACAGGTAAATTTCTCATCCTGTTTGATGAAGTGTCAAAACACTAATTTTACTAATCCCTCTTCGCATTCTGTTGGCAATTTTACCGGATGAAGGTCTTAGCGTACAGAATAAATCTACCTTTGTTCTAATGACCGTATACCGATTTTCGATAATCCTTCTAAGAGGCTTGGGGCAAATCATGCTCCAGGAAAACGCTGCAACCGGATTTTTATTCCTGGCGGGCATTTTCTACGGTTCAATGCTCATGGGAATAGCTGCTGTTTTAGCCGTTTGCTGTGGAACGATTACTGCTTTGGTACTTCGATACGACCAATCTGAAACAGAAAAAGGGCTTTACGGTTTCAGCGCAGCGTTGGTTGGTCCGGCATTGATTCTATTCTTCGAACCTGTTTGGATTGTGTGGCTTGCTATCATGATCGGTTCAATCCTCGCAACTATTTTACAACATGCGTTCATCGTAAGGAAAATTCCCGTTTTTACGCTTCCGTTTGTATTAATAACCTGGGGAATCATTTGGCTGTTTCACCATGTTTATCCACTGGCATCTTCCGGGTTATTGGACGGTGCAATTCCTGCCGGTGCAGATTGGACATTTGCACTGAAAGGCTTCGGACAAGTTATTTTCCAGGGAAGTCTTTTTGCCGGTATCATTTTCTTCCTTGGAGTTTTCATTCAGTCACCCGTTTCGGCTTTGTACGGACTTGCAGGTGCATTCTTAGCCGGAATTCTATCTTATTGGTTTGCAGTTCCTGCCGGAGAAATCGGAATGGGATTGTTCAGCTATAACGCGGTATTATGCGCCATCGTTTTTGCAGGAAAACAGGTGAAAGATTTTTGTTGGGTCTTGATTTCGGTCGTTTTATCCGTTGCAATCAGCTTAACGATGGTTCGCTATAATCTCACGCAACTTACTTTTCCGTTTGTTGCTTCTGCCTGTATGACTTTGGCTTGTAAAAAGCTGTTTTCGAAGTGAAAAGGTAATTGATTTGGTTCAAAGAATGGCTTCGACTCCGCTCAGCCATCCTTTGTGGTAATTGGGGATTGATTCTTTTAAATACTTTCCTTAAAACTTAAAAAAGAAAAATGCTACGGCAGCCCATTCTTTTTTAATGCCTCTGGCATAACCGATTGTTCCATGGCTGGAATTTTCAACCGTTCCGTCACTTTTGATGTAACCGATTGTGCCGTGACTGCTGTTTTCAACCGTTCCGTCGCTTTTTACATATCCTACAGTCGAATGACTTCTGTTTTCAATCGTACCGTCACTTTTAATGTAACCGATTGTACCGTGACTTCTGTTCTCAATCGTACCATCACTTTTGATATAACCAATTGTGCCGTGGCTTCTGTCTTCAATCGTACCATCGCTTTTGATGTAACCGGTCGTTCCGTGACTTCCCGACTCGATCGTTTGTGCCTTAGCAATTGTTGTTCCGCCAAGTACAAGAATGATTGCCAATACTTTTTTCATGCTCTTTATTTTTAAATTGTTAATACTCATTTCAAATCATCAAAGTGTTCTCATTCAGCTTGAGTTAACCGCATTTGATTGAAGTAAAAATACGACCTAATCTGAACTCTTTACAACCAAATAGAAATTTGCCGATGCTCTTTTTATATTCGTTGACGGATAAAATAAATCCGTTCGACCATATTTTGATTTGACAGCTTATTAAGCGTATCCTTCCCAATTTTCGAACCACAATAGCCGCATGTTTCCTGCAATCCGAAAGGCATCTTCCAAATGGTCGTTATCAAAACAAGCCCAGTAGTGAATCGTGTATTCGTGAATAGCAAAATCCTTTTCCAGGAGTGGTTCTATTTTCTTCCAGGACAATTCAAACAATTCGTCGGTATCCTGGTCATTCGTTGCCTGGATGATTGCTTCCATCAGTACAAATTTTTTGTCTTCGTCCGCAAGCGTTTGGTAATGATCCAGGTATTTATCCAGATCAGCAGGATCCGCCACTTCATAAGGCCAATCTTGCATCCATTCCTCAAAACGAAGATTCAATTCTTCGGCCAGTTCATCCATTGCTTTTCGCGTACCGCACCGGAATACAGGTTCATCCGAATAATTGGTCAATCCGTCCACAAACTCCGTAAAGGAAGCCGCCAGAAATTTGAGTTCCACTTCCGAATAAAAAACGTAAATACTTCCGTACGTTTGTTGATCCAGTGACATGGCTAGATAACCTGTTCCCGTTAAACCGACACAAAGATGATTTTCAGGCAGGTAATCCTTCTTTTCAACAACCATCGAAGAATCCGGGTATTTGATCGGAAGAAAACAGGAAAAATTGATTCCATCATCCGGTTCTCCGAAAAACACATCAATTCCTGGAGCCGCAGCACCATTGTATTCGAGCATGTGTGCTTTATAGTCTTCCGGTAAACTCAACCCTATTTCCCTCTCAAACTCCCGGAGTTCTTCCGGAGTAATCAGCTGGTTTTCCAGTTTGAAGATTTTCATGTTCCGGCGTGTTATTCAATCACCAATTTAACGCGCAATTCCCCTTCCTCGTCTTCGTATTCCTCGTTGTACACACGCTTACCGATGATCGCAGCGATGGCTTCTTTCACATTTTTCAAACTTCCGCCCAGTTCGAGTGTTACCTCATTGGAAGAATCAAAAGCATCTTCATCGATAAAATCAGATACATGCAAGAGGTACTCATCCAAAATGTCTTCCAACGGATACTGGGAATCTTCCGTTTCTTCCAATTCATAGGAAAGGGCAAATACGTAATGGTTTTCTTCCAGGTCTTTGTAGATGTTACCTTCGATCAACTCGAAATTGGCATTTCCCTGGTATTTGTCAAGTGTTTCTAATTGAATGTTTTTCATTTTATTCTGATTTTTTCATGTATTGTCGAATGTTCTACTACAAATTTTAGCCCGGCTACCACCTTTCTTTCATTATTCCGAATAGAACCAAATCCCCAGTAATTCAAGATGAATCTCACGCATACTCTGAGTCGAATAAGCAACGGTACTGAAAATCATTCCGGGTTCAAATTGCTCCAAATGCTTCGGATGAAATACTTTGATCGATACAACGCCTCCGGGATAATCTTCCGGAAGCCGATCCAAATCTTCCTGGTTTTCCGGAATACTTCCGCCCCAGCGTTCATAATCCCAATCTTCAAAAGGAAAATTGTTGACACTCACCAGTTTGATATCTTTGATAAACCGTTCCGTATTATTGGCAATCCATTCTTCATCGAGGTAATTATCGAGACTGATTTCTTCAGCCAATGCACAATTCGCAACCTGTTCATGCCGATCGTTGTACTTGTACACATCGTCATGACTGCACAATAAACGCAACGCCAACTGTGGATCGGAAAGCCATCCTGTAATGTCGTCAGCCAAAAAAAGCTGAACGGTCATACAATCGTCATCGATCGACTGAACTTTTACGTAATAATTTGCACTCATACCTTCCTTTAAATGATGTACTTTTTCGCTTTTTTAGCGTAATCTCCGTTCGGGAAAACCCCTAAATAATACTGCGACCATCTCGCCATGTTGCCATCGATTTTCATCAGTTCCTCGCAAGCTTCCCAAATGTTGAAGTCGACCACATTCTTATCATAACCGGAATGGAATGACCTGGTATAAAATTCCAATGCATTCTCAAAATCTCCGAGGAAAAAATGACATGCCCCGATCTGGCTTTCACAACTTCCCTTTTCGTAATCATCGGTTGAATGTTTGTGAACAGATTCAAACAATGTAATCGCTTCTGTGTATCGTCCCTGCGGAATCAGTCGGCAAGCCTGGTTAAAAACCGAGTTATAGTCATCTGCATCCATTCTATCTTTCAGCAATACCTGGATTTCTTCCATTTCTTCCATGCTCACTTTGGATGAATTTGCAAGTAATTCGTCTTTCTTCTTAACGATTGGTTTCTCTTTCTTTTTAAATAGGTTTCCAAATAGTCCCATGATGTTTTTTATTAATTAGTTGTTTTTGTTACTGAATACCGGTGATTCGTTTTTTTACTGAACCCTCATATTCATTGGTTTAAAAGTTGAAAATGTTCAATCTTACAATCATGTATTTCATTGAACTTTTGAACTCTTTGAACCATTTTATGTTGCTTATTAATCGCGTTTAAATGAAATCGAATCACAGTACGCAATAAATTCAGGATCATTCCATCCTTTTTGAAGATAATCGGTGAGTAATTGTTCAAATTCTTCATCCAATTGATAATACGCCATATCCAGTTTATCCAGGTTTGCACTTCTTTTGGCCTTGTTCAAAATTTCCAATCCGGAAGCAAACCCGATTTCTCCGAATGCCTTCTTTACATGCGCATTGGTGATATGTCCCAATTTGATTTCGTACAAATACATGTCGAAACCGCCGTTTTTGATCAGCCCGTCACCACTCATGGACACAAATATGTTTTTAGCCACCGGATGAATTTTCAGAACATTCCGACCATCCAGCATTCCGAGCGGATGCATATTTGCGTTTGCTATAGCGGTGTATAATTCGTGAACTAATTTTATATTCATTCTTTTATTAAGTTATATCTCTAAAAAATTGCCGGTCCAAAACTTAAACTTTCAAATTAAAAAACAGCATTTAAATTATTAAAAATCAACATGTTTAAAATTCTAATTTAAAACTTTCACCTTCCACAAGCGTTCCTTTGGATTGAGTGATCCGGATTTTCTGATCTTCTGTATAGCCTAAAGTTTCTCCGCTTTTAAATGTCACATCACTATTAACCACGTACGCACCTATATGGCTTAGAAATGAATGCAATTCCATCAGATCAAGCGGAGCATTGATAAATTCCATCTCCAATTTGTCAAAAGCAGTCAATCCGTAAGTATAGCCACTATTTGTTTTTTCGCCTCTGCGCAGCCCGATGTAAACCCAAAGATGAAGTGGAATCTGCCCGGATTTTAACGCTTCTGCACTGTCGAGGTATTGGTCTTTCGGAGTCAACAAGCATTGAGAACCCTGGTAAATGCCAATACAATCTGTCGTAGCAAGAATAGCCGTCAAAACTTTTGTCAGTGTTCCGAAACGGGATACCGCCGTGTTATTACCAGACAACAACGTCACAATCATATGTGAATTGTGATCTTTCAAATCTTCCTCGGCTGTCTGCCAATTGTAGGCATATTGCGCAGTTTGCTGAATATCTCCCCATGGAATTTGTACCGGCATAGTTGAAAGAACAACTACCTCGCCTTCCATTGAAAAAGTAATGGTTCCTTCGGTTCCGTTTACGTCACTTACGTCAATGCCCCAATCAGACTTCAGGTAAGCGATCACTTTATCCAGTTCAAAGGTTTCCTTGTTGTTGAACATCGGCATTGCCAGGAGAACACGGTTCTTTTTCGATTCTTCAGCAACCTCTTGTTCTTTCTTTTTTTTAAATAATCCCATCATTCATTGATTTTATAGATTTCTTTCTTTTTTCACATTCATTTTTCTTCATTCCATACATCAAACCGGGTATTTCCGGCAGCATCATCCATTATGCAGGCACTCCATTTGAAATTACATGTGGTACATTCATAAATCGTGTAATCGTAATAACCGTCCTGAACGATTCCTGTTTTCACGAGGTTTCCGGAATCAGGATTCAACTTGTATTTGTAACGCAATGCGCACTCACAAGCCGGTTTCAGATGTTCTTTTTCACAATCAAATGCAACCTTTCGGGCTATTTCTGTTAACTGGTTTCGCAACAGGTTCGGATTGACAACGGTATATATTTTTCCCATGAACGGGAGTTCTTCGATCGCTTCCTGTGATTGTATCAACAGCTCCAATTCATTGAAATCAAATGCTTCTTTTGCGGCTTCCAATGCAACCAGTTCTTTGAAACGATCCTGGATTTCCCTATACAGGCGTGCTTGTTCAAATGCATCTTCGATTTGATCAAAACGCTCCCAATTGTATTGGTTTAACCAGATAAAAAAGTCCTTGAGTTCAAAAATATCGTTGAGTTCATGATTCTGGTTCATTGTTTTATATTTCAAAGGGATTCTATTACGGATTGCCTCTTTTCTCCAAAAATAACCGAATAAAAGATTGGAAATTTGGAGAATCAATAACAGTCGGGGTTTAGTTTAAATCCGCGCAGGGCTGGAATATATCCGCTTTCCTATTTTTGAGGCCGTATCCGAAAACCCTTTCCTGTTCCCGGTTGCGTTATTTTAATCTTCCAGGGTTTCTACATACTTTAAAAACAGACATTTATTTTCCCGGATTATTTCCAACAGGTCATCAAATGCATCTTCTTCTGAATGATACAATTTCGATAAGTCGGATATCAACGCATCTACCTGCTCTTCTTCCAATTCGTCATTGCGGATAAACCCAAGAAGCGAAGCTCCGATTCCGAAAAGTTCATAACCATATTTTTCTGACAAGTGTTTCGCTAAAGCATAATTTTCAAAAGGATTCAGATCGCAAGTAAAGTAACCATTCGGAAAGCCGCATATTCCTTCGCATGATTTCTCTACCGGAATGATTTTAAGAATAATCTGTTTATCCAGATAGTCCAGTGGAGCTTCATTGATTTCTTCCAAAAGGGATATTTCATCTTCATCGAGTGTCAATTCTTTTTTGCAAACAGTAGAAAAATCAAGATCAGCGACCTGTTTCATGAAGTTCTCTTTCCGGATAAAAAACTCGGAAGCAGTGGACAAGTAACCGATATGCTCGTCATCTTCGAAACATGCAGGATCAATTCCGGTTAAATCATATCCTTCCACATCATCCAGGTCATGAGATATCGTTGCATGAGCATTGGTGTATTCCGCTTGTCCCAGGTCGTCCAGGGTCAGTATAACTGTTTTTCCCGGATTATTTTGTCGATGCTCTTTGTATAATTCTACCAGTTGATCAAAAGATTCTGTTTTTTTAATCAGATAACTGTCAAATAAGACGGTGCGATTTGTCTCTCCGGGTATTAGTTGTATTATTTCCATTTTTGTCATTTTATAGTTTTTCATCGTTTTCCTTTCAGGAAGCCCGACTTAAAACAACCTCTGTCCTTTTTTATCTATGAAAAACCAATTTCCGTTTTGTTTCACCAAAGCAGCACCGTCACTGAATCCATACAAATCTTCATACACTTCCGGAAACAATACTTTTCCTTTCAGATCTAAAAATTGTCCTTTTTCGCCGGCAATCACGCCAAGTACTCCTTCACCAACCTGAATCTCATCGTAAATCATGGGAATGACTGTTTCGCCTTTATGATTGATGCAACCTGACTTACCATTGACACGAATTTGTGCCAATCCGTCATAAAAACTATACACATCTCTATATTGAAACGGAATAACCACTTTTCCGGTTTGATCAATAAATCCATACAGATCATTGATGCTTACAGCTGCCAAACCATCACTGAAATGAGGATAACCTTCATACAACAAAGGAATAACTTCCTGCCCTTTCCGGTTGATAAATCCAAACTTATCATTGATCTCAACCAAAGCCAGGCCATCCTCGAAATAATAGACCATGTCGTATTTTGGTGAAATGACAATGTTTCCCTGCTTATCCATACAACCTCTTTTCCCCATCTGCTCAATGGATGCCAACCCGTCATGAAAGCCGGAGGTTCCCATCGTGATGTGAGAAATCGGTTTCCTGTTGTTCATTTTATCCACAATAAACCATTGGTCGTTGTCCTGTATCGTAGTTACTTCTTCCGAAAATTCATTGACATAATCGCATACAACCGGAATGATTTCCTTACCATTTTCATCAATAAAACCCCATTTACCGCCGAGTCCACCCCATTCATCGTCCAACTTTACAACTGCTCTTCCATTTAAAAAATCATGTCCGAAATCATACTTCATCGGGGTAATTTCTTTACCGGTGGAATCAATGTATCCATACTTTTCACCTTGCTTCACCAGGGCGAATCCATTGCTGAAGTCTTGAGCATAATCGTATTTGCAGGGAATAACATTGCGGCCTTTTTTGTCAATGAAACCATATTTTTTGTTTGTTACCACAATTGCAAATCCATTCTTGAACGAGTACACAAACTGGTAGGCTGATAAAGGCACATCGTTGTTTGGCTGTTCCGGGTTGCGAATAGATTTTCCATCACCTTGTGCCGGACCACCGTAACTACAGCTTTGCAGCAACGCAAATTGCAAAAGCAACAGGATTATTTTCATCTCAATTCTCATCTTCTTCTTTTGTTAAATGACTTTCTAACAGTTTATCCTGAAATTCAGTTGATTTTGTAATACCAAACAAATCTAAAATTAGGTGTTCCCACTGATAAAACCCGGATTTTCAGCATGAAATCCCAACAGGTTCCCCTTTCTATTTGTCCCGTTTTCAATCCTCCAGGCACTCTACATACTTCAGGAACAGGTATTCGTTGTTCCTGATAAATTCCGCTAGGTCTTCAAACACCCCTTCTTCCGTATGATACAATTGCGCCAGGTCGGAAATCAGCTCATCGACCTGTTCTTCTTCCAATTTTTCATTCCGGATAAAGCCCAGAAGCGAAGCTCCGATTCCCAAAAGTTCATAACCATACTTTTCAGACAGGTGTTTTGCCAAAGCGTAATTTTCAAAAGGACTCAGATCACAGGTAAAGTAACCGTTCGGAAATCCGCAGATTCCTTCATAGGATTTTTCTACCGGAACCACCTTCAAAAGAATTTGCTTGTCCAGGTAACTTAAGGGCGATTCATTGATCTCCTGGAGAATGGATAGTTCGTCTTCATCGATTGCCAGTTCTTTTTTGCAGGCAGTGGAGAAATCAAGATCATTTACCTGTTTCAGGAAGTTTTCCTTCCGGATAAAAAACTCGGAAGGAGTAGACAAATAACCGATATGTTCTCCGTCTTCAAAGCATGTAGCATCAATGCCTGTTAAATCATAACCTTCCGGATCATCCAGGTCCTTTGAAATTGTTGCATGCGTACTCGTGTATTCTGCTTGTCCCAGGTCATCCAAAGTCAATATGACCGTTTTTCCGGGATTGTTTTGCCGATACTTCTTGTATGCTTCGAGCAACTCTTCAAAAGATTGCAGTTCTTCAACCAGATATGTATCATACAGAATAGTAAGATTTGTCTTTTCTGGTATTAATTGGTTTATTTCCATTTTTAGTTCATTTTAATACTGGTTCAACCGCCCGGCTTCATATGTAAAATCACCTGTTGCTATAAACTGAAATTCCGAAAACTGCAACTTTTCAAGGCTGGTTTTTAAAATCTCTGAAACAATGATTTCTGTCTTGAAATTCTTCAATCTGAAGATATTTCTACTCTCTGTTTTTGAATCATCCAAAATCAACTTTTTGATCTCTGACAAGACCTTAGTTCCTGGTATGATCTCCGTATATTCTGAAGCATGAAAGTCAATTGCATCCAGGTTTTCCAGGATATTTACATAGTAATATTTTGAAGTTACCTTTTTTTCTACTTCTGCTTCAAACAGCTCGATCTCACCAGGACAATGCTCTGATAACACATCTGCAACGACTTGCGATACCACCGGAAATCCAAATAGGTTTGAAATCGTATTTCGAACATTTCCCCGATTTTTTTTTAATGTAATCCGGAAATCTTTGTCTTTTAACGATACACCTCTGAATTTTAAACTGTTTATCTCTTCATTTGAAAAATTTACCCGCTCGGCAACGTAATCATTATCCGATACGACAAACTTTAAAATATAATAGTTGCTCATTTCTTTTACCATTCCTTTGCATGATTCCTCCAATTTGTCCGCCTTTTAATTAGGATTAAGCAATCCGGCCATTTTTTCATCATTCCAATGAAGCGCCACTTCGAAAGCTTTGGTTCCAACCGGAAACACAGCAAACTCTTTTGTACTTCCTAAATTCAAATCCAATCCTTTTTCGATGAGTAATCTAGCCATTTCAGGATGTCCGCCCTGATCCGCCAGGAAATGCCCTGCTGTCCAACCGTTTTCATCTACCACATTGACATCCGCATCTTTCACCGCTTCAAAAAAGTAAAGCAAACTGTCCAATCGCTTGTTTCTTGCCAGGTAATGCAACGCATGAATGCCTTTATTGTTTGGAATATCGAAAGGGTATTTCCGCTCATAAAATTGTTCCAGGGTTTTAGGTTCTCCAACCGAACAAGCATACATCACTGCAGTGTTTCCTTCGTAATCCAGGTGATTTTTATCGATGTTTTCATTTCGAAGCAATAAAGCAACCACATCAATTGCATCGATGAATTCCTGCAATCCTTCCGGAGACCAGGAAAGTTCGGCAATTTCCTCCTGTTCCCAGGTTGGCAAATCTCTTCCCAATTCATCTTCGTCGCCGTTATAAGGTTTGATATAGCGCATCCAACCGTTAGAAATAACATATCGAACCTGCATTCCTTGCCTGTGTCCGATACTTTCCCAGGATTTAATCTTTCGCGAATCCAACAAAATCAAACCGCTCATTAACGGAGTAATTCCATCGTCGTCTGCTGTATTAATATCTGCATTGTTTTTAATCAATTCCTGGATCATCAAATAACTTCCGGAAATTGCAGCAACATTCAAAGCTGTTTTTCCCTGGTAATCCCTTGCTTCAATGTCGATTTCTTTTATTTCGGGCAAATCAAAAATATAGCTGAAGTCAACTGCTGCAGCCAGATGCAACAAGGTTCCTCCTTTGCTTGTTTTTACCAACGGATCAGCACCGTGTTCAAACAACAGTTTACAAATCGGAGAATTGTCGTTTGAAGCTGCCAACTGAATCGGAACAAAACCTTGATTATCCACCAGGTTGGAATTTGCCCCGCTTTCAAGCAACAACCGGACAATCTCGTGATGCTGTTCAAAGACTGCACAATGCAAAGCCGCCGAATTCGGCCCCATAAAATTCACATCCGCTCCCTGAGCAATGCAGTTTTTCACTATTTCCAAATCGCCGTTTTCAGCTGCGATAATTAGCTGTTTGTTGTAATCAGTATCACTCATCGTTGAATTGTTATTTTCTTTTTATACTATTTTATTAAAGTTTTTATTCAATAAATAATCATTAAACAATTGTTATTTAGAATTATAAGAAGTGGAATGTTTTAATTTATCTTCCAGTTCTACTCTGTTTATTTTACACAGTCTTCCGTCGGAAAGCGTGTACCACAAATGTCCTTCCGCATCTAAAAACAGATCATAAAATAAGTCTCCTTCTTCCGAAGAAACACTAACCTGTTCGCTGAGGTTAAACACAAAACCCGTTTCAAGTTTCCGGTCCGTAAATACCAAACGGTTATTACCCGCGATGTACCAAATTCCTTTCAACCCGTCATCTAGTACAGCTTTGTAAAACACACCTTCACCGGTAATGGCAGAAAGTTTTCCATTCAACAATTCCGGTTTTTCATCCGACCCCATTTCAAAAACTCCTTGAGGAGAAAAGAACCACTGAACCGTATCGGAGATTTTAACAACCGTTTCGCGCTGAACGTTCCCGTTCAGATAAAGCGGAGATTCTTTTTTAAATAGTGAATGAATGTCGATATGAATCGCTTTGAATGAACTATCAATCATGGACAACACGGAACCAAACAACAACAGTGAGTGATTGCCATTAGAAAGAATCGTCAGCATATCCGGGGTGTTTAAATAGGTTGAAGAGCTCATTTTCAATTCACTGTATTTGAATCGCTTTTCTTCATTTGTTTCCTTCTTTGTCACCAAAACACCTTTGCTATCTAGGATTACTTTCCAGGTCTCATCTTCAAACGAGTTAATTGCTTTAAGCGGAGTTTCAGAAAGCTTATTGAAATCCTTATCCGTTACCAACAAATGATCTTTGAGGTAAAAATAATAGCCATCAGGAGTAATCGTGAAGTAGCTGTCGTTGCTGTTTTTAATCAGGCTTGGCACAGCATGGCGCGTTTGTGGTTCGGATAAATCGAAATACACTATTTCTACTGTTTCGGAATCGTAGAAAACAATCCGGTTTTTCCACCGATCGTATTGAATCGGATAACGACCGATTGAGATCACTGTATCCGTTTCACGATCAAGGAAATTCGGGGAATACGCACCGATGCGGTTACGCCAATATTGATTTTGTTTGTGGTTCTTTCCAAAATCTTCTGCATACCACTGATGCCAGCTTTGCTGATCATTAACACCATATTTTTCATAACCGGCAGATTCGGATCTCAAGCTCGCTCCTTTCCAGAATGTTGCCGGCATAAAAAACAATCCTGCCGAACGTTGTTGTTGTTTTTCAATAATACGGATCATCCATAGCGGACAGTCTTCAAAAGTCAAAAATGACGGAGTTTCTTGCGGGTAAGCAAATTTTTCTTTCCCGCCCAGGTAATTTTGCAATGCCAATTCACCTTCTTCACTGAAAAACGATGTGGCAATGATTCCCAGGTAAGCTATCGCATCGCTTCCTACTCCACCTTTTTTATCTGTTTTCCCATAAACATAATCGACATAAAGTTCCATGCAAATCCATTCGTCGAAATCAAAACGGGTTAGAAAATCGTGTAGTTCCTGTGTGTTTTGCCCGAAATGACTGCAATAGTCAATAATCTCGGATTTAGAAAGTATTGATTTACCTGCCGGTGTGTCGTTCCATTGCAGAGCATAAATTTGTGAAGACATTTATATGATATTAAGTAATTTGAATTTGTTCTATGCAACAGGTGATTTTATGACTCTAAAAAACAACTGTTTATCATTTTCCGGGTGTCAAAAAAAGCATTCATAAATTTCAGGAGCTTACTTTCAATTGACATGGCAAGTTGATCATGCGCTCCGGTTTCACTAGTTTTTTTCATCATTTCCCATCCAAAAATAAAAGAATAAAAGGTTTGAAATCCGCTAAATGCATATCAGTCCCCATCTATTTCAAATTCGTCGGCAGCAGGAATATATTCGTTTTTTGTTTCAGGTATCTCATCTTGTGACAGCCATAAATCCGTATTTTTACTACCTGAATCATGACACCAAAATTGGAATTTAGAATGAACGCTTTGCAGAAATACCTCCTGGCAGGAATGTTATTGATCATTCCGTCGGTCTACTTTTCTCAAAACCAGGTTGCTACTCAAATAAAAAACAAGTTAAACCAACAAATCTCAGCTGACAGCACCGAGGTAGACAAATTGATTCATTCGGCTGTAAAAAAGGCCCGTTACGATGCCAAAAACGGTATCGCCATGTTACAGGATGCCATTATACTCAGCAATAAACTCAATTATCGAAAAGGAAAGGCGCTTTCTTACCTGGAAATGGCTAAAATCTATAACCGCCAGCATGATTACGAAAAAGCGGAGATTTATGCTTCCGACGGTGCAAACCTGGCAAATATCTGGAATCTGAAATCGCTTCAAAAGTCTTTTTTCCTGATGATTTCAGAAATCGAGTATGACAAAGGCCTGCATGTACCGGACACCACTATCCGGGAAGAAGTTCGCGATATCAAAGCTGCAATCAAATACAAATACTTCTTAAAAGACACGTTGGACAGATCCGTACAACAAACCGTTTCGCTGAAAAAAGACGTAAAAAACAAAGAGAACGAACTGGTTGTTTTCCGTTTCCAGAGTTTCCTGCTAGGAGCAGGTTTCGTTGCTCTTTTGATCCTGATTGCATTCGGATATACCTGGTTCAATCTCCGCAAGGTCAAGATGGAGAACAAACAACTGATGACGGAACAAAAGTTGAAGCGCTCGCAAATGAATCCGCATTTCATTTTTAATTCGATTCAGAATGTGCGCAGTCTGATCCACGGAAAAAAGGAAGAAGAAGCGGTGGAATATCTCAACAAGTTCTCCAAATTGACGCGACAAGTACTCGAAAGTTCGAATGAAAATTACATTTCGCTCACCGAAGAAATTGAAATGCTGCAACACTACCTTTCCATCCAACAGTTGTTGTACAGCAATTCTTTTGACTTTTCCATTTCAACGACTGAAAACATGGATTCCGATGCTTATTTTCTTCCACCGATGCTGGCACAGCCTTTCGTAGAAAATGCCATTAAACACGGTTTGGCGGGAAAACAACAGGGAGGATTTATTTCGGTTAAGTTTCACTTGAAAGACAAGCGCCTGATTTTCGAAGTTCGCGACAACGGAAGCGGTTTTTCGGGATCACCAAAAACGGAGAACCACAAGTCAATGGCCATGAAGATCACCAAAGAACGCTTATCACATTATTCAAAAAATAAATCCTTCAAGTTTCATGCGGAGGACATTAAAAACGAAAATCAGCAGGTAACCGGTGCCCGGGTTTTGTTTGAAGTACCTTACATTTACGAAAATTAGAATGCTATGCTAAGAGCTGTTGTAATTGATGATATAGAAGCTATTCGCGAAGAAAATATCGCATTGATTCAAAAACATTGTCCTTCGGTGACAATCGTCGGACAGGCAGATTCTGTTTCTTCGGGAGTGCAGCTGATCAAGCAGGTATCACCTGATTTGGTATTCCTGGACGTAGATATGCCGGATGGAACCGGTTTTGATTTACTTCAAAAAATGACTCCGCTTGATTTCAAGGTGATTTTTGTTACCGGGTACGAAGATTATGCGGTAAAGGCTTTTCGTTTCTCTGCGATCGACTATTTGTTGAAACCACTGGATACCGAAGAGTTGATTGAAGCGGTGAAAAAAGCAGAAGGCTCGCTGAGCCAGGAAACATTCAATACCAAACTGGCAAATCTCTTCGCCAATATGGAACGACCGAAGGATCTGCAGAAACTCATTTTGAAAACAGCTGATAAAATCTATTCTGTAAACATCCAGGACATCATTCATTGTGAAGCCGATAAGAGCTATACGACTTTTCATTTCATCAATGAACCGAAGCTGGTGGTTTCAATCAATCTGAAAGAATACGACACCATTCTTTCTCCACACAACTTTTTCCGGACACACCAGTCGCACCTGATCAATATGGCCTATTTCGACCATTACATCAAAGCTGACGGAGGAAACAGGATCGTACTGAAAAACAAGCAGATTGTTCCGCTTTCCGTACGCAAGAAGGAGGAATTCATGAGTTTGCTTAAAAATATGTAAACGAATAAAAAAGTTCAAGAGTTCAAAAGGTTCAAAAAATGACCATTTGAATTCTTGAAGTGTAAATCCTCATATTCGTTCGACTGAATTCACGCTGAATTGAGCTCTAAAGGTTTTTCTTCATTCTGCGAACATCTGCACTACCTCAAAATAACGTTCACCTCTCAGGATGAACTATCTTTCGTCTTCATACGCGTTGCGTATTCTTCTGCGGGAGAAAGAAAACGCAGAGTATTTGATATTTGGGATCTTTCTATTTCAATATCTCCATAAAAAGAAAAAGCGCAACCGCTCAACGCAGCTGCACTCTTCCTTTTCTCACCCTTTCACTGGTTTAAAGAGAATAATTATTAGAAACTATCAGTGCTGGTGTTTGTTACTTTTAGTTTATCATCTCCGGTTGAAATCACCTTGAATTCTGTTCTCCTGTTTTTCTGGTGTTCTTCTTCCGGGCAATCGGATTTGACAGCTCCTTCGCATTCGCAGCCATTCAGCAAACGGGATTCTCCGTATCCTTTTCCGTAGATGCGGGCAGGATTCGTGATGCGTTTCTTGATATATTCCGCCGATGCTTTTGCACGATTGTCGGATAATTTCATGTTGTATGCCTTGGAAGCGCGACAATCCGTATGCGACCCCAATTCCACCACCAAATACGGATATTTGTTCATGACTTCAACAATCTTATCCAATTCCTTTGCAGCATCTGCCCGAATCGTGAACTTGTTCAAATCGAAATTGATCGGGTTAATCTGGATCATTTCAGCCAAATCCCGCACTTCCGGATCCATTCCCAAATCCAAAGCACCATGAACATCATATTGTCCCGGTCGGTCAAAAACCGTATTATAAGTCACCGTTTTGGAGAAATAACCTTCTTTCTGAAGTACCAGGTTGTAGCTTCCACGATCGTTCAGCTTCTTGCCGAATAATGCTTCGCGCAAATCTCCCGTTACCGGCGTTACAATTTTCTTGGACTTATCCGTCATATTGTCAACCAAATAAACCTGCACACCTTCCAGAGGCAAACCGGTTTTCTTATCCGTAATCAAAGCATACAAGGACAATCCCGGATCTTTTTCCAATACGACATCTGAAATCACAACCTGCTCATCCGTAAATGTGCTGGCTGTGTTTTTCCCGTCGAAATAATCGGTTTTTGAACCTCCCAATGCATAATTTTTCTCGTACTCCGCTTCAAAAGCGTACTGTCCGTTTTCATCCGCTGAGATGGTTTCCAATACCTTTCCTTTATCGTCTTTCAGATCAATTTTTGCAAACGGTACGATTCCACCTTTCTTGTCTTTTGCTGTCCCTTTGATCGTTACTCCGAACACAAAAGGACGAATCAATTGTACGGCATAAATATCGTCACCACCTTTTCCACCTTCACGATTCGAAGATAGAAACCCGGTTTTGAAGTCTTTCGACATGTTGAACGCAAAATCGTCAAACTGGCTGTTGATCGGCAATCCCAGGTTGTGTATTTTCCCAACAGATCCCTTTTCAAGGAATGCAACAAAGACATCCAATCCTCCCAATCCCGGATGACCGTTCGTTGAAAAGAACAAGCGTTCCTCGGAATCAATAAACGGGAACATTTCCTGCCCTTCCGTATTGATTTTATTTCCCAGGTTGATCATTTCACCGAATGTTCCGTTATCTGAAACAGCCACTTTGTACAAATCAGCTCCACCGATTCCTCCCGGTTTGTCGGAAACCAGGTATAGGATTTTCCCGTCTTGTGTCAACACCGGATGCCCGACAGAATAATCTTTCGAATTGTACGGAAATTCACGTTCGTTGATCCATTTTCCTTTCTCATCGATATCGGCAATATACAGCTTCAGGTTCTGGATTTTTTGTCCGTCACGGCGCTTTTTCCCTTTGGAAACATTGTTTCTGGTGTAATAAACCCGTTTTCCATCCGGAGAAAAGGTCAAAGGTCCTTCGTGAAATTTGGTATTCACTTTGGAAACACGTTTTACATCTCCCGGTTTGTTGTCAGTACCTACTGAAGCGGTGTACAAATCCAAAAAGCGGTTCGCGTTCCAGGACCATTCCTTTTTTACGAAGATTTTTTTCTTACGTGCCGTAATAAAGTACATCTGGCTCTGCAATGGATTGTAATATCCTCCGAAATCAGCAACAGCAGTATTCAACCCCAGGTTTTCCAGGGAAAAGAAAGCCTGGCTCTTCTCGATCCTGGATTTATATGCCGTGTTTGATAAAAACAACTGACTTCTCAAATCCGCAGTGGCAGACTGGCTGTATTTACTCATCCATTTGTCGCTTTCGGCGTAATTCCCGGTTTGTTTCAAAACGTAAGCATAATCATAATAATCCTGTGGCTTCGCTTCAGCTGATTCGATCATTTTGCTGTAGTACTCAACAGATTTGGTGTAATTATCCATTTTCAGATAACTGTAAGCCAATTTGCTTTTCAATGCGGGGCTGTCGACCTCCGAACCAATCAGTTCTTCATACAGTTCAGCTGCATAGGCATAGGATAAACGGTTAAAATAATTGTCCGCTTTTTTCAGTTTTCCCGCTTGTCCCCACACGGATAATGAAACGCTGCAAATAATTGCTAATACGATTGTTTTCATGTTTGTCTGTGTTTGATAGTTAGAAATAACGAGGTGAACGGATTCCTTCTTTTTTGAAGGTGAAATCATACGACAGCATCAACTCAAAAGATCCGTGATTGTAGTTTCTCAATTTTTGAGTCCCGAAATCACTGGCAACCCCGACTTTAAACTGCGGAGAAAGCTGGAACTGTACAAAAGCTCCGAAAGCTGCAAGCAAACGGTAATTCGCTCCGAACCAAACCCGCTCGTTGTAAATCGCCGCTAATGTCAAATCCAAACTCAAGGGAGCTCCTTCCGTGATTTTCACCAGGGAAGTCGGTCTCAGTTTCCATTTGTTCGACAAGCCGATTACTCCACCAATTGTTCCGAAGTAGTGACGACGTTCCAGGTTGGTTTTACTGGCTTCATCGTAGCTTTTCTCCAGGAACTTCGGTGTACTGATTCCAATAAAAAATCCGGGAGTATGATAGTAAATCCCTACTCCAAAATTCGGATTCACATTGTTGCGGATATTTTGCAACAATTTGGGATCGTCCGGGTTTCCGGAGTTCAAACCGTCTCTTCCGATATTGATCAGGTTGATTCCTCCTTTTACTCCAAAAGCCAGTTTTCCCCTGTGATTTTTGAAGCGGATCGTGTAAGAAAGATCTCCGTAAAACATCGTTTGATTCATCGGACCGATATTGTCGTTTACAGCAGTTAATCCCAATCCAATGGATTCGTAAGCCAATGGTGAATGAATACTGAATGTAGATGAACGGGGTCTTCCGTCAAATCCAACCCATTGTTCGCGGTGAATTCCGGTCATATTCAACATCCCGCGGCTTCCCGCATACGCCGGATTTATAAACAGCATGTTATCAAAATACTGCGTATAATGAGGATCTTGCTGTGCGCTTGCACCGGTGCTTCCAATAAGCACCAGTGTGAAACAAGCAACTAAAAACTTCATTGTTTTCATTTTTTCAATTTTGAAAAATTTCTATTCTTAACGCTGGATATAGACATACCCTTTCAATACACCCGCAGCAGCATCTTTTGTATCGATGACATAGTAATACGTTCCGGTTGGAAGTTGTTCTCCACCCACATTCAGATTACTGTTCGATGTACCGCCCCATGTGTTCAGGTAGCTGTCTGCTGAGAATACCAGATTCCCCCAGCGGTTATAAATCGTCAATTGATTGTCCGGGTATTTTTCAATCCCTTCGATCACCCAAACTTCATTGATTCCATCACCATCCGGTGTAAATGCATTCGGAATAACGACGCTGCAACTTTTCGGATCACACGGATCCAGCGGATTGGAACTTCCGGAGACTTCTTCCCCATTGGTAATTCCATCACCGTCACAGTCTGCGGCATTCCACGCTACATCTGGCGTTAAAGTCTGATTTGCAAGGACCAAATCACATGGATTATTCGGATTCGTGCCATCTATTACTTCCGTTCCGTTTGTCACTCCATCACCGTCGCAATCAGCCGCATTCCATGCTCCGCCTTGTGTCAGCGTCACGTTTGCTGTATTGTAATCACACGGATTATCCGGATTGGTTCCATCAGTAACTTCTTGTCCGTTCGTTACTCCGTCGCCATCACAGTCTGCAGTGTTCCACACGCTTGTTGGTGTCACTGTTTGACTTCCGGCTGTAAAATCACACGGACTATTCGGGTCAGAACCATCCGTTACTTCTGTTCCGTTTGTGACTCCGTCACCGTCGCAATCTGCACTATTCCAGGCAGCAGTTGGTGTTACCGTTTGATTCGCCAATACTAAATCACACAAATCAAGCGGATCGGTTCCATTGCTTACTTCTGTACCATTTGTTACTCCGTCACCATCACAATCTGCATTGTTCCATGCAGCAGTTGGTGTTACAGTCTGACTTGCCAATGTGAAATCACATGGATCATTCGGATCTGTACCATCTGTTACCTCATCTCCGTTTATGACACCGTCTCCATCGCAATCTGCACTATTCCAGGAAACAGTTGGTGTTGCTGTTTGATTTGCTGATGTAAAATCGCATGGATTATCCGGGTCAGTTCCATCAATAACCTCAGTTCCATTGATTACTCCGTCTCCATCACAGTCTGCATTATTCCACGCCGTATTTGGTGTTACAGTCTGACTTGCCAATGTGAAGTCACACGGTTCATTCGGATTTGTTCCGTCCGTTACCTCATCGCCGTTTGTTACGCCATCACCGTCACAATCAGCCGTATTCCACGCTGTGCTTGGTGTTAATGTTTGGTTTGCCAAAGTCAAATCACACGGATCAAGCGGATTCGTTCCATCAGTTACTTCCGTTCCGTTTGTGACTCCGTCGCCATCGCAATCTCCGGTATTCCATGCAGCATCAGGTATCATAGTCTGACTTGCCAATGTGAAGTCACACGGATCATTCGGATCAGTTCCGTCAGTTAATTCGTTTCCATTCGTTACTCCATCACCGTCACAATCCTTTAACGGATCAGACAAACACGGAGTTACGATAATAATTACGAGCGCCGTATCACACAATACCGGCATTCCTTCATCACAGATCGAATAAATCAAGGTATCCGTTCCGCTAAATCCGGAATTCGGTGTATAGGTAATTTCACCGCTTACAGGATCAACTGTCGTTGTTCCGTTTGATGGCGGGGTGACAACCGTTACAGTTGTTTTATCAAGGTTTCCGTCAGAATCCGTGTCATTTGCAGGGACATTGATTACAACGGGCTCATCTTCATCTGTAGTTGCCGTATCGCCATTAGCTACAGGCCCATCATTCACCGGATTGACAGTAATAATCACCAACGCTGTATCGCATAATACCGGCATTCCCGTATCACAAATGGAGTAAATCACCGTATCTGTTCCGTGGAAATTCGGATCCGGCGTATAGGTCATTTCTCCGGTTACAGGATCAATTGTTACTGTTCCGTTTGATGGCGGAGTTACAATTGTTACACTTGTTTCATCCAGGTTTCCGTCAATATCCGTATCGTTGGAAGGAACGTTGATTACCACCGGAACATCTTCATATGTCGTCGCTGTATCTTCATTTGCAACAGGAGCATCATTCACCGGATTTACGGTAATAATTACCAACGCCGTATCACACAATACCGGCATTCCTGTATCACAAATCGAATAAATCACCGTATCCGTTCCGTTAAAGTCCGGATCCGGTGTATAGGTTATTTCTCCGGTTACAGGATCAATTGTTACTGTTCCATGTGATGGTGGAGTTACAATTGTTACACTTGTTTCGTCCAGGTTTCCGTCGATATCCGTATCGTTGGAAGGAACATTGATTACAACAGGAACATCTTCATCCGTAGTTGCTGTATCTCCGTTCGCAACAGGAGCATCATTTACCGGGTTTACGGTAATGATTACCAATGCCGTATCACACAATACCGGCATTCCGGTATCACAAATCGAGTAAATCAAAGTATCTGTTCCGCTAAATCCGGAATTCGGTGTATAGGTAATTTCTCCGGTTACAGGATCAACAGTCGCCGTTCCGTTTGATGGTGGAGTTGTCACTGTTACGCTTGTATTGTCCAGGTTTCCTTCAGGGTCTGTGTCGTTTGAGGGTGCATTGATAACTACCGGTGTATTTTCATCGGTTGTTGCCGTATCTCCATTCGCAACCGGAGCGTCATTTACCGGAGTTACGGTAATAACAACCAAAGCCGTATCACAAATTACCGGCATTCCCGTATCACAAATGGAATAAATCAAGGTGTCCGTTCCGTTAAAGTTCGGATTGGGTGTATAAGTAATTTCACCCGTTACCGGATCAACAGTCGCTGTTCCATGTGACGGCGGAGTTGTAACTGTTACGCTTGTATTATCCAGGTTTCCGTTGTTATCTGTATCGTTTGAAGGAACATTGATGACAACCGGTGTGTCTTCCGAAGTTGTTGCAACGTCACCGTTTGCTACCGGAGGACAATTTGTGACCGTTACAGGTAAAGTAATGTGTGTCGCGTTGTATTCACATGCATTCAATGGATTGGTACCATCGGTCACTTCCGTGCTGTTTGTAACTCCGTCTCCGTCACAATCGCCGCTATTCCATGCAGCATTTGGAATCGTACTTTGACTGGTCAAAACAAAACTACACGGGTTATTCGGATCCGTTCCGTCTGTTACTTCGTTTCCGTTTGTGATTCCGTCGCCATCGCAATCACCGCTCAGCCACGATCCGCTTTGAGGAAGTGTGATACTTGCTACTTGCAATTGACACGGATTCAACGGGTCAGTTCCGTCCGTAACTTCCTGTCCGTTCGTTACTCCATCTCCGTCACAGTCGCCGGTATTCCATGAAGCACTTGGTGTTCCCTGGCTTACCAAAAGAAAATTACAGCCGTTTCCGGGATCCGTTCCATCTGTGATTTCCTGTCCGTTCGTTACTCCGTCTCCGTCACAGTCTCCTGCAAGATCCGACAGAATATCTACATCTACGAAGAAATCTTCTACTTCACCATGAATTACCGGGCCAAAGCTTCTTTCATCAATTGCCGCAGTTGCCGGGTTATCTATTAGTGTTTCAGTCGTAATTCTGACACGGGCATATTTGTTTCCACAAGAAGTTGAGACACCATTCCACGTAAGATTCACCGTTTGTGAACTTGCAGCTGAAGGAACGGTTGTCGTAAAAATCTCATTCTGAGAAAATACTCCGTCATTGTTCCAGTCTACCCATGCATAAATATTCGCATTGCTTCCCGAATTATTGGTAAATGTCAGCGCAGTTGAGAAATTCGGATTGACAGTGGTATGTGACAAAGGTACTATCAAACCATCCTCATCTGCGCCATCACCATTTGTGCCTGTATTGTTTGCACCGGGCGCAACATTATTACTTAAACCATTATCCGGATCGGGCTGGATTGCTCCCAGGTAAATCGCATCACCACACATGTAATAATGCGTTGCAGGATTTCCGTTTTCATAGGAAAATGGTACATCTCCCGCATCGTACGTACTGGAACCACAGATCAAACCTACCGGAGTATTTGCACAGTCGAAAGTAGAAACGGTACTTGTTGAAGAGACTCCGTCTCCCATTGAACCGTCAATTTTGTGTCCCATGTAGCAATATCTTTCGGCACACAGCTTCATAATTGCGGTAGTGTGTCCCCCAATCTCCACATAGGTTGCGTGATCCGTTCCGGGTGTAAATCCATTGGGAACTTTCGGTAAGGTATGATTCCCGGTTCCTCCCGGTACACCGATCATTTCATTGTTGTTGGAACCCCAGGACCACAATTCTCCATTGGAAAGAATGACTGAAACGGAAGCATTGGCTGTTGCCGGTGAACCGTCATTATCGTTTGCAGAAACGAAAATAACATTGTTCAAATCTGCTGTATTGGTTGAATTTCTTACAGGAACCCATCCGTTAGAGTTTGTTGTATTTCCTTGTCCGAGCTGTCCGTTTCCGTTACTTCCCATGGCATACAACTTATTATCTGCCGGGTTGATCGCGTAATAACTTGCCCGGTTGCTCGCATCAGTCCAGGTATTATTCCCGAAATCAGCTGTCATGGCAATCATTACCGGAAGACCTGAAAACGGCGTAGTCATTGCCACCGCACGATTGTAAGTTGCCACCGCTGAGCCGTCACCCCGATAGCAACGAACTCCCCAAGTATACCACTGACCGGTAGAAGTTACCGCAAAAGCGCCTACAGGAGTAACCCGGATATCAACCACTCCGGTAAGCGGAGGGTTCCCTGTTATATCTCTGGTTACTCTTGCCCAATAGTTGTCTCCGGCTCCTGGTAAAACTCCTCCGTTTCCGTGAATAGCTTCGTTACGACCACTTACATAAACTTCTCCTGAATGTGTGAGCAAAACCAATGCTCCCCAGGATGCAATCATGTTTTTGATATCCGTAGGAACAATTCCTACCGGCATGGAAATTTGTGCAAATCCTGCCAGGTTATCCAATCCTGTTCCTACTGCAACGTTATTCGCTCCCCACGAGTACAATCCATTTGTGGAAAGTACGAAGGCCTGTGTGGTAGAAGAAGACTGAGTTGCTAGTGTTGCAAACAAAGGAGATCCTGAATAATTGTAATGCTGAGCAGGGATTGCGGCATTCGGTTCGATAACAACAGGCGTTAAATGTCGCGCTGCTGCTGCACCGTTTCCATTGGCTGTCGATCCCGCACCCCAAATCAGGAATGTCCCGTCAGGGCGGGAAGCAATCGTGGTGTGAAACCCGGATTGAATCTGATCGTAAGGCTGAAGCGGATTACAACCGGAAGATTGTGCCTGAACCGTCGAATTGAAAAAAGTGAGAGTCCCGACACCAATGACCGCAGCATGAAATTTTGCTTTGTTGAAAAGTGATTGCTTTCTCATGTTAGTTTGTAATTGAGTAGTTAAAAAAGATGGCTTCTCCTTTGGCATCGTAAACACGGAACTGGATGTTTCCTTTTATGGAAACTGCTCCCGACAATTCGAATGAAAGCTCATTAGTACCATTTTTCAGGATCGCCTGGTCATTTTTCAAACGGGAAGAAACGTTCGCAACACCTGTTGTTTGTACTTCGCGTGTGGAATACGTGTATGGCTGCCCGTCGTAGGTTTTCACGTTTACGGGAACTGTCATCACAATTCCGGATGCATCTCCGGTACTCAATTGTTTTGAGAATGCAACCTTTTCCAGGTCAAAAATCATCCGGACATTGCTCACTTCTACCGTGATTGTTTCCGTTTTGGAAGGATGATCACCGTGTGCAGGAATTTCAAAGGTGATTTGGTAAGTTCCCGGTTTGGAGAAAACCAAATCTCCGGTCGTTTTTCCTGTTCCGGATACTTTGCTTGCTCCTGTTTGCGGGGCAACTCTCCATGAAATGTTTAGTGAAAGATCTGTGGAGACTCCTGCCTGAATCATATCACCAAAGCAAATCGAATAATGGCTTTGTATGATGCTGACATCGTCTTCACACGAGAAATATGTCGGGCTTCCGTTTCCATATGCCAATAAGCACATCCAGGAAAACCCTAACATGGTGAATAGTTTTTTCATCATTGATAAAAGTGTTTTTTAGTTATTGTATAAAAATTCGGTGCGAATATAGCCTGCGACAGACCCTTAGAAAGACTTGAAGGGTGTTCATATTCCTGAATTTAAACAGCTTAAAAACCACTCAAACAACTGATAAACAGTGGATTATTTTTAAAATAATGATCTCCCCATTTCATCATTAAGTTCTCGTCGGATGAGGGCAGATTTGCGGAAAAATAACTCGAAAAAAGGCCTGAATACAGCTTAGAAATTTTTCGGTATAACAAAAAAGACTGTTCGTTAAAGCGACAGTCTTTCTTTAAATTTGAATCTTATTTTTCACGCAGATCTTGCAGATTCCACTGATCGCTTATTCCTGTGTTTTTATGTCTTGTCTAAAATTTAAGAGCAATGATTTCTCAAAAAGATGGTATTTAATCAAAATCTAGTTTCTGGTAAAGTTTGTAGCATCATTCTTTTCCGCAGATGCACAGATATTGGTGGCGCTTACCAGTCGCCACAACCCAACTAGCGAGTCCGGTAGGCGAGCATCTATTTGTGCATTTGTGGAAAAAATCATAAGGATTTTTCGTGCAGTCTTTATTCTACTTGCTTTCTTCTAAATATTGTAAAAAAGTAGACGGAGAAAACCCGGTTACGGATTTGAATACTGCGGAGAATTTACTGTGAGATGAAAAACCGCATTCTTCTGCAAGTACACTGAGTTTGTAGTTTTTGAATTTCTCGTCCTGCTCCATTTTTTCAATGATGTACTTGATGCGAAGTTCATTGATGTAGGTATTAAAGTCTTTATTCAGGTAAGTATTCAACACGTGAGAAAGGTATTTCGTGTTGGTCTTTAACATTCCTGCAAGAATGGGCAGTGACATTTGTTTATCTGTGAACTTCACTCCTCTTTCAAATTCCTTCAGATCCTTTAAGATCTTAGCTTCTATAGCATCCGACATCATTTTCTTGCTGGAAGCATCTTTCTTTTCCGCTACAACCGGTACGATTCTTTCTTGTTCTTTCTCCTGCTGAGCCTGTCTCATTTTGTTCATCACTTCTTTGAAACGCTCTCGCTCACGTTTCCGGCTTCTTCTGTGCCATACAAACGTCAGGACAATGATCACACATAAAACAATGGATACAATCAGCAGCAGGTTCCTGTTGTGTGCCAATACTTTTCCTTTGGATTTAGTGGTTTTAACGAAATCTGTGATGGATTCTTTCTTCTTCTTCTCGCTGAGTTCCAAAGCTTCAATGTACTTGTTGTTGTATTTCGAAGATTTTATATACTCTTTGGAAGCCTGGTAGTAATCTGCCAATGCTTTGTACACTTCTATTTTCAGCTCCAGGTAATCGGATTCTTCAACGATTTTTTCTGCTTTCTGAAGGTTTTCAAATGCCAAAACCAGGTTCTTCTTCTCCAGGTAAACTCTTCCCAATCCGCTATAGATAAAACCATTCAGCATCGCGCTTTCCTGGGTCACTTGTGTTAATTGTTCCGAAGATTTGGTGTAATGTTTAAAAGCATCGTCCCATTTTTTCAACCCGATGCAAATCCGGCCCAGAAGCTGTTCATTCGTCGCTAAGAAATAGATTCTGTCCTGTTCGCTGTAAACCAACTGGTTGAAATATCCATCTGCCCGCTTTGCTGCTTTGTAAGCCTTTTTAAAATTTTCGTATTCAATCTCATAGTATGCTGTTTCCTGGTAAATCAAGCCAAGATACAGCTTCTTCATCTGCTCATTTTCAATCTTATTGCTGACATCTTTTCCCTTTTCCAGGTATTCTTCTCCTTCTTCATACAATCCCATGATCCGGTATTGCGTAGAAAGAAAACCCGCAATCCGCGCTTCCCAATCGTAAATTTTGTTCTTCACAGCGATTGAGTCGGCCTTCACTGCATATTGAACGGATTTTTTGATATCGCCTTTTTGCTGAAACAAGGAAGAAGAAAGCATCAACGCTTTCAATTGATGGATTTCCAACGGTGAATGCCGGTAAAGTGAATCTGCAATCCGAACGGCTTTGTTGATGTCTTTTGCAGCAACTGTTACCGCGGTTGCGAAATAAATGCTGTCAAACTTTTGGTGAATATTCGGGTCTTTTTTCGCATTGACACTGTTTATTGATAAACAAATAAATACAAGTGTTTTAATACATTTCATGGTTCTTGAGCAATAAGGAAGTCGAACTAAGTGTGTCTGTTTCAGGGCGCAATATTAACCAAAAATTTCTTTTTTAGTACGAACTAAATTTCCTTTTGCAGATCTACGGAAAAGGCCGGTTAAAAACTCGCATGATTTCTAACCGGCCTCTTTCCCCTTCTCTCAATAACTGTTTACATGGCTATTAATCACAAAAATTCACATTGAAATTCCGCTTCGACAGGGCCTCAAAATATCCCACATCTGATTTATCGTTACTCTCAAATTTATCTGTGAACAAAAAGGAGTTTCCTTTGGAATCTTTGCAATGAAGTGTAACATACAAAAAGGTACTGTTAAACCCGTATTCATCCACCGTTGTGTTCCATTCACTCACGATTGTTAAGTTGACAAAGGAGTAATTGCGTCCTTCTTTTTTATTGTAAAGTCCGATGTAATACGCAGCCATTTCTTTTAAGCGTGGCTTTAAGGACAAAATAGAAGTATTTTTAATTTCCGCAGCCGGATTACAAGCAACTCCATTCGGTACTTTGGCCGCTTTTTTCGGAATATACGTATACGTACCCGAAGCAATTACCGTATTCAAATCGCCTTCCGGCATCACTTCAACTTTCACTACATGCTCTTTATCTTCAATCTTCTCAGGAAACAGGGATTGCAGCCAGTAGTTATTTCCGCTGGACGCATTTCGCAATACCAAATCAAACACGCCGCTCGTTTTTGAAACAGCAGAAACATTTTTGATGTAAATGGTATTGGTTCCTGATTTTGTATTATCAATCGTAACTCTTATTCTAAATGTACTTTCCTTCCTGTCACTCAAATTTTCTTTGATAACGTCTGAGTTTGTATCGATACATTTAGTAAGTCCTTTATCCAGGAAAAAACTACAGCTGATTTTTTCGTCCAATGTAAATTTTGACTTATAGGAAGCCGCCATGAATTTGTTTTCTTCGCTGACTTTATTTCCGAATAACACTTTGCCGATATGCTGCTTCTGAAAGTCGGAGACAATGCCTTCATCCGGCTTATCCATGATGGTTTTAATGGCTAATTGCTTTTGATTATTCTGGTATATCGCTACGGCTTCTTCATACTTATCGAGATAATTGGTAAAGCCATTTTTTTCTTCTTCCAGTTCAGCAGAAGTAATTTTCTCGTTTTTCGTTTTTTTATAAAAGCCACCTCCGGCTTTTGTCCCGCGATCCGTGTCGTAATACAACAAGTGAAAGTAGAGTCCTTTATCTTCAGAATAAAGGATGAAATCATTTTCACCGTTTAACCGGTCAAGATCTTCAACCAACGCATAGACATCTCCATCCAGCTTCCGGAAACGGGTTCTTTTGAGGTTTTCCGCTTCATATCCATGATAATATTTACAAATCTTAAAATCTTTTGAGGATGAATTTCCTTTGTAAAGAAGTACCGTCAAATCATCTCCGTTTTTCTCCACATCGACATAAATGTTATTATCAAACGCTTCAAAGCCGTCACTCCCGATATCCGTTCCGATGTAATCGAGATTACCGGTTTTAAAAAACGAACGGTTGGTCTTTTCTTCGATCTTATCCAGAGCTTTAGAGAATGCCTTTTTGTTCGCTCCGTTTTCTAACAGCCCCGAAAGACGTTGCGAATAAAGTTGCAGGAACATACCGATAAACAGAAGGCTTAAACTGATTTTTTTCATTTTTAATAATTTGCGTTAAGGGATCTGAACTATTTCAAAGTCTGACAATCCTCTTTCTTTTCAGAGAACTGATAGATTTTTGGCAAAAATAAAGGGCATTGCGGGTTCGATTTTCAGAAATGAAAATTCGGTCCCATTACGAGGAAGTTCGTTGACAAATCAAGGAAATTTGTTTCAGAGCGTTTTAAGCAGGTTTAAAAACTCTTCTTTTTTGCGGATTGCAAGTGGAATGGCCGTTTTATCTTTCATTACAATCGTGTTACTGTCTCCTTTCAGGTAATGATCGAAATACGCCATATTGATCAGATGCGATTGATGGCTTCTGAAAAAGCCCATCGGAACCAACATCGTTTCATATTCTTTCAAGGTTGTTGATACAAGCAATTTTTGCCCGTTCAGCAAGTAAAAAGTCGAATAGTTTTTCTCCGATTCACAGCGCACAATATCCTGCACGTTGACGGAATAGATCTTTTCGGAGGTTTTTAAAATGAGTTTCTGGTTGTTTTTCGATCGCTCCATGTTGGAAAACAAGTTATGAAACTGCATTTCCAACAGATCTTTACTCATGGTTTCTTCCGCTTTCCTCACAGCTTCCACGAGGTCTTCAGGATCAATCGGTTTCAACAAAAAATCGATTGCGCTGAAACGGAATGCCTTGATTGCGAATTCCTGGTAAGCGGTGATAAAAATGACTTTGAATCGGATCGGCAGCAATCCCTGGAGCAAGTCGAAACCTGTTCCGTCTGCCATTTCAACATCCAAAAACACCAAATCGGGTAAATATTGCCGGATGGCTTCCTGCCCTGTTTTCACACTATCTGCTTCAGCAATGATTGCCACATTCGGGCAATATTCGGCTATGACAGCTTTGTTTTTCTGCCGGATCGCATCGATATCGTCAATTATAATGGCTCTGATCATAATTAATGGTTGTAAACGAATGGGATTTCGAAACTGGTCTTCACTCCCAGGATATTACCTGAAGCATCCGACATATTTTGCATATGGATTTCCGCATCTTTTTTTTCTGTAATCCGTTCCAATCGCTCCCTCGTAATTTGAGTCGATAAAGATTTCTGGGTTTTAGTTTCGCCAAGCAGTCCGGAACCGTTGTCCGTGACTTCAAACTGAAGTTGTTTGTTTGCAAACGTGTAACGGATCTGAATCAGCCCGCCTTCCTGCTTATTTTTCAAGCCGTGTTTGATGGCGTTTTCGATAAAAGGCTGTGTCAGCATCGGCGGCACCAGGATAGATTCCGGATCGGTATGTTCATCCCATTCGATGCTGTAAGTAAAATTGTTGTTATAAAGCAGTTTTTGAATCGTCAGGTAATTCTCCAGCATCGCAATCTCCTCTGTTAGCAAAATGTAATTCTCATTCGAATATTCCAGGATTTGGCGGGTCAATTTGGAGAATTTTGTCAGGTAGCTGATTGCTTCTTTCTCCTGTTTGTTGTAGATCAGGCTTTGGATATTATCTACCGAATTAAAAATAAAATGCGGATTCATTTGCGTAAGCAGAAGCTTTTGTTTGAGCTCATTGTTCTTATGCATATTCCGGATATTCTTTTGTCTGAAATAATAGTAAACAAGCAAACAACCAATGAGCAGTACCAAAGCAACAGCAATCAACAGGTAAAGCATTTTGTCCTTACGCGCCGCCTTTTGTTCATTCGTTAGCTTCAAGGCCGCAATCTTTTTTTCCTGCCCGATTTTGGTCAGTAATGCCTTTTTCTCGTAATCGTATTTCAGTTCCTGCTGAGCAAGCATATTTTTCGCTTCTTCTTCGTTATTAGCGTCTTTCTCACGGATATACAATTCGTACATTTCCAAAGCCTGATCCGGCTTCTTCATCGCTTTATAGAGTTGATACAAATTGTCGTAACTCCTTTGCAGCATTCCCGAATCGTGTGATTTCAATGCTTTTTCCAGTGCTTCCCGGGAATAAGACTCAGATTTCCCCAACATTCCTTTTTCCAGGTATAATTCCCCCATGCTGAGCAGCAAACTCGTTTCGGAACGCTCCTCTTTCGCATAGCGTAATCCTTCTTCAAACAGCTTTAAGGCCTCATCATAGTTTTTCTGATCGAGGTAAATATCCCCGATCTTATTCGCATCAAAAGCCAAATGGTCCGAAAAGTCGTTTTCCTTTGCAATTTTCAAAGACTGGAAATAATAATTTTTCGCTTCTTCAAAATTTCCTTTGTTATAATAGGCGAAACCGATATTATGCAAAATCACAGCCATTTCAAACAGATCCTGCCGGGATTTTTCTTTGATGGAGCGAAAAGTACTCAGTGCTTTTTGATAATAAGAGATCGCTTTCGAGAAATTGCGCTGATCGTCATATACCTGCCCGATCGAAGAATTTGTTGCTGCAACTCCAAGGATGTCGCCGGTAAGTTCCTGGTGTTTTAAAGACTGGAAATAACAGCTGATCGCATCTTCATGCGCATTCATTTTCCGTAGAATGTTTCCTTTGTTTGTGACGGTGATCCAACGCTCCTCCTCCATTCCAAGGCGTTTAAACAAGCTGATTGCCTTATCGTAACACGTTAAAACCCGCTGACCGTTTTTCGCCGAGAAAAGTTCCGAAGCTTTGTCGCAATACCAATAAGCCGCATACAAATAATAGGTATCCCTTAATTTGGCATTTAAATTCTTTTTCTTCAGATTCCGGAAAACGATTTTCCCGACAATGGTATTGTAATACACACTCATCGAATCACCGGCCTGGGTATATCCGAGAATGGAACTGATGATTCCCAAACGGGTCGTATCGTGAATTTTAGTATCTGACAGCAACACTTTCAAAGAATCGAGCTCCCGGTTCTGAGCATGGCCGCGAAATGACAGTAGAAGTAAAAAGCAAAAAATGAATGGACGGAATTTTGCTAAGTGGAACATGCAGCTGGTTTAATCATTTTCTTCAAGGAAGCAAAAGTAGCAAAGTTCTGCAGAAAGCCAAGAGAAAGTCAATCCGGGGCTTAAGCTCGTGGAATTTCAAAAGACCGGGTCATTTTTTTTTCGGAAAACCACATTGAAAAACAAGTATTTATACCGTAGTTTTTGTTTGGATTCTTTTATATTTTCGCCCTGAAACGAAACGATACTATTATTCGCTAAAACGAGCTACTATGCTATTCACTGAAACAGGCTGCCGCAAACAAACGGCTTGTCATCAAGCGGGAATTCCTCCTGCAAATGGAATTTTCACGAAAAATCTTTCGACCGGTCATTTCTATCATTGCCCGGATCAAAATAACTATTCACACATCATTCATTTAACCAACCGGTAACTATGAACTATACAAAAAGAGACCGTTTTATTGCCCCGATTCTCGAATGGGCAAAAGCAAACAAAGAAGCTGAGGTACTTGAACTCCGTTTGTTAAAATCAGGTAAATCAGCTTTAAAAAGCGAAGCCGTAGCTGACAAAAAGTTTAAAATTCCCGATGAATTCAACGGAAAAGACTATATCACGATGCTTTTACACGTTGATGCTGAAATCGAACACGGATTGATGCTGCAATATCTGTACGCGGCATACAGTATCGGGAATCCGGATTTATCGGAAGAACATCAGCAAAAAGTAGCGACCTGGAAAAACATCATTACCGGGATTGCCAAAGAGGAAATGGGGCATTTTATCTCTGTCCAGAATGTACTAAAAGTGATCGGAGCGCCTTTGAATTTCGGGCGTGAAAGCTATCCGTGGGACATTCCCTTCTATCCTTTTCCTTTTGCATTGGAAAAATTCACGCTGAATTCACTTGCAAAATATGTGTACGCAGAAGCTCCTCAAAGCTGGCTGGATTCGGGTGATCCTCTTGCCAGAGAAGTGACGGAACTCGTAGAAGCTTCTACTTCGGATCCGCATACGGTTGGGGCACTTTTCAAAATTTTGCTGCAATTGATCCAGGATCCGGAAGTAATTTCTGACGAAGCATTTATGGCCAATACCTATCCATACCAGGCGAAATTCGATGAATGGGGACGCGGTTATGTCGGTGGACAACGCGGATCTGCAGGAGCCGGAGTTTATGGAAAAAGCCCGGATGTATTGGTTGCTCCTTTAATGTCCCGTGACGATGCTTACGACGCATTGAACGAAATTGCTGAGCAAGGTGAAGGCGAAGATGTTGATACACAAACACCTTCCCACTTTGAGCGTTTTCTCTACATTTTCAAGGAATACAAACAGTTCCTGGATGAAACAAACGGAACATTCGATCCTTCCCGGAACGTAGCAACCAATCCGTATATTTCTTCCGAATCAGATGCCAATATCAGTTCTTCAACCAATGAACCCGCATTGGAGCTAGAAGCAGACCCCATTACCAGACCGGAAACGATTCTTTGGTGCAAACTCTTTGATATCCGTTACCGCTTGCTGCTGAATTTCTTAAATCACAGTTTCGCACTGGACAATGGTTTGAATCAATCCGGTGCTTATACGCCGCGCGGAATGGTCATCAATTCTACTTTCGGAGAAATGTATAACCTGCGCAGCCTGGCAACCATTATCGTTCAGAAACCAATTGCGGAAGGAAGTTTGATCATGGCCGGACCACCGTTTACAGCGCCTTATACCTTTGATCTTCCGATCGGGGAATTGAACCGCTGGAAAACGCATAAGGATTTGATTATTGCTTCCGCGAATATCATTGAAGATCTCAAGAAATATAAGAACCAGGCGGATTTACAATTCCTGAATGCGCTTTACGAAACAGATCAACAATTACTTCACAGCATCGAAAACCTGCAATAAACACAGCTATTTGATTGATACTGACTAAAAATATTCACTATGAAAATTATAGAACTTCGCATATTACCTCCTATCGCAATCGGTCGTTTGGGAGAATCAGATAAGCCGCTGGCTGCATACGACCTGGAATTATCCAAAAACAAACCCCTGGATTTCAGAACCATTGTTCCCGAAAAAACCTTTGATGTAGATCCCAAAACGGGAATTATCAAGGCAAGCAAACCGAAGAAAATCGTTTTCAAAAAAGCGAAATCGATTGATGATAAAACAGGTAAAGTACTTCCTGTAGCTCCTTTCCTGGAAGTATTTGCATTGACGGATAAAAGCCCGGATCAATTGGTTCCCTTAACGCTTGCCTTATTGAAAGAAGCCGGATTAAGCCTGGAAGACATCCGTTGGGACGTCGAAGTCGGTAACATGAAAATGTTCCGCAGAACCAGTGATGAAAAAGACAAAATCATCGCCAAATTATCCGGGATCAAAACACACGAGGCGCAGCCTTTGCAAGGTGAATGCGATAATTTCGTAAAAGGCAAAAAACTCCCTTTGGGTTCTATCCAGTTTATTCAGCCAACTGCTGAATTTCCGGAAATCCGCTTGCGTTATACTCCGGGCGGAGGTCTTGTTTACGGAACGAGATTGGAAAGAGAAAAGTCTCCTGGAGTCATGGAAAAAGACCCGGTGATCAATTCCGAAGATAAGGTTATCTACAAAAAAGAAGGAAAATGGCTGGGTTATAAAGAATCGGCAACTTCCCTTCCGTATTACACCAATCCGGCACAGCTTTTTGCGGGCTACAACCTGGATGACGGTACGCGTGTAAGTTGGGGCTACATCGACGATGAATGTGACGGACACGTGAAAGTGAGCCTGAAATTGTCGAAAACAAAAACACTCACGGCAAAAGCGCATATTAGCGCAGGTCCTCCGGCATATGCTCCGGATACATTACCCATCCGGGTCGTTTCGGATGAATTGGAACAAATTTTCCTCGGTACCGATATTGACGGGACAGTTGATATTGAAGAAGCAGAAGACATTATCCGCAGAGCTTTTGAAACAATCCGCATCATGAATACTGCAATCATGAACGGAAACAGCTACGAAGGGAAATTCAACACAGCCAGTACGATGGTTCGGCAAAACACCAATGATTTCGGTCGTTTATATGAACCGATCATGGCTACGTCGTTGGTCGACAATTACGCACTGCGTGTGTTGCACGAACGCGTATTCAACGGTTTAAGTGCGGGTGCTTCTCCCTGGTTTGCAGATTTGTTACGCAGACCTTACGAAATCGGAGATCTTTCTGACAGCGGATTACGTAAAATGCCGGCATTGATGCGTGGCGCAGATGGTCGTTCACTGACTTTTACTTACCGACAAATCAATAAAATCATCAAAGCGGCTGCTCAGATTGCGTTTGAGAAAACCAACCCGAACAACCTGCCGGAATCCTACGGTTCACCGATGATTCCTTCCAACAAAACGGCTCAATTGCATTACCGTGCGGAAGGAAATCCATATTCAACCGTTGCACGTTCTGCGATTTCCAATTGTTTTCCAGGCTTGGAATTCGATTTCAGAAACCTGTGGCGAAGAGCTTTCAAAGGTTTGGTACTGCTCGAAAGCAACAACTATGTCGTAGATGCTGAAAAACCCGAATTCAAAAAACTGATTGGCCACCGTTTGGTTGCCATTGACGGAAAAGCGACGATGGTAGCTACAAGCGGCCCTGTTTTCCCGGGCGGAGACAGCCAACCATTGATTACGACTGCCAATCCGAACGGAGTTTCATTCATGGAATGGTCCAATTCGATGGTCGAAGTCCTTCAAAAACAAGGGCAGGAAGTTGTTTGTCATTTCACAGCTGAGAAATCCCCGACCGAAGTATTGGTGGATCTGAAAGAATTGAAAGACAAAAAGAAATACATCGCTGTGAAACTGGAAGTCAACGAGCTTTTTGACGGAAACAGTGCTGCTTTTTCGGATGAAATTTTGAAACCGGGCGAATTGACTCAAAGTTTGTGCGCGCCGTGGCAGAATGATTACCGCGAATGTTCCTGCTATTACTGGGCTGCCAGCAGACCTGATTATGTAAACGTGGTTCCGGATGAAAACGGTTTAAGCACCGGAGACAACTGGATGGCGAAGAAGCGAACAGGAAAATACATTCCGGATAACTGGTCCGACAGCAGAATGCAAACCTATGATGATTTGTTTGAAAACTGGCAGGGAGAACTCAGTTTCATTATCAAAGGAAATGACGCACTTGAGAGCTAAAATTGGCCATTCATTAACGAAAACAGCATGAATCTTTCAAAAGAATCAACGAAATACACTACGGATCAGATAGCCGGAATACTGGCCGGAGTTGTGATGCAGCAATCCAAACCGGTTTCGCCCGTGGCGCATCTCTTCAAGAGTCTGCACACAACGCAATTGTTTCTTCCCAACGGAAGTCAGTTGTATTCCATCAGTCCCGCGGTTGAAGAGCGCATTTCGAACCTCATCCGAACAAACAACGAAGCTGCGTTGAAAGAAGAATTGATTCTGCTTGGCCTGGATGCTCCAGCTTACATCGACGATCAGCCTTTGGAAAGCCCACCGCTTTATGCCTTATCGCTTGCCATTGCGCAGAAATGCAATATGGGTTGTACGTATTGTTATGCGGATCAGGGAGATTTTGGAGGTCCTTCCAAGAACATGTCCATCGAAACAGCCTTCAAATCCATTGATCTGCTTTTGAAAGATTGTCCGGAAGACGGAACAGTACAATTGACTTTTCTGGGCGGAGAACCACTGATCAACCGGAAAGCAATCCGGGAAGCCGTTTCATACGCAGAAAGGAAAGCACAGGAGAAGAATATCAAAGTCCGCTATTCGATTACAACCAACGGTACCTTGCTGACAGAAGAAGATGCTGTTTTTTTTGAAACGCATGGATTCGCTGTAACTATCAGTTTAGATGGATTAAAGGAAACCCATGATGCTCAGCGCCCTATGAAAAGCGGAAAAGGAAGTTTTGACCGCGTGATGCAGAATGTAAAACCCTTACTGGCACTTCAAAAAAACATGCAGGTTTCCGCACGCGTCACTGTGACTCCTGAAAATACGAATCTCGCAGAAGCCCTGGATGAATTTGTCCGGATGGGATTTCACAGCGTGGGCTTCTCCCCGCTTCTGCGTTCGAGTAACGGACAAGGAGAAATGACTCCGGAAAGTTTGGCTGTCATGCTCGAAAACATGATTGCCTGCGGATTGAATTTTGAAAAAAACGTGCTGGCCGGAAAACGTTATCCGTTCTTAAACATGGTGAATGCCATGAGAGAAATTTCAAAAGGCACTCACCGGCCTTATCCTTGCGGAGCAGGCGCCGGTTACATGGGAGTTTCCGCCGACGAAGAATTATTTGCCTGTCACCGCTTCGTGAATGAAGATGCAGGTTACATGGGAGACTTAAACTCAGGAATTAATACAGAGAAGCAAAACAACTGGCTTTCAACACGTCATGTACACAATCAAGACCCGTGCTCTCAGTGTTGGGCGCGTTATTTATGCAGCGGAGGTTGTCATCATGAAGTCATTGAAAAAGGAAGACCGGCCTGTGATTATATCCGTTCATGGTTGACTTATTCCATCCAGGCTCACGAGCGCTTGTCGCGTTTAAAACCCGATTGGTTTAACTGACCAATATGAAGTTGTTTCCTGATAAATTGGATGTATGCGTCCTGGGCGCCGGGCCTGCCGGACTATGCGCTGCATTGCGTTTACTGGAAATGGGACACACAGTCGGAATGATCGAATCGGAAGTATTTCCCCGGCAGCAAATCGGGGAATCTCTTTCTCCTACTGTCCGGAATATTTTCGCCTACCTGGATGCAGAACATTTGTTGCATCACGAGAGCTTTCTGCATCATTTGCCTTCGAATATCATTTGGGAAAGCAAAGAAGATGTTCATCAAGGCAAAAACCGGCCGGAGAATATCATTGTCGACAGAAGCATTTTGGATCAACAATTATTACAATTGGCTGTAAGCAGAGGGTTGCATCTCTTGCAACCTGCCAAATTAAACGCACATCATAAAACAGAAGAAGGCTGGAAACTGGAAGTTCTTTCGGAAGGAGAAATCGTTTCAATCCAAACGCTTGTTGTATTGGATGCACGTGGCAGAAAAGGAACGCTTGCTAAAGAACGTTTATCGGTTTCTCCGGCAGCTGTGGCAATATGGACGCACATTCATTCGGATTTAATGCCCGAAGAAACCTTTGTTGAAGCGATTCGTGAAGGCTGGTTCTGGGGTGCAAAAGTTCCCGGGAACCGTTATCGTATCATGGCTTTCACAGACGGAAAGACCATTCAACAATCAAAAGATCAATTGCTATCTGAATTGGCCAAAAACACCCGTTTTTTCAGTTCAATTGCCCGGCAGTTAGAAGATTCACCCACAGAAACGTGTTCTGTCACCTCATTTGTACATCAAAATCCCTGGAATGATCAATTTATCAAGTTGGGAGAAGCTGCTTTCACACTGGATCCTTTGTCTTCAAATGGTGTTGAAAAAGCCATGCGTTTTTCATTGCAAACCGCTATTGCTGTAAATACATTCCTGAAAAACAGGGAATCGTCGCATGCAAAGGATTTCTACGAAGAAAAACTCATTGAATCTACCAGCAATCATGCACATTGGACGGCATCATTCTATGAAACGGCATGGCCGTACCGGGAAAATGCTCCGTTCTGGAAAAACAAAGCGGAAATTCACCTTTCAATTCCCACGGATTCGTCTGAATTCCTGCAAAAATTACATGCAGGTTTTAACTCACCTCCGCCCTTTCCGTCTCATAAAGCGCCCGTTTCGATTCCTGTGGATTTGGTTCTGAATCAAATCCGGTCCAGTAAAATCAGTCCGTCACCACTCATTACCTTGAAAGAAGTATTTGCCGTCAATAACGATGTGGTTGAAATCATCCAGGCTGTTTGTCATCCGGAATTGGAACGCCCGGTCGGATACCTGGAACAGCTGAGTCTTCCTCTTCTCTTGCAGGAAATCAACGGGCAAACTGTTGAACATGCCATTGAACTGGTGAACCGGAAGTTTTCGTTGGAAAAGGCAAAAAAGATCATTTTTCATTTGTGGCAAAATCAACTGATTGTTCTCAATTAAGTTGCTGCGTATTTCCTCATACCCACAAACAAAAATCCCCCGACATGTTCGTCGGGGGATTTTTCTGTAGTCATAGGGGCTTCATACTAGTTCTTCACAAATCTTACATTCGCTCCGTTTGCAGATTTGATGAAGTAAACTCCAGGGGTTAGAGAACTGACTTGAATGATATTATTTCCGGATTTCAGCTCTTCCTGCTGAATCATTTTTCCTGTCATATCGATAATCGAAATTGCTACCGCTTCATTCACATCGATGAACAATTGGTCGTTTGCCGGATTCGGATAAACGTTCCATCCATTTTGTGCCAAGGCTTCCAAGCCAACAGTTGATATTGTCACACAATTTGACGTTGCAGAACATCCGTTTTGAGTCACAACTACTGCATAAGAACCGTTTTGAGTCGGTGTGAAAGATGCATTCGTTGCTCCATTGATCGGCTGATTGTCCGCACAATTGATCCAATGATACGTTGCTCCAGTTGCAGAAGCCGTAATCGTATTTCCCTGAACTGTTGTTCCGGCATTCACAGAGTTCACAACCACCGTCATCGTTGCAGTTGCAACACATTGTCCGGAAGTTGGCGTAAAGGTATACGTTGTCGTTGCTGTGTTATTCACTGCCGGACTCCACGTTCCACTAATTCCGTTGTTCGAAATCGTTGGAAGTGTGAAAGCCGTTCCGGAACAAATCGCTGCAACCTGGTTAAATGTCGGTGTTACACTGTTGTTCACCGTTACAGTCATCGTTATTGTTAAACCGCATTGTCCGGCATTCGGTGTAAATGTATACGTTGTTGTTGCAGTGTTATTCACCGCCGGGCTCCATGTACCGCTGATTCCGTTTGTAGAAACAGTTGGTAAAGTGAAAGATTCTCCGGAACAAATTGCAGGAATTTGTGCGAACGTTGGTGTTACAGAAGCAGTATTCACCGTTACAGTCATCGTTGTTGTTACAGCACATTGTCCTGCAGTTGGTGTGAATGTGTAGGTTGTTGTTGCCGTATTGTTGATTGCAGGACTCCACGTACCGGTAATTCCGTTCGTAGAAGTTGTTGGCAAGGTGAATGATCCACCGGAACAAATTGCGGGAACCTGGTTAAATGTCGGTGTCGTAGACGTATTGTTTACCGTTACCGTCATGGTTGTTGCCGAAGCACATTGTCCTGCATTCGGAGTGAAAGTATACGTGGTTGTTGCCGTGTTATTCACCGCCGGACTCCACGTACCGGTAATTCCGTTTGTCGAAGTAGTCGGTAAGGTAAATGAACCTCCCGAACAAATTGCAGGAACCTGGTTAAAGTTCGGTGTTGTAGCGTTGTTTACGGTTACCGTCATCGTTGTCGTTAAAACACACGCCCCTTGTCCTGAATTCGGCGTAAAGGTATACGTGGTTGTTGCAGTGTTATTCACCGCCGGACTCCACGTACCATTGATTCCGTTATTGGAAGTTGTCGGCAAAGTGATTGAACCTCCGGTGCAAATCGCCGGAATCTGAGTAAAGGTCGGTGTGATGGCAGCAGAAACAGTCATCGTGATTGCATTACTTGTAACGCTTCCCGGAGGGGCACAAGCTGCATTACTGATCATGACACATGTAACAACACTTCCGTTTGTAAGCGCAGTGGATGTATAAGAAGAATTGTTTGTTCCGACATTATTTCCGTTCACTTTCCATTGGTAAGAAGGCGCGGCTCCACCATGAGTTGGTGTTGCATTGAACACAACACTTTCTCCCGAACAAATAGTCGTTGCAGAAGCGTTGATTAAAACAGAAGGTGTACAAGCAGCCGGTGGAGTTCCGATCAAACAAATCGTGAAGCTATTGGTATTCAATGCCGAAGAAGTATTCAAAACGCGAACGTAATATGTCTGACCAACTGTTAACGCATTCAATACAGCAGATTCACTAAGTCCTGAACCATTTTGGTTACGGCAAAGAATTTCAGTTCCGCCACAGCTTCCTTCAAAAACCTGGAATCCGTGATTCAATCCGCTGGATGCTCCCAGCTGAATGGTCATGCTTGCAGCAGTTGCAGTAAATTTATACCAAACATCCTGGGAAGAAGTTGTTCCACAAGAAGGAATCGGTCCGTTCATCATCGCCCCGCTAAATGTTCCTGAAACATTGGTACAGCTGTTGGCAGGAGTCAGCTCAATGGCATTTGCACACAGGTCATTCACAGGAGTCCCATAATTTTGAATACAGATTCCGAAAGTTGAAGTACTTAGAGACGAAGAGGTGTTGAAGACACGCACATAATACACTTGTCCAGGGACGAAATTGTAGTAGAAATAACCTTCACTGATACCCGAACCATTGTTGTTTACGCATTGGATAACCGGCCCGTTACAGCTTCCCTGGATAATCTCAAAACCATGATTCAATAATGAAATCGCTTCCAGGCTGATTCGCATCGTGGAATCCGTAGCGGTAAACTTATACCAAACATCCTGGGAAGAAGCTGGTCCACAAGAAGGAATCGGTCCGTTCATCATCGCCCCACTAAATGTTCCATATGTGTAATTACATGCTGTTCCAGGTGTTAAAGTCGTTGCATTCACACAGCGGTCATTCGCCGGAACCGGATAATTCTGAATACAGATTCCGAAGGTCAAAGTACTTAAAAAAGAAGAGGTATTGAAGACACGTACATAATACACTTGTCCCGGGATGAAGTTGTAATATAAATACCCTTCACTGATACCTGAACCATTGTTATTTACACACTGGATAACCGGTCCGTTACAGCTTCCCTGGATAATCTCAAAACCATGATTCAAAGTTGAAATAGCTTCCAGGCTGATACGCATAGTAGAATCCGTAGCAGTAAATTTGTACCAGACATCCTGCGATACGGAAGATCCGCCGCAAGAGGGAACGCCGCCGTTCATCATCGCTCCGCTGAATGTTCCATACGTGTAATTACATGCAGTTCCCGGCGTTAAAGTTGTTGCATTTACACAACGATCGTTGGCAGGAACAGGATAATTCTGAATGCAAATTCCAAAAGTCAATACGCTTAAAAAAGAAGAGGTATTGAAGACACGTACATAGTACACTTGTCCCGGGATGAAATCGTAATAGAAATACCCTTCGCTGACGCTTGTACCATTGTTATTTACACACTGCAAAACCGGTCCGTTACAGCTTCCCTGGATAATTTCAAAACCGTGATTCAATCCTGAAACTGCTTCCAGGCTGATACGCATGGTAGAATCCGTAGCGGTAAATTTGTACCAGACATCCTGGGAAGCACTTGTTCCACAGGAAGGAATACCACCATTCATCATTGCCCCGCTGAATGTTCCAATCGTGTAATTACACGCTGTTCCCGGTGTTAAAGTCGTTGCATTTACACAACGGTCATTCGCCGGAACAGGATAATTCTGAATACAAATTCCAAAAGTCAATACACTTAAATAAGAAGAGGCATTGAAAACACGCACATAATACACTTGTCCCGGGATAAAATTGTAATAGAAATATCCCTCACTTACATTGATACTGTTGTTATTCACACATTGGATAACCGGTCCGTTACAGCTTCCCTGGATTATTTCAAATCCATGATTCAAGCCTGAAACCGCATCCAGGCTGATACGCATGGTGGAATCCGTGGCTGTAAATTTGTACCAGACATCCTGGGAAGCACTTGTTGCGCAGGAAGGAATTCCTCCGTTCATCATTGCTCCGCTGAACGTTCCAATCGTGTAATTACACACTGCTGAAGGAGTTAAAGTCGTTGCATTCACACAGCGGTCATTCGCAGGAACAGGATAATTCTGGATACAGATTCCGAAAGTCAGTACACTTAAAAAAGAAGATACATTGAAGACACGCACATAATACACTTGTCCCGGAATGAAATTATTAGCAAAATATCCTTCACTTACATTGGTATTGTTGTTGTTGACACACTGTAAAACAGGTCCGTTGCAGCTTCCCTGGATAATTTCAAAACCATGATTCAATCCTGAAACCGCATCCAAACTGATACGCATGGTAGAGTCCGTTGCTGTAAACTTATACCAGACATCCTGAGTGGCAGTCGTCCCGCAAGAAGGAATCCCTCCGTTCATCATTGCTCCGCTAAACGTTCCAATCGTGTAATTGCAAGCTGCAGCAGGTGTCAGAGTCGTTGCATTTACACAAAGGTCGTTAGCCGGAACAGGATAATTCTGGATACAAATTCCAAAAGTCAACGTACTTACGGAAGCTGAAACATTGAAGACACGTATATAATACACTTGTCCCGGGATAAAAGTGTTCGAGAAATATCCCTCACTCACCCCCGTACCATTATTGTTCACGCATTGCAGAACCGTTCCGCCACAGCTGCCTTGAATCAATTCAAATCCGTGATTTAAGTTGGATTGAGCGGTCAATGAGATCCGCATCGTGGAATCCGTGGCGGTGAACTTAAACCAAACATCCTGGGAAGCCGATGAAGCACAGGCGGGAGCCGTACTACTGATCGTCATTCCGCTAAATGAACCGGTTGTATTGACACACGTTGCACCTGGCGTCAATGTTGTTGCATTTGCACATTCGTCCTGGCCAAAAGCAGCAAAAACCGATGTGATAAAAGCAAGTAAAATAAAAATTTTCGTCATAATCGTGTTTATTACGCAACAAAGGTATTCTGCGCATTCGGTTGTTACATGTAAGGATGTTGTATATGTATATACTATTGTTGCATGATCAGTAAAATCAAGGCTTTCCGCTCAACTGACTCGGGCTTTTCCCAAAGTATTCAGTGAAGGATTTCGTGAAATAAGACTGGCTGCTGAAACCGCATTTGTATGCAATTTCGGTAATATTTCCTTCCTGGTTCAACAGCAAATCTTTCGATTTTTCCAGGCGGATCATCCGAATAAAATTGGTCGTTGAAAATCCGGTTAATGCAACTAATTTCCGATGAAGTTGACTCCGGCTCACAGCCATATCATCTGCAAGTTCATTGACGGAATATTCGGAATCGTCCATGTGCCTGATAACACAATCAATGACTTTATTGACGTAAGCATTCTGACTTTTCACCCGTTCTTCGAATGTCTTTTCCGAATCGATTGAATCCTTGTAAGCTTCCTTGTTTCGCTGCACGGTGGTGAACAAATTTCGGATGGTCAGTTTCAATTCATCGGGTGAAAAAGGTTTGGAAACGTAGGCATCTGCCCCATGCTGTAAACCTTCCAGGCGACTTTCCAGCGATGCTTTTGCAGAAAACAAGACCACCGGCAGGTGATTGGTGAGTTCATTCGAGCGGATTTCACGAAGCAGTTCAATTCCGTCTTTCTCGGGCATCATCACGTCTGAAAGCACAATGTCGGGCAGGTTTTCCCGAATCAGGTCCATAGCCTGCTGACCGTTTTTCGCATGAATAATATGGAAATTTTCCTTCAAAACGGAAATACTGAAAGCAGCTGTATCCGGATCATCTTCAGCGAGTAAAAGCGTCGGAATATCCTCCTCATTTGGAATAACGGGATCCACCATACGGCTTGCTTCCTGAACCGGAATCATTACCACAAAGGTTGTTCCGGAAGAATTACTCTGAAGTTCGATGGTTCCACGGCTCAAATCCACCAATTCTTTCACCAGGGACAAACCGATTCCCGTTCCGGTTACATCGGAAGTATGTTTTCCCCTGAAAAAACGACGAAATACCTTCTTCTGATCCTTTTTAGGAATTCCGGGACCGGTATCACTTACACGAATCAGTAAGTGATTGTTTTCAATTTGCGAATCAATTTGAATTTCGGCATTTGCAGGACAATATTTCACCGCATTTCCAATCAGGTTCGACAGGATTTTCTCCAATCCGTTGGACGGGAAAGAATAATAAGCTCCCGGCTTACCTTTGGTATGAATGATTTGTATGTGTTTCGATTTGGCCTCATTCGTAAAACCAGTAACAATCTGTTCGATAAACTCATCCGGATCTCCGTTCGTGAAATGAAGCTGAAAACTCCCCTTCCCCAGTTTCGACGCGTCCAGCAATTCATTCACCAAACCAATCAATTTCTTCGAATTTCGTTCCATCAGCTCCAATTCATCCTGATACGAAGAAGCCGTTCCTTGTTTCATCACCTGGATCGGGCCGTCGATCAATGTCAATGGAGTCCGGATTTCGTGGAAAATATTTTCGAAGAGTTTCAGTTTCTCCTGTTCGAATTCCCGTGTAATTTTCTTGCGCTGAAAGAGCAGATAAGTAATCGATCCTGCAACCAAAAACACCGAAACAGCTATAAACAACAGGACATTCCGCTGGTTTTTGTTCTTTTGGATTTCCTGCTTGTGCAGCTGAATTTCCTTTTCCTTTTTTTCACTTTGGTATTTGATTTCCAGTTCGTCAATTTCTTTTTGCTTGGCTACAGAGAAAATTCGCTGACGCACTTCTGTTTCCAGTTTTTTATAGTGATACGCGTTTTTGAAATCATGAATGGAATCATACAAAGCACTGATCCGTTCGAATAAAGCCGGTTTAAAAGGATCTTCCGGTCTTCGTTCATTGGTTGCAATGGCCTTTTTCATATACTCGAAAGCTTTCGGATAATTCTTCAGCGCAAAGTAATAATCTCCCATATTTTGGTATGTACTCACCATGGTGAGATAGTTCTTGTTTTTGGAAGAAAATTCAAGACTTTTGTTGTAATAATAAATACAAGAATCCGGGTTCACACTTTGATAGGCAGCTCCCAGCGAGTTGTAAACTTCAGCAACATATTCGGTTTGCTTGTTCTTCAAAAGTGTCTTTTCTGCTTCTTTCAGCGTTTGAACCGACTCGTCAAAAGATTGGTTCATGATCTGTAAACCTGCCAAATTGGCCATGATCAATGCGTAATACCGGTAATCATTCGCTTCTTTCTTTGCCTGGGCAGCCAGTTTCATGTATTTTTCGGCCTTGTCGATACTTCCCAGGTAGAAATAACAAACTCCTATTCCGTTGTAAATCGTTCCCGCATGCGATTTTTCGCCTTTTTTTTCAGCAAGTTCAAGCCCTTTCAGATAAGAAGCAATGGCTTTCTCAAATTTACTTTTCCGCTGATATGCTTCTCCGACCACCGAATACGAACGAATCACAAGCACGTGATTGTGGATCTCCTTTCCGATTCTTCTGGCAACCAAACCATAATAGATACTCGAATCCGGGTTTTCCGCCAAATGATAATTGGCAATCTCCATGTTTAATTCCCCTTTTCGCTGCTCACCGGATTTTTCCATTAAAGAACGTAGGGAATCCGCAGTATTCTGACTGAACAGTTGTTGCGGTAAAAAGACTGAAATGATCAGCAGGAAGTAAAAAACAAAATTTGCCATATTGTCTTTATAAGGTGACTTTGATCTAATCGTTTTGAATTATCCATAAAAATACTGAAATTCTTTGCAGCTCCTGATTTTAGTGATTTAAACCCGGTTTTCACTCATGTTTTAGTGCCAGTTATTTTTGTCTTTGAATATCAAAATGATTAATAAGTAATCATAAAACAATTAATATTTTGTCTTAATTTTGTAAGACCACTTTAAACTCAAAGCAACAATGTCTGATAATTCTCTTTATAAAAATGGACGCGGAGCACAAATCAATCCGCACAACCGCTTCTTTTCACAGGAAAAAGGAGAAGATTTTGACGACATTGATCCGTCGGAAGAACCCGAATTGAAAACCAAATTCATTGAAGTTCACCCGAAAACGATCGTAAACAAACTCACCAGTCCGGACGTTGGAATGTATTATTCCCTGAATCCGTACCAGGGCTGTGAACACGGCTGTACGTATTGCTATGCGCGACCCACACACGAATATTGGGGTTATAGTGCCGGAACAGATTTCGAACGTGTGATCCTCGTCAAGAAAAACGCGCCGGAACTGCTGGAAGAAGCACTGAACAAAAAATCATGGAATGTTCAAACGATTTCCATTTCCGGGAATACGGATTGTTATCAACCTTGTGAACGGGAATACAAAATCACACGGAGATTGCTCGAAATCATGCTGAAATACAAGCATCCCGTCGGAATTATTACCAAAAACGCGTTGATCACCAGGGATCTGGACATTCTCGAAGAACTGGCAAAACTGAATCTGGTTGCTGTAAACATCAGCGTTACGAGTTTAAAGGAAGAACTTCGCAGAAAACTGGAGCCACGAACAGCTAGCGCGCGCAAAAAACTGGAAGCCATTCAATTGCTTTCCCAACACGGAATTCCGGTAAATGTACTAATGGCTCCGATTATTCCGGCTTTGAATGACGACGAGATTTTTTCCATTGCCAAAGCAGCTGCAAATCATGGTGCGTTGAGTATGTATCACCAAATTGTGCGACTGAATGGTCCGAACGGGGAAATCTTCACCGATTGGGTTACCAAAAACTACCCCGATCGAGCTGAAAAAGTCTTGAATCAACTGCGGGAAATGCATGGAGGAAAGCTCAGTGACAGCAGATTCGGGACACGCATGAAAGGAGAAGGAATCTTCGCTTTAACGATTCAACGACAAGTGGAACTGGCCAGAAAGCGCTTTCTCCCGGCTCTTCCCTTCCCCAAACTCCGGAACGATTTATTTTCCAGACCCGACACCAGCGGACAGATGAAGTTGTTTTGAGAAAACCGCCATGTCGTTCTCGATACATCTCCATTACATTCCAGTACCCGAACTGACATTGCGGATCCCTAACAAAAGTTCAATCATTCGGGATTCTCAATTCGCAATTAATTCGTAATTCTCTATATTTAACCTTTATTTCGAAACTATGAATCGTACTGCTTTCCTTGGCTTTCGACTAACCCTGATCTTCTTTGCAGGTTTATTCAATACTGCTTTTTCACAAACTGTTTTCCCGCATGATACGCGAAGCGACAGTATTTCCATTCAGCACTACAATGTTCACCTGGATCTTCGTGATTTCAGTACGTTTATTTTAAAAGGACACACCGAAATCATTTTCGAACCCTTAGTCAATAATATTTCCGAAATCAAAGTGGATTTGATGGGACTAGCCATTGACAGCGTCCATGATTCCAACGGGAATTTACTTGCGTTTACAACTGCTCCTCTCGGTTATAAAATCAACCTGGGAACAACATACAATACCGGAAATACAACGTCCATAGAAGTTTTTTACCACGGAACAACCGTTCACGATCCTGCATTCGGAGGTTTTTATTTCAACAGTGCTTATGCATACAATGTCGGAGTTTCTCTCGATGATATTCCGCACAACTATGGGAAAACCTGGTTTCCGTGCTTCGATAATTTCACAACCAGATCTACTTACGATTTGTTTGTAACGACTCTTCCGAATCACAATGCAGCATGTGGCGGAGTTTTTCAATCCACAACCGTGAATCCGGATTTATCCAAAACACATTATTGGAAAATTAACCAGACGATTCCTACTTACCTGGTTTCTGTTGCTGTATCCAACTACGTTTTTGTGAACGATACGTTTACCAATTATCAGAATAACCCGATTCCCGTGAAGTTAGCTGCACGCGCTGCCGACACCACCAACCTGAAAAATTCCTTCGTGAATCTCGAAGAAGCGTTTGATATTTTCGAAGACAAATGGGGTCCTTACCGCTGGGACAGAGTCGGCTATGTTTTGGTTCCGATGACTGCCGGTGCGATGGAACATGCGATGAATATTGCGTATCCGCAAACTGCTGCAAACGGCGGGCTTTCCTGGGAATCCGTTATGGCACACGAGCTTTCTCACCATTGGTGGGGAAACCTGGTTACTTGCCGCACGGCTGAAGATATGTGGATCAACGAAGGAAGTGCCGTTTACTGCGAATATGTGTTTACCGAAGAATCCGCAGGAAGAAGTGCTTATGAGGCCTCAGTCCGGAATGAACACAAGGAACTCCTTCGTGCTTGTCACATGACCGATGAAGGCTACTGGCCGCTTTCCGGAGTGCCTCAAGAGCATACGTATGGAACGACCACTTATTCGAAAGGTGCAGATATGATTCATACATTGAGAGCGTATTTGGGCGATTCCTTGTTTTTCAACGGATTATCCGAATTGCTGGAGCAAAACACATTTTCCGATATCGATGCAATCGAATACCGTGATGATCTGAGTGCCATTACCGGTGTGAACCTGGATAATTATTTCGCTGACTGGATTTTCCAGGGCGGATGGCCGCATGTTTCAATTGATTCCTTGACTGTTGCTCCAAACGGAAATCAATACCAAGTAACGGTTCACCTGAAACAAAAACTTGTTGGAAGAACTGCATACGGAAACCAGATTCCGGTAACATTGACCCTGCGTGATAACAACTGGAATACGTTTGAGAAAACCATTCACTCTTCCGGTATGAACAATACAGTAACGGTTACTGTTCCGTTTGCACCTACAACAGGTTATCTCAACCGCGATGAATTGATTTCTCACGCTGTCACAGCAACTTATTCGACCTTTCATACAACCGGAAGTCAGCTCCTGAACCATTCCAACCTGACTTTGCAAATTCAAACTATCACAGATTCTGCTTTTGTGGTTGTTGAACACAATTGGGCTGCTCCGGATCCGGTTCTGAACTGGTCGTCTGGATACCTGATTTCTCCGCAGCGTTATTGGCGCATTGACGGCATCTGGAATTCCGGGTTCAATACCAACGCAACTTTCCGCTACAGCGGTCAAACCAGCGGCGGACTTGCTTACCTGGATCATTTACTGATTACAGGAGCTGAAGACAGCATTGCGCTTTTGTACCGTCCAAACCGTTCGGTAGATTGGCACGAATTCCCTACTTACACCAAATCAATGGGAAGTGCAACGGACAAAATCGGAATCCTGAATGTGACCAATTTGCAGAAAGGAGAATACGCCATTGCATTGAAAGGGCAAAACCTGGCATTGAATGAACAAACGAAAGAAACGGATGTAAAACTTTATCCGAATCCGGCTTCCGGTTCCGTAACTATTGAAACAAGTGCTGCTTCGGATCGGATTGTGGTTTGTGACGCTACGGGCAGATTGATTGATCAGCATTTGAAACCGGGAACAAAAACGCAATTTACTACTTCTTCCTGGGGAAAAGGAACGTATTGGGTTACGGGGTACAACCAGGATAAACCGACGTTTCATAAATTGCTGATTGTTCAATAAAGGTTACGGGGTTTAAAAAGGATTAATTTCAAATTCGGAATATTACAATGAGCACTTTTTACAATTTTGGCAAAATGCCAATTCGCAATATTACGAATCAGCTTCAAGTATAACATTACAACAAAACAAATAAACAATTGATTATAAACATATTAAACACAACACGTATCCATTGAATTAAATACCTATTCTGAAGGCATTCAAAAAGCGCTTGTTACACCAATCGTATAACAAGCGCTGCTTTTTTACAATTGAAATGAGATCGGCAGCATCATCTCCGCATCTACTTTTTTCTTGTCTTTTTCTCCCGGAATCCAATTCGGCATCGCGCTGACTACCCGTTTTGCTTCCTCATCCAGGTCTTTATTTACACCTTTTTTAACCGTTACGTTGCTCACTTCTCCTGATTTTGTGACAACAAAAGATACTAAAACCTTCCCGGTTACTTTTGCCTTTGCTGCAGCTTCCGGGTAACGGATATTACTGATCAGGTAGTTCGTTAAAGCATCCATTCCGCCTACGAATTCCGGCATTTTATCTACTTCTGTTTCAGCCTGTGATGCGGCTCTTTGGACAACAGGTTTTTCGTTTCTTTCAGATCGTTCGGATGTAAAGGAAACAAGCGTCAATGTACCTGCAATAAACGGCAAGGCAAGCGCGGTAATCCAGATTTTCTTTGAGTTATTTTTCATGATTTTGATACGTTTAATCAGTGTGAGCTCTGCCAGGAACTGATTGGTGAATAAATATATTGTAGAACTAGTTCCGAGGGAATACGCCAGCAAAAACTCCATGTAGCCGGCTTTGTGTTTGTGATACATGATCTTGTCCACTTCGAATTCATGTACATAAACCATCTCTTTTTTCATGAAAGGGAAGACCGGATTGAACCAACACAAACAATGAAGTGCTTCGAAATACAAACGATCTGCCGAATGAAGTTTCTCCGCATGGATTTTTTCATGCTGGAAAATAATTTGCCGATCAGGCTCCGGAATTCCTGCCGGAAGCTGAATGAAACGAAAGAATGAAAAAGCTTCCTGTTCCGGTAATTCAATTATGGTAAAACCATCCTCTTTGTGACGTTTGTTTTTCAAAAAAACGCTAAAAACCTTGTAAAGACTAAAAAGTGTCCATAACAAAAGAAGAAGAACTCCCGACCAATAAACTAGTTCGATGAATGACCAGGTAAAACCGGTAGTTTCTGTCGTATTTCTCCCTACTTCTATCGTTTCCAGTTCCACAAGCGGAATCTGATAGCTCCACGCCCCGGATGCCGGCAAATGTTTGATCCAGATTGCAAACACCGCAAGTAACGGAATTGAAAGCAGGGAAAAACGCTGCCATCCAAAAGACAAATAACGCTTGATCAGCTTGAAAACAGCAAAAAGCAAAGCGATCAGCAAATTTGCCTCGATGATATACCACAGATAATTACTCATCGCGTTCTTTTTTAATGATTTCCAGGATTTCGTTCAAATCCTTGAGATCGATGTTGTTTTCTTTGATAAAGAAGGAAAGTAGTTTTGCATTGGAGTTTTCAAAATAATTCTCCTTCAATGATTGAACGCGCTGACCGGAATAAGCTTCTTTTGAAATCAAGGGATAGTATTCGTTCGATTTTCCGTAAGTCTTATAGTTTACAAATCCTTTCTGCACCAACACCCGGATTACAGTAAGTACCGTGTTATACGCCGGTCTCGGTTCCTCCAGCTGTTCGTGAATATCTTTCGCAAATCCTTTTCCTACCGACCAAATGGCCTGCATGATTTGTTCTTCTGCCCGTGTCAATTCCTTTTTCATGGAACAAACATATAACTATTTTTATAAACATACAACTATATTTATAAATATAATTATAAAATAATCTCGCATCGTCTCAAATTCCCTGTTCACACTCCCCAAACCTTCCATTCAAACATTTCAGCAAAAGACATTTCGTCAACAAGCGTTATTTTTCTAAATTCGTTTCAGAAAGAACATTACGTGAAAACATTCCATCATATTTCAACAAGGAGGTTTGTCCTTCCTTTTGTTATCTGTATTTTATTGCTGGCAAGTTCTTGTTCCGGGCTGAAATATGCCGCGTTGAAATCTGCACGGGATCCGGGAAACTGCAACCAGCAAAATGCATATACTTATACGGTCAATGATCTTCCGAAACCGATCTATGAAATTGAGCTGGACACTTGCCTCACCAATCGTTTCAGTCCTAAAAGTCTGAACATGGCCAATGCAATCGGAGTTTTGGAATATTTGGAAAAATATGTCAAGGCGAAAGCAGAATCTATCAAAAACCCCAGTACGGAAAAACGGCTGGAGCTAATCGAACTGGCTTTGAAAATTAACCAGCGGATCAATATTTCATCGATTGAAATTTCTGCCGTCACTTCTGAAATTGATTGCGAGGAAGAACGTGCCGACCAAATAGGGAATTACCTCAAAGGCAAGGAAGGTGAGACGGAATCAAGACTCACCGTAGGAACGATCATTGTAGGAGCAGCAAGCACCATTATCACGGCAGCTTTGATCAACAATGAAAAAAACGGAAATGCTGCAGATATTATCGGAATTGGCGGAGGTTTAACTGAGGCAACCCTGGGGGTTTTGATCCTGGTCAACAAACGAAGTATTGAATTTCTGCATCCCCGGAATATTCTCCGGGAAGTTTGGGAAGGAAAAGAAACATCACCGGTCTTCCCTACTTTCGTCTGGTATTATTTGAATTACTTCAATCCGTCAGATTTCGGAACAAAATCTATTCGCGACCAAATTATTGCTCATTGGATGGATTTCGGACAGATTTCCAATGCAAGTACCAAGGAAAAAACCAAGTTGATCGATATTTACTTTGGAAGCGGAGGAAAATACTCTGCGGAACAACTGAAGAACCGGTCCAATATGCTGGATCAGCTTGAAGCACAGATCTCGTTGATGAAACAGGAAATCAAAGGTTTGGCTATTGAAGTTGAAAACCTGGAATAGAAATTTCAACCGGTATTTCGTTAAAAAAAGTCATAAAAATAAATCCATTACCTGTTTATCCCTTAATTAGCAGGATATTATTCCCACAAACATGAAACGCTTATCTATTCTTTGTCTTTTAAGCAGCTTTTTATTTTCCCCCGACTTTCAGTCAAGGGCGCAAACCAATGAAAATATCATCCAAAATATCGTGATCCAGGCGGATTATGTAGAAAACGGCGTGAAAGGCATCAAAGTATCGAACACCTGTGATTTTGCTGTTCTTCGAAAAAAATACACAAACGACAGTTTGCTAAACATTGCCCTGGCGCAAAGTAAATTCTCCTATGTTTTGAACATCACACAAGATAGTACCAAAATGAAACCGGCATTTGGTTACAAGTTCCTGGCCGGGAAAACAGAGCATATCGAATTTAAAGTCGATTGCAAACCTGTATTTCCGGATCTGGCTAATCTTTCAAAAAGTTATGTTCAATTCATTCCTTATTCCGCATTACTCTTAATGGAAGGAAAACAAAGCTGTGTATTTTCCTTTGATCTGAAAGGAAAAGATGGTTTTAATGCCGTTTACCGACAAAGTTCTCTTTCAGCTCCGCTTTCTTTTGTTAAACCGCCGGTGAAAATCTTTGAATGTTCGTTGGATTCTCTTGTTATAAAACCATTCAATGCACAAGGTCAGGCCTGGGATCATTCTGTTTTCGGAACGGATGCACCGGACCTGGACTTTTCAATTCTCATGGGCGATATGGAAGTAGGTAACATTCATAAAGGAAACAATTACACTATTTCGTTTCCGGAAAAACCCAGAGTGTTCCGGTTTTTGATTTCTGAAAATGACGAAGTGACGCTTATCCTGAAAGATACGGATGACGCTTTCCACGACGCGATTGCCAGCTGGCGCTTCAATTCTTCCAATATGAAAGAAAATGTTTCCTACCAGCAAAAAGAAGCAAAGACAAACCTCCAGGCTTTCAGTTTCAAATGCATGGTTGGGAAGACAAAAAAGCAATAAAAACGCAGGTGTTTCTCAGCAAGCGGATACTTATACTCAAGCAGAAAAGTGTGAGTTTGAATGAAATCAGTTTTTCATACTCAAACCAACACACTCACACTTGAATAAGAAAAACAGAACGTACACCTGCGGGAAGTAAAGCAGCAAAGAGCGCAAAGCCCTGAATAATTTTTCTTTCCAATTACGGAACCAAAACCGCTCTTCCTTTGATTTGCCCTTTTCTCAACCTGTCGTACACTTCCAAGGCCTGGTCTAACGAATATTTTTCAATCTCAATATGAATCTTCTTTTGTCTGGCAAGTCCCACTACTTCCATTAATTCAGTGCGCGAGCCCCAATACGGATTTGTCAACCTTACTCCGAAAGGCAAACCGTTCATATTGTATTCGTATTTTCCGCCGCCCAAACCAACAATGGTTAAATCACCTTCCAAACCGATGACTTTTGTTCCGAGATCAATCGTAGAAGAAGCGCCTACAAAATCAATCACCACTTTCGCTTTCTTGATTCCGGTGATTGCACGAATTTGTTCCGCCGCATCTTTGTCCATGGAATTAATGGCATACTTCGCGCCCAATTTCTTAGCAAATTCGAGTCTTTCCGGTGTAATATCACAAGCAATAATCGTTGCGCCTGTCATTGCTGATAAAATCTGCAGGGCAACATGACCCAAACCTCCTACTCCGATCACAACCACATATTCATCAGGCATTAACTTATGTAAGGAAGTTTTGATTGCTGCATACGGAGTTAAAGCCGCATCGGTCAACGGAGCCGCAATAACCGGATCGAGGTCGTGAATCGGGACCAATAAACGGGATGAAGGAACCAACATATAATCTGCCATTCCACCGTTCAAGCCCAATCCACCGCCAAAAGCCTGTTCCGATTGATGATCGCAGTAATTTTCCTGAGAATGCTGGCAAGGTTTACAATGTCCGCAGCCCCACGGGCCGTAAACCAGTACCGCGTCACCTTTTTTGAAACCCTTTACATCCGTGCCCATTGCTTCTATCCATCCGGCATTTTCATGACCCAACGTAAATGTAACGCCAGACACAATTCCTTCGTCAATGATGTGTAAATCCGAATGGCACACACCGGCACCACCGATTTTCAATAAAACCTCGTCTCCAGTCGGTACTGGAATTTCCAAATCTGTTGTTACACGAACATCTTTGTGTCCAAAAAATCGTACTGCTTTCATATGACTTCTTTTTACATGCTTGTTTCCAATTTACTGAAATTGGACGGCATAAAAAAGTCATTGGCACAGTTTCTATAACTATTGAGGATGATCCATTGCAATAAGTGACTTTTTCCGTCGTTTCAAGTGCAAATTGCTTATATGAAAACCTGGAAAATTCTCCTGATCACCTTCGGACTAACTCCGTGGCCTTTTATTATTTCATTATCAGCCTTTTTCTTCCATGCCGGGAATCTGCTAGGGCATTCACCTTCTTACGGCAACCCGGATCCAAAAGATCTGGCTATTTATTCCGATTACGGTCTTTTCGTCAACATCAGCTTGTTGACCTGGTTTTATTCGTTCCTTGTCTGGCTGCTACTTACCATCCTGTATTTGATTATTTGCAGAAAGAAAATCAGTTGGGGCATTGTCCTATCCGGAGCTTTCGGTCATTTTTGTGGGATTGCTCTTCTCTTTTCCGGCGTTTTTGAATGGTATGTGGATTAAAGTCCTGGCTGCTTCATACACCCCTTGTATTAATTTCAAAAAAATCACCCGGATTTTCATATAAGACTCCTACTTAACATCTGTCAAAATCCGTCTAAAAGTTCTCATAAAAAATTCCGTTGTGAATTTAACATCACCCAAGACATGAACAGCATATTCCATTTTTCCGGAGGAGAAATCAAACAGCCCCAAATAACATGAGGAAAAAGATGTCTGCTTGCTTTTAGAATCAGCAAAGGAATAAAGAAAATGAGTTGCTTCTTTTTCAGGAAGAACCGTTTTGAGAATATCCGATTCCATCGATATAAAGTCTGCGAATTCCAAATGTTGTGTACACTCCGATAACCAGAGTTTAATTGCCGAAATGGCAGCAAATTCAGCTTCGCTCTGAGCAGTAAGTTCCCGATTCTTTAAAACCTGAACGGCAGGTCCTTCCTTTGGAATATTTATTCCCAGCAATTTATATATTTCACCTACCCGAAATTCAGATTGCAGTAAATCCAGTCCATATTTAGTGTGCGGACTTCTGAAAACAGGATCAATCATTAAAACGGCTTTGATTCCAGTCGGTTTTTCTCCCGGTTTACTGCTTCTTTCCGTATCAAATTGTGAACGGATAATCGGATCGTTTTTCACAAAATCCAATACAAACAAATGAAATTCGGTTTCATAGTTTTTAACCGAAAATTCTCTTTTACTGATTTTGATCCTATCATATTTTGACAAACTCGTACTGTCCTCCAAGTTAGAAAGACCGATATTTAAATCCGAAACAGGGCGGAAAGAAGAATAATTGAATCCGGATACATCTTTCAAATTACGAATCAAAGACCGCTGTAAAGAAATCATATAACTGTCTTCCGGATTTTTGTCAATGTACTTTTTCACATGGATCATTGCCAGTATTCCCAACTGTTGCGGGGTGAGTTTATGAAAAAGGTTTCCAAGAGCAGAAATACTTCCCTGGTATTTATCAAAATCCAACTCTTCCTGGTGCTGATTGATTTTGTAAACAGCAATCGCATACAAAGCTTTCGCAAGAGATTTGTTCAGAAAATCGTCTTCGGGATACGTTTGCGACAACACATACGTATGGTAAACCGCTGCAACATAATCCCTGTCTACCAAATTCATGCGGATCACCTCACATCTTGAACGCGTCTGAATCCAGTTAAAACGATCACTCGCTTTAGTTGCTTTGAGCGGATTTTCAGTGGTTTTTAATTTTTCATCAACGGCCAATTTTCGCTGTTTCAAAGCATCCAATGACAATCCTCTGTTTGAATCTCCATTTTCATCCGGGTTAATATCAATGGTCATTGTTTGATAGTATGAATCCGGAATGACGAAGATGGAATCCAAGTTGAGAAACGCTTTATCAACTTCCACTTCATCAAACGGAAGGTAAGCATACAGCAAAATATCAAAATACGAAGCGGCCTGTTTCAGGTTAAACCTGCTTTTGCTTAACAAGTCGACTGCATAAGCATCCGCAACCTGTTTTTCTTCCACGGTCCGGATAAAAAAAGTATTGAAAATTTTTCGCTGTTCATAGGTTCCGGTTTCTTTCGCATAGCGATCTTCATAAGCTATAAAAGGATAGTTCTTGTGTTTGTTTACAATATGTCCGATTTCATGAGCAATGGCAAAGGCAAGCTGGTTTTCATCGGAAAGCTGGGCAATCAAACCGGTACTGATAAAAATCAACCCACCGGAAGTTGAAAACGATTTCACTTCACTCGACTTGTATGTAAAAACCGATAATTTCCCTTGCAACTCCGGTTCATTATTAACCAGTTCCGATATTATTTCATTGAGATACAAGGTAATCTCGTCGCCGTATGAAACACGACCACTTTGAAACAGTTCTTTAACAATCAATTCGTTATTGAGTTCAACGTTCTTGTCTGTTACTATTTTCGGGTAAACCTGTTCTTTTTTTTTCAGAAAAGCAGGCGGAATTTCTCCTTTCGAGCGGATTAAACTCAAAGGTCGAACTTCTTGCTGGGCTATTCCCGAAAAACACCCCGCAATAAAAAAGAAAGCAGTAATAAATTTCATTGATCCGTTAAATAGGTTTTAAGTCCGTGGCTAAATATAGCAACTAATTCTCCGTTTTTTACCGGAAACTAATCTACATCCAACGAATATTCTTCGGCAATTCCTTCTTTGAATTTCAGTTTTATGAAATCCAGGAATGCGATTTTACCAACGGGTTCCATTACTTCGGATAAATAGTCTTTCACGTATGGTGAATTCAATATGTATCCGGATTGCCCGTTCCAAATTTTATCCATTTCCAGGTTCCTCGGGTTACTTTCAACTTCTCCCGAATCCGTTAATTCAAGGTCGTAATATTCATAATAAATGCTATCAATCATATCAACGCTGCTGTAAACCTCATCATGATCCGAAAAGCTGATTTCCGGAGTTTCCTGGTTCGTATCCCAAACAAACATATTCCCCGAACCATCATTTGTAAGAACCAGGAAGCCGTTACTTGTCATGAGTTTAAACCAGTCGCCGTCCAATTCACTCACAACACTTTCTGTCTGGATCAACTTTGTTGTCCCGATCCAAAAATGAATATGACCATATTTTTCATGCCATTCGATGAAATCAGCAGGATAATTGAACTCTTTTAATCGTTTCAGATGCTTATTTCGTTCTTCAATATCTCCGGGAGCAATAATCAGGAGTGATTTATTTCCCAGGCTTTGATCAAATTCTGTCAAAAAATCCATGAACTCATCGCAAGTATTTATTGCATTCAATCTTTCAATAGATCGTTCAATGTATGCGTTCAATGCATCTTCGTTTTCGGAGAAATATTCAGGTGTATTCATGCTGGGTTCAATTTTGAACCACAAATAAAACAATTTTCTTCCAGTTGGGATCAACTTGAAAACGGATCTCCCCCCTCTTTTTCTATTCAGTATAGTGTCAAGTTTGGGTGTATGGAAAAACAGGCTGCATCAATAACCACAGTCCAACTCACACTTTAATTCTTATTCACGTGTGAGTGTCAGTTTGAGTGTGTGAAAAACCAGACTTCATCTATACCCACACTCCAACTCACACTTTCTCTTGTTCAATTGTGAATATCGGTTTGAAGTGTATTAAAGATCTGTCTATCTTAGCTCCTTTTTAATGTAAGAATCACAACACCATGCGTCTACCAAATACCTTTCTGCTAAGCATTTCACTTGTCCTTCAAGTGTTTTATTCATCTGCCCAAACCAAAGTTGCCATTATCGGTGGTGGAATGGCCGGAGTTTCCAGCGCTTATTACATTTCGCAATTTGATTCCACAGCACAGATCATTCTTTTTGAAAAGGAAGCTAAATTGGGTGGAAATGCTCAAACTGTCCTTATAAAAAATAAACTAGGCGAACATGTTTCCGTTGATGCAGGACCTCAATATTTTGTAGAAGGTCCCTGGGATGATTACATTGATTTTCTGAAGAAAACTCTCGGACCCAATCCCTATAAATACGAATCGATGGCCGCCACCTTGCTTATTCAGCGGGAAAAGGCATCCAAACCGGTTTTAGTTTCACCTTTAGGAATGAAACTGCGGGGAGAAAAGTTGGGAAAACTTCTGAAATTAAAACGTTTCAATAAAGAAGCTTATCTGATGTATAAGTATCCGGAAAAATGGCGGGGAATTACGGTCGAAACCTGGGTGAAGGGATTGAAATTCGAAGAAGCATATAAAAATGAAGTCATCTACCCTTTCCTGGCCGCTTCATTGGGAACAACTGTTGATGAAATCAGGGGAACTTCTGCTGTAGATATCGTGAAATTATTCGCATTCCGAAAACCGAAAGCATCCAATAAATTCAAGATTATGTCGGAAGGAATGGGAACCCTAATTGAACGTGTAGGGCAAAAAATCAGCTCCGAACAGCTTGAAATTCGTTGCAGTTCACCCGTGATGAAAGTGGTTCGTTCCAAAGAAAAATGGTTGGTTACTTACTCCCGAAACGGAAACATGGAAACGGAACTGGTCGACTTCGTTGTTTTTGCTACACACGCAGATCAGGCAGCTAAAATCCTGAACCAGGAAAGCAGTTTGTCGGAAATCACGCAAACACTCAAACAACTCACCTACTTTGAAGCAAAAATTGCGCTTCATTCGGATTCGCTTTTTATCAACAATGAAAAACCTTCCTTTTTGAACATCATCACCAATGATTCCAATCAATTGGTTTCAAGCACCATGAATCTGAGTATGATTTCGGATCGCTTGAACGGAATTTATAAAAGTTGGGTAAGTTCGGAAGCCATTTCGGCATTGAAAGCATCCGGAAAACTCTTGCACCTGGTGAGTTTTTGGCATCCGCTGATTACTACGAAGTTTGTGGAACAACTTGCTGTTCTTCGATCAAAGACAGCTGAAATCCCTTCACTTTACCTGGCCGGAGGTTGGTCTGAAGGTTTGGAAACTCAGAACAGTGCAGTCATTTCCGGAAAACATGCAGCAGAGAAATACCGGTTTTTTAGCTCAAAAAAAATGTAATTTCCGATCTTAATGACTTGGACGTAATATTGCGGAATTACGCCCTTTTTAAAACACTGCCAAAAACATCAATTTCCCAGGAAATAAGCAAGTTTCCACACAAACCGGCACTCCAACAGGAACGTAATATTACGTCTGACATATTGGTTTAAAACCAAAAAAGCTGCTGATCTGATCGACCAGCAGCTTTTTTCTTATCAAATAAAATCTATTGAAGTTTATTCACGTGTCCGACATAACGTTCACTCTTACTCTTCAATCCGTCCTTGATGTCAATCACCCACGTGTACGTTCCGTCTTTCACGAATTCCGCATGGTATGTTCCATCCCATCCAAATTCCGGGTCATGAGATTCGAAAAGTAATTCTCCCCAGCGGTTGAAAATCATCAGCGTGTAATCTTCGATCATGCGGTTTTTCGAGAAAACAGGTTTAAACTGGTTGTTAAACTCATCTCCGTCCGGCGTAAAAGTATTCGGAACCCAAACCAACAAATCACCATAGAATTTAATTTGTCGGCAAACAGTATCCATACAACCATGCTCAGAAGTCACCGTCATACAAACCGTAACAGATTGTTCCGGATCAACCCCGTAAAATGTGCGACTAGGATTTTCACTTGATGAAGTTCCGAATGCCCCGAAATTCCAGAGATAAGTAGAACCTCCGTAAGAAAGGTTTGTAAACTGAATCGTGTTATCCAGTTCTGTCGGTAAATTCGGTGAGTAAGTGAAGTTCGCAATCGGGTTGGCATATACACAGATCGCTGAATTAAATGTTCCGGTAACCGGGCAGCCATCCGTTGTATTTCCTGTAAAAGTCACATCATAACAACCCGGATTTACAAATGTTGCATTCAAACTTCCGCAACCATTGAACACCTGTCCGTCTGAGAAAGTCCAGGTACAATTCTGAAGATTTGTAAGAGCCAGATCATTCGAGAATGTAACATTCAGTGGGCTGCATCCCGTTGAAGCATTCGTTACGAACTGCGCAACCGGAACAGCGAAGAAATCTACAAAAACAGTTGTATCAACCGTAACACACACATCCGAAATACTCACGTTGTAAGTCGTCGGAGTGGTCGGTGAAACGGTAACCTGGTTCAAAGTATCATTCGCGGAAGTGCTCCACTGATAAGAATATGCTGGAGCTCCACCCGTTACATTTACCTTGAGTTGAACATTACTTCCACTACAAATGGAGGTATCTCCGGTCAATGTAAATGCCAAAGCCGGAAGCATCGTCAGATTGATGTTGTTTGGCGCAGCAGTCGTACAACCATTCTGATCTGCCACCGAAACGGTATAAACCGCAGGTGCAGTTTCAACGACATCCTGTGTTTGTCCTACGAATCCGTTACTCCATGAATACGTATATGGAGCAGTTCCTCCGAAAGCAATCGCATAAAGCGGAATGGTATCTCCGGTACACATCAAACTATCCAGGGTAGAGAACAACTGAACAGGAAGCGGTTCTTCGATCAAAACGGAACCTAACGCAATACAACCTGCCGCATTGGTCGCCTGAACCTGGTAAGCCGCTTTACAAAGACCTCCAATCGTATTGGAAGGACCGAATGTCGCTCCGTTGTCAAAACTGTAAGATACTCCTCCAACCGCATGAATGGTAGCCGTTCCGTCACAGAAAGTGTTACAGGTTGCATTTGTACGGGTAATCGAATCAATGACAAATTCAACCGGGTTGGTGATTGCAAAAGTTGTATCGAAAGAACAGCTGTTTGCGTCTCTCACTTCAAACGTGTAGGTTCCGCTGCATAAATTTGAATAGCTATTGGAACCTCCTGTATTTCCGTTCCAATGATAGGTATAAGCCAGCGTTCCCCCAGTTACAGTTGCAACGGCTGATCCATCGCAAAAAGCAAAACAGGTCGGATCGGTAATGTTCAGAGTTGCTGTAAGCAAAGCCGGTTGGGTAACAACCTGCGCACCGTTCGAAGAACAGTTATGATTGTCACGAACAACAATCGCATAATTTCCGGCAGCAAGAACCTGGGCACTGTTTGAAGTTCCGAAATTAACTCCGTTATCAAAGGAATATTCAAACGGAGCCGTACCTCCCTGAACCGTTGCAGTAATTGATCCTGATTGATTCTGGAAACAAGTCAGGTTCGTTGCAACAGTTGTGAAAGTCAATGTATCCGGCTGATCGATTGTTACGCTCAAAGTATCCTTACAAGCATTCGCATCCGTAATAATCACGTCGTACGTTCCGGCACAAAGGTTATTGAAAGTGGTGTCCGTTTGAGAAATACCGTTCATCTCAAAGCTCAACGCCCCGGTTCCACCGGTTGCACTTACCTGAGCAATCCCGTCACACAAACTGAAACAGGTCGGTTCAGTCACATAAACACCGGAAATAACCGGCGAAGCCTGGTCAACGATTGCTACAATCGAATCCACATGACAGCCATTTGCATCCTGAGCTTCCAACGGATAGTTGCTTGCCAGAAGCCCCGTAAATATACCCGAAGTTGCGAAAGTTGTTCCGTTATCGATACTGTAATTGTAAGGCATCGTTCCGCCTGCCAAACTCATATTGATTGCTCCGTTCGGATTGCTGCAGGTTGAAGCAGTTAAAGCAACTGTCAATACCGTTGCAGCCGGTGTACCAATTGTAGTACCGATTGTATCCGCACACGCATTCAAATCTTTAATGATCAGATTGTACGCCCCGGAGCATAAATCCGTAAAGTTTCCGGTAACGTTAAAGATTATACCACCATCAGCACTGAACATGTAAGCAGGAGTTCCACCGGTTCCTGTTCCGGAAACAGTCCCGTTGCAGGCATTGTTGCATAAAACATCCGTTGCACTTACTCCGGCCACCAAAGCTGTCGGTTCGGTCAAAGTAACTGTTGTATCCTGAAGACAACCTGCCTGGTCCATCACCACGACATTGTATACTTGTGCTCCCAAATTAAAGAATGAACCTGTTCCGTTAAAAGTAGTCCCGTTATCAATCGAATACTGATACCCGGAATTTCCACCGATAGCACTCAATTGAATAAATCCGGTACTGTTTTGAAAACATGTTAAATCGGCTTTGTTATTTGAAATTTCCATCGGAGCAATCTGGCCTACTTCAACTGTTGCCGTTTCCACACAACCGTGCGCATCAGTCACCACCAAATCATATGTTCCGGTCGGTAAGCTTGTATAGTTGACTCCCGGACCAAAATTGTTTCCTCCGTCCACACTAAATAAATAAGGAGCAGTTCCTCCGGTTGTACTTGTAAATTCAATCTCACCGGTTGATGCTCCGAAACATGCCACATCGGTAATTGTGTGACTGGAAACAACCGGAGCCGGTTGCACCAGGTTTACAGGAATCGTAAATATGCAGTAGCCGGCATCATAGATCGTTACGATATGACTCCCCACATTTAAACCACCAAAGAAACCGGAAGATTGTGTCACCCCGGAATTGTTCAATTCATAATTAATCGGTTCAACCCCATTTACATTCGAAACCGTTACGGTTCCATCGAAAGAACCAAAACATAAAGGGTCGGTTTGAGAAATCATGATTCCATCCATCTGAATATCATTCACCCCAAAATAAACTTCTGCTTCACATCCTAAAGCATCTACCGCTAAAACCTGGTACGCTCCGGCAAATAAATCCGTGAAAGTTCCGGATGGTTGAAGCGGCCCGCTATTGATTGAATAATTGAATGGCGGATTCGGACTCACGGCATTTACTTCCAAAGCTCCGCTTGGAAATCCACAACTTGATTCCGTCATGGACACCATGGTAATCTGCACTGCCGGAGGGCTCACCAATACAGGTTGTACCAAAAGTGTACAACCGTTCATATCCGTGACCAATACATTTTGAGTTCCGCCGCAAACATTTGGAATCATATTGGATGTTTGAGACGTTCCGCCATTTAAACTATACGAATAAGCAGGCGTTCCTCCGCTTGCACTCATGGTAATCGAACCATCACAAGAACCGTTACAAATAGGATCTACTTTCGTGAAAGTCGCAGCCAATGGTGTCGGCTGAGTAATTGTAACCGTAGAGTTTGTCAGACATCCTTTTGAATCACGAACCACCAGGTCAACATTTCCTGCACATAAATTCGTAGCCGGATTCGCCAGGGAAAAAGTTAATCCGTTATTATAAGAGTAATCGTAAGGAGCTGTTCCACCTGTCGGAGTAACCTGGATTTTTCCGTTACAAAGTGCCGCACAGGAAACATTCGTAATTGCTGTCGTATACGTTAATTGCGTTGGCTGTGTAATGATCAAAGGAACCGTTGCAATACATCCGTTTGCATCTGTGACCGTAGCGGTATAAGAACCAGCAGCCAGATTGTTAAAAACATTGGATGCTTGTGTCGGACCGGGAGTCAATTTGAACGTATACGGAGCAGTTCCCCCTGTAATTCCGATAATTGCAGAACCATTTACACCGCCAAAACAGCTCACCGGCTGCTGACTTGCAATGGATGCTGTAGGTGAAACAGTGGACGCAACTGTAACAGCAAGTGGAGCTGTACAACCGCTCGCATCTGTCACAGTAACCGTATATGTTCCAGGAGTCAGGCCTGTAAATGTTCCTGTTGTATTGTTTACAACACCCAACGTGTAGGTATATGCCGGAGTTCCACCTGACGCGCTCACTGTTACCGAACCGCTGTTCGTACCACAGGTAGCAGGCACGGAAGTTACTAAACTGGCAGTCAGAACCGGTGGCTCCGTAATGGTTGTGTTTACTGTCACGGTACAACCATTCGCATCAGTCACCAACACGTTGTAAGCTCCGTCACACAGTGTGGCGAAACTATTTGATGCCTGGTTCGGCGCACCGTTCAGACTGTATTGATATCCAGTAGTACCACCTGAAGCCGTTACCGTAATGGTTCCGTTACAGGTGTTATTACATGTTGCATTTGTCTTTGCAATTGTTGCAGTAACCGGAGTTGGAGCAGTAATGATTTTATTTGCAGTTGCCGTACAGGTTTTGGCATCGGTTACAGTTACCGAATAAGTTCCGGCACAAACACCTGAAATATTCTGAGTGGTTGCTCCGTTACTCCATAAATAAGTATAAGGAGCCGTAGTTGTTGTCGTAAAGTTCAATGCTACGCTTCCGTTACAAGGTGTTGCACAGGATAAATTTGTTCCGACCAGGTTAATAACCGGATTCGGATTCACCACTGCTGCCACCAGGAACGTATCCTTACAACCTCCAGGAGTTGTATAAATCACCTGGTAAGTTCCGGTATGTGCAACAACAGCACCCGCAATCGTCGGATTCGCACTGGTAGATGTAAATCCGTTCGGTCCAGACCATTGATAAGTTCCACCAGGAGTATTCACAACAGTTGTAAAATTTAAAGCTGAACCAACACAAACAGGAGTATTTACCGTTGCAGTAATATCCGTCACCGTATAATTGATAAATGCATTCGGAATAGATCCCAATTGACCAGTTCCTCCGTCGGTTGCACCATTTTGTACAAACTCCGTTAAAGAGGTAGACAAGGTCATTCCACTTTGACCTCCGGCAATATTTTGCGTCGGTGCACCAGAAGTAATCGCGATGTAACCACCGCCCCCACCTCCGCCGGGACCTTCACTTTCGTTTACGATATTCTTCTGATCACCACCCTTTCCTCCAACAACACTTAAAGTCAATGAATTGGCCACAGCACCTTTGATAATGATCGTTCCACCACCACCACCGCCGGCCGGTGCATCGTTATTAGCTCCCGTACCGTTTGCAATCTGGTTTACTGCTTCTCCACCTTCCGAGCGGATACTTCCCGAACCGGTAACAGTCGGCGCAATGATGTAAATAATTCCACCACCACTTCCTCCGGGCAAGTTGGATCCGTTATTCGAATCACCGGCTCCACCTCCACCTCCGAAGAAGATTCTGGTTTCAGGAACAATTGTCAAAGGTCTTCCTCCGAAACCTCCTACCGGATCGCGGTAATCACCTCCCCAACTGGAGTTACTTGGTGCAACTGTCAGGGCATTTTGGTTGTTTGATCCGTAAGTATATCCACCTCGTCCGCCACCGGATGAAACCGCCAGGGTATTTCCATTGGCAATGACATATGGATCCAATAACCACGCAGCAGCTCCCGGACAAGTCGAACACATAATTCCCTGGCCATTCCAGGGAGTTCCGTTCAATCCATTGGCACCACCACCACCACCGGCGTTGTGGCCGTTTCCGCCGCCGCCGCCGTTTGCCGGTGCACCTCTATTATATTGTCCGTTGACATATTCCACTCCAAAACCGGCAATACTTTCTCCTTTTTCACCACCATCATTGGAGCTTGTAGATACATAAGAAGCCATTATTCCGGCTCCGGCATTGGTTGTATTCTGTTCTGTTGCCCCCGGTCTGAAACCGAAGGAAGTTGCCTGGATGGTTCCGTTTACCGTTACCGTTCCCAAGCAATGGATTGCAACCACACCACCTTTCCGGAAACCTCCGTTATCCTGCCATAATATAGGAACAATAGAAGCTCCGGCATTTACCGTTAAAGTCGTGTAAGAAGGAACCTTTATCAGCTGTACTCTTCCGGAAGCTGTATAATTGTTCGCCAGAGGGTTTTGCAGATTCACCGTGTTTCCCGTGGCAAAGGTCACATAGTTAAATTCATACAATCCCGAATTGTTGTACCCGGTAATGGCACCGTAAGCGTCGGAATTTGTAGTGCTGATCGAAGCTCCCTGAGCCTGGTAAATCATGACCATATCACCGCATTCCCAGTTACAATTGCTTCCGCCGGAATTATTCACAGTCACAGACGTAGCACCTGCAGTAACATTATTGGTTACAGGGCTATAGCAATTCACTACAGTATTGAGAGCAGAAATGGTAACTGCTCCGCTCTTTCCAGGTTGTCCAAAAGAAAAATAAGAGAACATCAAGAGAACGACAGAGAGTGCATAGCGGATACGTCCCATATCCGGGTCTGCTGGTAAGTTTTTCGTTTTCATCGCAGTGTATTAGTTATTTTAATGACGCTAAAATGATTTAGTTTGGCTAGTGCCAGTGAACATTTGTTGGCGTTTCTTTTTCAATTCATCATTACAATCGAATATTAACATTTAAGAATCCAATTTTTAAGAGCAAAATTGAGCAATATAATTCAATTGATAAACTAGTTGAGTTAGATTAAGAAATTATAAATAACTGATTACCAATAGTTTAAATTAAATTACGTGATATATCAATTAATTTAGCTATGCTTGCATGTAATTTTTAACATTCCCATTTTTTATTTTACATTTTAATTAACAAAAAGTGCTATAAATGTTCTCAAATTAACAATTAGGATTCCTGTTTTATTTTAGCTGAAACAGAAGTACAAATCTACATTAATATTCCGCACAATTTATACTTGTAAAGCAAGAAATTTCGTACTAAAACCACACATAAATCACTTAAAATACTAGCAAACAAGATATTGATCATTAAGAAAAAATTAATTTTCATTTGCATTAATTTAACGTAGCAAAACAAGGAGAAATCAGACGAAAAAAGCAGTTCATTTTCAATTTAGGATTTCAATATTTTAAAGATCAATCAGTTGTAGAACTAAAAACTACTTAAATCTTTCTGATAACAAGGGCTTAAATTATTCACTCAACTCTTTGTAAATAAAAGTAATAGTTGTATCTTTGCACCCGTTTTTGTTTGAAAACGTTGTAGTTTCGATTCGTACAGTTATTATTAATTTCTTTCAGGACTCGCGAAACAGCCTGAAATACAAGTAGAAAAAGCCAAATGGCAAAACAAATTAGCGCGCAGGGATCTGCGGATTTTGATTGGGACGCATTAGCGTTAGACGGGTACACTTTGATTAAGCGTTCAGAGCTTTCTGATGTTTACGAAAAGACCCTTACTTCAATTAACGAGAAAGAAGTAATTGAAGGTACTGTTATTGCAGTTTCAAAAAAAGAAGTAATCATTAATGTTGGTTACAAATCTGAAGGGGTTGTTCCTGCTTCAGAATTTCGTTACAATCCGGATTTAAAAGCTGGTGATGTAGTAGATGTATTCGTAGAATGCCAGGAAGACAAAAGCGGTCAGTTGGTTATCTCTCACCGTACAGCTCGTATGCACAAAGCATGGATCCGTGTGAACGAAGTATTGCGTTCAGGTGAGGTAATCACAGGATACGTGAAGTGTCGTACTAAAGGAGGTTTAATTGTTGACGTATTCGGAATCGAAGCATTCTTGCCAGGTTCTCAGATCGATGTTAAGCCAATCCGTGACTACGATGTATATGTTGGTAAAAACATGGAATTCAAAGTTGTTAAGATTAACCAGGAGTTCAGAAACGTAGTTGTTTCTCACAAAGCGTTGATCGAAGCAGAATTGGAAGAACAAAAGAAACAAATCATCTCTGGCTTAGAGAAAGGACAAGTATTGGAAGGAACTGTGAAAAACATTACTTCTTATGGTGTGTTCATCGACCTAGGTGGTGTAGATGGATTGATTCACATCACAGATTTGTCTTGGGGACGTGTTAACCACCCGGAAGAAATCGTTGAATTGGATCAAAAATTGAACGTTGTTATCTTGGACTTCGATGACGATAAGAAACGTATCGCTTTAGGTTTAAAACAATTGCAACCACATCCATGGGATGCTTTAGATGCTAACTTAGCTGTTGGTGATAAAGTTTCCGGAAAAGTTGTTGTTTTAGCTGATTACGGTGCATTCGTTGAAATCGCTCCGGGAGTTGAAGGATTGATTCACGTATCTGAAATGAGCTGGTCTCAGCATTTACGTTCTGCTCAGGATTTCATGCAGGTTGGTGATACAGTTGAGGCTGTTATCTTGACTTTGGATCGTGAAGAGCGTAAAATGTCTTTAGGAATTAAGCAATTGATGCCGGATCCATGGTCTGCAATCGAAGCGAAATATGCAGTTGGAACGAAGCACCAGGCTAAAGTTCGTAACTTCACTAACTTCGGTGTATTCGTAGAATTGGAAGAAGGTGTTGACGGATTGATCCACATTTCTGACCTTTCTTGGCAGAAGAAAATCAAGCACCCATCTGAATTCTGTAAGGTAGGTGACGAGATGGAAGTTGTTGTATTGGAAATCGATCGTGAAAACCGTCGTATTTCTTTAGGACACAAACAATTGGAAGAAAATCCATGGGATGTGTTTGAAACAATCTTCGGAGAAGGTTCTGTTCACCAGGGTACTATTATCGAAACAAAAGATAAAGCTGGTATCGTAGCTCTTCCTTACGGTGTTGAAGGTATTTGTCCTTCTAAGCACTTGCGTAAAGAAGACGGAAGCAACGCTAAAGTTGACGAGACTCTTGATTTCAAAGTGATCGAGTTCAACAAAGAATCTAAGAAAATTGTTGTTTCTCATACACGTACTTTCGAAGAAGGAACGGATGAGAAAACTGCAAAACCTGCAGCTGGTAAGAAAGGTGCAGCAGGAGCAGGTTCTTCTACATCTCAGGCTGTTAAAGCAATCAACCAAAGTAATGAGAAATCAACTTTAGGTGATTTGGATGCTTTAGCTGCATTGAAAGAAAAAATGGAAGGAGGAGAGTAATCTCAAATTCTTTTAGAATAATGGAATCCCGTCTTGGTTTAACCGAGACGGGATTTTTTATTTCCTCCTTCCTATTCAAGATGCATGCGAGCAATTAATTCTTTACCGCAAATGCACAAATATTGTGCTCGGCTACCGCACTCGCTTTTGAACTCATAAACAAGGCCTATTGATTTTACAAACGGCAGAGGCGACTGGTAAGCGCCTCAAACATTTGCGCATTTGCGGAAAAATACAGTGCGATTGTATTCTGAAAAAGCCAGACACAATAAATACCTACAACCTGATGCATCAGACTCACCAACTCTCAATGCTGATTTTTTACCGCTTAAGTTTCCGTATCAGAGCAATACCCGTTGTTTATTCCATCTTTTTCCTTATTTTTAAACCGCTTAAACCATTATTATTCACTTATGTACCAAAAGAACACCATTACTGAACCCGACCCACTCAAAACTCCTTTCCAAACCATCGCACTTGCATTTTCAGGTGGCGGATTCAGAGCCGGAACCTTCGCACTGGGAGTACTCTCCTACCTGGAACAAACCAAACTGAACGAAGACGGATCGAAAAACTTGCTTCATAACGTCAATTACCTGTCTTCGGCATCGGGAGGAACGATTACAACAGCGATGTATTCACTTTATTCCGCGGAAGGAAAACCATTCGCTGACTTTTATAAAGACCTTTTTGAACACACGGAAGGAACTTTATTGGTTTCGGAAGCGCTGCGCATTCTGAACGATAAGAACGAATGGAAAAGTCGCCCGGATAAACGCAGGAACCTGATTAATTCCTTCGCACTGGCTTACGATAAGCTATTGTTTCAAGGGGCTTCTGTTGAAACACTGAAGAAAAATCAGCAAACCGGAAACTCCAACCTGGAAGAAGTTTGTTTCAACGCAACCGAATTGTATAACGGTCTTCTCTTCCGCCAAACAGTTGAAATGAAAAAGGATCACTGGCGGTCAGATGTGCTCTACGGAAACTTCAATCTTTCCCTGAACCATGAAACAGCTCAGCATTTGCTTTTATCTGATTTGCTTGCTGCTTCATCTTGCTTTCCGGGAGGTTTCGAACCCATCGTTTTTCCCCAGGATTTTGAAAATTCAACCGTTAATTCGAAACAACTCCTGAATTCTTTGAATATCAATCTACAGGAGCTGGATTGGGACGAATTACTTTTACTGTATACCAAAAAAGACATCGAAGACATTGTAAACTCGCTTCCAAAACCATTGGATTTGGTAGAGTTCAAAGCAAGACTTCAGCTATTAAAGAAAAAGGAAAGTGTTCAGATTTCGCTCATGGACGGAGGAATCACCGATAACCAGGGAGTAGAAAGTATGATCCAGGCAAATGCCCGGAAAAAAGCAGAAAGCGGAAAAGCGTTCGACCTGTTGATGGTTTGCGACGTAGCCAGTCATTACATGGAATCATACCAGCTTCCGCAGGAAGATAAAACCAGCTTCTGGAGCATCAACCGCATCCGGATTTTCTCCTTGATTGTTTCCATAGCGGGAATTGCTTCACTCGGTTTGATGTGGAAATTTGCACCACACACTATTACCTGGTATATCATCCAATGTATTGCTGCTGTTACGGTAGCTGTTACAGGAGTTTTGTTTTTCGTCAGTGAAAAAGTTAAAAACACCATTACCGGGCAAGTCCGCGGAAATTCCGGTTTCGATCTCCGAAAAACCTTCTCGACCAAAATCCTGGAGATGCTTTTCAAACATTTCGGAAACTTACGCTTGAATTTCCTGAAAAACATGATTCTGACACGTTTGACAACCTTACTTGTATTAAGTAATGACGTGTTCCTGAAACGGATTCGCTATTTATTGTACAATCAATTCTTCCAGTTAGACAATTTAAAATCTACCGGAAGAGCAAAGGCAAATCATATTTACGACTTAAGTTTCTCTAACGACCTGAATCGTAAAGAAAAATACTGCGCGGATTACATTCCGTCTCATTCCATGCAGAAAGTAGCAGAAAATGCTTTCGGAATGAGTACTACACTTTGGTTCAGCGAAGAAAACGACAAAGAATTCCGCAAAGCTTCGATCATTGCCTGCGGACAGTTCAACACCTGTTTTAATCTATTGGATTATATCTGGAAACTGAAACAACCTTTTGGCAAAAAAACACCTGTCTTCGATGACTTCTCCGAAGAGAACAAACAACTGGTTAATCAGCTTCAGAAACGCCTGGAAGTCGATTTCAAAAAATTCTACGACGATCCCTTCTGGATGTACAATCAACTGGGGAAAACCTACCAGGTAGAAAAATTCAAAGAAGTAAATATCCGCGAAGTTCCCGATCCGAAAGAATTCAAAGGTTTAAGATAAACGGTATACCAGGACACTATTCCGGATATACCACATAATCAATATCATCCAAAAAATAAATCTCCTGGAAATTCAGGAGATTTTTTATATTTGGTTTAGTCTCAATCGCCATTTGATGAAATCTGCTTCACTCCTTATTAGTTCATTTTGCCTGTTATTGAGCAGTTGTCTTCGGAAATATGACGTTGCCAAGTTCGAAATACAACATTTAAGGTTATTTGCTGCTACCACTGCTACCAATAACGGAATGCCGGTTTCGACAAACAACCCGGTTTCTCATAAGTTGTTTGCACTGGAGGTTCAGTTCGAAATCAGCGACAACCTGGCAAGTATTCAATATGATTCGCATGAAAGCGGTATCGATAATACCAATAATATCGATTCTCTGCGAATCTGGAGTAATCAGCCTTTTTCCGGGACTCCCGCCGGAATGCCCATCAATCAACATTTCTATGCATTGTTTGAGCATTACGAAGATGCTTTCCGGATGCAAACAGGAAAACCGATCTCAATCATTCGGAGAAATAATAAAACTCCCTACTATTCAAGAGCTTATTTTGTTTCCGACTCAGAACCTGCCGCAGGAAACTACAAATTCTACACGGAATTCTATTTTGAGAACGGAACCTCCATGCAAGATTCTACAGAACTAATTGTCATCGAATGAAATGGATTAATACATTCCTGCTTGTATGCTGCATTCATTCGTTCTTTGCACAACAAGACAGCACCGCTAAAAAAAGATGGTTTTCATTGGATTTCTTCGTTCCCGATGTAGCTTATTCTTTTCAACGGATTAAACAAACAGACTTTCCAAACCAGATTAAGCCACTTCGCTTAGAAAACAAACTGCATTTGATCGACTTCGAAATCCTGAAAGTACGTGCTTCATTCTTTGATCAACTCAGTTTTGGTGTTCAAATTATCTACACCACCACTTCAAAGGAGAAAAACGCACAGGAGAACTATGAAAACTCTATGCCTGATAAGCATCTGACCAATTGGAAAACAGAAAAAATGTCAAATTTCACTCCGAGAATTTTCATCGGATACCGTTATCCCTACAAAGAAACCAAACAGAAAACGTACACTATAGGTTGCAGCATTTACCTCAATTTCGACCATTTCAATTACGGAACTTACAGTTATGATGCAAAAAACGTCACTGACAACCACTTTTATCATTACAAATTTCAAACAAACACTCTAAAAAGCAAATCGGTAAGTTTCGAGATAGATCACTCCACCAAGTACCAACGTCCGAAATACTCGAGCATTCCCCCCAAAACAAAACTACGCTTGGGAATACGCGCCGGTTTTACCTCAAGAAATCAAACCATCCAGTTTATCGAAACCTTTGAAAGTTTGGGTAATACAACCACCAATAAACTGGCGCCATCCCGTTTCAAATCCTGGAGTTTACACCTGGGACTCTATCTTTCACTCGAAACAAGCAAGTAATTCGAATACTGTTTTCGTTACATACCATCGGTAAAATCCTGGAATCGGTCGCTCTGTTCGTAATTCCATCCATTTTATTTTAAAACATAAACAACTAATAAACAGCATATTAACTATTTATTTCGAAATTATTTTCATTTTTAATAGTACTTTGTATTGCATAGTACCAATTTATACATATATTTGTGTCATAAATAGTACTTGTTATGAATGTAGAAAATACTCAGGCCCAGATGCGGAAAGGAATCCTGGAATTCTGTATTCTCAGTATTCTCAATAGCCAGGAAGCTTATCCTTCCGAAATATTGGAGCAACTGAAAAAAGCAAAGTTGATTGTTGTAGAAGGAACCCTCTACCCGCTTCTGACTCGCTTGAAGAATATTGAACTCCTGACCTACCGCTGGGAAGAATCAACTTCTGGACCGCCAAGAAAATACTACTCCATCACTGAAGGAGGAAAAAACACATTGGAAGCTTTACAAATTACATGGAATGAGCTTCAGCACGCCGTAGAAACATTAACTACTCAAAAGAACTGATCATGAAAAAAACACTTTCAATACATTTAGGCCGTCAATTGTTTGTCATCGAAGAGGATGCATACGACCGCCTGCAGGCTTACCTGAAGAAGCTCGAAGCCTCTTTGGCAAACGAATCAGGAAGCAACGAAATTGTAGAAGACATCGAAATGCGCTTTGCAGAATTGTTGTCACAATACTTAGGAGATACGCGCCAGGTAGTAACCATCAGCGATATCGAAAATGCCATTTCTTCTTTGGGTGAACCGGAAGAAATCACGGAAGAACAGGAACAGCCGAAACAACAGCAAAACCAATACGAAAACAGCGGCAGCAAACGCATGTACCGCGATATGGACAACGGTGTTCTCGGAGGTTTGGCAGCAGGTCTTGCAGCTTACCTGAACATTGATCCGGTAATCGTGCGAATCATCTTCGTGATCTTCGGATTTATGGGATTCGGTATTCCGCTTTATATTATCCTATGGGTTATCGTTCCAAGCGCAAAAACACCTTCCGATCGTTTACAAATGCGCGGAAAACCAGTCAATATCGACACGCTGAAAGAAGAGTTTGAGAAATCGGCAGGTCGTTTGAAAGACGATACCATCCAGGCTGCAAACAAATTCAAAGCGAATAATGCGCATTTGACCCGTCAAGCATCTCAATTCGTACGATTTATCGGAAAAATGCTCGGGATTTTCCTGATCGGAGGAGCTTTGATCTGGCTGATCGTATTTACATTGATCGTTACCGGAATCATTGGTGTTGTTCCAATGACAGGTGATCACGAATACGGTTCTTTGTACGAATTCCTGCAATTGGTTTCTCCTGTAAACAGATCGTTTTCCTTAATCTGGATCGGAATTCTGCTGGTAGGTTTCGCAGGTCCGCTGCTTTCCATCGCAATCGGTGTGAGATTACTTCTTGGAAATACGAACAGATACTTCAAACTGAACTTTATTTTCCTTCCGGCAATCATTTTTATCGGGATCATATTCGGAATCATCGGATCCATTAATTCTGCCCGTGATTACGAAGTATATGCCTGGCATCCGAACAAACAGATAAATATCGCTTCTGACGATCTTCAACTGGAAGAACTTCCGCTAATCATTAACAATCACAAAATTGAAAGCAGCGGTGGAATTGATTTTATTTCTGTCAGAAACGGGAAAATCATGGAGCACGGAATTAACATCAAATACAAAGAATCCAGAGACAGTTTGTTCCACGTATATCAACGATTCAGAGCACATGGTATCGACCTGGCAAGCGCTCAAAAACGTTCGATGCACGTTCAACACCAGTTACAAGTCGAAGGAAACAAACTGCTGATCAGTCCTTATTATTCATTCCCATCAAAAGACGGGCTTCGAAACCAGGAAGTAGAGGTTGTAATCGAAGTTCCGAAAGGAAAAAAGTTCTTCATCAACAACCAGGAAATGCTGATTGACGGAAAGGAATATTTCGGTGAAATGTATGCAGATGAGCCTTTCTATTCATATGAAAGTTACGAAGACTAACTAAACGAAGCTGAAAGGTTAAAAACGAATTCATTTAAACTTTTCAACTTGATTTTGAATCAATACCAACCCAACATAAGTAAGTTAAAGCAAAGTAAGCGGTATCCAGGTAAAACTGGGTGCCGCTTTTGCTTTAACGGATCAATGAAAAAGAATGGCTTCGACTCCGCTCAGCCAGCTTTTTTACATCATATTTTCTTTTTCTCCGGCAGGATAAACTCTTCTGTACGTGACAATTGCCCGAATACATTAAAATACTGCCACTTCCCTATTTTTTCGTCCTGTTCATTTACAAAACCAACACTTTTCATTCGTCGGATCGGAGCTGATCGAAGTCTTCCCTGGTGAAACCGACTTCCATCGAAATAGCTGTAATTATCCAATTGCAGATACTCCTCTTCAGGATACCATTCAAATTCCATCCGGAAACGCTGTTTGCTGTAGAATCCATTGAAAACGCTCACATTTCCTTCCGAATAATTTACACGAAGCGAATCAAACTCCGGAATCTCGCTGGTATTTGCGAAATGATTGGTTCGAAGCACAATATCCACTCCAAAATGACTAAATCGTCTGGAAAAAAGATTGACACCTTGTCCGATCGAACGAAGCTCCTCGTAATTCTTTAAAAGATCAACCAAATACACCCAATCACCTTGTTTGATGTATTCCACCAAAGGCGGTTCATCGTACAAGCGCACAGCATTTTCCGCAGTATTCGCAGAACCGTTTACATGTGTCTGGCTATAACTTTGCGAAGCCAGCGACATGGTATTCAATGCTGTGAGCTCAATATTCTGAAACCATTGCAGGTTTCCCGGATTGTGAATCGATTCATGGCCTGCAGCAATCAATATTCCATCCAGGCTGTAAATTTCCGTCCAAACCTTGTTCTCCCCAAGCGGTTTACGAACATATTTCAACGATTGATTCAGCTCATAATTGGTTTTCAAAATCGCAGCACCGTTCTCAAATTGAATTTCCTCAATCACATTTCCTTCGCGGTTGAAACGCGTGCGAATTCCATTTAATTTATCGTCTTTCCAATGTTCGGTACGACACAAATCATCCGTTCCCTGGTAATATTCCAGCCATTTTCCTTCGCGCTCACCGTCCTGGTAGAATCCAATAATCCACGGCAGAGTCGGAGAATAATTCTGTTCCCATCTTCCGTGCAAAACTCCGTCTTTTCCTTCTCCTCGAATCCAAATGCGGTCGATTCCGGTTTTGCTGTTGCTTCTCGCAAGGTCTTTTTGCTTGAAATTCATGCAAATCACTTCCGGTTTCTGCGGAATCTCAATCCGGTTTGGCTGTTCCAAAGCAAAAGGCATATAGGAATCATAAGCTCCCTGGATCAGTTTCAATTCGTCCAAAGTGAAGCCCGACATACTTTGCCACTTCAACACTTCTTCCCCATTCAGATCCTTCACCCAAATGTAATTATCGGCTTTCGAAATCTGTCGCGCCAGGTTTTCATAACCGGTTTGCTGCATCAGGTATCCAACTGCGCAATGACGATCCATTTCATCAATAAATACCGGAATCCGCTCCGAGCGATGATAATTAACCGGAAAAATTCCCTGCAAACGGTAATCGGAAAGCACCTCAATCAGATGCATTCTCATTTCGCGCTGATCCGTTGTAAGTTTGGATAAATCTGCTGATTTCAATGTCGATAACACGAATTCCAAATGAGTCTGAATGTATTGTTTGTCAGATAGAAAGACGTGCTCACGCTCTGCCGGAACTTTTTGCGGATAGTTTTTCCAATTCGGGTTAAAGGCACACAACTGCTCGAAGAGTGTGCCGGCTTGCGAGGAAAATGTAAATCCCGACAAGGCAGCTAAAAGGAGGATAGTTTTCATACGAATCAATTTGGGACTTACTACAGACTTCAGACAGTTTCGTTCAATTAAATACTTTTTTATCTCTCTTTTACTTTAAACGCAAAGGAGCAAAGGACGCAGAGAGTATTTTTATTCTTAGCACTTTGTGCCCTTCGACTCCTTGCGTTAACAAAAAACAAAACCAATTGGCAAGCTCTTTTGTTTTAAACGCTAAGAAGCAGAGGACGCAAAGTTTTGAATAATCTTTCTGGTCAGTCATAACTTACATTAGCAGCTTACTCTTTCACTATTCTAATCTAAATACTATGTGAGCTGATGTGTCCTATGTGGTTCTTTTAAATGTAAAGGAGCAGAGATTGTTTTACCATTAGCACTTTGCGTTAATAAGAAAGCAACTACGATTGTAGGTTTGGACAAAAATGCCAAAAAGCGAATCAAAAACCGGTTAAACAGCTGATTGCGAAAATGAAATAATTGTTCCGTTTCTTCGTCCCGCACCACCCGTACTTTGGCGAAATTTTAGTATATTTGTGCAACTTTATAAGGAAAACTATGGCATCACAAACACCCCAGGAAGAATTGATCGCAGTTGACTTTAATACCTTCAAATCGGAAGTATTGAAAGACTTTCATTTGGCAAGTATTTCAAGAGAAACCTCATTGCTAGGGCGAAAAGAAGTTCTTACAGGAAAAGCAAAGTTTGGAATTTTCGGTGACGGAAAGGAATTGGCTCAGATTGCTTTGGCAAAACAATTCAAAGACGGTGACTTCCGTTCAGGATATTACCGCGACCAAACCTTGATGATGGCTATCGACCAATTGAATGTACGTGAGTATTTCTCAGGTTTATTCGGTCATACAGACGAAATTATCGAACCACAATCCGCAGGTCGCCAAATGGGCGGGCATTTCTCCACGCGTAACTTGGATGAAAACGGAAACTGGAAAGATTTGACAAAACAAAAAAATTCATCCGCAGATATTTCACCGACTGCCGGGCAAATGCCCCGTTTACTTGGTTTGGCGCAAGCTTCCAAAGTGTACCGTGAGCACCCGACTTTGAAAGATTTGGAAGCATTCAAAAAATTCTCCAACGGAGGAAATGAAGTTGCTTTCGGAACAATCGGTGATGCTTCCACTTCAGAAGGACCTTTCTGGGAAACTATCAACGCTGCAGGAGTTTTACAGGTTCCGATGGTGATGTCTGTTTGGGATGATGGTTACGGAATTTCCGTTCCGCGCGAATACCAAACAACCAAAGGAAGTATTTCCGAAGCTTTGAGCGGAATGCAGCGCACGGAAGATTCAAAAGGATACGAAATCTTCGTCACAAAAGGCTGGGATTATGCTCACTTGTGTGAAACATATGAAAAAGCAGTTGATTTAGCGCGCAGAGAACACATTCCGGTGTTGGTTCACGTCAAAGAAGTGAATCAACCGCAAGGACACTCTACTTCAGGTTCTCACGAGCGTTACAAAAACGAAGAGCGTTTGAAATGGGAATCCGAATTCGATTGCATCAACAAATTCAAAGAATGGATTCTGAACTTCGATGCAGACGGCCAAAAACTGGCAACCGAAGAAGAATTGACTCAAATTGCACAAGAAGCAAAAGCTTATGTAAATGAGCAAAAGAAAGAAGCGTGGGCTTTGTTTACGCAGGATTTGAAAAAAGATTTGGATCACGCAGCAGCAGTTTTGGAAAGCTTAGCTTCTGAAAGTCCGAATGGTGTTTTCATCAAGAAAGAAATCGAAGCGTTGCAAAAAACAATGAACCCGATCCGCAAGGATATTTTCAATACGGTTCGTAAAGTATTGCGCATGGTTCGCACTGAGAATTCAGCTGCAAAAACCGCTTTGATTTCCTGGTTGAAACAAGAAACAGCAAGCAATTACAATCGTTACAGCGATTATTTATACTCCAACTCCGAAAACAGTGCTTTGAAAGTGCAGGCAGTTGCTCCTACTTATGGTTCAGACAATCGCCAGGAAGACGGAAGAATCATTCTTCGCGACAACTTCAAGGCAATCTTCGAAAAGTATCCTGAATCCTTGATCTTCGGAGAAGATGCAGGAAAAATCGGAGGTGTGAACCAATCCCTGGAAGGTTTGCAGGACGAATTCGGAACTTTGCGCGTATCCGACGTCGGAATTCGTGAATGTACGATTATCGGGCAAGGAATCGGAATGGCCATGCGCGGATTAAGACCGATTGCAGAAATCCAATACCTGGATTATTTGCTTTACGGAATCCAGATTATGTCTGACGATTTGGCAACGGTACAATACCGCACAAAAGGCGGACAAAAAGCACCGTTGATCATTTCTACACGCGGACACCGTTTGGAAGGAATCTGGCACAGTGGTTCACCGATGGGAATGATCATCAACTCCATTCGCGGAATTCATGTCTGCGTTCCGAGAAACATGACAAAAGCAGCAGGTTTCTACAATACTTTAATGCAAGCTGATGAGCCGGCTTTGGTAATCGAACCTTTGAACGGATACCGCATCAAAGAAGCGATGCCGACTAATATCGGAACGTTTACCACTCCATTGGGAGTTCCGGAGATTGTTGCGGAAGGAACGGATTTAACGATTGTTTCTTACGGTTCGACGTTCAACTTGTGTGAAGCGGCAGTTAAAACATTGACTGAACTCGGAGTTTCAGTAGAATTGATCGATGCACAAACATTGCTTCCTTTCGATATCAACGGAATGGTTGCAGAATCATTGAAGAAAACAAACCGTTTGATGATCGTAGACGAAGACGTAAGCTCCGGTGCTACAGCATTCTTGTTGGATCAGATTTTGGTAAAACAAGGCGGATACAACTATTTGGATTCGGCTCCGGTAACTTTGAGTGCGAAAGATCACAGACCAGCTTACGGAACGGACGGGGATTATTTCTCCAAACCAAGTATCGATGATATTGCAGAAGCGGCTTATGCGATCATGCACGAAGCAGATCCGAATGCATTCCCTGCAATTTACTAACTAAACGTTGAAACGGTTCGCGGGCATATTAAGTGTAATCTTCGTAATAGCTTTGCTTTGGAAAGATATTGCGGCATTCTCATGGAACATTTGGTTTTACAATAACCAGATCGAACTCGCGGCAAAATATTGTGTCAATAAGAAAAAACCGATGCTTCATTGTGACGGTAAATGTTATCTGGCCAAACAGCTGAAAAAATTGGAACAGGAAGAGAAAAAAAATCAACCTGTTCCAAAAATGCCTTTGAAACTGAAAGAAAATGTCTGGAACCTGGATTCTCCGGTTCTTAGCTCTTTCGAACAAGTCGAAACACATCATCCGGAAGAATCTGTTTATTTCTTCTATCAGATCAGAGAGCTTTCTTCGTTCTCCGGTTCTACTTTCCACCCGCCCGCTGTCGGGTAATTCTTCTTTGCCGGATCGTTTTTCGGACCTTACGCTGAAAGTTTTCAAAAACAAGAGAATGAAGTGTAACCGAACCCCTGTTTGAATCGACTTGTCCAAACCGATTTTAATCGGATTGGGTAACAAGCTCGATGAGTTGGGGTGTAGGTAACGCAATGACTCGTAGTTTTTAAACTTTCGAGTATAGTCCTAGACTTTTTGGCTACCTTTTTTGGCAATGAAAAAAGGTAGATTAATTTCTCTTTTTTAAATATTACAATATCATCATGAAAAAAAGCATGCTCTTTTTCGTGTGTCTTGTGCTGTCCTCCTACAACGCATTTTCCTGCGATGTTTGCGGATGCGGAGCTTTCAATTCCACCCAGGGATTGGGAACACTGGCGCAAGGCAACCGAACGAGTATCGGGTTGAATTATCAATACCGTTTATATAAAAGCCAGCACCCGAAAGTATTTGGTACGGGAATCGAAAGAAGTACGGATTATTTCCAGCGCATCGATCTGACCGGGCAAATTCGTTTGGCAAACAAATGGCAGTTACAGCTTGCAGTTCCATTTGGCTTCAACACGCACATTGCAGACGATACAACGTCCCGCAAAAACGGTTTGGGAGATCCGATCCTGACAGTTAATTACTTTTTGTTCAATCGACAGGATAGTCTTCAAACCCGTTTATTCCGCTGGATTATCGGTGCGGGAGTGAAAAGTCCGGTTGGAAAATTCACCCAGCCAAACGATGTCGATTTGTACCTCTATCCCGGAACCGGAACGTTTGATGCCGTATTCCAAAACTCGTTCTTCTTTCAGAAAAAGAAATGGAGTTTACTGCAAACCAGTCAATACGTTCTGCGTGGCGAAAACAAATACAAATATATTCCGGGCTCTTTGTTCAGCGCCAGTTTATTCGGGCAATACAAATTCCGGACCTGGGGAGTCTATGCCGGAGCGCAGTATTCCTGGAGCGGTGTCGATTACCTGAACCGGAAACCGATTGCCAGCTCTCCTACTCAAGGGCAAGTTCTCACCGGAATTATCGGTGCCTCATTTCAATGGAATTCCTGGGTTATCCAGGGAAATTACCACATTCCGGTTGTTCAGAGTTTAGGAGACGGAAACTCGCACCAGAAAACCGCATTCAGCATTTCACTTAATTATTTTTTCAATTAATATGAGACCTTTATTATTGATCATTCTCGCAGGAAGCTTCAGCTTGTTTTCCTGCAAAAAAGAAAAAAAATCAGAGCCGGAGAACGTTACGGCGTCAGTTTCACTCATCAATCCGCTTGAAGGAGATACCATTCAAGGGAATTTCACCGTAAATGGAGTAATTGCCGGAACAGCAAAACTGCACGGATACCAGGTCACGATTACCAATACATCAAACGACTCGATCATTTATCAGAATGAAGTTCACGATCATTTGGCGGATTTTACGATAAATCAAACAGTGAATCACGGATTTTCAAGTTATACTCCGTTGAAATTGGATCTGGTAGTTGCATTGGATCATGACGGAAATACTGTTTCGAAAACGGTTCATTTTACGGTTCATTGATCAATCTTTGGGAAGACGAGCAAGGGCATCTGCCCGGTACACCACATAGGAACATAGAAAACATAGTTATAGGGAATTGCATACTATGTATTTTATGTGAACTATTGTGGTTCAAAACAAATCGCACAGAACAGATGGAACACCTGGTGTCCTTGCTCGTTTGTCTTTATCTTTTTAGTACTTTTACCGGCCATGACAAAGAAAGAAAAAGCACAATACGTTATTGAAGAATTGGAAAAATGTTATCCTGAAACTCCGGTTCCGTTGGATCATTGGGATCCTTATACGTTATTGATTGCTGTTCTTTTGTCGGCTCAGTGTACGGACGAACGCGTCAATAAAATCACCCCGATCTTGTTCAGACGTGCTTCCCGACCCCAGGACATGATTAAACTTTCCGTAGAAGAAATCCGTGATATTATCAGGCCTTGCGGGCTTTCCCCGAGAAAATCCCAGGCGATTTACGATTTGTCGCACATCATCCTGGACAAACACAACGGCGAAGTGCCTCAAAGTTTTGAAGCTTTGGAAGAATTGCCCGGAGTTGGTCACAAAACAGCTTCCGTTGTGATGTCACAAGCTTTTGGTGTTCCGGCTTTCCCGGTTGATACACACATTCACCGGTTGATGACCCGTTGGGGTTTGACCAGCGGAAAAAACGTGGAGGAAACCGAACGAGATGCAAAGAAACTCTTCCCGAAAGAATTGTGGAACAAACTGCACCTGCAAATCATTTTCTACGGCAGAAGCCACTCTCCTGCCCGTTCTCCGAAACGCGATGTAGATTACATCACCGCAAAAATCGGGACGAAAAAGGCTTTGGAAGAATTGAAGTAACGAAAATCGGGTTATTTTAACGCTTATTTGCAGGCCATCTTTTTTGAAAATGATATTTTTGCGGCATATTCATTAACCAACACAAAAATCTTCGTTTTGAAAAATTTCTTGTACGCGACTTTAATAAGCTTATGTTGCTCTCTCTTCATTTTCCGTATTCATACGCTTAAAAAGGCCAACAGTATGATTAACTGGAAAACGGAAACGATCAATACGAAGCGCAACATGATTTCGAATGAACACCTATCAGAGACTGTTTACATTCATAAAATAGATCCGTCATTTGCGAAAAGACCCTTGACTACATTTTTCATAGAAGCTCTTTCAAAATGCACTTCGTTAACGATTGGAGAAGCCTTTACGATCGTCAATTTCACCTTGCTGTTCTTCTGCGGAATTGCCCTGTTTTACTTAGCTAAACTCGCTTTGGGCGATGTGAAAAATTCGAATTACAGCGTGCTGTTCTTTTATTTAAGTTTTACCATACTTTTCTCTTTTTTCCCAACAAACTATTCGTACGATGAGCCATTACAATACTTATTGCTTTTTGGCAGTTTGTTCGCGCTTATAAAGAACAAATGGGGCTTATTCATTCTTTATTTTAGCTTCAGCCTGGTTGCACGTGAAAGCAGCATCATCCTTTTACCGGCTATTGCTCTTTACTTTATGACAAAGGAGTTTAAGTTAATCACACGAATTCTTGTTGTTATTCTCCCTGTTTGTTTCTACATTGTTTTCCTGTATGTATTTATGAAAATATCCGGTTTAGGAGATAGAACAAGCAGTGATTTCAGCGGTAGACTGTCTCATTTCCTGATCAATTTCCAGGATCAAAAATATGGTATTGAATCCTTGTTCTCCTTAGTATTGGCCATTGGTGTTCACCTGTACTTTTTGATGAGTTATTTATCCAAAAACACGCTTAGTTCCCTTGATAAAAAATTGATCAAAGCATTTATTCTGAGTACAATCATCAACACAGTAATCGTATTGATTAGTACCCTGGCAAGAGAAACACGCTTGTTTGCACTACCTTTAATTTTCTTATGGCCTATTTTCGGGAAGATCTTATACCAGGAACTCCGGATTTTGGCCAAACCAAAGAATTATTTGCAACTGGTCAATAACATTTTGCCTATCGGTACTTTACTTGTACTTTGGTCTATTTGCTTTTTGGTTTATCGCTTTATTTATATTCAGACCAATGGTGTAACGCAGAATTTCCTGGATGAATACCTGCTTGTTTTGTCGGCTTTAATTTCCTTGCATTTTGTCATAAAAACACGACTTAAATACAAGGCGATAGAAGAATAAATTACCTGGGGTTTTAACCGAAGGAGTATTTTCGACTCCATTTCTTAAAAAACAGCTAGTTTTGCACAAAAATTGAAATCCATTCTATGAGAATCTTCTCCACCTTTTTCCTTGCCCTTGCTCTATTTCTCCTGAATTCTTGCGAAAAGCAAAAAAAAGGATGTTCGGACGATGTTAAAAATACGTATATCACATCCAACGGTCCTGTTATCGAAGGCTGGTCACTTGAACTTTCTACGGAAAACGTAAGTGATCAGGCAGTTTACCAATGGAGAGGTCCAAACGGTTGGTCCAAGAATACAAAATACGATTTTAATAATCCTACTCCCTGGAAATTGACAAGAGATTCCATGACTATGAGTGATGCCGGTAATTATTATGTGGAAGTAATAGAGCATGATTGCATTGTTCAGCGGGGAGTCGTTAGTGTACAGGTCACTGAAGCACCTCTCCCACCATGTACGGTTGCAAATAATTCGAGTACAACGAACCTGGGAGGTGTCGGAGGAATAACGTATTCCATTATTTCTCACACCGGTGGAGTTTACTATAACGCATACGCAACAAATGGAAGTGGAAGCCAAGCCATCAATTTTGTTTTTAAAGACGGTGAGCCTAAACCAGGCTTGTACTTAGTTGATCAAGGATATCACCCGTCCGAAAAAGATCATGCTTCGGTTTATATTCAATCCGGATTTTATGATTTCTTTCTCGAATCCTACCATACCGTATACGTCAATAAAGTCAATGGGAAATTGCAGTTTTCATTCTGTAACGGTCGATTCACAAACCCGATTAACAATAACCCGATTATTATTTCTGCCAAAATAACGCTTCCATAAAAATAAAATAATCAGATCGTTAGAAGAATTGAGATTCAGAACTAATCCTTCCGGATTTCCTGTAAATTAAATTTACCTTAAAAACCTGCGATTGAGATTCCTTCCTCGAAAGCAATCATTTTTTTTCTTAGTTTCAACTATTCAAAATCACCACTTTTGTAAAATCTTTTTCTCGACCTGTTTCCTGAGATGATTTCTACTAAGTGGTACAAAACAAGAATCACTCATGAAACTGACGAATTATTTAAGAGATGCCGGATACGACCTGATTGAAGGTCCGATTCGAAATCAAAAACCCTTGCAATTGTGGCTGAAACAGGATTTGAATGAAGCCGAATTGTATTACTCGGACATCAATCACGCATTTGCAAGTTCAGTAACATTGAACATCGAAGAAGATGCTGCATTATCTGTCGATACCAGCAAAACAGACGAATACAATTTCAATATCGGGATTTCTTTACTGGAAGATATTTTGAAATCGATCGGGATGGGCGCTTTTGAACTTTCAGCCAACATCAAATCCGGGAAGAAAGTCACCATCAGCTACAACAATTCGGTTACCCGCGTCATTCCTTTGGGAGAAATCACGGATTATCTCTCAACGGCGGATTTCAAACATGTCAACCCTGTTTTATTGAAGAATGCAAACCGCAACAACATTCTCATTATCACCGGAGTGGTTATGGCCAAGAATCTGAATGTTGACATTGAGACAGATTTCAATGTGGATGCCGGAGTGGTTGCTTCGTTGAATGAAGCAGCAGAAGGAAAACTGGATTTCAGTTCCAAATCACAACAAACCCTGAAAATGGTTTCCAATGCAAATGCCTTGTTCCCAATTGCCGTAAAAGCGAGTCGCATTCAGTTTGACAAAGGAATTTTCAAAGGATTGAAGCTCGTTACGGACAACCGCAACTTTTTTTAAAAGTCTTTATATGTGGTGGTTGAGCAAAGTCGAAGCCACCATTAATTCTTCTTCTCCAAACGACTCAAAGTTTCCCTGGAAACTCCCAGGTAATGCGCAATCATCGTTTTGGAAACACGCTGAAAAAGCTCCGGGTATTGAGCCAGCAACAGTTCGTATTTCTCTTTTGCTGAGTTCTTGAGTAAGGATAAAACCCGCTTTTGCAAAGCCACATAGCCGCTAAATGATTTCTGCCCGAAAAAAGCCATCATTGCAGGAATTTCTGCGACCAGTTTTTGTTTGTTTTCAGCAGTTAACTCCAAGACCACGCAATCTTCCAAAGCCTGGATACAAGTCGTTGATTTTGTTTTAAAATGATACGCCGGATAGTCCGAAATCCACCAGTTTTCCATTGCAAACTGAATAATGTATTCCTTATCAGCTTCATCGATAACAAACAATTTCATACAGCCTTCAACCACCAAATATTCCTTGGAAACCAATTGGTCACAAGAAAGTAAACTGGTCTTTTTCGGGACAAAAACAGGTGTAAAATAAGTGGTAATCAGTTCCAGTTCTTCTTCCGTAACGGGAACCACGCTGCTGATATGATTACGTAAAAAAGAAGCATATTCCATTCCATAAAAATACGAAAGAAATATGCTTCCTGAATTTCGAAAAAAGGAAAATGCTACTTCGCCAGGGCCTTTTTCATGGCTTCTCCAACCCCTTTTGCAGATTGTGGATTTTGCCCGGTAATCAAACGTCCGTCTACCGTTACGTGTTCGCTCCACGGAGCTGATTTCTCATAAATTCCGCCTTGTTTTTTGAGTTGGTCTTCTACAAGAAATGGAACAACGTTTGTCAATTTCACCAATTCCTCTTCTTCATTGGAGAATCCGTTCACTTTCTTTCCTGAAATCAAATACGTTCCATTGCTCAGTTTGATGTTTACCAATCCGGCCGGACCGTGACACACAGCGGCAACAATTCCGTTGTTCTCATAAATTTTCGCCGCGATTTTCGCAATTTCAGCATTGTCGGGTAAATCCCACATTGCTCCATGACCTCCTGCATAAAAGATTCCGGCATATTCTTCCGGTTTTACTTCGGAAGGTTTCATCGTATGGGTAATTTTCTGATGATAGTATTCATTTTCCCAGAATTCTTTGTTTTCTGCATCAGACAGATCGAAACCGTCAACCGGAGGATTTCCGCCTTTCGGACTCACGAAATCAATTTCATAGCCCGCTTCGGTCAATACTTTCCACGGATGGGAAACTTCCGCCAGGTAATATCCCGTTTTTTCACCCGTACTTCCTTTCGTGTCGTGGCTCGTTACCACAAATAAAATTTTTGTTTTCATACGCTTGTTCGTTTGTTGCGCAATTCCAATATTTCCAATACTTAAAAGGAAAATGGCTGCTATTAATGGAATGATCTTTTTCATGTTTCGTATTTTCAATTTACCAGAACAGATTCCGGATAGGTTTTCCAATCCGTGTATCCTTCCAGTGTTAAACCATAATGGAATTCTCTTTTCGGAAGCGTTAAAGGCCAGTTGTTTTTCAGGCGCTCCACCAAATCAGGATTGGCGATAAAATCTTCCCCGAAAGCGGCCAAATCAATGATTCCTGCTTCCACCAATGCTTCTGCTTTCTGCCGGTTCATTCCTCCGGCTAAAATGATTGTTCCTGTAAACCAGGTTCTGAATCGCTCCAAAAATCCTTCCGGAATCGCAAAACTTCCGCGTGATTTCTGATCCATCAAATGAACAAACGCGATCTTTCTTTGAGACAATTCTGCCGCCAGGTAACGGTATGTTTCTTCGATTTCGTCGTAATGTGGTAATTCGTGCAAACCACCGTAAGGAGTCAGGCGAATAGCAACTTTCTCTGCTCCGATTACCTCAATACTGGCATCAATGGCTTCCAACAAAAAGCGGGAACGGTTTTCAATACTTCCGCCGTATTGATCTGTCCTATTGTTAATCAACGGATTTAAGAATTGTTCGATCAGGTAACCATTTGCTCCGTGTAATTCAACTCCGTCAAAACCGGCTTCAACGGCATTTTTGGCTGCCTGCTGAAAATCTTTTACCACTTGAACAATTTCTCCTGTTTCCAATGCTCTTGGTTTGGAACAGTTCACAAATCCTTCCTGCCCGTTTTCATTCCAGCCCCAGGCAAACGATTTTTCCGCCTGGATATCAGAAGGAGCAACAGGAGCCTGCCCGCTAGGCTGAATGGAAGTATGCGAAATTCTTCCCACGTGCCACAATTGTGCAAAAATTACAGCTCCTTCTTCGTGAACGGCTTTTGTAACCAATTTCCATCCTTCGACCTGTTCTTTTGTGTAAAGTCCCGGAATATGTAATACTCCTTTTGCCGTTTCGGAAATGGCGGTTCCTTCCGTCACGATTAATCCGGCACCGGAACGCTGGCGATAATACAAAGCGTTATTTTCATTCGGAATTCCGTCTGCGTTTCTTGCCCGTGTCATCGGAGCCATTGCAATGCGGTTTTTCAGGTGCAGAGTTCCTAAAACTACCGGTTCAAAAATAGTTGTGTTCATGGATTAGTTTTTAATGAATTCACGAATTTGATTCCATTCCGAATCAGTTAATTGTACCTGTAAAGACTGTGCGTTATGAATCGCTTGTTCGGCATTTCTTGCTCCACCCAAAACAGTTGTAATTCCGGGTTGTTTCATCGTCCAAGCCAATACCAACTGTGCCACACTCGAATTTTTAGTCAATGACAGATCATTCAATGCTTGTAATAAACGGTTCAGATTTTCCGGATCAAACTGCTGGAAATACCCGTTGCGGTGATCATCCGAACTCAATTTTCCGGTTCCGTTGGAATATTTCCCGGTAAGCAAACCTCTTTCCAACGGACTGTAAGCGATAATCCCGATTTGATTTTCAATGGCAAAAGGCAGTAATTCTTCTTCAATGCTTCTATTCAGCATGCTATACGGAACCTGGTCGGAATGAAGAACCGTTGTTTTCAAACCTTCTTCCAACTGTGAACGATCGTAATTCGAAACTCCAATTGCTCTTACTTTCCCGACTTTCATCAAGTCTTCCATTGCTTCCATGGTTTCGGAAATCGGAGTTTCCACATCCGGCCAGTGTAATTGGATCAAATCGATGTAATCCGTTTGAAGCCTTTTCAAACTGTTTTCCACTTCACGGATTACGTTCTCCTTGCGTCCGTTTTTATAAATCGGAACGTTTTTCCCATCTATTTGTGCATCAAAAGCAAACGTTCCTTTCACATCCTGTTCCCAAACCAATCCGAACTTCGTCAGAATTTCCACTTTCGAGCGGTCTACACCTTTCAATGCTTCACCGATTACTTCTTCACTCAATCCTACTCCGTAAAACGGAGCTGTATCAATCGAGGTTACTCCATGCTGAATCGATTCTCTGATCGCTTCAATCGAATCTTTTTTGTCGTTTCCTCCCCACATCAATCCGCCAATCGCGAATGTTCCCAATGTCAAGGGAGAAACCATTAATTCACTTTTTCCTAGTTGTCTTTTCATCTCGTCGTTTGTTTGTTTTTTCTAATTAAACTATGTCATTCTCGATACACCTCCATTACATTCCGGCACTCGAACTGACTTAGAGGGTCTGTTTTAAAAGTTCAATCATTCGTAATTCGTAATTCGTAATTCGTAATTCGTAATTCGTAATTATTTAATCGTATCAACCAATTCCTCTGCAAACGGGTAATCCGTATAACCTTCTGCGCCGCCTCCGAAGAATTTTGCTTTATTCGGCTCGTTCAATGGTAAATGGTGTTCCAAACGGAATGGTAAATCCGGATTAGCGATAAACGGCCGGCCGAAACCGATCAGATCCGCCCAGCCTTTCTGCAAAGCTTCTTCCGCACGTTCTTTGGTATATTTTCCGGAATAAATCAAGGTTCCTTTGAAAGCGTTACGGTATGCTTCCTTAAATGAAACCGGCATCACCGGGGCATTTTCCCAATCCGCTTCCGCAATGTGAATATAAGCCACGCCGATTTCATTCAATAATTTCGCAGCAGCAATGTATGTTTCTTCCGGATTGTCGTCCATTGCTCCCATCAGGGTTGTCAACGGAGCTTGTCTCACTCCTACTCGTTCAGCTCCGATTGCTTCTGAAACTGCTGTTGCAACTTCCTTCAGAAAACGCAGCCTGTTTTCAAGACTTCCTCCGTATTCGTCTGTGCGAAGATTCGTTTGCGAATCGATGAATTGTTCGATCAGGTAACCGTTTGCTCCATGCAGTTCGATTCCGTCAAATCCTGCTTCAATGGCATTTTTAGCTGCCTGTGCGTAGTCTCTTACGATTTGTTGAATCTCAGGAACGGTTAAGGCTCTCGGCATGGAATGTTGTACCATTTCTCCTTCTCCGGATGAAGCATCTTTTCCGTCTTTTGCAAGAAAAACACTCACGCCTTCCGCCAGAATCGCCGACGGTGAAACAGGAGCTTGCCCGTTTTCCTGCAGGGAAGTATGCGAAACTCTTCCTACATGCCACAATTGGGCGAATATCTTACCACCTTTTTCGTGAACTGCATCCGTTACTTTTTTCCAACCTGCGATTTGGTCTGCCGTAAAAATTCCGGGCGTCCAGGCATAACCTTGTCCCTGTCTACTGATTTGTGTTCCTTCTGAAATGATTAATCCGGCCGAAGCGCGTTGTGCATAATATTCAGCCATCAAGTCTGTTGCAACTTCACCTTTCGCCGATCTTGACCGTGTCATCGGAGGCATGACGATCCGGTTCTTTAATTCAAGTCCTTTTAATTGATAATTTTCTGATAGCATTGTCTGTAATTTTTGTTGAAACAAAGTTGCTCCGAATCAACGGAAAAATGCTGTGATGTATGTCACAACTTTGGCATCCAATTTGTTAAGGAATCTAAAATCAGAAATTCTCCGGTTTATCATAATGACATATGAATCACCGAATCCTGTTTTTTTTCTACTTTTAAATTAAACTTAAAACCTCATTACATGTCATTTCAAGCGTATTTAGATAATATTCAGGCCAAAACGGGAAAAACTCCTGAAGATTTTCAGCAGATAGCACATGAAAAAGGCTTACTCCAGGACGGGAAAATTCAGGCCGGTGTAAAAGCCGGACAAATTGTAGCCTGGCTCAAAGAAGATTTTGACCTGGGACATGGTCATGCAATGGCTGTTTACGCTTATTTTACCGGTAAAAGATCTTAAAATCAACCAGCTTATGAAAACAAAACTGATCTTCCCCTATCTCATCCTTTGTTTCGGATTGACGTTATCTTCCTGTAAGAAGGAAAAAAAGAAAGATTCCGAAAAAACCGAAACCGAAGTGCCTTCCGCACCTTGCAGCATTCCGGATAATTCTACAACAGCCACCTCTATCATTGGTGTTGGCGGAATTGATTATACATTCGTAAAGGCTTATGACAATTTTCCTCCCGCCTACTCGGTTCAGGCAACAAGAGGCACTGGTCATGCATTGATCTTTACTTTCAGAAACGGCGGTGTAGAGCCAAAACCAGGTGTATACAAATCAACTTCCGATTCGGAGCTGGGAAATAACGAAAAAGATATTACAGTTGATGTCAACTACAGCTGGTATTCCTTTGAGATGAAGGCCGGGTTTAACGTATATGTGACCAAAGTAAACGGAAAATTACACCTGGCATTTTGCGACGCAGAATTCTTCAATCCCATCAACAGTAACCCGATTGTTATATCAGGAAGTGTTACTTTACCTTAAAACATTATGAGCGAAACTGTCAGTATTTCAAACAAGACATCTTCCGAAACCATTGCCATCGGTACATCGGCTTACAACATTTTACTCGGCGGACAACAATCCAACGGGCAGCTTGCCATTATTGAAATGCTTGTTCCATCAAATGCCGGACCGGTTCCTCATGAACACAAAGGTTTCCAGGAGTGTTTTTATGTATTGGAAGGAGCCGTTGAAATGAAAACAAAAAACAGCAGGATTCTCGCAAAACAAGGCGATTTGATTCATATTCCGTTGGAAGGACCCGTTCATTGTTTTCAAAACATTTCTACAGAAAACGCGCGGCTTTTGTGTATCGTTGTTCCATCCGGCCTGGATGCTTTTTTCCGGGAAGTTGGCCGGAAAATTCCTGCCGGAACACTGCCTGAGGTTATGCCACCGAGTCCCGAACAACAAGTACGCATCAATCAAACGGCCGAAAAATACGGTCAGAAGTTGTATCCGAAAGATTACCTGGATTAAATGATGCTGTTTCTTCGTTCAACAATCCTTGCTTTGCTGTTCTCAACGGTGTTTTTAAATACTGCACAAGCAGATTCGATTCCCCGCGAGCCACGGGTAGCTTTGCAAATCTCGCCTTTAGCCTTGATTGATTTTTACAATGGTTCAAGCTACAAATTGGGTACTACAATCCGCCTGACAAAATCCTTTTTCTTTTCGGCAGATTTTGGCGGTTATTTCAGGAATTTCAATGTGTACAGAAACTACAAAGGCTTTAATTCCGATTTCAGAATCCGGTACCAGTTTCCTGATTCTTATTCCGGAATTTCAATTAATTACTTCTATAAGCAACAATCTTTTGATTATCCCGATCATCTGACCGATCCGGACAATACACCAATCATTGTACACACAAAAAAGTATGTCAATTGCATTAATTTCAATTACGAACACTGGATTCCTTTTCTGTCTAATGAAAGAGCTTATCTCACGATTATTGTGGGTGCAGGAGTCCGTTTCAGAAATGTGCATTCGTCTCTTACAAACAAACATCAATTTGACCAACTCAAGGAAGGCGGCGATTCTCAATCGCTTTACTTCGTCCTGATTCCCGGGCAAAATACCTGGCTGAACTTCAACGCCGGACTTCGTTTAGGATTTTATTTGTTTTAACAAAAGTCCAATTCCGGCATATTCTTTTCAATTTTAACTTTTCAATTTTCAATTCACATGATTTCAGTAATTGTCTCTTACCAGGTAAAACCAGGCTTCGTTGAAGAAAACAAGGCAAACATTCAGCGCTTTTTAGCCGATTTTGAAACGTTGGACAACTCCCAATTCAAGTACACAGTGCTTTGCAAGGAAGACGGTGTTTCGTTTGTTCATTTCTCGCAATACCAAAACAAAGAAATCCAGGATCAACTTCTGAATATTCCTTCTTTCAAATTATTCCAGGAATTGCGTGATGCAAGCGGATTGAATGATTCTCACCGGGTGGAAGTATTGGATTTTGTTGGTTCAAAAGGAGGATTAAAATAAAACCACATAGAACACATAGTCTACAGAGTTACTTTATTTAATAAAATGGTAAACTCCCGGGTATTATTTCAGAATCATTTGGTTCATCAAACTTCGTGCTCTTTGTGTCCTCGTGGTAATAAACCGCCAGGAACACAAAGCTCACGAAGAATCGCTTAGCTATTCGCTATAAACGGACTTTTCCGGATGTATTTCTCATCTGAAAGCTGATCGACCAAAAAGCGGGCTAAATCTCTTGCACTGATTGATTCTCCCGGACAATCTTCCAATGAAACTTCTACCGAAAACGACTCTTCCGTTTGAATAATCATCGGCAATCTCACCATCGTCCAATCCAAGTCACTTTTTAACAGGTATTCAAATTCTACCTGTTTGTCTTTCGTTATTTCAGGATAATTTTGATACATCCAATCAGTAGCAAAACGAACTTTTTCATTTTTATGATCTCCAGGAGCATTCACATGTAATCCGGTTGTAAAGATGTACCTCCTGATTCCGTGTTTCGACATGGCTTCCAGTACATTCTCCGTTGCCTTGCTGAAAATAGACGATTCACCTTTCGGTTGCCCCAAGGTACTGATGACCGCGTTGCAATCGCTTAATAAAAGATAAATGGCTTCACTGTTTCGCGCATCACCCGGAACCAATTCGACCAAGGGATTGGAAATAGAGAGACTAGAAGGATTTCGATGTAATAATTTGATAGAATAACCTCGTTGAAGCAATTCTTTTACCAGGTAAGTTCCGGACTTCCCTGTTCCGCCGATAACGGCAATTTTATGTGTATTCATGATTTTTCTTTATAAATAGATAATAGAACATTAGTCGGTTTCAACTCCGGAAACCGAACAGAATCACACGGATTCTTACTAAATCACTATTTATAAAGAGATTCTAATGACTCAAAAATAGAAAATCCGGCTGAGAACAGCAAATTTCTATTTCAAAGCTTCTTTCAAAGCCACCGGATCCAATTGCTTTTCCCATCGCGCCACAACAATCGTTGCAACGGCATTTCCAATAAAATTGGTCAAAGCACGGCATTCTGACATGAATTTATCCACCCCAAAAATCAAGGTCATTCCCTCGATCGGAACTTTCGGGAATACGGCCAAAGTCGCTGCAAGCGTGATGAATCCGGCTCCGGAAACTCCGGCAGCACCTTTGGAACTCAACATTGCAACGAGTAAAAGTGTAATCTGCTGCGAAAACGTCAATTCCACATTACATGCCTGGGCGATAAATAAAGCAGCAAGCGTCATGTAAATATTCGTTCCATCCAGGTTAAAGGAATATCCGGTCGGAATCACCAATCCAACTACCTGGCTGGAGCAGCCTGCTTTTTCCAACTTTTTCATCACCCCCGGCAATGCAGGCTCGGAAGAACTAGTTCCCAATACCAATAAGATTTCCTCTTTGATGTACCGAATAAGTTTGAAAATGCTGAAACCATTGTAACGGGCTACCAATCCCAAAACAACGATTACAAAGAAGGCTGAAGTTCCGTAGAAGATCAAAACGAGTTCCCCCAATTTATTCAAACTTGCAATCCCGGTTTTCCCGATGGTAAATGCCATTGCACCGAAAGCCCCAATCGGAGCCAGTTTCATCAATAACTCCACGATCTTGAAAATCGGATGTGTAATTGCCTGGAAGAAATCAATAACGGGTTTGCTCTTCTCTGCCGTCAACGACAATCCAACTCCAAACAGGATCGCTGCAAATAAAACCTGCAGAATATTTTCACCTGTCAACGGACTCATCAAGGTTTTCGGAATAATCTCCAGGATGAAATGTGTAAACGAATGCTCGTGTGCAGAACTCGTATAAGCACTTAGTTTTGCTGCATCGTCCGCATGCTGCGCAACTGAACTCGGATCAAAATTAAATCCGTCTCCCGGACGAAGCACATTGCTGACAATCATCCCGATAATAAGCGCTAACGTTGAGAACGTGATGAAATAAATAAATGCTTTTCCGGTTACGCGGCCTACTCCTTTCAAATCGTTCATGGAAGCGATACCAACTGTTATCGTAACAAAAATTACCGGAGCAATAATCATTTTGATGAGGTTGATAAAGCCATCAGCCAACGGTTGCATTTTTGTTCCTAGTTCCGGATTAAAATGCCCGAGAAGTACCCCGATAACGATTGCTACCAATACCTGAAAATACAAAGCTCTATACCACGGTTTTGGTTTAACCGGCGCTGCGTTTAAGTCTATTTCCATCAGAGAAGATTTCTTTTAAAAGAATAATTCGTTCGAATATATTAATTATTGATCAATTGCAGTGAAACCGGCGGATTTACTCTTCCACAAAATCCAAATCCCTGCCGTGCGTTTCGGAAATACTCCAGGTGCTGTAAATCCCAATTGCAAAGGACACAAAGCCTACAATTCCTGCGGCAATCAGCGCTGAAAAGCCGGACCCCATCAAAGATTCAAACCCGATTGTCATTAAAATAACCGTTCCGCGAACCATATTTGGAATGGTTGTAGCTGCTGTGGATCGAATGTTTGTTCCAAACTGCTCCGCTCCTATCGTCACGAACATTGCCCAGTAACCGGTTCCGAAACCAAACCAACAGCACATGAAATAGTACATCGAGGCAGAATGAATTGTTCCCGAAAGAATCCAAACCACGCTGATCAAGGTAAATGCCATCATCCACAAAATGGATCTGCGTCTTGATTTCAGCCAGTGACTCAAAATTCCGCTAAAAATATCTCCGGCAGAAATTCCGATGTATCCCCACATAATGGCGTCTCCGGGATTAATTCCACCCGGAATTCCCAATGCTTCGCCGAAAACATTTCCGAACATGGCCAAAATCCCAATGCAAAACCAGGTCGGAAGCCCGATCCCGATACAACGCAAATAACGCCAAAACCGGTCCCAATTGGTAAAAAACATCAGGAAATTTCCGCGTTTGATTTCCCGCTTTTTTGTTTCTTTAAAAATGCCGGATTCCAATACTCCGATCCGAAGTAACAACAAACCGATTCCCATTCCTCCACCGATGAAGTAAGCAATATTCCATTCTTCAGTGAGTTTTACCGTCAGATTTGCCACAACTGCTCCCGACAAACCAACTCCTGCAACCAATGAAGTTCCGAGCGCTCGTAATTCTTTTGGCAACACTTCCGAAACCAGGGTAATTCCTGCGCCCAATTCACCTGCAAGCCCCACTCCTGCTATGAAACGCAAAGCGACATACATATACGTCAGGTTTTCTTTGTCGTTCGGGAAATAAGGTAAAAATCCACACATGATATTCGCCAGGGAATACATGACGATGGAACCGAAAAGCACGGATAAACGTCCTCTTTTATCACCCAAAATTCCCCATAAAATGCCTCCGATAAGCAAACCTCCCATCTGCCAGTTCACAATCATGGTTCCAACATCGGTAATTTCCGTTTCGTTGAAACCAAGTCCTTGCAGACTGGGAACGCGGACAATTCCAAAAAGAAGTAAATCGTAAATATCTACGAAGTAGCCCAGTGCAGCCACAATAACGGGCAAAGACCAGAGAGGTTTATAAGAGGTAATCTTTTCCAAAGCAGTTTGTTTGAGCGCCGAAGATAGCAAATCAATTGCGAATTATGAATGCCCGATTACGAATGAGGTCAGAAGTTTAAACAGAATCATTTTTTGCACAGATTCGTAAAATTACGAATTGCCAAATTATCGAACCGACAGATTTCTGAATTACCAAATTCTTAAAATGACAAAATGATTCGAAACAATCCAATCTTTTCAATTCTCCGTTCTCAAATATCCATTCAATTCGGAATTCGTAATTTTACACTATGAATTTGGATGAAAAATACATGCAGCGCGCTTTGCAACTGGCAAAATTAGGTGGAGTTTCCGTTTCACCAAATCCTTTGGTTGGTGCTGTCATTGTTCATCAAAATGAAATCATCGGTGAAGGATACCACCAAAAATTCGGTGAAGCTCATGCCGAGGTGAATGCTGTCAATTCGGTTAAAGACAAAAGTCTACTTCCGGAATCGACCATTTACGTCACATTGGAACCGTGTTCTCATTTCGGAAAAACTCCTCCCTGTACAGATTTGTTGGTTCGTTCGCAATTCAACCGCGTAGTCATTGCACAGATCGATCCGTTTTCGGAAGTTTCCGGAAGAGGAATCGAAAAGCTCAGAAACGCAGGAATCCAGGTCGATTGCGGAATCCTGGAAGCTGAAGCCAAAGAATTGAACAAACGCTTCATCACGTTTCATACAAAGAAACGTCCTTTTGTGACTTTAAAGTGGGCTCAAACCAGTGATGGCTTCATGGATCGTGACCGTTCGGAACAAAACCAAACCGGGATCAACTGGATTTCACAGCCGGAAACGCAGGTTATTACACATCAATTACGGACAAGCGAACAAGCGATTCTGGTTGGATGGCGCACCGTTCAAAATGACAATCCAAGTCTTACTGCGCGTGCGTTTGCGGGAACCAATCCAATCCGGATTGTGGTTGATCCACAATTACAAGCTCCCCAAAATGCGGTTCTTTTCACCGATGGTTTGAAAACAATTGTTCTGAACGGAAAAGAAGAAAAGGAACTTGGTTCCGTTCAATATGTGAAACTGGAAAATTTCACTCCGGAATCCATTTTATCGAAATTACATGAACTTCAAATCAGTTCGGTAATCATTGAAGGCGGGGCTTTTACATTAACCCAATTCATCGAATCGGGGCTTTGGGATGAGGCGTTGGTGATCGTTGGAGAACATGCGTTCAAATCAGGAATGAAAGCTCCGGTTTTACCAAAAATGGTCAATCGTCCGATTCCATTCGGAAAAGATCTGTTAAATTATTATCACAATTACAGTCTCTAAAATCACCGAATCCATTGCTAAAAGCGCTGAATTCCCTACTTTTAGTTCCTTGGAATAAATCTGCTCAACAGTGGATTTAACACGTTCAAATAAAAGAAGATGAAAATTTACCCAATCGAAACAGGCACATTTAAGTTAGACGGTGGCGCCATGTTCGGAGTCGTTCCAAAAAGTCTCTGGTCGAAAACAAACCCTGCAGATGAGAACAATTTGTGTACCTGGTCTATGCGTTGTTTATTGATCGAAGACGGAAACAGACTGATTCTCATTGATACGGGAATCGGAGATAAACAAAGTGAAAAATTCTTTTCTCATTACTACCTGGCAGATACCAAAACATTGGAGCAAAGTCTCAACAAACTCGGTTTCGGACTGGATCAGATTACGGATGTCTTTTTATCTCATCTTCATTTTGATCACTGCGGCGGAGCGGTGAAATGGAATTCCGACCGTACCAAACTGGAAACGGTTTTCAAAAATGCGACCTACTGGAGCACTGAAAATCATTGGAAGTGGGCTACAGAACCCAATGCTCGTGAAAAAGCATCTTTCTTAAGTGAAAACATTCTGCCTTTGCAGGAAAGCGGACAATTGAAATTCGTGGAACGCGATGGTAATTACACCAAAAATGTATTCAACAATTTCGACGTACTTTTCGTTGACGGGCACACGGAAAGTATGATGGTCCCTCACATTCATTACCAGGATAAAACCTTGGTTTTCATGGCGGACTTGCTTCCAAGCACGGGTCATATTCCGCTTCCGTATGTAATGGGATACGACACGCGTCCGCTAATCACTTTGGGTGAAAAGGGAAATTTTCTGAACCAGGCTGCTGATAAGGAATTGGTACTCTTTTTGGAGCACGACAGTGTGAACGAATGTTGTACCGTAGAACAAACTGAAAAAGGAGTACGACTAAAAGAGAGTATGACTTTCTCGTCGATATTTGGATAAAAGCTTTAAATTAGAACAAAACTTCACATCATGAATAATTACTTACTACAACTATTAAAAGAGGTTAAAACATTGATTATCCCCGGACTGGGCGCTTTGACAGTGACCAATGAAAGTACGGGAGAGATCCTGTTTATGCCTTATTTGAAGTTTGACGATGGAACGCTTGCAAAGCACATCGCCAGTAAGGAAAACATGGAAATCAATGACGCCACCAACCTGATTTCAAAATTTGTCCGCGAAGTAACTGCCGAATTGGATAAAGGCAATTCCTATGATATGTACCAATTCGGGCGTTTCGTTAAAGTGGATGGTGAAATTGCTTTTGAAGTATGGAATGGAAATACTGCTCCTGCCGAAAGCACAACTCCTCCGGTAATTGAAGTGAAGGAGGAAATCATCACTCCTGCTCCGGTTGAAATCAAGCAGGAGGAAGTAAAAGCAGAGTTACCAAAAGAAGAAGAAAAAGCACCCGTTATTGAGGAAGTTAAAGTAGAAGAACCGGAAATCAAACCGGAAGTTGCCGAAGAACCTAAGCCAATTGCTGAAAAAACTCCGGAAGTTCCACCTGTAAAAGAAGAAAAGGTGATTCCTCCGGTGGCTCCGGTCATTGAAAAACCGGAAGTAAAAGCTCCGGCAGAAAGTCCGAAAGCACAAAAAGAAGCTGCTGCTCCGAAAAAAGAAGTTCCGAAGAAAGAAAAAGCAATCAAAGAAGCAAAACCGAAGAAAAAGAGCTCTGTGCTTTCCTATATTCTTTGGGGACTTTTGGTCTTGATTTTAGGTTCAGGAACCTTCATTGCCATTAAATTTGACAGTCTGAAAAAGGATTTCCCGATTTTGGCAGAATTAGCCGGAGACAATGACAATGTTGCCAAAGGAAGCGATGATGTGAAAGTACTGGAAGACGAAGCAGATGTAAATATTGATTCGAATACCGATTCTGAACCGATTCCTGAAGACCAGGTACAGGTTGTCGAAGATAAACTTCCTGCCAAGGAAACAGAAAAAGAAGCGAAGAAACCTGCTGCTGTTGTAAAAGAAACTCCGGCTCCAAAACCGGTTAAGGAAAATAAGCCAAAACCGGCACCAAAACCAGTTACCAAACCGGCTGTGAAACCAACGGTTACCGTAAACAAAAAACCTGTAACAAAACCGGTAAATACTTCCGGTTCATCATCTGCAGGAAGTTTCGACAGTTCCAAACCCTTTCATGTCATTGCAGGATCTTTCGGGTCAGAAGCCAATGCGAATAAACTTGCTGCAAAATTGCGCTCTCAAGGATTCGGTGATGCAGCAGTTACTATGCACAACGGAATGCACCGTGTAAGCGTGAAAGGTTTCAGTACATTGAACGAAGCAACGGCGGAAGCTGCCAAAGTTCAGGGTTCTGTTCCGGGAGCGTGGGTTTTGAAGTTATAAAAAATTGAATCTCTTTCAATAAAAAAGTCGGGGCGAAAAATTTTTCGCCCCGACTTTTTTATTATATAAATCATGAATTCAGAAACAGATCAAGATCCAAGATCTGGTAATGGTTTATCAAATTCGAATCCGTCATCCTTATAAACTCCTTTTCGTAAGATTAATTCTATCATTTTCTTTTTGTACCGGAGTTTTTTGCCTTTGCTTTTGATGATTCCTTTTTCCAATGTATAGTTTAAAATCAAGGTATTGCCTATCATCCATTCAACTTTAGATTCTAATCTCTTGTACTCGCCTTCTTCTCCAATCCAAAAATCGTGAACGAATTCGATTGGAGCTATCCGATCACTCAAATCATCCAGCAAAATCCAATGTGCAGAGCACAAACTACTTCCTGTCCCACACAATTTGTAAACCACGAAATCATTCCATTTGATAAATCCATCCAATTCGCGTCCCCAGCAACAAGCATAGTTTCCATGAGAATAGACTTTGAAACCTTTCAGGATTACTTTATCAGCGTTTTTTTCCAGTTCTAAAATGCAATTCGGCTCTCCCATCGGCTGATACTCAGACAAGCTCAAACAAAGAAAATAACGATTCTTCTTTGACAAATAAATGAACTTTCCGATGGTGTCAGTTTCTTTCCAATAAGAGTATTTTTCATCGCTTTTCAGCTCTGACACTTCTATTTTTTCAGTCAAAAAACGGAATATCCGATCTCCTTGCGCTTTTTGAACATAACCGGAATCTCCTTCCAATTTGAATTCCGGATAAAACGCTTCACTGATATCAATTTCCTGTCCAAACGAAAGAAGAATGCTTTTTACAAAAACGGTGATGAATAAAACCTGTTGCATCAACCAATCTTCACCACCAAATCGATCAAGCGGTTTGAATAACCTGCTTCGTTATCGTACCAGCCAACCACTTTGATCATATTTCCGATAACGGACGTCAATTCGCTGTCAAAAATGCAGGAATTGGAATCTCCCAGGATATCTACCGAAACAATCGGATCTGCTGTATACAGGACAATTCCTTTCAAACTCGATTCGGAAGCTTTTTTGAATGCCGTGTTGATTTGCTCAACAGTCGGTGGATTTTGTTTTACAATCACCGTTAAATCCGTCAAAGAACCATCCGGAACCGGAACACGCATCCCGCATCCCCCCATTTTACCTTCCAGATCCGGAAAAATACGCGTAATTGCTTTCGCCGCACCGGTTGTTGTCGGAACGATGCTTTGAGCTGCAGCTCTGGCTCTTCTCAAATCCTTGTGCGGACTATCATGCAAACGCTGATCGGTCGTATAACTGTGAATGGTTGTAATGTAAGCTTCTTCAATATCACAGAACTCTTTCAGAACAGCAACCAAAGGTGCCGCAGAGTTTGTCGTACAGGAAGCATTACTGATAATGCGGTGTTCATCCGTAATCAAATGATCATTCACACCGATTACCACATTAAAAATGTCCTCACCATCAGAAGGTGCACTCAGAATAACTCTTTTAGCTCCGGCTTTCAAGTGTGCCTCTGCTTTTTCGGCTGTCAAAAACAATCCCGTAGATTCGATAACAACATCGACCCCCAAAGCTCCCCATGGAATTTCTTCCGGGTTCTTATGCTGTAAAAAAGTGATTTTTTCCGTTTTATTAAAGATCAATTCATTCCCATTGATTTCAAATTCATCGTCCATTCTCCCGTGAACCGAATCGTATTTCAGCAAATGCACTAAAGTCGAAATCGGTGCCAAATCATTAATGGCTACCAATTCAATTTTAGGATTCGCCAATGCCAGGCGACTAAAATACCTCCCGATCCGACCGAAACCGTTTACCCCTACTTTGATTCGTTTTTCCATAACTTTCTCCTTCTTTGTACTATTCAATTAATCTTGTTTGCACCGTTTCATTTCCTGATATACAAAAATAAAAAAGGCTCTGTTTTCACAGAGCCTTTTAACATCATTTTTAATTAGTGGAAGACTTGAACAAATCCTTGTTGTTCTATTTCTTCTCCTGTTTGCAATTTCGCGTTGAACTTGTAGAAGTAAGTTCCTTCCGAAACAACTTCACCGTTCATGTTTCTACCGTCCCAAGCAGCTCCCGGATCACTGTATTCCGTGATCAGGTTACCCCATCTGTTTACGATGGAAATATGGAACTCAGCAACTCCGTCATAAGAAAGGAAGAACTTATTGTTTCCTGACGTAGACGAAAGTACAATAATGTTCGGAGCAGTAATGTAACATACTTTTCCTCCGATAGTCATTGTAGAAGAATGCGAGTTACACTCATTGCTTGCCGTTACGGTATAAGTACCCTGTGTTACACTCACATCATGTCCAACAGTTCCATTACTCCAAACATACGAGTCATTCTGCGGATACACTCCACAAGAAGTTACAATCGTAGCTCCCATACAAATAACCGTATCAACCGTAGTTACATAAGCCCAATTGATAAACTCAATGGAAGATGTAACGGAAGTATTACACTGATTATCTGTAAATGTTACCTCAAACGTTCCCGGGATACTGGAAGTAATCACCGGATTCAATACGTTAGCATTCGGAGAGAAATGAATATTCGTGTCAGCACTGGACCAAACTCCTCCGTTCGCTGCAACAGTACCACTTACATTATATGTAAAGTTACAAGCTGTAGTATCAGGGAAGATATCCGGCAACAAGAACAAGGTTACAACAGAGCTAACAGAGTTATTACATACGTTATCCGTATAAGTTACCTGGTATTGACCACTGGTTGTTGCTGTAATTATCGGATTGGTCGTCGTGTTATTCGGTAAGAAAATCACCTCCGGAGACAAAGCAGACCATACACCACCGGTAGGATATGTAATTGTACCTGTTACCTGGAACTCATCTCCACAAAGCAAGGTATCATTAAAGATCTGCGGATATGGCGGGAATATAATCGTTGAGGTAACTGTATCACTACATGCATTGTCTATGTACGAAACCTGGTATGTCCCGGCATTGGTGGCGGTAATGTGAGGATTATTATTTGTTGTAGAACTGAAGTTCAATCCTGCAGGAGTTGCACTCCAAACACCTCCATTGAAAGCTTGAGTTCCTGTAACCTGGAAGTTCAAATCACAAGCAATCGTATCAGGGAAAATGATTGGTAATGGTAATGTATATACACTGAATGTCGTGTCGTAATGACATCCGTAATCATCAACTACATTATAAGTATAGTAGCTGAATCCAGGAGTAGATGTTTGGATTACTACCAATGTATCGTTTTGTCCGGAAATGATATTCGGAGAAGGACTCCAGTAACCATCAACATAATAATTCTGGTATGTTTCGAAATCCGGGTATAAAGACGCATCGAATGTAATTCCCCACTGGAAAATATATCCGTCATCAATTCCTTGATTATCCTGAACCGTGATCGTCCACTCACCATCCAACGGGCAACCAATAAAATCTGCGAAGTTTCCATCAGGAGTATATGTTCCCGGGATCATTGCATTTAACCCGGACGGGTTAACATACGTGTTTCCTAAATTAGCACAGATTGTACCGAAATCAGGATTCACGAAGCTAAAACAGTATGTTTCAACAGGAGAACCCGGAGCACCTCCATCATCGTCCGTATCACTTCCCAAAGCAATTCCTCCACCAGAACATCCGAAAGGTACTAAGTCATCGTTATTCGGTGCAGCTGTAAAATCAGAATAAGTATTCATCAGGGAAACCATTGTTCCGTTCGGACAAGTTAAAGCAATTTCCAAATCCCCGATATAAGAGTGCTCAATATCCAAGCAAATAGAAGCAATATCAGAAGGTTGAGTTACCGTTCCGTTACCAAGACCTGAAATATTGATGGTCGTTTCATAAACCTGGCCGTTTCCATCCGGTAAGAAAGTCAAACCGGCAAAATTTCCACCGACAGTAAATTCACCGCCCGGAACAGAAACTCCCGCTGTATCCTGTGGAGTTACCCCTCCGATCAGAACATCCGTTGTACCCAAACAAATTGTATCTTCAACTGGTCCGGCAGTTGCAAAGGAAGGAAGGATTGAAACCCGAACCTTTGCAGTAATTCCCATCAATTGAGGGAAATCATCCGTCATTTTCAAATCGATAAAATATCCCTGGCGTGCAGTAGGTACAAACCAGATAGAGTCATTATTCATTCCTAAAGGACCAACACTGGAAACAGTCCAGCTATAATTCAAGCTATCCACATTTTGTGAGTAGCCATAGCCTGTCTCTTCAAATGCATACGGGAACAACGGTTTTGCAACGAATAAAATACTGTCACCCAAACAAACATTCACATAACCCGTATCAATCGGGTTCAGTACGTTTTGAGGGTTTCCGTTAACAAATGCTTCCAAATGCGGATAATAAGGTTGTGCAAGGTTACCACATGCCACTTTTGCGATCCATCCTGTTCCTTCATTGATTGCATCCGACTTAAAGCGAACTGTCAAACATCCGCTTGGGTTATTCACAAAACTTGCCTGCCAGTTACCTCCGGTAGGGTTTGTTGCGGAATTGACAGCTGCCAACATCGGAGCTGAAGTATTCGGTCCGTCGAATATATATAAGGTATCTGTCGGGTGAATATCAAATTCATAACCGATGTTTGTCGCAAAAGCGATTGAAACTTTTGTCCCTTGAGTTAAATCCGGACAAAAAGTTACCGTATCATCAAAATTGGGAATGTAATTTCCCGGCATATCAATGAAGTTCACACCTCCCACCGATAATGCACCACAATTTAATTGGTTTGCGCCAACATAATCCGCATCAGACATGGTCATTTGCGAATAAGAAACAAATCCCGTAAAAAGAGACCCGATTGCCAATAGTAGTTTGTTCATTCTTCTCATTTCTTGGAATTTTTCATTTCGTTATCAAGTACCCAGGAAGATTTTACAACCAACAGATCATTCGTACCTGCAATGGTAAAATATTGAGTTCGATCCATAATCTTCACTCCGATTGCTTTAGGGTCAACCAATTTCGCTTTCTCGAGTGTCACTTCACCGGCAGGGCTCAGTTTTTTACCCTCAGGACGGGCAATGATATACGTTCCGTTTTTTACTGCATAAGTTTCCATTTCCTTAGAAACCACGGGGGCCTGCTCAGTCACCGGCTTGCTGGATTCCTTCGCCAGATTCTGCCCGTAGGCTGCACTTAAGCTCAGAAAAACAACTGAAGAGAATATTGTTTTTTTCATATTTATACTTTGCGGTTTGTTAAATCCTAGACTCTTTATATTAAAAAAGAGTTGCACGAAGGTTTAAAAGTAGTTAAAAAAAAACGGAGAATGAGCGAATTTAAACCTTAGATTTGCAATGCCAAATAAGGATAAACAATGGAAATTCAACAATTACATGCAATTGCATCACAGGTAAGAAGAGACATCGTTCGCATGGTTTCAGGAGCAAATTCGGGTCACCCGGGAGGCTCTTTGGGATGTGCAGACTTCTTAACTGTACTTTATTTTGAAATGATGAAACACAATCCGGATCATTTTTCAATGGATGGAAAAGACGAGGATTTGTTCTTTTTGTCAAACGGGCACATCTCCCCTGTTTGGTATTCTGTTTTGGCACGTGCCGGATATTTTCCGATCGAAGAATTGGGAACTTTCCGTAAATTGAATGCACGTCTTCAAGGGCATCCGAGTGTAGATAAAAAAATTCCGGGAGTACGTATGGCTTCAGGTTCTTTGGGACAAGGTTTGTCCAACGCAATCGGAGCTGCTCTTACCAAAAAATTAAACCACGATAACCGACTGGTTTATTGTCTTCACGGTGACGGAGAATTACAGGAAGGTCAGATCTGGGAAGCTGCCATGTATGCCGCGGCAAACAAAGTGGATAATTTAATTGCTACTATTGATTATAACGGACGTCAAATCGACGGTGACGTGGAAGATGTTCTTTCTTTAGGAGATCTGAAAGGAAAATGGCAAGCTTTTGGATGGGAAGTTCTTGAAATGGACGGTCACAACTACACAAGCCTGATCGATACATTAAATAAAGCAAAGCAATTAACCGGAAACGGAAAACCGATTGTGATTATTATGAAAACCGAAATGGGTCAGGGAGTTGATTACATGGTTGGTTCTCACAAATGGCATGGTGTGGCTCCGAATCCTGAACAATTACAACTTGCTCTGGATCAATTGGAAGAAACGTTAGGAGATTATTAATGAGATTTTACGCAGTCATTTCTTGTTTGTTTTTAATGAGCTTTTCGAAAGTTCAAGGGCAAGAACTGACTCGTATTTTATTCATTTTAGATGCTTCGAATTCCATGAATGCCAAGTGGGGCGCACAAACCCGTATCGAAGCGGCCAAAGAATTGCTGATCAAAAATGTGGACAGCCTGGCCGGTTCTGCCAACCTGCAAATCGCTTTGCGGGTTTACGGACACCAATCCCCCATTACGGCAACATACCAGGATTGTAACGACACCAAATTGGAAGTTCCTTTCGGGCCGGATAATTACACCCGTGTAAAAAACAAGATCAAAACCATCCTGGCGAAAGGAACAACTCCGATCGCAAGATCACTGGAAGCCGCAGCTTCGGATTTTCCCGACACCAATGCCCGGAATATCATTATCTTGATTACGGACGGACTGGAAGCCTGTGATAACGACCCGTGTGTGATTGCAAAAAAATTACACGACAAAGGTGTGAAGGTGACTCCTTTCGTCATCGGGTTAGGTTTGGATTTGTCCTACCTGGAACAATTCAAATGTATCGGAAGTTATTCGGAAGCAGAGACGAAAGAAGCCTTCAGTAATGTCTTGAAGAATGTAATTTCAAAAGCTGTTATCAATACAACGGTTCAAATCAATCTGAACAATATCAACAAAGTTCCGAATGAAACGGATGTAACTATGTTATTGTATAAAGCCGGTACAAAGGAATTGGTTTATACGTTTGTTCACACATTGAATCGCCAGGGAAATCCGGACACTTTAACCATGGATCCGAATTTCAAGTATGACCTGGTGGTGAATACCATTCCGAAGGTCTACAAAAACAATATCTCTATTATTAAAAATACCCACAACATTATCCCGGTTGATTGTCCGCAGGGCTTTATCAAGTTGCGTTTCACCAATGCAACAAGTCCTTACCAGGTACTTTCGCGTGTTTACCAGAAAACGGATCAAAAAACACTGAATACGCAGGCAGTCGGTTCAACGGATAAATACATTGTCGGGAGTTATGAGGTGGAAATTTTAAGTTTACCGCGAATTTATCATACCGTTCAGGTGAGCCAAAGTGCTACGGAAACCATTGATTTACCAGCTCCGGGACAATTGAACTACAGCGCAACCAAAATGGTGGCAGCTCAGATCTTTGTGATCCGGGAAAACGGAAATCCGGAATGGGTTTGCAACCTGGACCAGATTTCACTTAGCGGACTTATTTTCCTTCAACCGGGAAATTACCGCCTGGTTTACAGGCAAAAACAATTAAGATCAACAACTTACACTGTTGAAAAGAATTTTAAAATACAATCAAATAAAACAACTTCGATTAATTTATAGCAATGAAGCAATTTGAAATTTTAGGAAAAAAAGATACGCGATCAGGATTTGGAGAAGGTTTACTGGAAATCGGGAAAAAGAATCCGGATGTGGTTGCATTATGTGCCGACCTGACAGGTTCATTGAAAATGGATGCTTTCCAGAAAGAATTCCCTGATCGATTTTTCCAGGCAGGAATTGCAGAAGCAAATATGATTGGAATGGCAGCCGGTATGACTATCGGTGGAAAAATTCCTTATACGGGAACTTTTGCGAATTTCTCTACAGGACGTGTCTACGATCAGATTCGTCAATCGGTAGCATATTCTCAGAAGAATGTAAAAATTTGTGCTTCTCACGCAGGTTTGACTTTAGGAGAAGACGGTGCAACACACCAGATCCTGGAAGATATCGGGATGATGCGCATGCTGCCTCATATGACGGTAATCGTTCCTTGTGATTTCAACCAAACGAAACAGGCTACAATGGCAATTGCTGAACACAATGGTCCTGTTTACCTGCGTTTCGGAAGACCGGTTGTTCCTATTTTCGTTCAGCCGGATGCGAAATTTACCATCGGTAAAGCAGATGTTTTGATCGAAGGAACGGATGTAACGATCATTGCGTGCGGACATTTGGTTTGGAAATCCATCGAAGCGGCTCAGCAATTGGCGGAACAAGGAATCAGTGCAGAAGTAATCAATATGCACACGATTAAACCTTTGGACGAAAAAGCAATCTTAGACTCTGTTAACAAAACGAAATGTGTTGTTACTGCAGAAGAACACATGTTGAATGGAGGTTTAGGTGATGCCGTTGCGCAAGTACTCGCGCGGCATTTGCCATCACCACAGGAATATGTTGGAGTAAATGATACTTTTGGAGAATCCGGAACACCGGACGAGTTAATGGTGAAATACGGTTTGGATACTCCAAACATTGTTGAAGCGGTTAAAAAAGTAATCAAACGCAAATAAAAATATGACTCAGATTCCCGATGAAAATACACTCATTTCTTATTTTCATCGGGATGATGATTTGGCTTACAAAGCTTTTACCTGGATCGTAGATATTCATAGTAAACGACTCTACACAACAATCCGGCGCTGGGTAAACAACCACGAACTAACCAACGACATCATCCAGGAAGTTTTCATTAAAATCTGGAATAACCGGAAGCAATTCCAGGGCAACAGCGCACTTTTTTCGTGGATTTACCGGATTGCCTATAACGAAACCATTCATTTTCTGAAGAAAGAAAACAAACATAAAAGCTCGGATATCGATGAGCCGCTTGTTTCTTTCGCCCATCACTCGGAACACTACGGAAAATTAAGTTCCGAAGAGATTTCCAAACTCTTGTTTGAAGCCATTGAAACATTACCGGAAAAACAACGCATGGTATTCGAATACAAATATTTTGACGATCTGAAATACGATGAAATCGCACAGTTAACCGGAGGTTCTGTGGGTGGATTGAAAGCCAATTACTTTCACGCAGTCGGAAAAATCGAAGAATATTTAAAAGGTAAATTAAACCATTGAACAAACTAAGAATCTTAGAGTTATGAATCAGGAAGACAAACATATTATTGATGACCTGCAGGTAAATCCGGTTCAGATGCCTTCGGAAGATTATTTCGAAGCTCTGAAAACGAACATCCTGAGCCAGATCGATCAGAATAGTTTGAAACAGGATGGTCAGGCAAAAATAATTCCACTCTACAAGCGCTGGTATGTTTGGAGTTCCGCTGCAGCAATTCTTTTGTTTGCGATTCTCTTTTCCTGGAATAATCCGAACACCACAAACGATTCAAACCCCATTAATCTGTCATCAGTGAGCGACGAAGAGATTTATGAATACCTGGATCAGCACATTGAAGATATCGATCCGGAAACAATTGCGGTTCATCTCAGCTCCGATAAACTGACTCAAAATGAGCTGGAAACGACTCCCGAAACGAATAAAAAGACGATCAATCAATCCGTTTCGAATCCTACCTTGTTCGAAAACATCCAGGATCAGGAAATTTTAGATTATTTGAAAGAAGAATCGGGTGAATTGGACGAATATTTACTCATTGAAAGTTAAAACAACAGTATGATGAAAATAGCACAAAAACTGGTTTGGGCATTGATTCCCCTCCTATTTGCAAGCACGGCTTTCAGCCAGGCTCCCGGAGATGATAAAGAACGGGACGATAAAATCGAAGCGTTAAAAGTCGGTTTTATTACTAAAGAATTGAACTTAACAACCAGCGAAGCAGAAAAATTCTGGCCCGTTTACAATGAAATGGATGCCAAAATGAAAGAGCTTCGTCAAAGTTGCCGCAAGATCAACAAGGATTTGAAAGACTCCGAAGAGAAAATGACCAACGATGATGCGAAGAAAAAGCTAAGCACCTTGTTTGAAAACGATCAGAAAGAATTGGATCTGAAAAAAGAATACAGTGAAAAATTTATTAAGATCATCGGTGAAAAAAGAACCTTAAAACTCTTAAGTTTGGAGCATGAATTCAGACGTGTTCTCCTGGAACGATTGAAAGATCGAAAAGACGGAGATCCGCATGACAAAAGACCTTATGGGAAATAGAAAAGAAGACTTTTTAAAACATTTAGGACAAACAAATCCCTTCCCCTATTTAATTGATGTTGAATCGGCGGAAGGGATTTTCATTTACGATAAATCGGGCAAGCGCTATACCGACATGATTTCGGGAGTTTCCGTTACCAATATCGGGAACAGGCATCCGCAGGTAATCAAACGGATTCAGGAACAACTGGACAGATACCTGCATGTGATGGTTTACGGTGAATTCATCCAGGATTCTTCCCTGGAAATGGCGCGTTTGCTCCGGAAATTTCTTCCAAAAGAATTGGATTGTGTTTACCCGGTAAATTCCGGAACGGAAGCCAATGAAGCCGCATTAAAACTGGCAAAACGGGTTACAGGAAGAACGCAATTAATCTCATTCAAAGGTTCGTATCATGGAAACACACACGGTTCTTTGAGCGTTTCAGCCAATGAAGTCAAAAAGATTGCTTTCCGGCCGCTTTTACCGGATGTGGATTTTATCCGTTTAAACGAACTGGAAGATTTGCAGCGTATTACGAAACGAACTGCAGGAGTGATCCTGGAAACCGTTCAGGGAGATGCCGGAGTCCGGAAAGCTTCAACGGAATTTTTACAAGCATTGCGCAAGCGCTGTGATGAGGTTGGCGCTCTGTTGATTTTCGATGAAATTCAGTGCGGAATGGGTCGAACAGGAAAAATGTTTGCATTCGAGCACAGCGGCGTTATTCCGGATATTTTGACATTGGGAAAAGCACTTGGCGGAGGTTTACCGATCGGTGCCTTCATTTCGAAATACGAATACATGAATGAACTGAGTCATTCGCCAATGCTCGGACACATTACCACATTCGGAGGAAATCCGGTCATCAATGCCGCAGCCTGGGGAACCTTGGAAGTTTTCGATACCGAAATCAACTTCCGGGAAGTAGAACGTTTGGGCGCGTTATTGGAAAACTACTTACAGGAAATCGATGAAATTTTCGAAATCCGGCGCGAAGGAATGATGTTTGCCTGCGATATGGAAAGCGATGAACGCGTTGCGAAAGTCGTCGAAAAACTCCTGGAATACGGAGTAATCAGTTTCTGGTTCCTCTCTCATCCATATAGTTTCAGACTTTCTCCACCCTTGAATATCACTGAAGATCAAATTCATGAAGTCGGGAAATTGATTCAGCGAGCAGTTTTCGAAACAAAATAATTCAAAAGTGATCAATGCAAAATTCAAAACAACTGTTTAAGCCGATCATAATTTTGAATTTTGAATTTTGAATTTTGAATTTTTATAACAAACGATTTTCCTTTTTCCTACGTTAAGCGCTATAAAGCATTGTATCATGAAAGGAATTAGTATCCTGTTTTTAGTAGTAAGTTCATTTGTTCATAGTCAGAATTGGTTGCCCGCTGCTTCCGTACCAAGCACCGGAAGAGACGATGCCGCAGCGTTTTCATTGAATGGTTTCGGATTTATTGTCACCGGAAATCTAAACGGTTTTGCGGAAAGCAACAAACTGTTTCAATACGATTCGCACACCAACTCCTGGACTGAAAAAGCAACATTTCCCGGAACAGCAAGACAGTATTCGAGCGTTTTTACTTTACAAAATAAAGCCTATTTAATTGGCGGATACTCAGAATCGGGACTTGCGTTGAAAGATGTGTGGGAATATGACGGTTTCACGGATTCCTGGACTCAAAAAAATGATTTTCCCGGGCTTGCCCGTTGGCATGCAACAGCAACAAATTCCCGAAACACCGGTTATTTTGGAATGGGAACCACTTCTGATTCCACCCTCTCCGACTTCTGGAAATACACTCCGGATGCAGATTCCTGGTTTCAATTGCCTTCTTATCCCGGTGGACCAAACAGAAGCGTGTTAGGTTTTCCGCTTTTAGATGATTTGATTTTCGGGGAAGGTTTTGATATCAATCCTATTTCCTACTCTGATTCCTGGTATGTGTTTCATCCTCAAAGCGAAAAATGGAGCGATTTCGCTGATTTTCCGGGAGGAAAACGCGCTTATGGAACTGCAATCAGTAATGGTTTCAGCGCTGTCGTCTGTGGCGGAACGGATGAAAACGGGGTATTCCATAACGACTGTTATTACCTGGATTACAATAAAAATTGGCAACTTACTTCTCCGCTTCCGGTAAACGGATTACGCGGTGCGAAAGGTTTTTCCCTGAACGGGAATTTTTTCATCGGAACCGGGTTAAACCAAAATTCAGTGCGTATCTCGGATTTTTATCAATGGAATTCAATCCCTAAAACACCACAGGAAAGCTTGCTATTTCCCAATCCAAGCAGCGATTATTTTCGTTTAATTACTGAAGCAAATGCGAAAGTTTCTGTTTTCAATATTGCCGGATATTTGGTCAAACAGTACCAGGCAAGCGATGCAGGGTTTTTGGAAATTACGAATTTGCCGATGGGTTTGTTCATCGTACTGATTGAAGGAAAAAAAGGAACAGAAATCCGGAAAATTGCCAAAAACTGATCCCATTTTGAGGTTTTGGACGTAATTCCGCAATATTACGTCCGGTTTAAAACAGGATTCACAAAAATTTTAAAATTTCAATCTTCTTCGGGTATTTGTCGGGAACGGACTCCCCGATATTCATACATAGTCCTTATATTTGTTAGGAAATTCACTTCCTATGCGGTTTCAGCCGATCAAGCAGTTTAACACCATTCTTCAGCAAGAATACCTGGAACCAACGATCAGTTGGTCCATTCGGGTGGTTCTGGCGTTAAATGTTCCCTTGATCGTATTTCCACTCTTCCTTGGTTTTTCATATCACATCATTTGGGCAGCTTTCGGAGCATACATGCTTACGCTGATTGATTACCGCGGATCGCACTACCGGAAGATGCTCATCCAGGGAGTTGAGGCTATCCTGATTTTAATCGCTGCAATCCTGGGAATGAATATCGGCGATTCGGTCATTCTTTCCGTCATCGGGATGTTTGTGATCGGAGTTTTTGCAGCATTGATCCGGAATTGGAGTGATTACGGTTCAACCATCGGAGTCGGAGTTGGTTTCTTTTACCTTTTCGGAATTTCAAATCCCAATTCGTTCGGGGAATCCCTGGTTTACGGGAAATACATTATTTATGGTGCGCTTTGGGCAATTGCCATTATTTTTCTTTCATTTCCCTTCACGGCTTCCAATCCGATGCGTCGTTCCATTGCAACCATCTGGAAGAAAAACACCGATTACCTGGATGCAGTTCTGGAAAATTACCTGGATTATGAGATCGATAATGAAGAACTCAGAAGTATTACTTCAAAAGAAATCGAAATTCGTACTGCCATTGACAAGAGTATGGAGCTGTTTAACCGGCGAAAAGAAAACTCCCGGTTTAAAGCTGAGCATTATGACCAGATGATTGAAGCGCGGAAAGTTGCCGGTTATTTCGGAGCCAGTGCCCGGGTAATTCACGAAGAATTGCATGCTTTGCGCGGTCATACTTCTCTTCAGAACAGCCAATCAATTATTTACAAAACCATTTCAGCTCTTTCGCAGGCTTCAGCACGTTTGTCTATTGTTATTTTCACCTTCAGAGGAGAAGATCTGACCATGGCAAAAGTGCGGATCAAACGTTTTGAAATTGCGGTGCGCATTCTGAAAAACACCCTGAAAGAACAAACCTGGACTCCGGAAGAATTGTTTGCGCTCAAACAGTTGGTATCCAGCCTGGAACAATGTTACGAATACTTGCAAGACAGTATTGATCTGATCCACGAAAAACTCAATTTCAAGCGCAGCAATTATTTTGAGAACTACAAATTATCCTTCAATCATTTTATTGCAGGATTGCAGCCACGGGTTATTCTCCAGATTATCCGGGAAGTTTTCAATATCGATTCGCAGCAATTCAAGTATTCACTCCGCGTAGGGCTTGGTTTGGCACTTTCGGTTTTCATCTTCAAATTTTTCAAAATCGATCACGGTCATTGGATTGCATTAACGCTTTTGATCGTTATTCAGCCCTATTACGGAGCTACACGAAAAAAAGGATTCGAGCGGATTATCGGAACTGTTGCCGGAATAGTGGTCGGTGGAGCAATCATGCTTTTACCGATTAAGCACGAAACCTTTGTAGTAATCCTGATCTTCATTTCCTTTTTCGTTGCTTATTACCTACGGAATAATTACAAAGTTGGGGTGTTTTTCGTAACCATTATGATGGTGGTCATGATGCAGCTTTCCAAACAAGGTTCCTGGGATTTAATCTGGTGGCGCGTTCTTTCGACCTTGATCGGATCGGCACTCGCCATCCTGATTAGTTTTGCCTTTTGGCCTATTTGGGAAAAACAGCGGTTTCCGTCTTTGCTCAATCATTCATTCAACCAGAATTTATTCTTCCTGAACCAGGTGATTTTAAGCTACGAGAAAAAACTCCCCGCCGGAGTTACCTGGCACCGAAGCAGACGCTTAAGCGAAGCCGCCAATAACAACCTGTTTGCCTGCGTTCAACGGATGTATGAAGAACCTCAGGCACACCAGCGCGAAATCGACGTACATTTTGCCAAAGTAGGATCGAACGTTCGGATTTCAAGGGAAATTACGAGTTTGGCCTTTGGACTGGAGAAAATTACTTCCGACAAGCTGGGGTCAGTTTTGGATGAATACATGGAAGAAGTTCAATTGATTTTTTACAAAAGCATGCAGCGGGAAGGCAAAATCGACTTCAAAAAAGCACGAAAAATTCTGCAAAACCCGGTTTTCATGGAAGATTCGCTTTTCCAGGCAGTGCAAATCGATTTGGAGAAAATTGTTTTCGAGCTGGAAGCATTGCAGGCGTTTAGAGGGAAATAATGGAAAATTCAAAATGTAGAATTGAAAAGAGAAACATTCTCACCCCCTCATTCTTTCACCATTTTGCATTTTGCATTTTGCATTTTGAATTTTGAATTCTTATCATAAATCATCCAAAAAATCCAATAAAACCACATGTAATTTATCCAATTCCTCTTCCGAAATACAATACGGCGGATTGAGATACAACACATTTCCCAAAGGACGAATCAAACAACCCCGATCTAAAAAGTAATTATACGCTTTATCTCTGATCGAAGAAAAATAATTGTTCCCCTCTCCTGTTTCCACTTCAAAACGCAGAATCGTTCCGCACAAACCAATCTCTTTCACTTTCGGATGTGCTTTCAAAGCATCCGTAAAAAAACGGTGTCTCTCTTCAATCCATTCAATCGAATCCCAGGTTTCAGGCTGCTCAAACAAATCCAGGCTGGCATTTGCAACAGCACAAGCCAAAGCACTTCCGGTAAAAGAATGTCCGTGAAGCAAGGCTTTTGCCGTTTCCGGATGAAGGAAAGCATCGTAGATCTCGTTGGTTGCGACTGTTAATCCCAATGGCAACACACCACCGGTCAGTCCTTTCGACAAACAAACGATATCCGGTTCCTGCTCGCAGAAATTATGAGCAAACAATTTCCCGGTTCTTCCCCAGCCTGTCATGACTTCGTCAAAAATGACCAAAGCACCGTATTTGCGAGCCAATGAAACAAAAGCATCCAGCCAAACTGCGTCATACATGCGCATTCCGGCAGATCCCTGAACCAATGGTTCGACAATAATTGCAGCAACTTCACCGCTTTTCAAAATCCGCTCTGCATGAATCAAAGACTGGCTTCGTGCTTCTCCGACCGGAAAATCAATGAAATCCACATCAAAAAATAAATGTTCGAACGGTTTGTTGAAAGCTCCGCGCTGACCGATGGACATGGCCCCGAACGTATCTCCGTGATACGCTCCGTCTAAAGCAATGATTCGTTTTTTCGGGGCGTTTTTATTGTACCAATACTGAAATGCCATTTTCAAAGCCACTTCAATCGCAGTTGAACCGTCATCTGAGAAAAATACTTTCTCCAATTTTTCCGGCAACAAGGATGTAATCCGATCAGCCAGTTTGATTGCCTGTGGATGCGTAGCTCCTGCAAAAATCACATGATCCAATTGAGAAAACTGTTCCTGCAAAGCCTGCGCCAGGTACGGATGACCGTGTCCGTGGACATTCACCCACCAGGATGAATTCGCATCAATATAACTTTTTCCGTTTGCGTCAATCAACGAGGTTGCTTCTGCCCGAACGATACACAAAGGTTCTCCGGCAGTCTGCATTTGGGTAAAAGGATGCCAAACGTGTTGTTTATCCTTCTCTAAACTTGTTGCTCTATCCATAAATTGGCTGCTTCCCGAATGGATTCAACTGAAAATTCAGCTATTTCGGGAATGTATGTAATGTTTAAATCTGAAAAATGTGAGCGGTAAATGCGCTCCGAAGCTTCGTTTCGCTTGCCGTTAACGATTAATCCGGCGATTGGAATTTCGCGGATCATCAAGGCATTTAAGGTCAATAAGGTGTGATTGATACTTCCCAAATAGTGTTTTGTAACCACGTAAACCGGCAATTCCCACAATTGAAACAGATCAATGTAGCAAAGTCCGACGTCGTTCAACGGAACCATCAATCCTCCGGCTCCTTCAATAATGGTTTGCTTGCTAAAATCCGGAAGGTCGAAATATTCTTCTGTGAGTTCAATTCCGTCCAAACGCGCAGCTTCATGCGGCGACATCGCTTCATTCAACAAGACGTTTGCGGGAAAAATGTTCGTTTCCGAAGTGAATGATTTCACAAAATCGCTGTCCAAAGCGTGCAGATCTCCTGCCTGAACCGGTTTCCAGTAATCTGCTTTTAACGCTTCACAAAGAACAGTACTTACAACTGTCTTTCCGATTTCGGTTCCAATTCCGGTAACTACGAATGATTCCATGTTTACTTTCAGCAAAGTACAAAAATAGAGTTTCAGAGGATTTTGATACCTCCTTTAGCGAAATTTAACGCCCAACAAATTCAAAGTGAAAATTGAAAAAATAATTCCTTCTCACTTTTCAATTTTCACTTTATTTAATTATCTCAACTCCGCTCCCAATTGTTTTTCCAGTTCCGCGCGAATCGTATTCATAATTCCGTCTACCTGGGAATCCTTCAAGGTTTGTTCAGCATCCTGGAATGTAAAAGAAACAGCATATGATTTCTTTCCTTCCTGCAGATTTTTCCCTTCATACACGTCAAACAATCCTACTTTCTGAAGGATTTTCTTATCTGCTTTTCGCGCAATCTGCTCAATTTCGGAAAAACGTACCTTGGAATCAAGCAACAACGAGAAATCGCGTCTCACTTCAAAAGTTTTAGGAAGCTCTTTGTATTGTGTTTTTGCCAGTTTCAACGAAGCAAGTACCGCATCCCAATCCAGGTCAGCAACAAATACATCCTGTTTCACCCCGAAATGCTTTTTCACCTTGTTATTCACCCAACCGATTGTTCCGACTGCATTTTTCAAAACACGTACCTGGTAACCATCGGCCAAAATTTCCTGGTTTTGCAATCCTTCTTCCTGTAAAAGGGCACTCAAGCCCAAGCGTTCAAACAAATTATTCACGATTCCTTTCAAGGTAAACAAGGTGGATTTCTCCAGTTTTTGAGCCCAGGATTCTTCCTGCTTGTTTCCTGTCATCAAAATCAACAAGCGTTTATTTTCGGAATAGGTTCCGTTTTCATGAGAATAAGTCTTACCGAATTCAAACAAGCGTAAATCCGGGTTTTGACGATTCTGATTGTGAGCAACGGTTTCCATTGCCTGGAAAACCAAACTCTGGCGCATCACAGCCAGATCCTGGCTCAGTGGATTCAACATCGAAACGGCCTTTGAAACAGCAAACTGTTCTCCACCCAATTTCTCAGCATATTGCGGACTGGTCAATGAATTATTCATCATTTCGTTGAAACCCATTCCTGCCAAAACTTCTGCCAGGTTTACTCCCAAACGCTCCAAATCCGGTTTTTCAGTCAAAACCAACGACGTATTCAATTTCTCCGGAAGCGGAATCTGGTTGAAACCGTAAATACGCAAAATCTCTTCGATCACATCAATTTCACGATCCACATCCACACGGTAATTCGGAACAGAAAGTTCCAAACTGTCATTCGTTTCTCCCAAAATTTCGAAATCCAGTGAAACCAGGATTTTCTGAATCACGCTCTTTTCAATTTCGTGCCCCAAAACCTGGTTCGTACGATTATATCTTAAAGTTACTTTTCTTCGTTGAATTGGATTCGGGTAAAGATCCACCACATCCATTCCGATTTTTCCGCCTGCAACTTCCCGGATCAATTGCGCGGCACGTTCCAAAGCATACGGAACCAAATCCACATCTACTCCACGCTCGAAACGGAAACTTGCATCAGTAGACAATCCATGTCTCTTCGCCGTTTTACGAACCGAAACCGGCTGAAAATAGGCAGCTTCCAAAAACACATTTTTCGACGTATCTGAAATTCCGGATTGATTTCCACCGAACACTCCGGCAATACACATTGCTTCGGAAGCATTTGCAATCACCAAATCCTCTTCGTTCAATTCGCGTTCCACACCATCCAGTGTGGTGATTTTTTCTCCCGGTTTTGCTGTGCGAACCACTACTTTTCCGTTCACTACATCCGCGTCGAATGCATGTAAAGGTGTTCCCAATTCACGCATCACGTAATTGGTTACGTCCACGATATTATTGATCGGAGAAAGTCCGACAGCTCGTAATTTATTTTGCAACCACGCCGGAGAAGGTTTCACTTCCACTCCTGAAATACTTAATCCCATATATCTTGGGCAGCGTTCGGTATTTTCAACAGAAACCGCGATTGGCAAATCACTTTCTTTCTGAGGTTTTCTGGTTTCTTTCAACTGCAATGTTGCCGAACTTCCCTCGTGGCAAGCCAAATAAGCCAAAACATCTCTCGCTACACCAATATGTCCCATCGCATCCGCACGGTTTGGTGTCAACCCGATTTCGATTTGCACATCACTTTCCAATTCCAGGTATTCCGCAGCCGGTGTTCCCGGTTTTGCAGCCGGATCCAGGATCAAAATTCCGTCGTGACTTGTTCCTAACCCCAATTCGTCTTCAGCACACAACATTCCGTATGATTCCACATCGCGGATTTTGGATACTTTCATCTTCAAAGGTTCATCCGGTTTCGGGTATAAAACAGCTCCAACCTGGGCCAAAATCACTTTCTGACCAACGGCAACATTCGGAGCGCCACAAACAACCTGCAGGATCTCTGTTCCGTTGTTTACTTTCGTCACTTTCAAACGATCCGCATTCGGATGCTGCTCACATTCAATCACTTCTGCAACAACAACTCCCTGCAAACCACCTTTTACACTTTCTATGGTTTCAAAACCTTCCACTTCCAAACCGGTGTCGGTCAAAAGCTGATCTAACTCTTCGGGAGATTTCTGAACTGGTAAGTACTCGTGCAACCAAGCGGATGATATTTTCATTGTCGTTATTTTTTGGAAGTTCAAATTTAAGAAAAAGCCTAGAAAACGAGGTTTAATTTGACATAAAAGCTTAAATTCGTTGACACTAAAATACGGATGAAACTCCTCGCCTTACAAATCATACTATTATTCGCAATTTCTCTTTCCTGGGGACAGGAAAAGGCAACTATCAGTGGTTATATTTCTGAAGAAAGCTCGGGCGAACCGATTATCGGCGCGCAAATTTATGCTCCGTCGGTTCAAAAAGGAGCTACAACAAACGAATTCGGGTTTTATTCGTTGACCTTGCCCTTAGGCTCTTACCAGCTAATTTATCGCGGTGGCGGACTTCCGAATGATACACTGAGTATTCAATTGACAAAAGACACTATTATCCAGGTTGAATTGGGCGAAACAACGGATATTGAAGAAGTTGAAATCAACGCAAAAAAGGGCGATAATGTCAATTCTACCAAGATCGGGCAAATCGAACTGGATGTGAACATGATGAAAAAACTTCCGGCCTTTTTGGGAGAAGTGGATCTGATAAAAGTCATTCAGCTGCTTCCTGGTGTTTCTTCCGTGAGTGAAGGCGGACAAGGCTTTTACGTTCGCGGTGGTGGCCCGGATCAGAATCTCGTTTTACTTGACAATGCGCAGGTTTACAACGCTTCCCATTTGTTCGGATTCTTTTCCGTTTTCAATTCGGATGCGATCAAAAACGTGAATCTCATCAAAGGAAGCATGCCGGCAAGTTATGGCGGACGGCTTTCTTCGGTTCTCGAAGTAAACATGAACGAAGGAAACAACAAGAAATTCAAAGTAACCGGAGGTTTGGGATTGATTTCTTCCCGTTTGACTGTGGAAGGTCCGATTGTGAAAGACAAAGGATCATTTATTGTTTCTGCCAGAAGAACGTACATCGATCTGTTCATGAAAGCATTTATCAAGAAGTCGAGCTCGTTTTATGGTTCGAGTTATTTCTTCTATGATCTGAACACCAAATTGAATTACCGTCTCGGGCCGAAAGACAAAATTTATTTAAGTGGTTATTACGGAAAGGATCTCTTCAATTTCGGGAATAAAAAGGAAGATTTCAACGTCCGGATGCCTTGGGGAAACGGAATTGCGGCTTTGAGATGGAACCACCAGTTCAACAGCAAGTTGTTCATGAATACGACAGCAACGTTAACGGATTACCTCTTCAGTTTTGGTTCGGAGCAAGATCAGTTTAAGTTCGAATTGAAATCCGGAATCCGCGATTACGGCGGAAAAGTGGAATTATCCTACTTCCCGAATTCCCGCAATTCGATCAAAATGGGCGCGGATTATTTGTATCACACCTTTACTCCTACCAGCGTTTCTGCTTCTCAACAAGATGTTGTTTTCGACACCGGATTGGCTCAGAAATTATACAGTCATGAATCCGGAGTTTATTTTCAGGATGAAGTTGATTTTACTTCCTGGCTCCGCGTGAACGCCGGAATTCGTGTGAGTATGTATCAATTCACCGGGCCTTTTACACGTTATTACAAAGGAATCGGTGGTCATACGGATTCAACGAAAACCTATAAAAAAGGCGAAATCATTCGTTCGTTCTTCGGTTTTGAGCCACGGATTGCTGCACGCTTTCTGTTAAAAGACAAAAGTTCGATCAAAGCCGGTTTTACCTACAACAATCAATATGTTCACCTTGCTAGTCTGAGCGCGGTTTCCCTTCCGACTGATATCTGGTATCCAAGTACAGACAAGGCAAAACCGCAAAGAGGCTGGCAGGCCAGTTTGGGCTATTTCCGGAATTTCAACAAAGACAAATGGGAAACCTCCGTTGAAATCTATTACAAAAAGATGGAGAATGTCATTGAGTTCAAGCAAGGAGCTTTACCGACTGACAATGTCAATGACAACACCGACAATTTATTGGTTTACGGAACCGGCTGGAGTTATGGCGCTGAGTTCTTTATCAAACGGACATTCGGAAAATTAACCGGTTGGATTGGTTACACCCTTGCGAAATCGGATCGTTATTTCCCGGATATCCAAGACACCAAATATCCTGCAAAATATGATCGTCGGCACGATTTGACGCTTGTAGGAACGTATGAACTCAACAAACGATGGACCTTTGGTTTCTCCTTCATTTATGCATCCGGAAACACATTGACTTTGCCAAACAGCTGGTATTTCAACAACCAGGATTTGTTGTTCAATTACGGACCAAGAAATTCTACGCGCATGGCTCCGTACCATCGTTTGGACATTTCTGCAACCTGGTATGACAAGCCGACCAAAACGAAACTTGACAAAAAAACGGGCGAGAAAATCGAGGTTCAGAAGAAGTTCCGGCAAAATGTGGCTTTCTCTGTTTACAATGTGTACAACCGCGCCAATCCTTATTTTTTGTATATTGATAACGATGGAAATATCACTTCGAATGACTTTAAAATTTCAGTTAAACAAGTGTCGTTGTTTCCTATTTTACCGAGTATAACATGGAATTTCGAGTTTTAAGTCTTTTCCTGAGTTTGATCGTTCTTCTTTCGGCTTGTACCAAGGAAGTGAAAATTGATATTCCCGGATACGAGGAAAAAATCGTGGTCGACGGGCGCATTGAAACCGGAATGCCGCCAATCGTCTTGCTATCCAAAACACAGGATATTTATTCCCCGACTACGCTGGACGCTTTTCTAAACGGATTTCAGTCGGGCGCAACCGTGACCGTTTCGGATGGCACAACCACCGTAGTTCTGGACGAAATTTGTTCGGATAATCTTCCGCCCGGAACGGAAGCAATGGCTGCTGCTTTATTCGGAGTTCCGCAGGAAGAATTGGCCAATTATCACCTGTGTGCCTATTCCACATTCAACACTGCCATTTGGGGACAAGTCGGAAAAACGTATTCATTGAAAGTGGAATTAAACGGTCAAACGTATACTTCCAGTACACAAATCGTGAATCCTACTCCACTCGATTCCGTTTTCTGGGTTCAGGATCCCGGTGCAAATCCCGGATATGGATTTTCCTGGGCAACTTTGTCTGATCCCGGAGGACAATACGATGCGTATATGTGGGAAGTAAAACGCATCAATATGGTCGACGGAGCTACAAAAGACCCGAATTTCAAAGCCACGTTCAGCCCGGTAATCGACGACGAATTTTTCAATGGTCAGACCTTCAACTTTTATTACGAAAACCCTTTTACCTGGAACGATAATTCCGTGGCAGATAAAAACAAAGGCTATTACAAAGAAGGTGATTCAGTCGCTATTAAATTCTCGAAACTGGACGCAACGGTTTACAATTTCCTGGAGAAAAAGTACATGCAGCTTCAAACTGCCGGGAATCCTTTTGCGGCTCCAACTGCGATTCCAACCAACATCCAGGGTGGCGCAATCGGGCTTTGGGCAGGTTATTCTCCGTCTTTTGACACCTTGTATTGTGTTCCTTAACATGTTCAATAGTTCAATAGTTCAATAGTTCAATAGTTCAATAGTTCAATAGTTCAATTAAAACTATTTTCTATCATCACTTCGTTTTAACTCTTTGAACCTTTTAAACTTTTTGAACTTTTCGATAGAAGGAGTTATTCACGAAATTTTGTTATTTTCATTTTTAGTTTTTCAGCACCGAACTTGCCGATAGATGTTACCTTTGTACGATGAAACAACAAGAAGATTTCATAAACGTCCGTAGATTAATTGAAAGCAAAAATCCGCGTTTAATCAAGTGGATTCCGGGCTTCATTATTCGCTATATCGAACGGATTCTTCATCAAAAAGAAATCAATGACTTTCTAAACACGCATGATTCCAAGAACCAGGATTTTTGCAAGGAAGTATTGGCTGAAATCGGTGTGACATATTCCATTTCAGGAATGGAGAATATTCCTACAACCGGGAAATGCATCGTTGTGATGAATCACCCGCTGGGTGGAATGGATGCAATGGCATTGGTTGACGGATTGCGCGACCACAGAACAGATATCAAATTCATTGTCAACGACTTATTATTAAATCTCGACCCGTTGAAAGAAATTTTTGTCGGAGTAAACAAACACGGAAAAACCAAAAGTAGTTCCCTGATGCAGGTCAATAACCTCTTTGCTTCCGATCAACTGGTTTGTGTATTCCCTGCCGGATTGGTGAGTCGCAAAACAAAAGGAGTTGTGAAAGACCTGGAATGGAAAAAAACCTTTGTAAAACAGGCCCGGCAAAACGATCAGACAATCGTTCCGGTACATATTGACGGCGAATTATCAAACTTCTTTTACCGTTTGGCGAATTTTCGTAAATTTCTGGGAATAAAGGCCAACATCGAAATGCTGTATCTTGCCGACGAAATGTTTCGTCAAAAAGGAAAACACATTCAATTTACGGTTGGAAAACCGATTGAAGCAAAAACACTGGACACTAAAACATCGGATGTGAAATGGGCTGAATGGTTCCGGAATTACATCTATACATTGAAGAAATAAATCATATGAAACCAATTGTACCTGCTGTAGACAAAGCACTCATCAAAAAAGAGCTCGCCGAAGCCGGAATGGTCCGCACCACGCGAAAAGGTGATAACGAAATCTATTTTGTCAATATTCATAACTCTCCCAATGTTGTGCGCGAAATCGGGCGATTGAGAGAAGTTACTTTCCGTTTTGCCGGTGGAGGAACCGGTGAAGAAATTGACCTGGATGAATACGACACACAAGAAATCTGTTACAATCAATTGATTGTTTGGTCGCCGGAAGATGAGGAAATCATTGGCGGTTACCGTTTTATTCTTTGCGATGAAGCAACGGACAGCAAAGGCGTTATCCATCTTTCAACAACGCATTATTTCGATTTTTCGGAACGATTTATTAAAGAATATTTGCCTACAACCTGCGAATTAGGCCGAAGCTGGGTTCATCCGAATTACCAACCGGCGCAGAATCCGCGTAAAGGATTGTTTGCTTTGGATAACATCTGGGACGGTTTGGGAGCTTTGACAATCACTTACCCGAACATCAAATATTTCTTTGGAAAAGTGACCATGTACCCGAATTACAACCGGGAAGCACGGGATTTTCTCTTGCATTTCATGCATCATTATTTCCCGGATACGGAAAACCTGATGAAACCCTATCATCCGTTGGTCTCAGGTTATGACACTACTTTCGTAGAAGAACAATTGAAAGGCCTGGATTTCAAGGATGGATTCAAAGTTCTGAACAGCTTTGTTCGTAAACACGGGGAAAATGTTCCGCCATTGGTAAACATTTACATGCATCTTTCTCCAACGATGAAAACATTCGGAACTGCTGTAAACGCAGAATTCGGGAACGTAGAGGAAACAGGGATTTTGGTTACGATTGCAGATGTTTACCCAGATAAAAAAGAGCGTCATTTAACATACTAATGATATGAATCACGAATTCGAACGCAGCTTTGTAAAAGATCTCGATTCACTGGCGAAAGAAATTGAGCTCTGTGATGAACAAACACTTTTGTGGCATGCTCCGCCTGGAGTTACGAATTCGATCGGAAACCTGAGTCAGCACCTGATAGGAAATCTGAATCATTTCATCGGAGCAACCATCGGAAACACCGGTTACGTAAGGAATCGCGAGGCAGAATTTTCGGAACGTTATTTTACGAAAGCAGAATTGATAGCTGAATTAGCAAAAACTTCCGAAATGCTCCAAAAAGTGCTGGGTTCGATTACGGAAGAACAATTAAATGCCATTTATCCGTACGAAACATTCGGCTATCCAATGACGACCAATCACATGATTACGAAATTGGCGAGTCATTTGGGATATCATCTCGGACAAATTAATTATTTGAGAAGGATTGTTTCCTCAATTGCTAATTCATAATTAGTAGTTCCTAAAATACGCGGGTCTCAAATAATTACAAACTTCAAAAATCGCTTTAAGCTATTTGGATTGTTTTTATAATGATTAATTTAGATGAGACCTAATTAGATAAAAATGCAAAATCCACGATTCAATATTTCACCAGAGCAACTTGCTAAATTTAAGAGTCATTTCAGAATGAATAAGTGTTTTCATCCTGAGTGTGAAAGCAAAGCGATAAAGGCTCATAGCCTCCAAGAAAAAGGTCCTTTAGCTGTTATTTCGGATAATGTAAAATCTGAAAAAAGCCAAGTTTATTATTTCGATGATGAACTTCAATACAATAATGAGAATAAGGTTGTAGGATTTTTCCAGACGGATAAACAGAGATTCAGAAATAGAGGTACTGGAGATGCCTCAACATTTTTAGGATTTTGTGATGATCATGACAAAATTTTCACTGCCATTGAAACTGTTCCATTCACAGGAAGTGATAAGCAATGTTTTTTACACTCTTATCGAGCATTTGCTTACTTTATGCATCATCAAGCTGCAGCATACAAAGGTATAATATCAACAACTGAACAAAGAAAGGAAGAGTTGAATAAATTGGATGAGATTAAGCCTAATGTAGACCCAAATAAAACGGTTGTTCCAGAATTTCAAAAAATCATTGATTCGTTGGAATCCCTGACAGTTGGTTTAAAAGAATCTTTAGGTGATGTATTTGATAGTCTAAGTGAAGCATTTCAAGACAAATTAACTGAAGATGATTTACTAATCAAAAGAGAACTCGACAAAATGCTTTTAGAGGAATCATTTGATATGATGCATTATTGTTTGAGAAGTATTGATGGAATCTTTCCTATTGCAGCAAGTACTGTTGTTACTTTTCTAAGTGATAAAAGGCGATATCCTTCTGAAGATGGCATTGCTTATTCGGCGTTCTATTCAATTAGTGTTATTCCAGATAGAAGGATTAATAAGACACATATAATAATTGGAGCATTTGGAGATAATCCCAATATACTTCCTCAAATGATTGAATTTGAAGAAATGGAAACGTCTGAGTTCTTAAAAATGGTATCTAACTTATTAATATTTAGAGGAAAGAACACATATCTTTCCCCAAGAATGATAGCCAAAATGAATCCTTTAGATTTAAATCTTTTGGTAAAAACCAGAGCTTCAAAGAATACTATTAAACAGGAACTTGGAATACCTAATTCTCCTGTTAATTTGTTTGACAAGGCTTATTTGGAATAAGAGCTTTATTTACGATCCTCTCATACTTCTTTTATTCTTGATTAGAACAGTTTCAATGTTTTAAATTCTTAAAAAGAATAAATATTAAGAAATGTTTTACGAAATTCAAGAATTAGCAATTACACTTTAAACACATCTCCGTCTTCCACCACTTTGACGTTTTCAAACACTTTGGATGCTTCTTCCTGGTGTTTGATACCGCTGTCGTAGCGCGCGCTCAAATGTCCCAATAACAATTTCCCAACTTCTGCCTGTTTTGCAATGATAGCAGCTTGTTCGGCTGTACTGTGAAATGTTTGTTTTGCGCGATCGAGTTTATCGTTCAGGAAAGTAGCTTCGTGATAAAGCAAATCCGCATGTTTGATATAATCGACAATTCGTTCGTCGAAAATGGTATCCGAACAATACGCGTAGGATTTGCTCGGTTTTTGAGGATAAGTGTATTCTTCGAAATAGATGATTTCCCCGGAATCCAGTTCGACATCCATTCCCTGTTTCAGTTTCGGAATCAACGTCAGGGAAAGTCCGGCTTCCTGGAAGCGTTCTGCATTTAGTTTTCGTTCCTTGATCTTTTCCTTGATCAAAAAACCGTTTGTCGGAATACGGTGACTCAACGGAAAGGTCCAGATTTCAATTAATTTATCTTCGAAGATCAGTTTGTGTTCTTTTCCGTTCAGAGCCACAAAGTCAAGGCCGAAACCCAGTTTTGCTCCTCCTACTTCCAGCTGTAAACGAATAATTTGTTCCAGTTCCTCCGGTCCGTAAATTGTCAGATCCTTGTCGCGCCCCAATAAATGAAGCGTACTCAGTAAACCGACCAACCCAAAGAAATGATCTCCGTGCAGGTGCGAAATTAAAATGTGATTGATCTTTTGAATGTGGACATGATTTTTCCGCAATTGAACCTGCGTACCTTCACCACAATCAATTAAAATATGGCGGTCATTACATTGAACATATTGTGAAGTCGGATTTCTCAAAGAAGTAGGCAGTGCCGCTCCGGATCCCAATATGCACACTTCAAAACTCATCTGATCAGTTCAAGACAGCTTTTGCTTCGTCCAATGTTTCCGAAATATTCAAGACTTTATCCAATTGAGCGATACGGATCATTTTAGCAACATTTTCCTGCAATCCGCAAAGGATAAATTGTCCGTTTGTATCTTTGCATAGGCGGTTTGCGGTCAGAATCGCCGATAAACCCGAAGAGTCGCAGTACCTGGATTTAGAAAGGTCTAAGATGATGGAATTCACTCCTTTTTTGTTTAAAACGAGTAATTCATTTTTCAATTCAGAAGCGTTCGAAGCATCCAGTTTTTCTACAGATGATTGAATGACCGTAAAGTTGGTATCTTGTGCAATAATAAAATTCATTTTGCCACAGTGTTTATCAAATGTAACAAATTATTCGTTCTTAGAGTTTGAATGTTAAAAAGACTTTTAACATTCAGGTAATTTTTAAGATTTCCTATGAGGTTTGAAAAATGACAGAAACGGTTGTAAAGAAGGATTAATTTTACTTTCGTGAAAATCCGTATCAAAACCCTTTATTTCCGAGCTTTCCACATAATTTTATAAATTTATGTAGAACACCGGAATTTCGCCTATTCCGACACGCATTCAAATTCTCCTACCGACCGATCTTCGCAGCAAGCAGATAAATCACTGCCATTCGCACTGCTACACCGTTTTCAACTTGCTGAAGAATAATCGATTGCTTTGAATCCGCCACATCAGAAGTGATTTCTACTCCGCGGTTAATTGGTCCGGGATGCATCACTATAATTTCTTTGTTCAGGCTGTCCAAAATTTCCTTATTCAAACCATATTGCATGGAATATTCTCTCAAACTTGGGAAATATTGAATGTCCTGGCGCTCCAGCTGAATTCGAAGCATGTTTGCCACATCACACCATTCCAAAGCTCTTCGCAGGTTGTGCTCTACTTTGATTCCAAGTGTATCGATGTATTTCGGGATCAAGGTAGTTGGTCCGCAAACCATGACTTCCGCACCGAGTTTTTGTAAGGTATAAATATTGGAAAGTGCAACGCGTGAGTGCAAAATATCTCCGACAATCACCACTTTTTTTCCTTCAATGGATCCCAATTTTTCCCGGATTGAAAATGCATCCAGTAAACCTTGTGTCGGATGTTCGTGCGTTCCGTCTCCGGCATTGATCACGCACGTATTCGTGCGTTCCGAAAGGAATTTCGCTGCTCCCGGATTCGGGTGGCGCATCACCACCATATCCACTTTCATGGAAAGGATATTATTTACCGTATCAATCAGTGTTTCTCCTTTTTTCACGGAGCTGGAACTCGCAGAAAAATTTACGACATCCGCGGAAAGGCGCTTTTCAGCCAATTCAAAAGAAAGGCGTGTACGTGTAGAATTTTCAAAAAAGAGGTTGGCAATCGTGATATCACGAAGTGATGGAACTTTTTTGATCGGTCGATTAATAACTTCTTTAAAACTATCTGCAGTTTTAAATATCAATTCGATGTCCTGACGGGTCAGGTCTCGAATTCCAACTAAATGATCAACACTTAAATGCTCCATTATTCGGGTGTATACAATACAATTTTATCCATTCCTTCACTATTCTTCCATTCCACGGTTACACGTTCGGAGTCGAGTGTATCCACAGCTTTTCCAACATAATCCGCCTGGATGGGCAAATCGCGCTGAAACCTGCGATCAATCAATACCATCAGTTCCACTCTGAGCGGTCTACCGAATGCCATCAAGGCATCCAATCCCGAACGAATCGTTCTTCCGGTGTATAAAACGTCATCAACCAGGACTACGTTTTTTCCTTCAATAGTAAAATCAATGTTTGTTACGTTCGGAATCAGCGGTTTTTCTCGTCTTCTGAAATCATCGCGGTAGAAAGTAATATCCAGCTGTCCGCAAATGATCTTCTCCTGTCTGACAGATTCCAAAATTTCTTTCAATCTTTCGAGCACAAAAATTCCTCTCGGTTGCAATCCGATTAACACGGTATTGGAGAAATCATCGTGATTTTCGATTAATTGATAAGCAAGACGGTTCATGGTTAACTGAACCTGCTGTTCATCTAAAATGACTTGCTTTTCCATCGAGACAAATTTAGTAAAAGGATTCGATTCATCAACCCTTTTTTGGTTTTTATCTGTCAAAACTAAATCGTTTTAAAATTATTCTTTCGTTTATGAAACGATTAAAAATCAATTTTTTACCGTTCAATCAATAAAGTAAATATTTTACTCATTTTTTATTGATTTAAGAAAAAGATAACGTACATTTGAGACAATATCGAAAGAATTTTCACATTTTTCTATTTCATATTGTAATTTGGAATTTAGATGTCGGAAGATATTTACTTTTTCATAGGGTTGGTTATTGGTTATAAATTTTGAAATGTAAATCCGGCATCTAGTTCCATTTTATCCTCCTTTTTTCTTGGTCTTGTATCCTTCTTTAGTCAGTAAATCAATGACTTTGTCGCGAAATGAACCTTGGATGATGATTTCTCCGTCTTTCGCTGTTCCTCCTACTCCACACTTGGATTTGAGTGTTTTTCCAAGCTCTTTCAAATCTTCATCAGTCCCCACAAATCCTTCAATTAAGGTTACTTCTTTTCCCGCACGCTGTTTTTTATCAAGCGACACATACAAAAGCTGTTTGGATGGTTCCATCGTTTCAGCTTCTTCCTGTTCTTCATAATCGTACGAAAAATCCGGGTTCGTGGAATACACAATATTGATTTTGTCTTTGTTTTTCTTACTCATTTGTACTTTTCTATTAATGTTGTTTTTATATCATCTGTCAGCAGGAAATCAGGCCCTTTTTCCAATGCAGAACGAATTCCTTTCGCAGACCGGACATCGTAAACAATGACCTTTTGCCCGAGGATTTTAACTGCACTCACATCTGAAGCGGCAATATCCGAATTCCGGAATACCGCACCATCCATCAACGACTTGTTTTCGTAACTCTGAAAATGAGCTGCATTCACTGAATTGTAATACATTCCATATCCGGTTCCTTTGATCGAAGATACGAATCTTCCCGTATTTGTTATAAGCGCCAGGCTTCCATTTGTGAAGTAATTTTTCGCGTGTGTCAAAGCCTGCATCATTTGGGTGGAATCAATTAATCCGGTAGTCGTTCCGTCAGATTCTTTCAAATCCAACAGCAAAGTAACTCCTTTCAAATCGGCCGGAAGATCTTCCAAACGAATCAATCGTTCTTTTTCGAGGGAGCGGTATTTCAACCCGGATAAATACGCATCAGAAGATTGCGGAACAGAGCCGCTTCCCGTAGATTCAATACTCAATTCGGGATCATGAAAAAGCCATAAAGTTCCGTCTTTTGATAATTGCACATCTACTTCCACCATATGAATACTCTCGAAACTTCGGGCATATTTGTAAGCTTCCAGGCTGTTATCGTGATAATTACTACTCGAAATATGCAATCCGGCACAAGCATGTCCCCCAATCTGAGTTCCGGGATACAAATCTTTTCCTTTTTTGCAGGAAAGAAAAACCAGGGACAAAATTATTATCGAAAGTTTATAGCTCATGATAGTAAGTTAGTCCAATAAAATAATTCCACATAAAAAAGGAATTTCTTTTCCCCGAATACGCATCGTATTTCCATTCCAAAGCCGGACCGATTCCTGCGTTCAACGAAAATCTGTTTTGTTTCCCAAAAATAAACGCTCCGGCAAAAAAACCTTCTGTTGTATGAATAAACGGATGCTTCACCGGAACTTTTGTGTTTAAGTTGGAATATGCCAGCCGGAAATAGGGCTTGATCGAAAACCAGCTCGTCAAGTGGAAATTGTAGCCGATGTCATACCCAATACTTGGTCGGAATTGTTTCTGGAAAATCGTTTTGTTCACTCCAAACCCGATAAACACATCCTGAACGAGGTTTTTCTTACTGATTTGGCCACGAATATGAAAAAAGAAATCTTGCGGGTGGTAATTGAAGTCTGCTCCCAAAGAATACGTTACGGAATCCTGGCAGTTTCCCCAAAAAGCAATCAAAAAAATCAAAGGAAAAGCAAGTTTTCGAAACATGCTTCAAAAATAAGGAATGCTCAAATAAAACTAAAGTTTCGGGCACTTTTTACAGTGGTATCCCTTTCTTTTATATTTCTTGCAACAATCTTTCTTTTTGTCACAAGAACAATTAGAGCATGCGAATAGAGGTAAAATTGTTTGCTGTGTGGAAACTTCTTTTTTAACCATCTTTATTTAGACTAATTCTACACAAAGGTAGTCTTAGAAAACAAATATGCAAGAATTGTTTATAAAAATTTTGTTATTTATCTTTTTAAAGAACTGGAAATTAGGTGTAATAATGGAGAATGGAGAATGGAGAATGGAAAATTGAAAAGTGAGAAGGATTTAAATCATTCTTCTGAATATATTGAATTTCGTCATATCGAGCTTGTCGGAATATGAACTAAGTATCCTTTATTTTGAAAACAACTGATGCCCCAATCGAAATACATGCATATGCGCATTGACAATATCACGAACTTCCTTGCTGTATCCGCCGCCCATGCTGCACACCAAGGGAATATTCCGTTGTTTGGCGCAGTTCAGAACAAATTCATCACGTAAACGAATTCCATTTTGAGTCACTTTTAATTTTCCCAATTTATCGGATTCGAGAATGTCTACCCCACATTGGTAAAAGAGAAAGTCCGGATTAAACTCTTCCAGTATCCGTGACAACTCCGATTTCAATTTGCTCAAATAGGTTTTATCGTCCGTGAATGTTTCCAGGTCTATATCTCTATCGGATTTCTCCTTGTGTATCGGGTAATTGGCTCCGCCATGCATACTGAAAGTGTAAACTTCCGGCACATCGGCAAAGATTTCTGCCGTTCCGTTTCCCTGGTGAACATCCAGATCCACAATTAAAATACGTTGAAACAATCCCTGATCCAACAACCATTTTGCAGCAATGGCCTGGTCATTGAGTAAACAAAATCCTTCTCCCCTGTCGGAAAACGCGTGATGCGTTCCGCCTGCAATGTTCAATGCAACACCGCCGTTGATCACCGCTTCGGCACACATCCGGGTTCCTTCCATGATTCTCAGTTCGCGATTGATCAGATCTTCATTGTGAACAAAACCACTCACCCGCTGTTCTCTGGGTGAGCAATCCAGGTTCAACAATTTTTGAAGATAAGAAGGCGAATGAACTTGTTCAACATGCTTCAAATCAATGGAATCAGGCGTCAAAAACTCTCCCGACTCCAAAAGTCCTTCGTATTGTAATTGCTGATAAATCAATCCGTATTTCTCCATCGGAAACCGGTGATTGCTTGGAACAGCATGAATATAAGAAGGGTGATACGCTACAAAAAACGACATGTTTATGCTTGTGCTCTGTCTACATCTGTTGAAATGGTGAACAACATCAAATCGTCATTCACAGGTACAAATTGGTAATTGAGCGTTGATTTCGATTTCATTCTCATGGTGATAAATCCTAATCCGGCACCACCTTTATCTGAAATCAGTCCGTTATTCAATGTTTCCAGGTAGAACGCTTTCACTTCTTCCTCTCCCATTGCATTCAAGCGATCCAAATAAGATGTCAGCTTTTCTTTTTCGGAAAGCTCCGTCAGATTCCCCAATGCAATCCGGTACGTATTTTCATTGTAAGCCAGAATGATCAATGCCTGCTGCTCGTTATCCCATTTCTTTCCATGAATCAGGATATTCTGAAGTCCTTCGATTAAAATGGAGAAAACGCGCTTAACCAAGGTCTTTTTATCACCGGCAGAGATCATGAATTCCTCGATACTCAATGTGAAGCTGTTGATCAAATCCTGGTTCAGAGGACCGAAATGCGCAACCTGAACCGAACTAAATCGATTTTCCTTCACATCCTGAATCCAGGATGCCAAGACTGTTTTGGGTTCTATGTGAAGCGTACCAGGTTGCATTTACTAGTTAACAATCGGTAAATATAACGAAGCAAAAAGGAACTTCTTTAATCAATGAGCAAATGCACATTTCCCTGCCACATTTTACCGTCCGCAGTTATTAATTGGTAGAAATATACACCATCTTCCAGTTTTACTCCTGTCATATCAATACCTCCCCAATCGTTTTTGTAGTTCCCCGATTCAAAGACTACATTACCCCAACGATTCTGGATCACCAACCTGGAATTCGGTTTCAGATTCGTAATGTAAAATTCGTCATTGGTATGATCTCCGTTTGCCGTCACGATATTCGGAATTTTCAATTCTCCAAGGATCTGGAATCCTTTTGTAATGGAATCAATACATCCGTCAACCGATTCGATGACCAAAGTCATGTTGTAATCTCCTTCGATCTCAGAGCTGAAGGTCGTGGAAGAACCGCTTCCGTTAGGTCCTACTCCTGAAACATACCAATTATACGTTTGAATCGTTCCTCCCGTACTTGCATCTGTAAAAACAATGATTTCTCCTGGAGAAGCCGGAGTACTTGCAATGGTGAAATTAGCGCTTGGAGCTGGATTTGTTCCTACCACAATCGGCGTTCCGGTCGTTGTACATCCGTTTACGTCTGTAATTGTCAACACGTAAGTTCCTGCGTCCAGATTCGTTAAATTCAACGAAGTTAAAGCCGTCCCAGACCATGCATACGTGTACGGACCATTTCCGGAAACCTGGATTCCGTTGATCGTTCCGTTATTTCCCATACAATTTTCATTCGTCACCACCACATTTGCCTGGTTAATGGTTGAAGGAGGAACAACTCCTACAAACAACATCGTGGTGTCTTTACAACCTCCGTTATCAGTAACGATTAAAGTGTAATTTCCGGTTGTTAAATTCGAAATATCCAAGGTATTTAATGCGGCTGATCCATTCCAGGAATAAGCATAAGGTGCTGTTCCGCCGGAAACCGTTACTCCCGCAATAGATCCCGATCCGACAGCACAATTGTCATTCGAAACAATCGCATTATTTGTATTGATTACCACTCCTGCAACTGTTGGCACAGTGAAAGTTCCCTGAACACTACAGTTCTGATCATCCGTAACGGTAATCGTATAATTTCCTGCTGCAAGATTTGAAATATTCAAAGTAGTCGGCCCGTTTGACCACGAAACCGTCGGGTTGATTCCTCCAACAACCTGCAAACCGTTGATTGCTCCTGTGTTTCCAACACATGCAGTTGGTGTAATCACCAATCCGTTCTGATTCAAGCTCATCGGGGTAGGTCCGCCAACTACAAAAGGGCCGGCAGCAGCATTACAACCGAAACCATCCGAAACAGAAAGACCATACGTACCGCTTGGAATATTGTTTTTATCAATTGTCGGACTCACAACCAAGTTCCAGGTATATGTTAAGGTACCACTTCCTGTAGCAGTAATTCCGGTAATTGATCCGTCATTTCCGTCACAGCTTTCATTTGTAATCACCACTCCGATAGAATTGATTACCGGTCCTCCAATATTATTTACGGTAAATGGTCCTGCATTGGCAGTACATCCCAAATTATCAGTTACCGTCAGGTTATAAGCTCCGGATGGAATAGAAGTCAGGTTCAAGGTCGTATATGCTCCGGCATTCCATGAATACGTATAAGGTACTTGCCCGCCGGAAACCGTAATTCCCGAAATCCCTCCGTTTGATTGATTACAATGTGCATCCGTGATTGCAATAGCAGCACTATTGATTACAGGAGCACTTGACGAACCGACCGGAGCAGGTCCGTAATTTGCTGTACAACCAATATTATCCGTTACCAGCAACGAGTAATTCCCAGAGGCCAATCCTGTCAAATTCAAGGTATTCATGGCAGGAGTTCCGTTCCATTGATATGTTAATCCGTTTCCGGTAGCTGTGATACCGCTAATACTTCCGTTATTCAAACCACAAGTGGTATTCGTTACAACAATATTCGTTGCATCAATTACCGGTCCTGCATTTTGTACCAGGGTAATTGGTCCTATGGAAGCCGTACACCCCACATTATCCGTTACGGTAAGGTTATAATTTCCGGCATTCAGGTTTGAAATATTCAATGTATTATAAGCTCCCGTATTCCAGTTGTAAGTAAGTCCCGTTCCTGTAGCGGTGATTCCGGTAATTGATCCGTCGCCACCAAGGCAGGAAGGATTTGTTACAACCATATTGGTTGTGTTAATGGATGGTCCGCCGGTTGAAGTAATAGTATATGGTCCGGAAGTAGCCGTGCATCCGATTCCATCTGTAACCGTTACGGTATAATTTCCGGCAGATGCTCCGGATAAATTCATCGTTGGTGAAGGAAGTCCGTTCCAATCAATTGAAACTGTAGGAGCTCCTCCTGAAGTTGTCAATCCGGTAATCGAACCACCTGTTGTACAAGTTGCATTCGTTACGGTAGCAGTTCCTGAAATGGTCGGTCCACCTACAGTTACCGTAACCGGAATCCGGAATGTTCCGCCCGGACAGAATCCGACATAATAGGTTGTCGTTGTTGTTAAAGTCGGAGTTGTAAAAGTAAGTCCTGTACCGACAGAAGCTGTCCCCGTGTAAGAAGTATACCAGGTAACACTTGAATTCGGAACAGGTAATGTACCTTGTACCGTTACCGATAAATTCGCTGTATTTCCGGAACAAATCGACGCATTATTCGGAGTCAGGTTGTAATATGTCTGCGGCATGGAAAGTGTCCCGGCAGCTCCGTTTGTAGCTCCGTTCGGAGGAAAATTCGCAACAATATTGCCTACTCCGCTTGTTGTTACAACACCTCCCGTTCCACCAACAGCAGTTTGAATCGGGGTACCTGAAGTAAACGCAATCATTCCACCACCTCCGGCTCCACCCGGTCCGTCAGCTTCAACTCCTGTTACAAAATTTCCATATAGAATAGCGTTGTTTCCACCATTTCCACCATTTGCACTTAATGTCACTGTGTTTGGAAGAGCAGTTCCGTTGGAAATAACAATTGCTCCACCTCCTCCGGCACCACCGGCTCCATCAACTCCACGCTTCACATTCGTTCCGGCTGTTTGATTATTCGGATTTGAGTTTTGTCCGTTTGCACCGTTTGCTTCAATGGTTCCTGTTCCCGAAATACTTCCATAAGATTGAAGAAATACGATTCCACCACCGGCACCACCGGATCCACCTTGTGTATTATCCATTTCACCGGCCCCACCGCCACCGCCCATAAACGCGCGGGTAACATCATATGCCAACGGATGACCTCCCAATCCTCCTTCTTTTCGTCTTCCATCACCAGCCCAAGCTGAATTATTTGGTCCTACAGTTGCTTCATCCTGGTCACTTTTAGCTCCGGTATAGCCACCTCTTCCTCCACCGGAACTCGGTGTTGTAGCCATTCCGGCCTGTTCTAAATTCCAAAAAGCAGCATACCCTGGGGTAGCTACTCCTTTTCCATTATACATTCCGGTTCCGACATTGGAGCCACCTCCACCACCGGCATTTTTATAATTACCGCCGCCGCCGCCATTTGCTGCGGCTCCCAATCCATAACGGGAATACAATGCGGTATATTCGACTGCTGGTGAACCTCCTATTCCTTCTCCTTTTTCAGCACCTTTATTCGCGCTGCTGTATCCGGCATGTCCAACATCGGTTGCCGGACCGTCACCAGTTGTGAAATCTTCTACAACTCCACCTCTGAACCCGTATCCGGAAGCAATAATTTTCGAGTTTGTACCAAAATTCAAGGTTCCGTTTACTTCCAAAGCAACGATTCCGCCGATTGTCCCGTTCCACGCAGTCGGTATGATCGTGGTATTCGGGTTTAATGTCAGGTTTCCGATTCGTGGTACACGAACAACCTGCACGTGACCATTAGACGTATAAGCGTTTTTCAACGCACAACGCACATTGATTGTATTTGTTCCTGTAACAGATAATACCTCCGCGTACTCATATTTTCCGGAGTTGTTATAATTGGTTACTGTTCCCCATTCATGTCTTTTAGCAGCTACGGTTGAAAAATTACCAGCTCCGAAATCTGTCCAAACAGACATGGGTACGGTATAATCACCTCCCCATCCTGCAGGAGCTGGTACTGCCGGGTTTGTGACAATATCCATGTCGGCTCCCTGCATTTGAACAATCAGGATCAAATCTCCCGCCCCCAGGCTGGTTGTAAAGTATGAATTGGTTAATGTATTGGATGCAACGGTTAAAGTAGTCGCATTTACAGCAATATTTGAAGTAACATTCGTATAAGCATTCAAAACAGTTCCGGCAGCAGTAACCGTGTAGTTACCTTGTTTCGCCTGCTGAGCCAGTAAAGTAGTGCTTGAAACGAGTAGTAAAATGGAGAGAATAAGTGACCTCATGCTATAAATTTGGTTCTATAAGTTCTTTAATGCAGACGCCAAATTATACAAAAGGTTGTAAGTTTTGTTATATTTTTTTAGATATTTCTTTCATAATATAACTCACTGCCGGACAGACTTCCATGTTCTTTCTGGTAAGTGGTAAAATCTGGTACATGTTCTTTCGATCCGTGTGCGGATATTCCCTGCACGCAAGTGGCCGGTCTTCATAGACAGAACAGTAATTATCAGCACCTAAGAACGCGCAGGGAGATGATTGAAGCACATAATCCTGGTCTTCATCTATCCTCAGATAAGTCGCGATGAATTTGCTTTCCGGCATTTTCAGTCTTTTTGAAAGACGTTTGACATCCACATCCCGGAAAATGGGACTGGTCGTTTTACAGCAATTGGCACACACCAGGCAATCGATTTTCTTAAATGCTTCCTGGTGTAAATTGTGGAATTGATCATCCAATAAGCGATTATTCACTTTCTTAGCCTTCTTGATCCATTTCTCATAAGATTCTTTTTCGGCTTTTCCGTAATCTGTCAATTCTTTCAAATTCATGCCACAAAATTAGCACAAACCGATCCTGATTTTAAAGTATTGCTTAATTTAGTAGGGATACTTATGGAAAAATTTGATCTGATTGTAATTGGAGGAGGACCTGCCGGCTACGCTGCTGCTATGCGAGGAATTGATTTCGGAAAACGTGTTTGTCTGATCGAAAAAGACCGTGTCGGTGGTGCCGGCGTTTACAACGGCGCTTTATCTTCAAAAACATTGTGGGAGGTTTCCCAGAAAATTGCATCGGTAAATGACACGATCAGCGGAAAAGGAAGAGAGAAATTTCACCTTGCCTGGGACGATGTCATGGCGACTGTTGACGAAGCCGTTTTTGAACGCAAATTTCAATATTCCTGTCACCTCAAATTGCTCCAGACCGAAACGATGAACAAACTCCTCACCTACGAAAGAGGATCCGCAAGTTTTATTTCTCCACATGAACTGGAAATCACTCAAAACGGAGAAAAAACAATTATTTCCGGAGATAATATCATTATTGCCAGTGGAAGCAGGCCGCGAAAAATGCCGGACGTTAATGTAGATGAACAAACCGTGCTGACCAGTGACGGAATTGAAAACCTGACGGATTATCCCAAAAGCCTGGTAATTGTAGGAGCCGGTGTAATCGGATGTGAATACGCTACGATTTTCTCGAATTTCGGAAAAACAAAAGTTTACCTGATTGATCGTGCGGACCGGATTCTTCCTTTTGAAGACATTGACATTTCGAATATTGTAAGTGAAAACCTGGAAGAAAAAGGTGTTACGATCCACCACAACGCCCAATTGGAACGCCTTGAAAACCTGGGGAACGAAGTTGAATACGAGTTGAGCTATCCCGACGGATCCAGAGAAGTGATCCGCGTAGAAAAAGCCCTTTTATCTATTGGCCGTGTTCCGAACATCGAGACATTGAACCTGGAAAATGCAGGTGTTTTAATGTCCAAAAGAGGTATGCATATCGGTGACGACGATACCGTGACGAATGTTCCGCACATTTATGCCGTAGGAGATGTTTCGGGAAGAATTGCTTTGGTAAACATGGGGGAAATCGAAGCGCGACATGCCGTTGAAAGAGCATTCGGAACCATCCGTGAGCGCCTGAGTTACGACAATGTCTGTACGATTATGTTCCTTCAGCCGGAAGTTGCCGCAGTGGGAATCAACGAAATGCAATGCATGGAAAAGAACATTCCCGTGAAAGTGGTCAAAATTGATTATTCGGTGATTGCCCGTGCAATCGCGATGCGGAAAACGGAAGGTTTTTTCAAGATTATCGTAACCAATGACAGCGAAATGAAAGTGCTCGGAATGCGAGCGGTCGGTGAACATGCCTCTACCGCTATTCAAACCATCGGGTTAATCATGAAACTCGGCTTGCCGATCCACGTTATTGCCGAATTGGTTCACCCGCATCCATCCATTGCCGAAGGAATCCAGGAATGCGTGCGCATGCTGCTGAACCGTTCCTTGTTCAAGTCTTCCGTCTTTAAAGATAAACTGGCTTGCTACTCGTTAGTGGACGGAGTGAAAACGCCTTTGGAGCGTTTATAACTAAAGAACATTCAAGTCATCATTTCAACGCCGCTCAATGAGCCTTAAGAACTAGGCTGTTGACTTCGACTTCGCTCAGTCAACAGATCTCACTTTATTTTCCTTTCAATTCCATCGCCTTCAGGGTATTGATCATCAACGACGCAATGGTCATTGGTCCAACACCACCCGGTACAGGAGTAATTGCAGAAGTTTTTGGAGCCACTTCTTTGAAATCAACATCTCCGGCCAATCTCCATCCTCTTTCACGACTCGGATCTTCAATACGCGTTGTTCCGACATCAATCACAACAGCTCCTTCTTTCACCATATCGGCAGTGATAAACCCGGGAATTCCAACCGCAGCAACCAAAATGTCCGCATTCAGGCAAATGTCTTTGATATTTTCAGATTTGGAGTGAACCAGAGTTACCGTACAATTTCCCGGATCGGTATTCTTTCCCAAAAGCAAGCTCAAAGGAGTTCCTACGATATTACTTCGACCAACAACCACACAGTTTTTCCCTGCGGTTTCAATCTTATATCGACGCATCAATTCCACAATTCCTGCCGGTGTTGCCGGAACGAATCCGGGAATGTTCAACATCATATTTCCGACATTGATCGGGTGGAAACCATCGACATCTTTTTTCGGATCGATGGATAAGGTTACTTTCATTTCATCGATATGCGCAGGAAGCGGAAGCTGAACGATATATCCGTCAATACTTTTATCCTCATTCAAGGTTTGAATTTTCTTTAAAAGCGTTTCTTCCGTGATCGAATCATCGTAACGGATCAACGTACTTTCAAAACCGATTTCTTCACACGCTTTCAGCTTATTATTGACATAAGTGACTGAACCGCCATCTTTTCCAACCAAAATTGCTGCCAGGTGAGGAATTTTCTTTCCTGCGGCTTTGCGTTCTGCAACCTGAATAGCCAATTCTTTCTTGATGATCTCTGAAGCGTCCTTACCACTTAATATCTGCATGTCGTGATTTTTTTTGCAAATATACGGGGTTACATCGATTTAGCAATGATAAAAATGGCACAGAAATGCATTCGGATTGTGAATTTTCATTAAATGACACATCAATTATCGTTTAAATAATCACAGTAAAACCCAATTTAATCAATGAAAAGCAGGGTTTAATCAAAGGTACCTTCCGGCATCCAACCATTTAAATTTGACTAGCGTCTTACTACTGAAAACGACTAAATAAAATGTCATGGAAAACAGACTAATTAAGAACCGCTTTATTCAGACCTCTGCAATTCAGCAAATTAATGAGGCTACCATCGTTTTGAGACATTTTATTGAATTAAGTGCAAAATTGTTGCCCTTTTTCAATGAATTATCCAAAAAAAGCGCACTACTGCCACAAGAAGAAAGCGACAGGAATAAGATCATGGAGGTGTATCGCAATTACAGTTTTGATACCAGCACTTCCGAAATTTTAATGGAATCCGACATCCTGGAGATTATTCGTGAGACCTTCAAATCGATTGAAAAACGAAAACCAGGAAAAGATTCCGATTCCGACAAGCTGATGAATATCTTCAAAAAGAAACACGGCCAATTGGTAAAAAACTGGCAGCAAACAGATATGAACTAATTACGAATGTTGAATGCCAAATTACGAATTGACCGTTTGGATATTAGCAATTCGTAATTTGGAATTCGCAATTAGTCTTTAATCCACCCGTAAATCCAGGTTTCTGTGAAATTTGACGGATTGATAATTCTATTCTCTTCCAGTACCGGTGCTCCGTGCATGATTACAAAACGCCATTTCCCTTTTTCAGCCAAAACAGAGTAAGCCACCGAATCCGGATACTGAGCAATGATGTTCTTTTCCGATCTGCGCAGCCATGCTCCCTGGTTGATTTCTTCCGGAGACCAATACAAGGTAGTTTTCTTTTTTGTCTGGTAGAATTTTCCGGAGAAAGTTGATTTTTCAGGGAAAAATTTCCCCAACATTCCATGATCCCGGCCTAAAAAATAGCGTTTAACCAGCGTCATCTTATTATTCACCAGTCGCAGGCGATTCAAATTGTGAGATGCATTTTCACAACAAGGATATTGGTGGTGATACAATAAGATTTCCTTTGTATTCGGATGCACTTTGTAGGCCATCAAATGTCCCATTTCATTGTAAACCGAAACCAAAACACCCTTAACAGTAGTGAAAATCTGCAATTGCTCCTTCTCCCTTTCTTCCGTCATATAGCCATTGAAAACCAATTCGGGAACCTTGTCATTATTCAAATCGATCAATTGGTACAAAGCGCTGAATTGTTTGTAATAATTCACAAACAAAGCCTCCGGATCATAGGCTCTCGTTCCGATATGATCCACCATATCATTATCAAACAGGAATTGAACCATCTTGGCTTTCAAAGCTTCATTCTGAAGTTGAATTTTTGTGAAATCCGTCTCAGGATTCGGAATAAACAGGCCGGCATTCACTCTTGTCATTTCCACATAACCAAATGAAAATGCCGAAAAACCGAGAGACAGAATGATTAATTTCAATTTCATGATGTAACGGTAAAAATTGAGGATACAGATAAAAAGTAGGGGACGCGATGCATCACGTCCCCTACCCGTATTTTAAAATTTCAATTTACTTCTTTGCAGCTTTTGTTTTCCCTTTTTCAATGGAAATTTTCAAGCCGGTATTTGCGTCATCGATATCTAAAACAATCGAATCACCTTCGTGCAGATTTGCTTTAATGATCTCTTCCGCCAACGGATCTTCAATGTATTTCTGAATGGCTCTTTTCAACGGTCTTGCTCCGAATTTCTCATCGTATCCTTTATCCACAATGAAATCTTTCGCTTTTTCCGTCATCGATGCGTGGTACCCCAACGTTTCAATACGATCGAACAATTTCACCAACTCCAGGTCAATAATCTTGTGAATATTTTCTCTAGTCAATGAATGGAAGATGATCATGTCATCAATACGGTTCAGGAATTCAGGAGAGAACGCTTTTCTCAATGCATTCTGAATCACTGCTTTCGCATTGTCATCCCGCTGTTCGCTTTGAGCTTGCGTACCAAAACCAACTCCTGTTCCGAAATCTGCCAACTGACGAGCTCCGATATTCGAAGTCATGATCAGAATCGTGTTTTTGAAGTCAATTTTACGACCCAAACCATCTGTCATGTGTCCGTCGTCAAGAACCTGCAACAACAAGTTAAATACATCCGGATGCGCTTTCTCGATCTCATCCATCAAAACGATGGAATAAGGCTTACGTCTTACTTTTTCAGTCAACTGACCACCTTCTTCATATCCAACGTATCCCGGAGGCGCTCCAACCAACCTGGAGATAGAGAATTTCTCCATGTATTCCGACATATCAATCCGGATCAATGCATCTTCCGTATCAAACAGGTATTTCGCCAAAACTTTCGCTAACTGCGTTTTTCCGACCCCTGTTGGTCCTAAGAAGAAGAACGAACCGATCGGTTTGTTCGGATCTTTCAATCCTGCTCTGTTTCGTTGAATGGCTTTCACCACTTTTTCAACTGCTTCCTCCTGCCCGATTACTTTTCCTTGAAGTTCCACTGCCATTGTAGCCAGTTTCCCCATTTCAGTCTGAGCAACACGCGTTACAGGAATTCCACACATCATGGAAACCACTTCAGCAACATGCTCTTCCGTCACAATGACACGTTTTGCTTTCGAATCTTCTTCCCAGCGCTTTTTAGCTTCTTCCAGGCGATCCTGCAGCTTACGCTCAGAATCACGTAATTCAGCTGCTTTTTCGTATTGCTGAGATTTGATTACTTCGTTCTTTTGATCCTTTAACGCTTCAATTTCCTGCTCGATATCCACAATTTCCTGCGGAACATGAATATTTGTCAGGTGAACGCGTGAACCAACTTCATCCAACGCATCAATTGCCTTATCCGGTAAATGTCTGTCCGTAATATAACGCTCAGTCAATTTCACACAAGCAGCAATTGCTTCGGGAGTATAACTCACCATGTGGTGATCTTCGTAGCGCTCCTTGATATTATTCAGGATCTGGATTGTTTCATCAATGGTTGTCGGTTCGATCAATACTTTCTGGAAACGGCGCTCCAAAGCTCCGTCTTTTTCAATGTATTGTCTGTACTCATCCAATGTTGTTGCCCCGATAGCCTGCATTTCACCGCGAGCCAAAGCCGGTTTGAACATGTTGGAAGCATCCAGTGAACCACTTGCTCCACCCGCTCCGATAATCGTGTGAATCTCATCAATAAACAAAATGATATCCGGATTCTTTTCGATTTCAGCCATTACAGCTTTCATTCGCTCTTCAAACTGACCACGGTATTTTGTACCTGCAACCATCGAAGCCAAATCCAATGAAATGATTCGTTTATTGAACAACACGCGTGAAACTTTGCGCTGAACGATACGAAGTGCCAAACCTTCAGCAATCGCACTCTTTCCAACTCCTGGTTCACCGATCAAAATCGGGTTATTCTTTTTTCTGCGGGATAAAATCTGAGACACCCGCTCAATCTCTTTTTCGCGACCAACAATCGGATCCAGCTTTCCAGCTTCCGCCATTTTAGTTAAATCACGCCCAAAATTGTCTAAAACAGGAGTTTTAGATTTCGGATCTGTTGATTTTCGTTGGCTCGCACCAAATGTTTGATCTTCATCATCAGAAGAAGACGACATTTCTGCTCTTGGTAATTTATTTTCGTCGACCATATTCTCTAATTCCTCGTGAACTGTATTATAATTTACTCCGTAGCGGTTTAAAACCCTGCAAACTACGGAATCTTCATCCTTCAGCATCGAAAGTAACAAATGTTCAGTACCAATCATAGGGCTCTTGAACAATTTCGCTTCCAAATAAGTTATTTTTAACAATCTTTCTGCTTGTTTTACCAATGGAATATTGGCTCCAAGCGGAGAATTTGATTTGGATGCTTCCAATAACGGTTTCTCCAATTCTGTTTTCAGTTTCTGCAAATCCAAATTGAATCCGGTAAGGATACGCACGGCATTTCCTTCGCCTTCACGTAAGATCCCTAACAAGAAATGTTCTACCCCAATAAAATCATTCCCCAAACGCAAAGCCTCTTCCCGACTGAAGCTGAGCACGTCTTTTACCCGAGGTGAAAATTTCGCTTCCATAACGCTCTTAATTTAAGATTTGAGTGCAATATGCGCACCATACAAATATACAAACACATTAAATGTTAATAAGTACCTCGAAATAGCATTTTTTCACCGCTTTTTGTTAGTAAAAATCCTTTTACACTCTTTTTTGTAGCCATAAAAAAGCTAATTTCGAAACTTGCTTTTAGCACACAAATTTCGTGCATAATTTAAAAATATGACAAGATGGCAGATGGAGAAAAGATAATCCAGATTAACATCGAAGATGAAATGAAATCGGCGTACATCGATTATTCGATGTCAGTGATCGTATCCCGCGCACTTCCCGATGTGCGTGACGGATTTAAACCGGTTCATCGCCGTGTATTATATGGTATGCAAGATTTGGGAGTTTATTCCAATCGACCGTACAAAAAGTCAGCTCGTATCGTTGGGGAAGTATTGGGTAAATATCACCCGCATGGAGATAGCTCCGTTTACGACACCATGGTTCGTATGGCTCAAAACTGGTCTTTGCGCTATCCATTGGTAGACGGACAAGGAAACTTCGGATCGGTAGATGGTGACAGTCCGGCAGCAATGCGTTATACGGAAGCACGTCTGCGGAAGATTGCAGAAGAAATGCTGGATGATCTGGACAAAGAAACAGTTGATTTCGCTCCGAACTTTGACGACTCCTTACAAGAACCAACTGTATTGCCTTCCAAGATTCCGAATCTATTGATAAACGGATCAAGCGGTATTGCTGTTGGTATGGCAACGAATATGGCTCCTCACAACTTAAGTGAAGTTGTAGATGCGATTATTGCCTATGTAGATAACAATGATTTGGAAGATGAAGAGTTGTTACAACACGTAAAAGCTCCGGATTTCCCTACAGGAGGAATTATTTACGGTGTTGACGGAGCTCGTGAGGCTTTATTAACAGGTCGTGGAAGAGTTGTGATTCGAGGAAAAGCGGAAATCGAAGAAAATGGTGGTCGTGAACAGATCATTGTTACCGAGATTCCTTACCAGGTGAACAAAGCAGAAATGATTAAGAAAACTGCCGAATTGGTCAATGATAAGAAAATCGAAGGTATTTCTGATATCCGTGACGAATCTGACAGAAACGGAATGCGCATCGTTTTCGAATTGAAGCGTGAAGCTATTCCGAACGTTGTTCTAAACAAATTATACAAGTATACTGCTCTTCAAAGTTCTTTCTCTATCAACAATATTTGTTTGGTTGACGGGCGACCTCGTCAATTGAACCTGAGAGAAATGATTGCTGAATTTGTGAAATTCAGACACGAAGTAGTTATTCGCAGAACGAAATATGAATTGCGCAAAGCAGAAGAGCGTGCGCATATCCTGGAAGGATTAATCATTGCTTCCGACAATATTGACGAAGTAATTGCAATTATCCGTTCATCCAAAAGTCCGGAAGAAGCGCGTGAGCGTTTGATGGAGCGTTTTGCATTGTCAGACATTCAATCCCGTGCCATTGTTGAGATGCGTTTGCGTCAGTTAACAGGACTGGAGCAGGATAAATTGCGTGCGGAATTTGCTGACTTAATGGCATTGATTGCTGATTTGAAAGATATTTTGGCGCGTGAAGAACGCAGAATGCAGATTATTAAAGAGGAATTGACAGACGTTCGCAATAAGTATGGCGACGCACGTCGTTCTCAGATCGAATACTCTGCTTCCGAAATGAAAATTGAAGATTTGATCCCGGATGAAGAAGTGGTAATCACCATTTCTCACGCCGGATATATCAAACGTACGAACCTGGATGAATTCAAGGTTCAGAGCCGCGGTGGAATGGGATCGAAAGGATCTACGACACGTGACAAAGATTTCCTGGAGCATTTGTTTGTTGCTACGAACCACAACTACCTGTTAATCTTTACAGAAAAAGGCCGTTGTTTCTGGATGCGTGTATTTGAAATTCCGGAAGGAAACAAAACCGCAAAAGGAAGAGCAATCCAGAACTTGTTGAACATCGAGCAGGATGATAAGATCAAAGCTTATGTGAAAGTGAAGGATTTGACGGACAAAGAATACGTTGAAAACAACTTCATCGTGATGTGTACCAAACAAGGTATCATCAAGAAAACGTCTTTGGAAGCTTATTCACGTCCGAGAGCAAACGGTATCAACGCGATCACAATCCGTGAGAACGATGAATTGTTAGAAGCTCGTTTGACTGACGGAACAAATGAAATGGTATTGGCGACCAAAGCAGGTAGAGCCATCCGTTTCAACGAAGAGAAAGTTCGTCCGATGGGAAGAAATGCTTCCGGTGTACGCGCTGTAACGCTTCAAAGTGCTGCTGATGAAGTAGTCGGAATGATTTGCGTGAAAGACAATTCTGAAACGATCCTGGTTGTTTCTGAGAAAGGTTACGGAAAACGTTCGTTCCTGAATGATCCGGAAGATGGTGAACCGGTTTACCGTATTACCAACCGTGGAGGAAAAGGTGTGAAAACAATTTCCATTACGGATAAAACAGGACCACTTCTTGCAATCAAAACGGTTACAGATGAAGATGATTTGATGATCATTACCAAAGCCGGAGTGACCATTCGTATGCACATGGATACGATTCGTGTCATGGGAAGAGCTGCACAAGGAGTTCGTTTGATCAACCTGAAAGGTTCGGCTGCCATTGCTGCAGTAGCAAGAGTTCCTCGTTCGGATGAGGAAGATGAAGAATTCGACGGCGAAGAAGGAACAATCATTGACGGACCAACTGAAGAAGGTTCTTTGGATGAATCAACTGAAAATAATTCTGAAGAATAAATATGGAATTTGATTTTTGTTTGCATCTTCAACCTGTCAATACTGGCACAAAAGTTGGAAATAAGAATCAGCAAATAATTAAATTATGAACTATTTGAACATTACTAAAGGAGCATTTATAGCCGGAATCTTTATGATTTCCTCGTTTTCTTTTGCTCAAAAAAAGGTTGAAACAGATGCTGCATTAGCAGTTCAGGCATTTGAAAAAGCACAAATGAGTGGAAACATGGAAGAAGCAAAAAAGCAATTGCTGAAAGCCAAAGAATCCATTGATATTGCTTCTACAAACCCGGAAACGGAAAAAAGCCCGAAAACTTTATTTTATAAGGGTGAAATTTATACCAATATGCTTTTCCTGAAAGTTCTTGGAGATACTGAATTCAACAAGAATGTGCCGGATGATGCAAAAGATATCGCTATCAAAGCTTACAAAGAGTCTTATGATTTGTCAAATAAGTACGATTCGGATATCCAGAACAGTATCGGAGTAATCAAGCAAATGCTTCACCCGCTTGGATCTGCTGCTTACGAAGCGAAAAAATTCAAGGAAGCAGGTACTATTTTCGGAACGATCAACGATTTTAACTCTGTTTTGAATGTAGTTGATACGGTTTACATTTACTACCAGGGAATGGCTGCTGAGTCTGATGAAAACTGGATTCAGGCTGCTGAGTACTACAAGAAATGTGCTGACATGAATTACAAGCCTAATGAGATTTACCGTGCTACTGCAATGGCATATATCAAAGGCGGACAAAACGAAAAAGCAATGGAATTCCTGAAGCATGCGATCGAAAAATCTCCGAAAGACAAGCATTTGTACTTCGCATTGGGAACAATTGCAATGGAAATGAAAGACGATCAAACCGTTTTATCAAACCTGAACAAGGCAATCGAAATTGATCCGAAATATTCTGATGCTTACTATAACTTAGGAAGTTACTTCTCCGGAAAAGGATTTGATCTTCGTCAGAAAGCAGGAGATTTACCTCCGAATGCGAAAAAAGAATCGGATGAATTGCTTGCAAAAAGTTTGGAGTACTATGGTTTAGCAATGGATCCTTTGGAAAAATATGTTGCGATCGTACCGAAAGATCTGGAAGTATTGAACAGCTTGATCAAAATTGCACGTGCATTGAAGAATACTGAAAAAGAGGCAAAATACAAGCAAATGCTTGATGCTGCGAAGCAGTAATTGTTTTCAAATTATAATTAAAATCCCTGGCAGTTATTGTCAGGGATTTTTTGTTTTAACAGGGTGTTCCGACTACTTCACAATAACGCAAATTCGCCATTTTTCAATATCGCAATATTGCGAACCCTTACCCTGGTATGTTTATTAAAAGTTCAGGAATTAACCAAATTTTAAAATTCCACTGAACTATAATCCCTATCTTAGCGACCTCAACACAAAAAATATGAAGCAGGTATTGATCTTAATTTGTTTGTTTTTCGGTTTGAACTCCTTTGCTCAATTGAGCGCCGTAAAAGGTAAAACTGCTTACAATTTTTGGTTAAACCTTCCCGACAGCAGTATTTTGAACAACAATCCCCCGATCCTGGTTTTCCTGCACGGAAAAAGTTTGAGCGGTACGGATTTAAATCGCGTGAAGAAATACGGTGTAATCCACGAAATTGAAAAAGGGAGAAATGTTCCCGCAATTGTCATTGCTCCGCAAGTTTCAAATGGTTCCTGGAACCCCGACAAAGTATTGGAAGTTCTACAATATGTCCAAAAACTCTACAAAACCGACACCAACCGCGTGTATGTATGCGGAATGAGTTTGGGTGGATACGGAACCATGCATTTTGCAGGAAAATATGCGAATAAAATTACTGCTGCAGTAGCACTTTGTGGAGGTGGAAATCCGAAAGACGCTTGCAATATGGCCAGTATCCCGATGTGGATTCAACATGGAAACCGCGATGAAGCCGTTCCGGTAAGATATTCAAGAGAAATGGTGAATGCTATCAGGCAATGTAACAATGGGAAAAATCTGATTTACACGGAGATTGCAGGAGCAAATCATGGGGCATTGGAACGTATTTTCCGTGGCGACGAAATGTATGACTGGTTATTTGCGCAGGTGAGAACTGTTGCCAATGAAGTGATCATGGTCAGTGTTCCAAAGAAAACGGAAAGTAACGACCAGGGAAAATTACAGGATAAAAACACCAAAACTACCAGTACACCTGCAAGCGGAACAAACAGTAATTGATCCAATCAATTAAAGCGGATACTGGAGTATTTGAAATTAATGATCATTTCAGCAAACTGCTTGATAAAATCCTGTCCCAGGTTTCCATCGAAATCACCGTCCGTTTCGGTTACGGATTCTTTCATAACCTGGACATCTTTCAGTGTTGCTGTAGCCAGTCCGACTGAAAGCGTCACTTTCGGGAGAACATATCCGACATATTCCACAACACCTCCTGCTCCACCGGATTTCAATTTTTTCTTTTTTCCTTTTTTCTCAACCGTATGTTTATATTTCTGATAATATGCTTTGTTTAAAAATGTCTCAGCGGCACCGGTATCAAACGAAAACTGAAGCGTATCGGAATTATGCAGCACCTGGACAGCCGGAACAAAACCGTTGATGATCATATTACTCACCGAAACAGGTTCTGCAACTTTCGGAATAAACAATTCATCCGCTTTGTTCAGACGAATTTCATCGAAACTTCTGATCACAGGAAAACCGATGATTCCCTGGATGGAATATTCGGCTTCCGAAAAACTCAAATCGGGATCATTAAAAACCAGGAAAACCACATTTTCACATTTAACATCGCCCAGCCAAAGTTCCTTCATGACAGCTAAATCACTTTTCACTTTCTTTCCGGTAATTGCTGTTACATCAAATTGAATCGGGATAATTTCGCAATTCATTTCTTGTGCCACAGAGCGCTGAATAACCGAAAAATTTGCCCCGGTATCGAACACGAAGTTCTTGCTTACCCCGGATGTTTTTACCGGAATATTTGCCAGGTTCGCTTTATCGCGCGACAGTTGAATTTTCACATCCGAAGAAACGTGAATCCGCTGTTTATCGTAATTTTCGAGTGCTTTCCAAATCAACCCGGTGTTGGACAAATCTTCCAATTCTGCGGCCGTGCATACATGTGCAAAATGCTCAAGTACGTACCGGTTTGTCAGGTACGCATCCTTGTATTCAAAAAGGTTAACAAGATTTAATTGCTTCACAAGGAGAATCTCCTTGAAAAGCGTATCGTTATCCATAGAACCCGCTCCTTCAAGGAAAGTTTCAATGGCTTCATTGGATTCCTTGAAATTCGAAAACGCATTTTCAACCAAACCCCAATAATAAAAGTAAACTTCCGGATCGATGCGTTTTTTGTTTTGGATCAGTAATTCCTTGATCTCAAAATAATCCTTCTTGGAAGCCAGAACACCAATTTCCAGGTAGAATTTCTCTTCATCGAACACATGTGCATGCTTTTGGGCATGTACAATCAATGGCCATGTGAATAGTAAAAGGAGGAATAATTTCATACGTTGAATCTATACCGATGAAATTACTAAAAACCCCTTTCCTATTTCAATTCGGACCACTTCTTTTGTGTAATTTTTCGAAATTCTTCTTTCTTGAATGCGCGTTCGTTAATTCCGTCGTATTCCTTCACAATGTTTCCATTCCACAAATAGAACACACCCGGAGTATCTTTCGTCGTTCCCAAAACGGTCCAGAAAGAACCGACATCCAGGATCTTAAAGGCATATTTTCGGCCTGCAAATGCAAAAAAGTCAGGAATCAATTCTGCTTCTTCGTCCATAAAAACAATTTTTACGTCCGGGAAAGCCGGGTCTTTTGTTGCCAGATCAGTCAATGCTTTTGCAGTTTCTTTGCAGTGATCACATCCGGGAGCGAAAAAACACAAGATTTTACGTCCTTTATCAATATCTCCGAATTGCGATGCAAAACCGGATTTTTTCGCCTTCGGTTCATCCACTTCCGACTTCTCTTCTGTTTTAACGACCGTTTTCTCGTCTTTTACTTCTTTATTTTCAGACTTCGGAGCATCGGGCACACTCTTTTCCGGTGTGTTTTCATCCGAAGAAACCGGAACTTCCTGTTCCTCCGAATCCATTTCCATTTGCTGCATCAATTCTGCCGTTACATCTGCATTTGATTTTCGCTGCATGGGTCCTACCAGGAAAACTCCCAGGATCGACGCAAAAGTGATTGCTGCAAGGAATGAAAAATTCGAACGGTCATTGGCTTTGTTGGTCTTCATATAAAGGAAGACCAAAAGTCCCATTCCGATAATGTTTTTGATCAATGCCTGAACCGGAGTCATCGGAAGTAAAGATCCGAAACAACCACAATTCCCGCTGTTTCCGGTCGAAATGATCTCGTATGTCAAATGAATACTGAAAACCAGGAGCATTAAGAACGAGACAGGAATAACCAGGCGTTTGAAGTAATTCTTCTGAAGTAATAAAACTCCCAAAGCCAACTCACAACCAATTAAAATGCGGGAAAAATAAGCAGCACTTGTTTCGCTGAATCCCATTGGCAACAGTTGTTTAATTTCAAATGTGGGCAATGCCAGGTTTGGGGACGGATATAATTTTGCCACTGCTGAAAGCAAAAACATAAAGGCCATCAATCCTTTTATTATCATTGGTAATTGTTTGTCTACAAAGCTGTTTTTTTCCATATCAGTCGTCATAACGCAATTTTACACTCCTAAAATACTACTTGTGATCCGAAAAAAAGCGCCCGGCCTCTATTTTAGGAAAAGCTTAACACATTTCGTTTCACTGATAAAGTTTTTATGGCAAATTTTGTAATCCGGTTATTAATTAAGAAATTCGAAAAAACAATACAGATTCATGTCAAATATCCAACTCATTATCGAAGAACGCGCAGCAGATATCGGGAACTTTTTGGTCGGTAGATTACTTCCGTTCCGTCAAAAAAGAGCTGTCGGACCTTTTGTTTTCATTGATCACATGGGGCCGGCGAAATTAAGCGATCATCAGAACCTGGATGTTGGTCCGCACCCGCACATTGGTCTTTCTACTTTGACTTATTTGTTTGAAGGAGCCATCATGCATCGCGACAGTATTGGTTCGGTGATGGAAATTCAACCCGGAGCAGTGAATTGGATGACAGCAGGAAAAGGTGTTGTGCATTCTGAGCGAACTCCGGAATACCTGCGTCATTCTGAAAAACACCTGCATGGTCTTCAGATTTGGGTAGCACTTCCGAAAGACCTGGAGGAAACAGAACCTTCGTTTACACATATCGAAGCGGACGCCATTCCATCCTGGACAGAAAACGGTGTTGCTTTCAAACTAATTGCCGGCGAAGCATTCGGAAGAAAATCTCCGGTTCCGGTTTACAGCCCTTTATACTTTTTGGAAATCAAAAGTCCGAAAGCAACAACCGTTTCGATCGGCGAAGACTTATTCGGTGAAAGCGCCTTGTATATTTTGGAAGGAAGTATCAAGGACGGCGAGGAAGAATACGGTCCGAAACAAATATTGATTGCCAAAAACAGTGAATTATGTACTTTCGAAATGGCTGAAAACACCACCGTGTATATTTTTGGTGGAGAGGCCTTTCCGGAAGAACGTTTTATCTTCTGGAATTTTGTTTCCTCCCGGAAAGAACGCATTGAGGAAGCGAAAGAAGCATGGATTCAGCAAACATTCCCGAAAATTGACGGAGAAACCGGGTTTGTTCCTTTACCGGAACCCAGACTCTAAGTGAAAAATCAAAATGCAAAAGAGACAAGACTTCAAGAGGCAGGACTGTAATCAATTACAAAACAACCATCTTGACTCTTGAATCTTGACTCTCATAGTCTTGACTCTATTAACTAATAAAGAAAATATGATCGAAGTAAACCAATTTGACCAGGAGTCAAAAGGATTTTTTAAAGCAACTGAAGACGGAAAAGAAGCCGGAAGAATGACTTATTCCAAGGTGGGTGACGACCGCATTATTATTGATCATACAGAAGTCAATCCGGAATTCAGAGGAAAAAGTGTCGGAAACCTGATGGTTCAGGCCGCTGTAGCATTTGCACGAAAAGCCGGTATTAAAATTATTCCCTTATGTCCGTTTGCAAAAAGCGTGTTTGACAAAACTCCGGAATACCGCGACGTTCTTTAAAGTTAAAAGGGAAAAGGGAGAAGTAAAAAACACATGAAGGAAAGATCGTCTTTTCAATTTTACCTTTTACCTTTTACCTTTTCACCCACTCCTATTTTTTCACGAATTGCGTCAGGATATAAATCGATTGTCCGTCAATTTTTCCTTCGATCAATGTCGGATCATCGTGAACCAAGCGGATATTTCGAACTGCAGTACCTCTTTTCGCTGTAATTGTTGAGCCTTTCACGTCCAATTCTTTGATCAGCACAACCGTATCGCCTGCTTTCAGAATTGCTCCGTTGGAATCCACATGTTTCACAGCGTCTTCATCTTCCATTCCTGCTTTCGCCCAAGTCAATTCCTGATCTTCCAAATAGATCATTTCAAGCAAATCATTGGGCCAGCCTTCTCCTTTCAGCTTATCAAGCATGCGGTAGGCAATCACTTTCACAGCAGGAACTTCGCTCCACATGGAATCATTCAGGCAACGCCAGTCATTGGAAGAAATTTCTTTTGTTTCTTCCAACTGCTCTTTCAAATTTTGAGTGATTAAAACAAAGTCATCTGCAGAATTTCCTTCCGAAGGTAATACCTGATAAACCTGCAAATCTGCCGTTGCTCCACTTAATTCACACACATTTCCGCTGCGTGCTGACAATTGTTTTTCAAAATTCATACTGCAAAGGTATTCTTTTCCGGCAGAAAATGGGCGGACAAATGGTTTTCCATCTGTCTGAAAATTAAAAATCCCGACATTTCTGCCGGGACTCTTATGAGCAGCATTAAGTTGTAGTATTTACCGAATAACCACCCGGTAAACTTTTTCTGCATTCACATTCGACAACTTGAAGAAGTAAGTTCCTTTTTGAACCTCGTTCAAGTCTATGGTATTGGTTCCCGCGATAATCGAATTATTTCCCGTTTCTATGATTCTGCCGTTCACATCCAATACCTCCAGATCGAAAGTACCGCTTGTAAAACCAGATTCGATGAACACCAATCCTGTAGAAGGATTCGGATACACACTCATTTCTTCCAAAGCCATTTCATCAACCGACAACCAGTCGCAACCGGTCACAGTAAGAACGACACTTGATGAATCATTCGGACAAACACCATTTCCGGCAATGTACTTGTAATTGTATTGTCCCGGGAAATTAGGCCCCATGATTTCCGAGTTGTTCAATAAGGCGTTTTGAGGATCGTACCAATCTCCACCATGGTCTACATTTCCGGTTAAACCTGATAACAGATCCACAGGTTCATTTTTACAAACGGTAATCATTCCATCCATACCAGCAGTTGAAGGAGGGAAAATGGTAATCACTGCAGAAGCCGTATCTTCCAAACACCCGTTTGTAATGTAGCTTACAGAAGCCGTTCCCGCCGGCACGTATTGAGGATTAAACAACGAATCATTCACAATCGTACCTGGATTCGGAATAAATGTCCAGAATCCGTTTTGGTCATCTTTTGTCACAATATCATTCAGATCAACCAAACCTTCTGTTTGACAAACAATGGATGTTCCGTTTGTTCCGGCAGATGCACCACGTTTTATCAAACTGAAATCGTCAAAAGTCATATTATTCGGGCTACCGTTTGAAGAACCGAAAACTCCGAAAGAATAAATTCCGCTCGTTGTTGGCGTGAAGCAGTAATATGCTCTTCGATAGTCCGAACTAATTTCTTCGGATGCAGTGACAAACGTTCCAAGCTCTGTTAGTCCTGCAGAGGATTGCATATTATTTACTGCCACTTTCCCAGTCCAGCCTTCCACGTCGTCTCCAGCCCACATGAACGAAAATTCATAAGTGGTTCCGGCAACTAATTGAAACTCCGGTGTCCAGATATAACCGTCACCATAATATTTGATCGCAAGAAAATTTGCCCCGGAATAGGGAGAAGCATTGTAGCTGAGGTTATTCGTGGTATCATCTGTATACCAATCTTCTCCATCTGCATCACCTTCTCCGACCCAACAGTAAGGGAAAAGATCAAAGCCAAGATCAATCATTGCGTCAAAATTCTCTGCCCATGGTAAAGAAGCAATCGGTGCACAAAGCGTTGTTCCACTCACCTGTATCCAATAAGCCGAATCGGTTGCGCTACAAACTGCCTGAACATACATATCATAATCCGTTGCAGGGTTTAATCCGGATACCGTAAAAGATGTCGCAGAAGCTTGTCCTGAGTTTAAACTTGTACCTGTTCCCGGTACAAATCCGGGTGTTCCCCATTCGATATTCCAGGAAGATTCTCCGCCTCCGGCTGTCCAGGTAAGATCAATAGAAGCCGAAGTTTCATTCTCCGCCATCAAATCCGTAACAGGCAAACAAGATGGGATCGGAACTACCATAAACGTATAATCTTCTACTTCACCGTAACCATAGTCTGTACTACAAGGATTATCAGGTTGAGAATTGTCGTAATCCGTCAGGACACGCATAGTATAGGAACCAACAGGAACACCGGCCGGTACTCCAAAAGACCCCGAATGAACATTCTGATAAGAAGATGATTGAAACACCTGCTCGCTCGCTTCAAAAATCAGGTTGTTGTTCCAATCAACCCAAATACCTAAACCAGCAGTGTATGTATCGGAGAATTTAGCTTCGAAATGAACATCAGAACCGCCTTCAAACTGTGACACAGACATAGCAGTTGCATCTTCGTAACCATTCGAACCCTGGCCGGAATTCAAATTGGAAATATTACCGCCTAGTCCTCCGGTAGTAGAGAATTTATTGATATAGAAGTAATCATTATAGATCGAATTTTCGAATTCGCAATACCCTGTAAAAGCTGTTATCGGGCCAACCCATGGGCTTTCATCTCCACCACCGCAATCTGCCTGTACGTAAAAATCGTAATGGGTATTCGCTGTTAACGATCCCGCTGTGAAAGAAGTGCTTGTAGCTGTTCCGGTTATTCCTGAACCCGGGTTAAATCCGCTCATACCATACTCAACATTCCAGTTTGTTTCCGATCCACCGGCGGTCCAGGAAATACCAACACTGCTTGCCGTCGCATTATCAACAACGATATCCGTTACTGGCAAACAGGAAACGACTTCTATTTTCACATTATCGACCACCCAGTATTCGCTGTAATCTCCATCCCAAAGGAAACGAACTTTCGTATTGGATACACCAATTGCATCGTTCGTAATGTCCAGAACAACATGGTTCATACCCGGAACATCTGAATAACCATACAAATATTCGATCCAATAAGCGCCATCCCAGACTTCAACAGCATAGGTACCGCTTCCCCAGAATCCATCATTATCAAACGTATGATCAAAAGACAGGAAAATGTGATCCGTGATTGCACTTGCATCAAAGACCGGAGTTTCCAATGATGCTTCCGGATAATCTCCGTTCCATCCGTTAAATCCATTATCAAAAATCGCAGCCGGAGAACTGATTGGAGACAGAAACGTGCGTCCTCCCGGATTATTAAAAGCCCACGTCTGGCCCGGTGCCGTAGTGATATTATTCCATCCTGCCGGAGGAGTTGTTCCTGTGGCGGAACCAAAATCCTCATCAATGAGGACTTGTGCATTTGACTTATTCGAGGTTAGAAAAAACATCAAACAAGCAAAAATTGTGTAGTTCTTTTTCATAACAAGAGAGTAATTTTTGTTTTGTTTAAATTGAAGAACTCAATATTAAAACATACGCAATTGCTCTACAAGTTGCCCAATCCCGATTTAGGTATACAAAAAGTCATCAAATTTTTTTTCCAGGTGTACAAAAAGTGAATTTGGTGTTGTTTTCAAACTTTAACAGCTGCAATCATTTGATTTACAACAATATTTATTCGTTTTAAATCTTCCAACAGATTTGCATCTGTAAACGCTCTAAACAAAAAAATCCCCCATCGGTGAAGATGGAGGATTTCTCGAATTTTTAAGGTCTTATTGAATAACTACGCGGTAAACTTTTTCTGCGTTTTCATTCGACAGTTTAAAGAAGTAAGTTCCTTTTTGAACTTTACTCAAATTCACTGTATTTGTTCCTGCTGAAATGGAGTTGTTTCCAGTTTCAACGATTCTTCCGTTCACATCTGATACTACCAGGTTGAAAGCACCTGTTGTGAAGTTAGACTCGATGAATACTACTCCTGTTGAAGGATTCGGGTATACACTCATTTCTTCCAATGCCATTTCGTCAACCGATAACCAGTCACACGTTCCTACAGTCACAAGAACTCCTGATGTGTCGTTCGGACAAACACCATTTCCTGTGATATATTTATAGTTGTACTGACCAGGGAAATTAGGTGACATGATTTGAGAAGTACTCAACAATTGGTTTTGAGAATTGTACCAGTCTCCTCCTAAATCTACTGTTCCAGACAATCCTTCCAATAAATTCATTGGCTCATTTTTACAAACTGAAACCATTCCGTCAATACCTGCATTTGAAGGACCAGAAATTGTAATTGTTGCGGTTGCAGTATCTTCCAAACATCCTTCTGTTACATAAGACAATTCAAATGTTCCTGCAGGAAGAGATTCCGGATTTAACAAGCTATCGTTCTCAATTGCGTTCGGATTTGCATCAAACTGCCATGTTCCATAAGGATCATCAGCATTAACCATTGCATTCAAATCAACCACCCCATTTGATTGACAAACATCAGCAGTAGCATTTGTACCTGCTGTAGTTCCTCTTTCCAACACACTGAAATTATCAAAAGCAAGGAAATAAGGCCAGCTTGTTGCACTCACGTGTAAACCAAAACTATAAGTACCTGATTGAGTTGGAGTGAAACAGTATACGACCTTCTGATAGTCTTCAATTGTAATATCCGTAGAAGTCAAAAATGGCGTCCCTATTGTTGTTGCACCTACAGAAATTTGAGATGAATTCACAACTGCTTCTGCATTCCATTCGTCGTTACTGTCTCCTCTATACATGAATGAGAACTCGTACTTTCTTCCTGCCGTCAATTCAAAACTTGGAGTCCACAGGTAATCATTCGAGCTCCACGGAATTCCAACAAAATTAGATCCTGAGTAAGCAGGGAAATCTGACCAACCTGAATCATCTGACATCCACTCACCTTGCTCACTTCTCCAGCAATCCGGGAATAAATCATAGTCAACAGTAGTCATTGTATCAAAGTTTTCATACCAAGGCAATGGCAAGATAGAACAAAGCGTTCTTCCTTTAATTGATTTCCATGGGGAAAGGTCTCCACCGCCGCAATCTGTTTGAAAGTAAATTTCATAGTCCGTTCCAGCACTTAGCCCGGGAATTGAAAAAGGAATTGTTGTAACAACATCTGAACCGATTTCATCTCCTGTTCCCGGAATAAATCCCGGTAGCCCCCATTCGATAGTCCATGAAGCTGCCGAAGCATTCGGTGCCCAGGAGACATCAAGAGAGTTCAATGTTTCGTTGAAAACATCCAGATTTGCAGCTGCAGCACATGTATAATTTTGAACAGTTACATTATCCACAATCCACCAATAGGAAAACTCTCCTACCCATCTGAATCGTACCTGTGCATCTGTCGCACCAGTAACATAAGATGTGATATCTATTTCAACATGCTCAGGGTTTGCCGTTTGGTCAACTCCTTCCAAAATACTTACCCAAGCAGTACCATTATACACTTCAACATAGTATTCACCTCCTGCACCATCATTGAAAAAATGATCAAAAGACAAATAAACGCTTCCCGTATAAGTAGTTGCATCAAAAACCGGTGATTCTAAAGCTGCTTCTTCTCCGTAAGTTTCCAAATAATCGCTGTCAAAAATAGCGAACGGTGCTGCCATCGGTAAATTTCCGGTTCTACCTGCCGGATTGTCAAAAGCCCACTCACCTCCTCCGGCTAAGATTTCATTGTTTGTCCATCCGGTCGGTGGTGTGGTTCCTGTAGCGGAACTAAAGTCCTCGCTGAAAATTACTTGAGCTGAGGCGTTGTTTGAAACTTGAAACAAGAACAAACACCCCAGCAAGGTGTAAATTTTTCTCATAATATTTAGTTGTTGTATTTAGATTACGAAGTGTAATATTACTGAATATTTTCTCTTTTTTAAACAAATAGTAAACAGATTTAGTCCCTTTCTTATAAACCCAAAAACCTTATCAATAGTTGCATCCGGCATAAGAACGTATCAATAATTGATTCCTCAATTTTTAGAAAATATCCCGATTTAATTACTCCAATCAGTATGTTGCCATTGAATCCAAAATTCCTGTAATCCTTCTTTCGTTTTGTACAACTTACTGATCCACAATCTTCGATTTTTAACAATTTTGTTCGGACTGAAAATCAAATCGTGTTTTCTTTTTGCCAATTCGGGTTTGTGTCCCCAGCCGCCACAATGATCGAAAGCAGTCATTGCCTGTTTTTTAGGAACGCGTTTAAACGGAATGTATACTTTGTATTCTACATAATCTTCACCGCTGTTCATTCCTTCGGTTGATACGCGAATTTTTGCCAGGTCAACCTTACTATACAAACTATCGCGGTAAAGCTGCTTTAGTTTTTTCCCGACGTATTCACACATTTTATTGGAATATTGATGTGCGACATCCGTTCCGTTCAACTTTAAACGGTTGATGTACTGCTCGGAAACAAATTCCACTCCGCGGTACATTCCATAACACGCTGAATCCGTACAAACCGGGGTATCAATGACACAGATAAACGGTAAGTTGGAAGATGAGTCCAGCACCATGCTTTCACTGTTTTCACTTGTAAAAACAGTATTATTCCGATTATTTCCCCCGCACGAAACGATTAAAACCAGGACCAGAATACAGCTAGAAAAAAACAGGAAAAACTTCATCTTATACACCACTTTACCTTTCGAAAGATAGTTATTAACCCGCATTTACTCCAAACAGGTATCCGATTCCTGCTGTTACGCACATGGCTGCTGTTCCCCAAATACAAAGGCGCACAACAGGTCTCCACGGTTTCACTCCACCCGATCTTGCTGAAACAGCACCCAAAACGGCTAAAAAGAGAATCGCAAAACCATATTGATAATAAATCATTTCTTTTACCGGAGCCCAAAATGCAACACATAAAGGAAGAATTCCTCCGGCAATAAACGAAAGTCCGGATGAAATAGCCGCCAGGAAAGGTTTGGGTTGAGAAATCTCATTGATTCCCAGTTCGTCTCTTGCATGCGCATCCAATGCATCATTATGTGTTAATTCCTGAGCCACTTTCAAAGCCAGTTCTCTGCTCAATCCTCTCTTTTCATAAATCGTTGCCAATTCAATCAGCTCTTCTTCCGGATTTTCCTTCAAAGCTCTTCGTTCACGACGCAAATCTTCCCGTTCGATATCCGATTGAGAACTGACCGAAACATATTCTCCGGCTGCCATTGAAAGAGCTCCGGCAACTACTCCGGCCAGCGCTGAAAGAATAATCGGATTCCTGCTGTCACTTGCTGCCGCCACTCCGATAACCAAACTTGTCGTGGAAAGAATTCCGTCGTTGGCTCCCAAAACGGCCGCTCTCAGCCAGCCAATGCGATTGATATAGTGATTTTCTTCGTGCATGAAATGAAGATAAGAAGAAAATGAATTGCTTATCTCAAAATCTTCACCGGCTGTTTGTTTTCATCGATAGCAACAAAGGTAAATTCCCCGGTAACGGCTTTTTCCCGCTGGTCGGAATACATTTGCTCTATGAAGATTTCTACACGAATCTTCAAACTCGTACTTCCCAGGTAAGTGACTTTTCCAATCAATTCCACGATCGTTCCCGCCGGAATCGGTTTCTTAAAATCAATTTTATCGCTGCTCACGGTCACCATTCTTTGTCGACTGAAACGCGTTGCAGCAATAAACGCCGCTTCATCCATCAATTGCATGGCTGTTCCTCCGAAAAGTGTATCGTAATGGTTGGTTGTGTTGGGGAAAACGGCTTTAAAAATACGTGTTTCGGCTTGCTGAATGCGCTCTTCTACTGTCATACTAATTATTTAAGTGAAAAGGTAGAAGGTAAAAAGAGGAAAGTTTAATTTTCGACTTTCTCACTTCTCACTTTTCAATTTTAAATTGATTTAATTGTTCTTCTTAAAAAGTGTTGAAATACTTGAAAATCGTTGTTCAAGTAATTTGGCGTTGTATTCCTTTTTCATTTCGAGCATACAAGGCGCACACAAACATTCACTGTAATGATCGTTAATGTAATGGCTTTCATTCACGGATAATACTACCGTGGTGCACTGACAAATGGAGATCGAACCGGATTTGCATGCAAAAAATGCATGACATCTGGGACAGGAGACTTGTTCGTGATCGCTCATACTGCATCTTTAAGTTATGTTCTCAAAGACTTTCGGGAAAATATGCACGGATGAATCCTTCCCCGGAAAAGAGAAAGTTTAAATCATCTCGACATAAGCTTCAAACCGCGAAAGCCTGGTCAATTCTGCTTATCAGAATCCGGAGTAAACCCAAACGGATGACGACAAACAGATCGGAAAACGGCAGGTATCCTGACTTGTAACGGTTTTTATCTCCTTCCCGCCCCGATTATGGAGACAGTGGATCATTGATAAAACCTTTGAATTGTTACTTACAGTTGCGCGACAGTTCGTGATTTTCACACGATTCCCTTTTAATCCCGCGTGAACGGGAACCTTTTCCGGAAATTGATTTTAAAGAACTTTTGGTAAATGTAGTGATAATTACGGATGCTGAATGACGAATCCGTAATTATCCTGTTTGACCTAAAAAATCAGGTTCTCGACGTACATTTGGTGTTGCTATTTTTTGTAAAACGGGGAATTCACAATTCCTTTGTTTAACTTTGTATTGTGAGAAAGGCGTTTATATACATACTCTTACCCATTTTTATGTTTAACAGTTCGCTTGGAGAATTGTTTAAACTGCCTGAACTGATGATTCATTTCACAGAACATCGTGCGCTCAATCACAACATCGATATTTTTGATTTTATTTCGATGCATTATCTCGGAAACGATTTAAATGACAATGACCAGGATCGCGACATGCAATTGCCTTTCAAGAAAATCAGCAATCATTTTTCATTTCAGATCGCTTCTATCCCGAATCTTTCATTTATTCCCAAGGAAAAAATGGAGGTTTTCGACAGCTACAAGCACATTATCTTCAAAACCAACCGGCCGAAAGATCCGGCTTTAGCAGCTTTATTCAGACCTCCTTGCTTCGCATAATTTTATTGTAATTGATTTATGTGTCCGGGCTCTCCGGGCCGATTTTTCATTTTATCATTCAAATTATGCTTCAAAAAATTATCGACTTTTCCGTCAGGAATAAGTTTGTGGTCGGTTTGTTCGTGATTGCTCTTCTTTTCTGGGGAACATACCAGGTAACGAAACTACCCATTGATGCTCTACCTGACATCACAGACAATCAGGTGCAGGTTCTGACCGTTTCTCCATCGTTGGGAGCAACGGATATCGAACGCTTAATTACCTTTCCGATCGAACAATCCTGTAGCAATATTCCGGGCTTGAAACAAGTGCGGAGTTTTTCCCGCTTCGGCTTGTCATTGGTGACGCTCGTTTTTACGGATGAAACCGATATTCACCTGGCCAGGCAGCAGATCAACGAACAACTTCAAAAGGTCAAACAGGAACTTCCTTCCGGAATCGGTTCGCCGGAATTAGCTCCGCTTTCTACCGGATTGGGGGAAATTTATCAATATGTTGTGCGGCCGAAAGAAGGCTATGAAAGCCAATACGGGCCGATGGAACTCCGAACGATCCAGGATTGGATTGTCAGACGGCAATTACTCGGAACTCCGGGAGTAGCCGAAGTTTCCAGTTTCGGAGGGAAACTCAAGCAATATGAAATTGCGATCAAACAAGAGCAGTTGAAAGCCAACAATCTCACGATTACAGATGTGTTTGACGCTTTGGAAAAAAACAACGAAAATACCGGTGGAGCTTACATCGAAAAAGGACCGACTGTACTTTACATCCGAAGCGAAGGCTTGACTTCCAGCATTCCGGATATTCAACAAATTGTACTGAAAAACCTGGAGAACGGAACACCCCTGCTTCTGAAAGATGTAGCAACGATTCGTTTCGGTTCTGCCATCCGTTACGGAGCGATGACTTTCAACACAAAAGGCGAAGTTGCCGGAGCCGTAGTGATGATGCTGAAGGGTGAAAACTCTTCCGAAGTAGTAAAACGCGTGAAAGAACGCATTACCGAAATCCAGAAAATGCTTCCGGAAGGAGTCGTTATCGAACCCTTTCTCGACCGCACCAAAATGGTAAACAACGCCATTCAAACCGTCGAAACCAATTTATTGGAAGGAGCTTTAATCGTGATCTTCGTGTTGGTATTCTTTTTGGGAAATATCCGCGCGGGATTAATCGTTTCGTCCGTGATTCCGCTTTCGATGCTTTTCGCCATTATTCTGATGAATCTCTTTGGAGTCGGTGGAAACCTGATGTCGCTGGGAGCAATCGATTTCGGATTGATTGTAGACGGATCGGTGATTGTTGTGGAAGTAATCCTGCACCGTTTTTCACATTCCAAGCAGTTCAAACAAATCAGCCGCATTGATCAAAAACAAATGGATACGGAAGTTTCCAAATCAACCGGATCGATGATCAAATCGGCTGTTTTCAGCCAGATCATTATCCTGATCGTTTACCTACCTATTTTATCGTTGGAAGGAATCGAAGGAAAAATGTTTAAACCGATGGCTTTGACGATTGCCTTTGCGATCCTGGGAGCGTTCATTCTTTCCATTACTTACGTTCCGATGATGTCAGCACTGTGCCTGAAAAAGGAAATTTCACATAAGAAAACCATCACGGATCGTTTGATGATCTGGCTGGAACGCAAATACCAACCGGGATTGAACCGTTTGCTGAATTTCCCGAAAATGATTGTCGGAACAACGCTTTTGATCTTTGGTCTTGCCATTTATTTACTCCTTCAAATGGGTGGTGAATTTATTCCACAGCTGGAAGAAGGAGATTTTGCCGTGGAAACGCGTTTATTGACCGGAAGTAATCTAAATAATACCATCCAGGCCACACAACAAGCTTCCAAAATCTTACTGGAACGCTTTCCGGAAGTCACCAAAATCGTGACGAAAATCGGTTCTGCGGAAGTTCCAACCGATCCGATGCCTTTCGAAGCCGGCGATATGATGGTGATTCTCAAAGACAAAAAAGAATGGACTTCTGCCAAATCATTTCCCGAATTGAGCGAGAAAATGACCAAAGAACTGGAAGAAGTTCCGGGAATTACCGTTGGATTTCAGTTTCCGGTTCAAATGCGCTTCAATGAGTTGATGACCGGGGCGCGACAAGACATTGTTTGTAAAATCTATGGAGAAAACCTCGATACGCTGACTCATTACGCGAGTAAATTGGCTCAAATCATCGGAACGGTGAAAGGTGCAATCAACATTTACGAAGAAAAAATGACCGGAATGCCGCAGGTCGTAATCAATTACAATCGTCGGGAAATGGCCAAATACGGATTGAATGTGGGTGATGTGAACCGGGTCGTAAATACTGCTTTTGCCGGGCAAATTGCCGGACAGGTTTATGAAGGAGAAAAGCGCTTCGACATGGTGGTTCGTTTGGAAAATGATCAGCGAAAAAATATTACCGACATCCGGAACCTGATGATTCAAACCGGGCAAAATACTCAGATTCCCTTGAGTTATGTTGCATCCATCGAAGAAATAGAAGGTGTGAACCAGATTCAGCGTGAAAATACCAAACGTCGGATTATTGTCGGGTTTAACGTCGGCGGAAGAGATGTTCAGTCGATTGTGAAAGAACTTCAGAACAAAGTGGACAAACAATTGAATCTTTCACGGGAATACCGGATCGAATACGGAGGTTCTTTCGAAAACATGACCGCAGCAAAAGAACGGCTTGCCATCGTCGTTCCGATTGCTTTGTTGTTGATCTTCCTGCTTTTGTTTTTCGCCTTCAATTCCGTAAAACAAGGTTTGTTGATTTATACCGCCATTCCGCTTTCTGCAATCGGTGGAATCATTGCCTTATGGCTGCGCGATCTGCCTTTCAGTATTTCTGCCGGAGTTGGTTTCATTGCCTTGTTCGGAATTGCAGTTTTGAACGGAATCTTGCTTGTGAGCGAATTCAACCGCCTGAAAAAAGAAGGCTGGAAAGATGTCAGACGCATTGTGATCCACGCTACCAAATCCAAATTGCGTGCTGTTTTGATGACTGCTTTGGTTCCGTCGTTAGGTTTTATTCCAATGGCAATCAGCACAGGAGCCGGTGGAGAAGTTCAGAAACCCTTAGCAACGGTTGTCATCGGCGGATTGATTATTTCCACGATGCTCACACTTTTTGTGTTGCCGGTTCTGTATATTTTCTCCGAAAAAGGACGAAATTATTTCCAATCTTCTTCTAAGATCAAAGCTATTTCCATCCTGCTCATCGGCTTCTGTAGTTTCCATTCCATGGCGCAGCAGCCGATTGATCTTTCAAAAGCAATCGATACGGCTTTGAAGAACAACAAATCGCTGAAAGCAGTGGAAACACAAGTTAGTTATTCCCGAGCCTTGAAGAAAAGCGGTTTTGACATTCAGCAAGCGACTGCCGGATTTGAGTACGGACGTTTTAACAGTCTTCGGCTCGACAACCGCTTTTCCCTGTCGCAAACTATCCAGTTTCCGACCGTTTACCGCAACCAGGAACGTTTGATCCAAACCGGAATCAAGGTCAGTGAAATTGGTTTTTCTCAAAAAACATTGGAAATCACGCTTGAAGTGAAGCAATTATTCTATCAATTGCTGATCCTGGATGAGCAACGAAAATTGCTTCAAAATGCCGACAGCATGTTTGCCAACTTTCAGCAAAGGATCAAACAGCGTTTTGAAAGCGGTGATATTGATGTACTGGAAATGGCAACTGCCGACAATCAGCGAATGCAGATTTCCAATCAGCTCAATCAATTGGAAACCAATTATGCGTTTCTTTTAGATCGGTTCAACCTGTTTTTGAACTCCAATACCATTTATTCTCCTGCTTCGGTGCAAATTCAATACCTGCTTCCCATTTTACCGGACAGTAATGCATTGAAACGGAATTACGGACGACAACTTCAGGAGCAGGAATTGTTGTTTTCGCAGCAGCAGCTGCAATTGGAAAAAAGCAGGCTTCTCCCCTCTCTGAGCGCCGGATTCAGCAATACGACGATTATGGGGTGGCAAACTCCAAATCAGGACGCAACAGATTTCTATTTCGGAAGTTCCCGGCGTTTTTCATCGCTGAATGTCGGAGTTGGAATTCCGATTTTCTTCGGTGCGCAAAAATCCCGGATTCGGGCGTCTCGTTTCACAGTGCTTCAAAAACAGCAGGAACTGGATGCTTTGAACCAGGAATTGAACATTCAATTGACCAATGCTTTGCGGGTCTATCAACGAAACAAGCAATTGGTTCAGTCCTTCAATCAGACGATGATTCCGAATGCCAATACGATGATTCGTACCGCGTCTGAAAAACTCACGGCCGGAGAAATCGGGTATATCGACTGGGTTGTTTTGGTCAACCAGGCCATGCAGATCAAAAGTGATTATTATTTCACGATCCAGCAATTCAACGAAGCAGCTTTCGAAATTGAAAAAATCAGCAACATCAATCCATAAAAGACATTTATCATGAAAACAATAGGCACATTCGGGCTCCTGCTTTTTCTTCTGCAAGCATGCGGAAGCCAGGAAGAAACGAATACCAATCCGGAAAAACAGAAACAAACGCTTCAATCGAATGAGGTGCATCTGAACGGAAAACAAATTCAAAATGCGGGCATTCAATCCGGAACCATTGAAAACCACGACATGCATATCTCCTTACAGGTAAACGGAACGATTGATGTTCACCCGGGAAACCAGGTTTCAATCAGTGTTCCTTTGGGTGGATATTTGAGAAAAACAACGTTAATTCCGGGAACAAAAGTGGGAAAAGGAACTGTTCTTGCAACATTGGAAGATCAGCAATACATTCAGCTGCAACAGGATTACCTGACGGCTAAAAACAAACTGGAATACCTGGAAGTCGATTACAAGCGTCAAAAAGGCTTGAATGAAACGAAGGTGGCCAGCGACAAAACACTTCAGCAGGTTCAAAACGAATACAGTAATCAGCGCATTTTGGTTCGTTCATTGGCCGAGCAGCTTCGCCTGATTGGTTTGGTTCCTGAAAAACTCAACGAAAATTCCATTTCCAGGAGTATTTCCATTCACTCACCGATTGCAGGATATGTGACGAAAGTCAATGCAAACATTGGGAAATACGTCAATCCGTCGGATGTTATTTTTGAATTGATTAACCCGACAGATGTTTGTGTGAATCTCACGGTTTTCGAAAACGATGCTTCCCGTCTGAAAATCGGCCAGGTGGTCAAATTTACCACCAACAATGATCCCGGAAAAGAATTCCTTGCCAAGGTCGAACTGATTTCACCGAACATCGATGCGGACAGAAGTACACAGGTTCACGCCAAACTGATCCAATCTTCTTCCGAATTATTACCGGGCACTTTTGTGAATGCGGAAATAGAACTGAACAACGCTAAAGTGCGCTGTGTTCCTGACGAAGCATTGGTGAAATGGGAAGGAAAAGAATACGTTTTTGTAGAAGAAAATAAAGGTTTTTATCGCATGACTCCGGTTCAGACCGGAAGTTCAAATGAAGGATTTACAGAGTTGAAATCGCAACTTCCTTCAAAAAACATCGTCATCAAAGGTGCTTATACTTTGTTGATGAAATTGAAAAACAATGAAGAATAACTAATCTTTAAAATCATGAAAAGAAGACTGCTATTTGGAATCGCTTGCTTCACATTTGCCCCGGTTTTCGGACAAAACTGGACCGGCACAGTAAGCTCAGACTGGAACAATGCTGCCAATTGGTCCACAGCTCCGTCGAATGGAGACGACATTACCATTGATCCCGCCAATTACAGCGGAGCAATGGCTGATCCGCTTGTAAGCGGAACTTCGAACTTCACGCCCGGTGAAATGCTGGTTCAAAACGGAGCTGAATTGACCATTTCAGGAACATTGAACACCACAGACCGCGTTGAAATCATGGGAGCGGGAACCATCGTAACGATTACGACTTCCGGTTCTTTTTCGTTGATCGGCGCTGGAAACAATGCGCGTTTGATCTTCGTAGACGATGCTCATTTACAAATGGAAGGCGGAAATCTTTCCAGCGGACAGCGTTTGTTGTTCGAACTGGGGGCTACCGGAGTGATCAACAATGGAACAGTTGTGGTCGGAGAAACCATTGCTTTGGTTGACGGAAGCGTTACCGGATCCAGTAAACTGACTCAAAACGGTGGAATCATTACCACCAATGCCGAATTCGGGTTTGAGAATGAAGCCGGAGTTTACTTCCCCACTTTCGAGCAAAACGGTGGAACGTTACAGATCAACGGAGCGTTGGTTTGGTTGGGAGCTGCTCCGGGAGCAGGAAAAGGATATTTCCGCTCGAATAACGGAACGGTAAAAATTACCGGAACAATCGGAAATGATCCGACCAGTACAATGGGAATGCACCTGGCATTGAACGGGGCTTCTACCCTGTTGGAATATTCGGGTGCTTCCGTTCAATTGCTTGCCGGCGATTCCGTTTTCCTGGATAACCAGGCAACCTGGAAAGAGTTAAACACCGTTTTGTGGCAAAATGCCGGTGTTGTTTTTCACACCGGAAATGCTTTGTTCCAAACAGGAAACAGCGTGTTCAATGGCAGCGGAATTTACCAGCTCAGTCATGTGATTATTCCCACTGGAAAGTCATTGAATCACATTTCGCCGCTCTTGCTTTCTGTAAGTGATACCCTGGATATTTTGGGAAGTTTCAGTCACAACAGCAACAAATTAGCTTTGAACGGAACAAAACATCAAACAGTTCACACAGCTTCCGGAAACCTGAATTTATTCGATATTGAAATCAATAATGCCGCAAACGGCCCGGCTGACGGTGGTTACGGAATCAATCTTCAAACTTCGTTGACAATCAGCAACCAATTGAAACTGACTGACGGAATCATTGTTTCTGCTCCTGCTTCGATCGTGAAACTGGCTGACAATGCCACATTAACGGGCGGATCCGACAGCACATTCATTACAGGTTACGTTGAAAAAACCGGAAACGACGCGTTTGAATTTCCACTTGGAGAAACACCAAACCGGTACAGACCGTTCAGTATTTCAGCACCAAATTCCGTTTCTTCTCTCATTAAAGTGGGCTACAAACACCAGGCTTACGCCTCTTTGACTCCGGTTGAAACTCCGCTTCAAAGCGTAAGTATTTTGGAATACTGGGATTTCACTAATTCCGTTACTTCTGATTTTCTACAGGTTACTGTTGGTTGGAATGATGCGGCACAAAGTGGTTTGAATGATTGCGGAGATATTTCTTTGACTGTCTGGAACGGTTCACAATGGAGTTTTGTGACCTCTCTCACAAGCGGTCTTTGTAACGGAACAAACGAAGGAACACTTTACAGTACTGGAAATTTACCTGCAAACGGGCCGGTTTCGATCGGATTTACGAATAACGTAACGCAGCAATATGTGACTCTATGTTCGGGAGATTCTGTGAATGTGGGAACAAACACGTATTACCTGTCGGGAACTTATTTCGACATTTTGCAGGATGTAAACGGTGATGACAGTACGGTTGTAACCGTTGTAAACACTTTGAGTCCGCTGATTACCGGGATGACAAACAACATTACATCCATCACTGTAAATGCTCCGACAGCAACTGCTCATCAATGGATTGACTGTACTAACGGAAACACACCGATTCCAGGGGAAACGAATGCTACTTTCACCCCGGTTTCCAACGGAAGCTACGCGGTGATCGTCACAAATTCTTTCGGATGTATGGACACGAGCGCTTGTGAACTCATCGATCAATTGGGAATCGAAGAATTGACGACTCAAAACCTGCGTTTATTCCCGAATCCATTGACAAACGGAGAATTATTGCGGGTAAATTCTGTTTTGAACAAGGTGGTCATCGAAAGCATGGACGGCAAAGTGATCCAGGCTGTTTCAGTTTTCATTTCTGAGGGTGAAACACAGATTTTACTGCCTGTTTTGAGTAAGGGAATCTATATTTTAAGAAGTGAAGACGGCAAGCAAAGCAGTCGTTTTGCGGTGAATTGATCTTTCTTTCAAGCATACTTGAAACAAAAACGGGGAGCTGTCAACTCCCCGTTTTCAATTTCTACTAATCACCGGATTAATAGGCTTCCGTATATTTTGTGAAATTATCCAGGATTGCCTGCCAGCCTGCTTGCTGCATTTCGATCGGGTTTTCACCTTCGGCATCAAACGTTTCGATCACCTCCGTTGCATCTCCGTGATTGATAAACGTAATCTGTGTTTTTCTTCCGTCTTCCATGGTATAAGCAATCCGTTCGTTTGCAACCACCTCGTCGTATACTCCACCGAAATCAAACCCAAAACTTCCGTCTTTTGCTTCCATCCTGGCACTGAATTTCCCTCCGACACGCAGATCATTCTCCGATTTCGGAGTATGCCAATCCGGAGAGGCACTGTTCCACTTCATAATGTGTTCCGGAGCATTCCAATAATCCCACACTTTCTCCACCGGCGCATTCACCTTGCTTTGAACTGTTATCTGTACTTTTTCCATGCTCTTATTTTAAAATTCCACTATGCAATTTATGCATTTCGGAAATACACTTTCCAGGATTCAACCAGATAAAAATACCTGTTTTTGTTTTTCGGTTAATTATCACCTTACAGGAACTTTTGTTATTCCCCATCTTTGCTATGCGATTTTCAGTTCTAATCAGTTTAGCTTCTACGCTACTGCAACTTAATTTAGTTAGTTTATCAACCAGCCTGCTTTTTTGTAGCGCGAATTTGTAAAATTCATAAAAACCTCTCCATACTACTTAGTGAGAGGTTTTTATTTTTCAGTGTTTTTTCGGATTAACTTAGTACATGTCATTCTCGATACTCCCGACGATTCGCTGCGCTGCTGTCGGGAACTCGAATTGACATGCGTAAGAAGTAAGATTCTATTCTTCAAAAAACAACTTTTCAGTTCCTTTACCGTTTAATTCACAAACTGGCTCGTATGAAATCTTTCTACCTGGTAATAAGTTTCTTCATTTTGGGAATCAACGGCGCATATTCGCAGGGAGACAGTTTGAACAATTTTTCGGAAAACGGCAAAACGCAAACACATCCAAAGGATTCCGTTTTTCTCGCAGTATCGGTTCCTGACTCTTTAGTATGGCCATTTCCGGGTTGTATTGTTCCCATTAAATGGGATACGTTCGACATCAGTAAATTTTTAAATTTCAATCAGATAATCTGTAATTTTTATTCGCGCTACAACAAAGCCGGAGCTCTCCAGGATATCAAAAAGCATGAAATGCAGATTCTTTTTTCCGGTGGTTTCGGCGGAATGCCGGATTTCAGTTCGGCTGAGGATCAGCTTTTTCAAAAACGTTACGGAGCCACTTTCCATTCGCAGGGCTGTGTTCATTACGGAGAAGAAGAAAATGAGGAAGAATACAATCAAACCATTTTTGCTTACCTGGATAAAACGTACGGCCCGAAATGGCGTTACGAATTACGAAGTGATGCCATTGGATTTGAAGCTCCGCCAGAAATTCCGGATTTCAAAGAGCTTACCACAGCTGCTGCTTTACTTGTTCCGGAAAGCAATAACAATGACGGAAAAACTTCTGTGAATTATTCTGATCCGGAAGATTCAATCTGGTGGTACATCATGCCAACCAGCGGTTTTGCCCTTTTACTAGCGCTTTATTTTGTGAAACGGCGGAAGAAGTAATTACTCATTGAAAAAACGCACCTGCTTGATGTACAATTCACGATTCTTTCCCTGGAACTTGAATTCGATATCCAGAACCAGGTCGAAGGAAAACAACTTTTTATTCCGCATTCCCTGATCCCAGAAATACTCAGTAATTGCTCTAACTGCAAATTCCAGGCGTCTCACCTCCTCTTCGCTCAAAACGGTTTTTCCTTTGCTTAAATTGGAATTGCTGATGTATTCGACGGATCTGTTGAATTGTGAAGCCTCCAATTCATGGATGATTACCAGCTGATCACAGGTAATTCCCTCTGGCGGATCGACAACAGGCACATCTCCGATCTGAACGTTGATTGTCATTCCTCCATAATCCGGTCGATACATGTTTTTGGTAATCACCACACCATTTGCTTCTTCTTCCGGGAAAGAACGGTGAACCAGGATTCCCATTGCCAGGTATTCATCGGAAATATGAAAGAATCTGCGTTCCTGGAATGCTTCGTACGACCATAAACTCGCCCAAACTTTTAAAACTGCTTTTTCAATGGTCTTATTGGTGTCTGACAAATCCACAGTTTTCGAGTCATACAAGCCCGCTCCTGAAAACCCGGAAGCGTCTTCGGCATTTGTTGAGGAGCGGAACCGGAACGTTTTGAATTCACTCTGTTCCAGTCTTTTCCGGATATCTGCAACCAAAACCGAATCCAACGGCGTATTTTTTATTTCGAAACGGATTTCTTCCAGCAACTTTCTCAAACCGGCATCGTCCGTTTTTTGAGCTGCTTCCAATTGTTCGATCAAGGCTTTAATCCGTGGTGTATTTACATGTTTTAAATAGAAATAAAACGGGATGGCAAAAGCAGATTCCGGAGCTTTGAAACGGCCGATTTCCTGAACCTTGTTCAACAATCCGAAATTGTAGGCTTTGTTCCCGATGACGTCGGCACCCGCATCTTTGAATTCGATTACCGGAATGATTTCACACCGACTCGTATCCATGGTTAACTGATACAACTTTCCGTGATTCGTTTCTTTATACTTCGGGCTGCTTTCTTTGTACCAAATCCGGGTATCGGATATTTCCAACGTAATCCATTGTTTGTCGAGTTTCCGGAAAGAAGTGTCTTTGATCAACAATCTGTCAACGGCAATCGGAATCTTCCTGTTCACTCCCAACACCGATAAATGGCTCAAAGGCGTTTGGAATTCATCCAGAATAATTGCAGCCACATTCGGAATGTATTTCGGAGTTCCCCTGGTTACCAAAATATCGTACGGTTGAAGCGGTTCCTTTCCCGAAAGTGAATCCAGGTTGGGTTCGAAGCGGATTCTTCCGGTACATTTTCCTGCTGAAATACGTTGAAAGGTTTTGTTTTCGTACAATTCGGATGGTTTCATGACCTGGATCGATTCTTTTAATGCGGATTCGAGCCCCAAAAGCCGTTCGGTATTCAGTAAAAAACTCAGGCGGTCTTTAAAATAAACGTTCTCCCGGATGACTTTGTACAGTTGAATGATCAGTTCTTCCGGCATGTAATCGAAGACGGAAAGATCCATGAAATACAGGTTCTGTTTCGGATCCAGGTTGATGTTTCCAAGCAGGTATTCCCGTTCTTCAGAAGTGCCATAATTTACGCGGTTGAATCGTTCCAGGTACGCATCATCCATCAAATAACCGGAACAGAATTCATAATGGAATTTGTAGCGATGCCCGTTGATAAACCAGATCTTTTTTTGTTTCAGGTCATAAACTACTTTCACTGCTTCTACTTTTCCCAGGTTGGAATTTAGCGGAGTTCCGGAAAGAGCCTGAAACTGTTTGTATGTTCCAATACTTGTGAGTGCCTGTTGGGCTTTTACCTGGAACAAGCAGAGAAGACAAACAATACATACGAGCTTTTGTTTCAGCATAGTCAGATTCATCGGAGTAAAGATGCGGTTTCTTCCAATTTCCACATCCGAAAAACGAAATAATTGGAAGTTTATTTATTCCACTCTAAAAAAACACTCTTTTGCTCTTTGAGATCCAATCTTCGCATTATTAAATTGTTTTGGCTTTTGTTTACAACTATGTGCATTCATTCTAATGGGTGGAATTGAATGAAAGTAGTTGTTTTTGTGCAAATCCATGCTAGAATGCCCTATTTCGTACTCCAATCGATTGTTAAATCTATAACAGTTTCATACTATATCCATACTTCATCCATACTTGATCCATACCTGAACTATTCTGATTTGTTTTTTGATGATGGTGTTTTTACAGATGTGTGTAGGGTATTGAATTACGAATTATGTTTTAAAATTTAAGCGGATGACTACATATTAAAAGCAGCGACCATTTCCGTGATTTTCAGTTTTTTTTTAGATTCGCTGCAATTCAAAATGCTATTCACATGTCTACTCAAAAAAAAGGGGAATCCATTCCTCTCATTCTTTATCCTATTCTTATTGTTTTAGTTATTCTCTACATTGTTTTTACGATCCTGACGCTCGGAGTTTTTCTTCCGGATGAAGATAAAAAGGAAGCAGACCGAAAACCTGCTCCAAAAAGTTCGGAAGAGGAACGACTGAGGATTTCTTTGGAAAGAAAACAAAACCGGCTGAGATCCATTGGTGTCCGGATTAACGAACTCGAATTGATTAAGCGCCAGATTACGCGCAGGGAAAAACGGATTTTGTTCGGGGTACGATTCCTGATTACGGGAGGATTGGTTTTAATTAACTGGGGTTACTTAGATTATATTGGAAGAATTCCTTTAGAAGGGAATTTTCCTAAAGAAGTCTGCAAAGAATGCATTGATCAATTAATCAGCTCAATCGCCAACCTGAATGCTGTCATTTTGCTGGGATATGCTCTTCCTGCCTACCTGTTTTACGGGACTGCGGCTAAGTTCACGGCGGCTATGAAACGGAAAATTACCTTTATCCTGAAGAGAAAACACATTCCTTCGCTTTCGGAATTGCAGCTGCTCAAAAACGAGGAAACGCAACTCAGACACGATATTCAATTCCTGAAATTACAATTAGGGAAATGGAATTAATGTTTTATCAAGCTCATTAATCTTCCTCCAGGTCCAATTCGAACTTCGTTAAAATTGTTGTACTGTCTGTGGGATTGAGCTCGAGACCTTCGGCTTCCAGTTTCAAAATTTTGTTGGTTGATTCCAGGATAGAATACTTTATTGTTTTTTCTCCTTCTGCATAGGTTTTCGAAGTTGTTCCATCATAGTCTTCGAACAACCCGGTCATATTTGGAAAAAAAGTAGTTATTGTATGATCCTTTTCCGACAAAGTATTTAGAATCAAATATTTGTATTCTTTCCCTCCTGCTTTCTCCAAACGCCAGGTTCCTTCGTTTGTAAGTGTCGATCCACTTGATACGCTTACAGAACCTCCATACATAACAGCGTTGGAACTTATCTTCCATTCCCAGACCCAGGTTCCGTTTTTTTTGATGGTCAATTTATTTGGCTTACTTGGAGTATCAGACAATGCGTACGTTCCATATTTTGTTGTTTTCCGGTATGATTTCACACTCCATTCATTGACGATTTCTCCTTTCGTAGTTTTTTTACAGGAAGTCACGGGAATTGTACAAAGCGCAATGCTTAAGGAATAAAAAAGGATCTTTTTCATGTGATTTAAGGTATGTTGTACTGTAAATGTATGCTAAATCCGGTCAACTTTCAAGTAATTATCCAAAAAAAGAAAACAGGTTCTAATCCTGTTCCTGAAACGGTATTCAGAATTTCTTCAGAATTGGAATCGTATCTTTAAGGCGTGAAGATTTTGATTATAGAGGACGAGCTTGAATTGGCACAGGATATTACCGGTTATCTAAGCAGCCAGGATTACTTGTGTGAACTCGCTGTGAATTATAACGAAGCCATTGATAAACTAGCCGCTTATACTTACGATTGCATTCTCCTCGATTTAATGATTCCGTTTGGAGACGGATTGCAGGTATTGGAAATCTTGAAATCCGGAAAACGCACGGACGGTGTGATCATCATTTCTGCTAAAAATGCATTGGATGACAAGATCAAAGGATTGCAACTGGGCGCGGACGATTACCTGGCAAAACCCTTTCATTTATCCGAACTATCCGCTCGTATTTATTCTGTAATCCGCAGAAAGCAATTCGACAATTCAAATACCATTACTCACGATGAGTTGACCGTGGATATGCTTTCCAAAACCGTGAAGGTTGGGACCAATGCGGTGCCGCTTACCAAAAAGGAATTCGACCTGTTGTTGCTTTTTCTTGGCAACAAGAACAAAGTGATTTCAAAAAATGCATTGGCAGAGCACCTTTCGGGCGATATTGCAGATATGTTCGACAACCATGATTTTGTGTATGCTCATGTCAAAAATCTGAAAAAGAAACTGAGCGAAGCCGGCTGTGAGAATTACCTGAAAACAATTTATGGAACCGGATACAAATGGGAACTATGAGTAAATTACTGGATAAGCCTTTCAAATCGTTTTCAATTTATGCCTTGATTATTTTGGCGTGCAGCATCCCGGTTTATTATTTTGTGGTAGATGCGATCTGGTTGGAAGAACTGGACGAGCACAATTCCATCATCCGGAAACGGATGGAAAAAGGGATTCAAAACATACAGGTTGATGAGCAGGAACTGAGCAAAACACTTGTTATCTGGAACAGTCTGCAACCGGGAACAAAACTCATTGCTATTGACGAAAACAACATCAAAAAAGACAGTGTTTATACCACTTCGATCTTCAACAACTTTGAGCAGGAAACGGATCGATTCCGGGTTCTTTCTACCACGATCCGGATCCAGGGAAAACCGTATCAACTGACGATTTCGACCAATGTGGAAGAAGCCGATGAAACTTTGATCGCAATAGCCATTGTAACGATTCTGTTTTTTGCCTTTTTGGTACTCGGTTTTGTTTTCCTGAACAAACGGATTTCCCGGAAAAGCTGGAAGCCATTCTATCATACCCTGGATCAGTTGAAGAAATTTGATTTGAATAAGGATCAGCACATTCACCTGGAACAATCCGATATTGAAGAGTTTGAAGAACTGAATAAAGAGCTGAGTGAACTCATCCGGAAAAACGCTTCCGCTTTCAATCAGCAGAAACGCTTCATTGAAAATGCGTCGCATGAATTGCAAACTCCTTTGGCAATTCTGAAGTCTAAAATGGATGTTTTGCTGCAGGATGAGCATTTATCCGAAAATCAATCTGCAACTATTGAGTCAATCAACTCCAATCTTTCGCGGATCTCGCGGATTAATAAAAACCTCTTGTTGCTGGCTAAAATTGAAAATCACCAGTTTGCAGATGAAACGTTTGTCGATGTTCGGAAAACGCTTCAAGAAAGTATCGATCTACTCGGAGATTATGTTCTGAGTAAGGAGATGGAGATTCAACTTACTGCTCTTCCCTATTCTGTGAAATGCAATCAGACTTTATTGGAAGTGTTGATCAACAACCTGCTCATTAATGCAATCCGACATGGTACTATTGGTGATGCCATTCAAATAAACCTGGAAGACGGCCAGCTGACTTTTTCCAATAGCGGAATCCGGGCATTGAACCCGGATCAGTTGTTCGTTCGTTTTGGAATCTCGACGGAGGAAACTACCAACAGCGGACTTGGACTGGCGATTTCCAAAGAAATTTGTGAACGCTATAACTGGAAGCTTTCTTATGCTTTTAGTGGTCAGCGGCATGAGTTTGTGATTGGTTTTTAATGTTGGTACTGTGCGGGAATTCCTAAGTTTTTTTTCCGCAAATGCACAAATTTATTGCTCGCCTACCGGTCTCGCTTGATCAGTTTGGTCATTGGAAAATTGATGATGCCATCCAAATAAACCTGGAAGACGGCCAGCTGACTTTTTCCAATAGCGGAATCCGGGCATTGAACCCGGATCAGTTGTTCGTTCGTTTTGAAATGCACAAATTTATTGCTCGCCTACTCCCGAAACAATCGGGACAGGCTGGTCTCGCTGGTGGCACTCATTTGATGGATAGACATCCATCTATTAGCCCAGTGGTAGTAAGGGTTTTTGATTTTTTTTTCAGCAACAGGTTAAAATTCCAAATGTTTTCAGAATCTGTTCGGAAGTTTGTCTTATAACTTCAAAACAAATGTCATGAAAAAAGTACTTGCAACCGGAACATTAGCCCTTTTAATAGCTGCCTGCAGTTCCGCTCAGAAAAATGAAGAAACATCAAAAGAGTCTAAAATTCCGGTAACGGTACGCAATGCTTTTAAACAGCATTATCCGAACATCAGCGACGTTGATTGGGAAAAAGAGGGCAAAAACTACGAAGCTTCCTTTGAAAATAATGAAACTGAAACTTCTGTGGTGATTGATGCCGGCGGAAAAATTCTTGAAACCGAAACGGAAATCGAAACAACTGCGCTTCCAAAAGCGGTTTTGGATTATATTGCTGTCAATTACAAAGACCAGAAAATCAAAGAAGCGGCTAAAATTGTACTTGGCGACGGAACCATTAATTACGAAGCTGAAGTCAATAAAAAAGACCTCATTTTTGACAGTAACGGCGCATTCATCAACGTAATCGGGAAGTAACATGCATGCATTCTTTTATAGAAATCTGCTTGCTCTTGTTGTGCTGATCACTTCATCCGGCGCATTTGCTCAAAGCGGGAACGTCACCATCTCGGGAACTATAAAAGGCAAGGCGGATAAAACTGCTTTGCCTTTTGTCCAGGTGGCTTTAAAAACGGAAAAAGACTCGGCACTTGTAGTCGGAACAATTACCGATGAAGAAGGCCGCTTTTCCCTGTCACCGGTGAAAGAAGGGAATTATATCCTGGTTGTTCAATCCTTTGGATACAAGACCTTAAAACAAGCGTTGTATGTCGGTGAACTTTCCGACTTCCTGGATCTGTCCGTTATTGAACTGGAAGAAACGGTTCAGGCGATCGATGAAGTTGTGATTGTGGGCCAGGTGGAGGAAATCAGCGATAAAATGGACAAGAAAGTCTTTTCCGTTGAGGACAATATGAGTCAAAGCGGTGGCTCGATTCTTCAGGCGATGCAAAACCTTCCGGGAATCACGGTTCAGGACGGAAAAGTGCAGCTTCGTGGAAATGAAAAAGTGACCATCCTGATCGACGGAAAACAAACCGCCTTAACGGGATTCGGCGACCAATACGGCCTGGACAATATTCCCGCTTCGGCCATCGAACGGATTGAAATCATCAATAACCCGTCATCGAAATACGATGCGAACGGGAATGCCGGAATCATCAATATTATCCTCAAGAAGAACAAACAGGAAGGTTTTTCCGGAAAAGTGGGTTTGAATGGTGGTTTGGGAGCTCTTTGGATCAAAAAAGAGAATCTGCCGACTATTCGTCCGCAATACCAATACACTCCGAAAATCAATCCGACGGTTTCTCTCAGTTATCGAAAGAACAAAGTAAACCTGTTCTTCCAGGGCGATTATTTGTATACGCAAACGCTTAACAAGAATGAATTCGTGACGCGTTATTACGATGACGGAACGATTATCGACCAACAAACCAAACGCAACCGGAATACGCATTTTGCGAACGCAAAGATCGGGATGGATTATTCGTTCAATGACAAAAATATCCTTACGGTTTCCGGGTTGTACGGAATGGAAAAGATTCTTGACCATGGAGACGAGCCTTTTTTTAACCGGGATTCTTCGGAACGGATCCGTTTATGGCGCTTCCTGGAAGATGAGCTTAAGACCACTGTGATGGGAACTGCGTCTTTTCTGCACAAATTCCCGCAGGCCGGACATCAATTGAACATTGGGTTCAATTATACATTCCACCGGGAAAATGAAAAGTACTTTTTCGACAACATCTACCCTTCTTATACGGGTTATGATTCTTTCAAACTGCTTTCCGACGAACAGGTTGCAGATCTGAATGTCGATTATGTCAAACCGCTCAAATACGGTCGATTGGAAACCGGAATCAAACTGCGAAACAGAACGATCCCTACCAATATGCAGTTTCATCCGGGATTGAACTCTCCACTGGATACCAATGCCGGAGGTTGGGCAGATTACAAAGAGTTGATCCCGGCAATTTACGGGAACTACATCATCGACCGGAAAAAAGTGGAAGCTGAAATCGGTTTGCGGGCAGAATATGTGCGAATCAATTACCTTGTTAATCCGGATCACAGCACGTATAAAAGCGACGGATACAACTATTTCCAACCTTTCCCGACTTTGAGATTGGCGTATAAATTCAATGAAAAGAACAAAATCTCTTTGTTTTACAACCGGCGTGTGGACAGACCCAACGAAGTGGATATCCGCATCTTTCCGAAATACGACGATGCTGAAATCATTAAAGTGGGAAATCCCGCGTTGCGCCCGCAGTTTACAAACTCGGTTGAATTGGGCTACAAATCAAGCTTGAAGAAAGGCTACTTTTTTGCTGCTCTTTACGGGAAAGAAATCAACGGAACCATTACCCGGATTTCAAGCACCGTGGCGGGAAGCAGTTTGATTTACGCTATTTTTCAAAACGCAGGAAGAAGCTACAACACCGGTATTGAAGTGACGTATTCGAATACGTTCGCCAAGTGGTATACACTGAACGTAAACGGAAATGTGTACTACAACCAGATCAATGCATTCAGCGTTGAAAACAAATACCCGGTGGTTCATACCTTTTCGGCTGACCGGCAAAGCATTTACTCCGGAAATTTTAAACTGAACAACACTTTTCATTTTTCCAAAGGAGTGGATATGCAGCTGATCGCGATTTACCTCGCTCCGGATATCATTCCGCAAGGAAAGATTTATTCCCGCTTTTCATTGGATCTCGGAGTGAAAAAGAGTATTCAGAAAGGTAAAGGTGAAGTATTCATCAACGCCACTGATTTGTTGAATACGATGGTGACCAAAAAACGCATCCAGGGTGATGGCTTTTATTATCGAAGCAGTGATTATTACGAAACGCAGGTGGTGCGAATCGGTTATAGTTATAAGTTTTAGAGTCATGCGCCATTCTAGATATCCCGGAAATCCGAGACTCGAATTGACGCATGACTTTCTTTTTCCTGTCGTTTCCGATATTCTCCACATGTCCTTCTCGATACATCCCGACTTAAACGTCGGGACACTCGAAGTAACATGTGGGGTTTCCTGTCGATTCGAGTACCGCAATGCAATGAAGGTGTATCGAGAACGACAGGAAAAACCAATTCAATGTTTAATGCTCATGTCCGCCGCCGCCTTCACTTTTCAGCAAGTGGCTTTGGATATAATAAGCTCCTTTCAATACGATCTGAGCGTCTGGCGCAATCGGTTGAAGAAAAGTGACCTGGACAAAACCCAATTGTTTCGTGCCGGTTTTTACTTCGATTCGCTGAAAATGATAGCCCTTCCCTGATTTTTCAGCATGTTCGTGACCATCTTCATGATCGTGATCGCTTTGTTCATCGTGACTTTTCTCTGTTTCGATTTTTTCCAGGATGAACACAAATTCTCTTCCGTCGGCCTTTACAATAGCTGCTTCCGGAAGCGATTTTACTTTGTTTACTCCGACATCAATCAATGCATTGACATACATTCCGGGAATCAACAACTGTTTTTCATTCAGGATATCCGCGTGAACGGCAACCGATTTGGTTTCATTTTCAAAGGCTTTTCCAATGCTGAATATTTTCCCGCTGATTTCGGTATTATCCTGGTTGGTCAATGTAAATCTCACTTGCTGGTTCGGTTTTACTTTCTGTAAATCCTTTTCATACACCAACAAATCCACGTGCATTTTCGTGTTGTCAACAATGCTAAACAAGGGCTCCCCCAATTTGGCGGTCGTCCCGATTTTCACGTTGATTGCCGTGATATATCCACTGATCGGAGCTTTGATTGCCATAATGGAGATTGCGCCACCTTCTCCCTGTAAATTCAGGATATTCAGTTGCTTTTTCAAGGATTCGAAACGCGCTTTTTCACTTTCGTAATCCGACTTTGATTTTTGAAGCAATTTTTTGGCATTCACATTTTCCGCACTCAAAGTCTTTTGGCGCTCGTATTCATCGGCATACCAACCCAGATTGCTTTTCGATTCCAGGTAAGCCTGTTGCAATTTGGTAAACTCCAAACTTTCAATCGTTGCCAATGTTTGCCCCTGTTTCACAAATTCGCCTTCGATTACCTTGATGGATTTCACCGTTCCCTCCACCAAAACCGTTACATCGGCCTGGTTTTGAGGTGGAAGTTTGGTGTAACCGTTTGCGTGAATGACTTCACTCAGGTTCTTGAAGGAAAACGTTCCCAGTTCGATTTCAGAAGCTTTGTACTGCGCTTCATTCAATTCCACTTCCTTGGGTCCTCCTTCCGCGTGTTCCGAATGTTCTTCCGCTTTTGGAGGATTGGCTTCCTCAGACGGACGCAGTATAAAGAAAAGTACAATTGCCAACAGGCAAGCTGCACCGATGATATATCCTATTGTTTTTTTCATGATTCCTGTTATTTGTTTAATAGATACTGAATCGTGCTTACACTTTGGTTGTGTTGATTCAGCACATTGATATAAGCGATCTCACTTTCCAGAGCGGTCTGAATTCCCTGCAAATACTCCACATAGGAAATATCTCCCTGTTCATAGGCTTTGGAAGCATTTTTTGAAATGATTCGAGCTGACGGAAGAACCGAAGTTTCATAAAACTCCACAGCAGACTGCAATGTCAGCAACTGCTGCAATTCTTTGGAATACAGATTTTTCAACTGCTCTTTCATGTAGTCCGCATTGGCTTGTTGTGCCAATATTGTTGTTTTTGCGGATTTACTTTTCGCTGCTGCCGAATTGGCAAAAATGGGAATGGAAACGCCGAATGTGAAGCCCTGGAAACGAGGTGTTCCGTTGTAATATACATTCTGACCATTGATGTCCTGATTTCCCGTTAAGGATTGAATGAAATAACCGGCACTCAAATCCGGGAACAAGGCTGAACGCTCCAGTTTCTGATTCGCTTCTGCCAGCTTCACTTCCTGCAGCGCCAGTTTGAACTGAGGATTTTCTTCCAATGCTACAGAATCCAGTGTCGCGATGAAAGATTCCAGTTTCAATGTTTCTCCGACCGAAAAATCAGTCTTCAAATCCAGGAAGGTTTTCAAACGGCTTTGTTCCGCAACGATCCCGATTTCATTCTGTTTGATCTGCTGCTGAATTTCTTTTTGCTTGACAACAGCCGTTGATTTTTCCAATTCATTCACTTCGCCCGATCGATAACGCACTTCCGCTGCTTTTACAAACTGCTTCAGTAAACTGTCCTGTTTCAGCAATTGTTGATGTACTTCATTTAAATACAACAAATTGAACCAGGATTGCCGGATCAGGAACCGAACCTCGTTCTGAGTTTGTGCCAGCTGCATTTCACTGGATTGAACGGACGCATCGATGACTCCCATTTTAGCTTTAAACTGAAAGGGATTCACCGTTTGGGAAATGGAATAATTCTGGTCAAAAGCCTTCGTATTGTACTGACCGAACATTCCGGAAACATCCGTTTTCGGTAATTCAAAAGCTGTTGGTCGCAATTGCGTTTGTGCCTGGAGGTTTAAAGTTCCGGCGTGAATCAACTGGTTGTTTTTCATTCCCAGGTTGAGCGCATCATCCAGTTTTAATACCGGTTGCTGTGAAAACCCATTTCCTAAACCAAGTGCCAAAAACAGCGGAAGCAAAACAGTTGTTTTTCCATTGAATTTCAATTTTCCGCGCTCAAAGAAGATGTACAAAACCGGCAATACTACCAAAGTCAGAAATGTTGCAGTGATTAATCCACCGATAACAACTGTCGCCAATGGTTTTTGTACTTCCGCTCCTGCGCTTGTACTCAAGGCCATCGGAAGAAATCCGAGTGAGGCAACGGAAGCCGTTAGAAGAACCGGTCTCAAGCGCACTTTTGTTCCTTCACGCACGCGTTCCAGTACATCCGTCATTCCTTCGGTTTTCAATTGGTTGAAATAACTGATCAAGACAATTCCGTTAAGTACCGCCACTCCAAAAAGTGCAATAAAACCAACTCCTGCCGAAATACTGAAAGGCATATCGCGCAGCCAAAGCGCAAATACTCCGCCGATAGCAGAAAAAGGAATCGCTGTGAAAATCAACAACGATTGTTTCACCGAACGGAACGTGAAATAAAGCAAGACAAAAATGAGCGCCAATGCAATCGGCACTGCGACTGACAAACGTGCCGATGCCTGAACCAGGTTTTCAAATTGTCCGCCGTAGGTCACAAAATATCCCGCCGGAAGTTTCAGACTTCCATCCAGTTTTTTCTGAATTTCAGTCACCACGCTTTCCACATCACGGCCTCTGACATTAAATCCGACTACAATGCGGCGTTTTCCGTTTTCACGGCTAATTTGCATCGGTCCTGGCTCATAATCGATATCAGCAACCTGTTCCAATGGAATCTGGCTACCCGACGGAAGCGTAATGTATAAGGTTTTCAGGTTTGAAATGTCTTTCCGGCTGTCTTCCGCCAGGCGAAGCACAATGTCGAAGCGTTTTTCTCCTTCGTACACAACTCCTGTTTTTTCACCGGCAAACCCGGTACGGATTACTTTATTCAAATCTCCTACATTCAGTCCGTAAAGCGCCAGTTTGTCTTTGTTGTAACGAACCGTAATCTGCGGTAAACCGGCAACACGTTCCGCTTTTGCGTCCGCAACTCCGTTCACGGAGCGAATCAGGTTCAGAACTTCATCTCCTTTGCTCACGAGCATATCCAGGTCTTCCCCGTAAATTTTCACGGCAACATCACTTCTTACTCCTGTCATCAACTCGTTGAAACGCATTTGAATCGGTTGTGAAAACTCGGTGGTTACGCCCGGAATTTCATCCAAAACGGCTTCCATCTTTTTCATCAATTCTTCTTTGGAATCAGCAGAAGTCCATTCTTCCTTGTCTTTCAGAAGAATGATCATGTCTCCGGCTTCCATCGGCATCGGGTCCGTCGGGATTTCCGCAGAACCAATCTTCGTCACAATCATTTTGATTTCCGGAAAGCGTTCCTTCAGCAATTTCTCTGCTTTGGTGGTCGTTTCCACTTCCTGGGAAAGCGAACTTCCCGAGGCAATGATGACGTGTGTAGCAATATCTCCTTCATCCAGTGTCGGGATGAATTCGCCTCCCAATCTGCCAAAAATCGTAATTGCAACTACTAAAAGCACAACTGCAATTCCAACTACCAGCGCTTTCATTTTCAACGCTCCATCCAGGATCGGGCGATAGATTCGCTCTGCTCCTGCCATGATTTTATCGCTGAAATTTTTTGTATGCCCGGTACGGCGTTTTAAAACCAATGCAGACATCATCGGGACATACGTCAAAGACAAGATAAAAGCTCCGAGAATCGCGAAGGAAACCGTTTGCGCCATGGGTCCGAACATCTTTCCTTCGATTCCAACCAAGGCCAGGATCGGTAAATACACGATCAAAATGATGATTTCACCGAATGCCGCACTGCTCCTGATTTTGGACGAAGCTTTGTACACTTCCTGATCCATTTGTTCCCGTGACAAAACGGCTTGACTTCGCGATTGCAAACTGTGAATAATCGCTTCCACGATAATCACGGCTCCGTCTACAATCAGTCCGAAATCAATGGCTCCGAGACTCATCAGGTTTCCGCTTACCCCGAAGAGATGCATCATCGTAACGGCAAAAAGCAAGGCCAAAGGAATGACCGAAGCCACCACCAAGCCTGCCCGCCAATTCCCTAATAACAAGACCAGGATGAAAATGACGATCAAAGCTCCTTCAATGAGATTTTTCTCCACCGTACTGATCGCTTTATCAATGAGTTTGGTTCTGTCGCTGAAAGCTTCGATTGCAACACCTTCAGGCAGTGATTTTTCGATTTGTTCTATTTTTTCTTTCACGCGGCTCACAACTTCTTCGCTGTTTTCGCCTTTGAGCATCATCGCTACTCCACTCACTTCCTCGCCTTTTCCGTCTTTGGTTACGGCTCCGAAACGCGTACTCGCACCAATGCGAACGGTAGCCACATCGCGGATCAGAATCGGAACGCCGTTTTGCGTTTTTACCACAATCTTGGCAATGTCTTCCATATCGGTTACCATCCCGATTCCACGAATGAAATAGGCATACGGTTTTTTATCAATGTACGCACCGCCCGTATTTTCGTTGTTTTTCTCCAAGGCGTCGAAGATTTCAAGAATCGTGGTATTCATACTCTTGAGTTTATCCGGATTGATCGCTACCTCGTATTGCTTCAGGTATCCGCCAAGCGTATTTACTTCTGCCACACCGGGCGTTCCAAGCAACTGCGGACGAATAATCCAATCCTGGATGGAACGGAGTTCTGTTGCATTGTATTTCGATTCGTATCCTTTTTTCGGATAAACGACATACTGGTAAATTTCTCCCAGGCCGGTACTGATCGGCGCCATTTCCGGCGTTCCGAGTCCGGCTGGAATGGAATTTTCCGCTTCTTTCAAACGTTCCGTGATTTGAGCCCGTGCCCAATAAATATCCACGTGTTCTTCAAAAACAACGGTTACAACACTCAATCCAAAGCGGCTCGTTGAACGCAATTCCACAATCTTCGGGATCGATTTCACGGAAAGTTCGATCGGATACGTAATAAATTGTTCCACTTCCTGGGTTGCCAAAGTTGGCGAAGTGGTGATAATCTGTACCTGATTATTGGTAATATCAGGCAGTGCATCGATGGGGAGTTTGTACATGGAATAACTTCCCACTCCGATCAATGCGATGGTGAACAAGCCGATAATGAACTTGTTCTTGATACTAAATTGAATGATTTTATCTAACATGATCACTAACTAATCATTAAACAATTGCCGGCAAATAAGATGCGCGACGATACGAGACAGATTTTGCCCCGGAATAATTATTCAAAAACGATTAGCTCAATTTTGGCGGCTGCCAGATTGCCGAGTGAAATTCGGAAAAGATAAAACGGTAAGGAGGTAAAGGTGTTTTCTCCGCAAAATGCACGTTATCCTGCATAAGCGGTTCGAATGCGATCTTTTTCTCAATCACAAATGTGAAAGATACCAATGCATGATCGTGACTGGTCGGACATTCATCCTGTTCGTGGTGTTTCTTGCTTTCGTGATGTCCTTCACTTAAATGCTCGCCAACAAAATCCAAAAAACTCAGTTGGTGATGCTCTTCGTTGTGATGGTTGTAATGGGAAATGAATTTCGGAACAAAAGAAAAGGCATGCGCTGCTTCTCCCGGGAAGACAATCACCAGGATCAGAAACAGGGCAAACACTTTTCTGAGTTTATTCATTGCTTGTAAATGTAGTGATAAATTGATTTTGGTCCAGGAATTTATGAACTAATTAAGAATTGCGAATGTCGAATTACGAGTTTTAGCGTGTCTTTCTTGATACTTCCCGCTAAATGTCTGTTTGAGTGTTCGACTCTTTCAGTCGGACGTATCGAAAACGACATGCGGGAAACTCGAATGGACAATTCAGGTTGAATTTCCAGTCGTTCTCGATACGCTTCGCACTGACTGAAAAGAGAATCACTCAAAACTGCTGATCTATAAATTCTTTACTATATGCTTTTATCAGGTCGCGGGTGTGTCTGAATGCTGCTTTTATTTCTTCATTGGTTCCGGAAGCTTTTGCGGGATCGGGAAAATTGTGATGAAACTTTTGTGCGGTCGTGGGGAAATACGGACATTGTTCTTTGGCATTATCACAAACCGTGATGACAAAATCGAAAGGAATATTCGCGTATTCATCTACGTGATTGGAAGTGTGGCCTGAAATGTCTATTCCATCTTCTGCCATGATTGCTATTGCCGATGGATTGACTCCGTGGACTTCTACTCCGGCGCTGTATATTGTTGCACGATCTCCGGCAAAATGTCGCAAATATCCTTCTGCGATCTGGCTCCGGCAGCTATTACCGGTACATAAGACCAATATGTTTTTCATTGTTTCAGTTTTAAACGAATAACCACACGATGTTTATGATACAAAACTTCGGATCAAAGCCGAAAAAGAGTTGCAGAACAAGCACCGACGAGGTAATAACAATCGGTTTTTTATATTTCAGCAGTAGTACTTTCATCCGTAGAATTTTCTGCTTAACAACACTTGCCTCCAGGTTCACAACTATTCGCATTACCAGATGATAATTGAGTCAGTTGAATTTTTGTTTTTTCGGGCTCAATTCCACATGCATCGGAAGCCAGACAAGCCGTTGTTTTCGGAATCAGGATAAAATGTGATCCGTTGAAATCCAAATCGTATTTCCCAATGGTATTACTTTGATATTCCACTTCTATTTCATGATCTTCGATTCCCAGTTTTTCTTCCGAAAGCTTGATAATATTCAGCAGTTTTCCCGGTTTCAAACGATGTTCGTAGTCATCTGCATTCCATAACTGGAAGTTGACAACTGTTTCCTTACGAATCGTTCCGCCGCAATCAATAAAATGTTTGATCACGCTCCCGACTTCCGTTACGTGAAAATGTTCGGGAACAAATGATCCGTCGGGAGTTTGAAATGCCACATTATCCAATGTGGGAAGAATCGTTTTAATTTCTGAAAGTTTCATTTGATTGAATTTTGTTTAACAACATTGATTGTCTTTGTTTTCTATTTGAATGGAAATTCCCGTAAAGTAAGATTTGATGCGGGAAACAACTTCTTTATCGATGCAATAACAAATGGCGGTTCCTTCCACATTTCCCTTGATCAATCCGGCATTCTTCAGCTCTTTTAAATGCTGGGAAATGGTTGGTTGAGCCAATGCCAGCTCGTTCACAATATCACCGCAAATACAAGTATCGACTTTGATCAGGTATTCGAGGATGGCGATTCTTGCCGGATGCGCCATTGCTTTCAACAAAGATGCTATTTCGTTTTGTTCCGGTGTAAAAAGGTCTGTTTTCGTTGCTCCCATTACTTTATTTATATATTGCAATATTACGATAAATAAAATTACAATGATGCAAACAGGTCATTTTTTTTGATTTTTTCAGGATTAATAGATTTAAAGGTATTGATTTGGAGTTAGGTCGTTCTCGATTCTTTATAAAAGAAATGTGATCTGATATTCAGATGACTCGTTCTTTGCCATTGCCGCAAAGAACCAAAAGTCTAGGCCTGTATTCGAAAATCTGAAAAGTACACGGCATTTCGCGGAAGCATTTAAAACTCGCCCGTCAGCTATGGCTGATCGGACTCAAACAACAAATGCTTTTTTTCGCTCCATTTGTTCCTTTTCAACGATTTTCAGCATAAGGGCCATTTTCAATCCTCAAAAATAAATTCTCTGATTTTACATGCTTAATATTAGTCTTCAAAAATATTTATTTGAGCTTTCCAGTTGTTCTCGATACACCTCCATTCCATTACTCGGACTGACTGGAAATCCGAAGCGATACAGGAAATTCCTGCAATCACTGATTATTGACTGCAGGAACTCCAAAAATAGTGTATTTAGATGCCTTCCTGTTCACCAACAGGCTCAGCACTGGTTCGTAAACTATTCCAGGCTGGTTTATCTGAATTCAGGTAGACATTGATCGGTTTTTCATTGCGTACTAGATCGATGTAATTGTGCAACTCGTTGAAAGGAATAAAAATTGCCCCGACCTTGTTTGCTTCGATGTAAACCGGTGGCGGAACCGGGCTTGCCGGATGCAATCCGTAAATAATGAAACGATAACCGTCGGAGCTGTTGCACACCAGGTGGCCTTGAATCAAAATGTTTACACCGCCCCAAACAGCCGTGTTTTTGAACCCCATACCAATTTCGTACGTGGCTGCAGCAAAAGTTTTAATTGCCATAGTGGTAATAATTTAAATGAACGCCTACTCTGTTGCGGATTTTCGGCTACGCCCGATCAGACTTTCCTTAAAAAGCCCGATTTGTGAATACTTAATGAAGCCTGTTTTATGAGACTGAATAATGGTTGAGTTTTACAACTCCTGCTTTGATTTCCGAAGAATCATTTTACAAACTTAAAACCTAATAAACTGATAATCAACAGTATAAATACGGATTCTAACTGTTCGGAAAACCACATTTTTCAGTTTGTTTTGTTAATAAACTGTAGTTTTCCATTGTTTGAAACCGGGAATAAACGGGAGTTTCTTCGTAAAAATGATGGCACTCAGGCTGATATCAATGGAAATGAAAAGATTAAAAAAAGGATGATTCTACTTTTCGCTTATTTCGGCGCGTTTGATCTCAATCAAACCAACTACCAGTAAAGCTGCAGATGCAATAACGCCAAATGCTATTGAAACTCCAACTGTTTTCAACATGTTTATTTCAGTAGAAATATCAGCAACGTAATAACATAAAAAACCAAACAGGAAAGCAATTTCGGCCATCACGCATTCTACTTTTTGCAGCCGGTTCTTTGATTTCAGAAACAGTGCAGGCATGATGACAAATGGAACAATCAATGCTACTATTGCCCCCCAATCCAATCCTATTCTTTCCATTTTGTTGTTGATTTGCGCAGATGAATATAATGATCTAATTTTAAATTAGTTATATAAAACAAGGTCTACATTCATTTCATTCTTTTTTGAGCGGCGATACGATTTTCAATAAAAATGTCTAATCTTGAGGCCACAAAATAAGAACACATGAACAAACCCGCTATCACTGCACTGATTACAATCCAGGAAAACAACAATTCTTACTTACCCGATTCGCACCTGAAAGAAATCGGAGGAAAACCGCTGTTTCAGCTGATGATCGAAAAATTACTTGCTGTTAAAGCAATCAATCGCATTGTGATTACGACTGATTCCGAAAAGGTGAGAAAAATGTACGGCAGCAATAGTACCATTTCCATCATGGATTGTCCGAATCCCGATACTTTATCGAATGATACAACCAAACGGATATTGGATGAAATGCCTACTTCTGACAGGAACACTGCTCATGCACTTGAAAAAACTGCAGGCGAGCATTTTATGCAGACTCAGTGCATCAATCCACTGCTTTCCGTCAAGACAATCGAAGATGCGATTGAGCGCTATTACAATTACGTTCTCAATGATGAATATAAGCAATTCGATTCGGTGATGAGTCTTTACCGTATTGAGAAACGTTTGTATGACAGCAGTAACTATCCGGCAATTATTCTGAGGGATGATCCGCACTTCGTGATTTTTGAAGATACCGTATTCAATATCTTTAACCGCACAGCCTTTGTGAGAAACAACCAAAAAAAGTTCGGAAAAAACCCGATGTTCTTTGAAGTTCCGGAAATTGAAAGCCTGGCAGTTGAAACTCCAACGAGTTATACCCTGGCAAAACTGGCTTATGACAATAAGGGATTATTCTGACCCTTTAAGTTTGATTTCTTAGGATTCCGAAAGAGAGCTTTTCGTGTTCATTCATGATGCATAAGCGTTTCAGATTTCGATGCGCGCGTTCCTGTAATTTGATTATCAAGGCCTCGGTATTCAGACCATGTTCTTTGTAAAGTAAGACATAGAGCAACATTTCCAGGGAATAGCCAACCAGGAAAAGTTCAATTTCTCCCTGGAAAATCGTTTCGTACTCTCCATCATGTGCCAGGCGGTCCCTGCATTTTTTGACGTTGCGAATCAAGTCTTCTATCGGTAAATGAAACAGGTCTCCGACAATTATGCTGTATTCGTCTTTCAGGTCGATAAGACGGTCATACAAAGCAGGGGATTTCCAAAATACCGATTTGGCATTAAACCAGTTCAATAGTTCCGGGTCTTCCTGCAGGTGCTTTTTGATTCTTTCCCTGTTTTTCAGGACTGAATTATCCGCAAGCGGAACTTTATCGTTGATGAAACGCCGGTGAAAGCTTTCCAGTGCCACACACATATTCAGAAAATAGCGCTCTTTGGAAAGGTCGCAATTGTACTTTCGTTCCAAGAGCAAGTTCCCTACATTATCCAGCTTCCGTTTTTCAAACCAGGATCTGAACAATTCATTCAGCCGGTTACCGATATCCTGAAACCGGAACTCAATCGCATCCGTATACCAATCCGCCTTGAATTCCGTGAACGATTGTATCCGAGCCAACTTCAAACCGTTGTGATACCTGATTTCGAGTTCAGGATCTTCATTGGTCAAAAACAGAATTAATTTTTGTAACTGATGATTCAAATATCCCAATTCGTATAAACTCAAAGAATTGGAAAACTGTATCTCTATTTCACTTGAAGGAAGTACATTTCCGGAATCGGAATCGGTTCTTCTTTTCCAATCCACCCGAACTTTCAGATCGTCTGTTTCAATAGAAACAAGCTGTAAATCATGCGTTGTCTGAATGTCTCTGCGAATCCATTCATCCAGGGCTCCGGATTTCCAGGTAGCAGCAGTAACAAATTTTGCAGCATGTTCCGGCAAGTGAATACCGGTAAACATCTTTATAAACAACATGGCATGACTCATCTGTCCCCGATCGTTTATATACAACCTGAAGAAACAATCCAGAAAAGTTACTTTTCCTAATTCTTCAAACTCTCCGCAAATCATCAGATACCTCTTTTCGTTTCCCTCCACACCTTCTTCGTCTATTTCGGGAAGTCCGAAAAACAGGTATTCATCTGGTATCAAAACGACATCTGATTGTATTCCTAACTCAGGAATGTATATGCTTCCACAATATTTCTTGTTTGAGTGATGATTATTCATTAGGTAAATGGATCTGATTTAGAGTATCAAAGTACTTTAAAAACTTTGAACCGATACTATGTCTTTTCATTTTATTTCAGGAATGTCTGTTTTCCCAAAAACAGAAAAAGCATCACTTTCGCGATGCTTTTTATTTGATGTTTAGTCTGAGGATGTTGAATTCAGAGCTTCAACGTTCCATGCATTTCTATTCTCACGACAAATTTTGAAGTAAGCTGTATTTCGCATGGGTGGTACTTTCAGCAGTAGTTGACTGGCTGTTGTAAACAATAAAATCAAATGTCACCACATCACCATCGTTCAAAATGGTATTGTCAATTCCGAATGTGGCTACTGTTCCGTTTACCAGGAATTCCCAGAAAAAGAAAGGTCCTTGCTTGAAATAAAAGGACTCATAGGTTTCATTGATCATTGAAACGAGATACCCCAAAGAGGAACCGAAGTACTGCAAGGAATAGGTAAATTTCCCGGATTGGGCATTGTAAGCTACTTCCATTGCCTGTTGTACGTTCATTCCTTTTGTCCAGTTTGCCTGAAGTGTCGGACCATTTACGATTTGAATTGTAATCATGTATAGTGGTGTTTATTTATTTGTGCTCACATTTACCGGTAGTGAACTTCACCGTATTGTTGATTATTATTGGTTTCTACTTTTGAAAACAAGCAGATTGGCCAAGCCAATCCACCTGTTTCTTATGATATTAAAGAGCCGGTTCTTTGACATTTTGGCGCAAAGTACTTGCTGCACCGACCATTTCTATCAATGCATGCTTGGTTTCTTCCCAATGACGGGTTTTCAAACCGCAATCCGGGTTCACCCAAAGCTGATCGGCAGGAATTACTTCTCTTGCTTTTTCCAATAAGGTGATCATTTCATAACGGGAAGGTACGCGCGGAGAATGAATGTCATAAACTCCGGGCCCGATTTCATTCGGATAGTTGAAATCCGCAAAAGCATCTAACAATTCCATTTGCGAACGCGAGCATTCAATCGTAATGACATCTGCATCCATATCGGCGATATTCTGAATGATGTCGTTGAATTCAGAGTAGCACATGTGTGTATGAATCTGCGTTTCATCTTTCACTCCACTCGCCGAAAGCCGGAACGCTTTTACTGCCCATTGCAGGTAAGCCTGCCAATCCGATTTCCGCAAAGGCAATCCTTCCCGGATAGCCGGTTCGTCGATTTGAATGATTTTGATTCCGGCATGTTCCAGATCTTTCACTTCATCCCGGATTGCCAATGCAATCTGATTACAAGTGATGGAACGCGCCTGGTCGTCACGGACAAAAGACCATTGCAAAATCGTTACCGGACCGGTCAACATACCTTTGACGTGTTTCTCTGTGAGGGATTGTGCAAACGAAGACCAACGAACGGTCATCGGATTCGGTCGGCTTACGTCTCCGAAAATAACCGGCGGTTTCACACAACGGCTTCCGTAGCTTTGAACCCAGCCATTTTTGGTAAAGGTAAATCCGTCTAATTGCTCACCGAAATATTCCACCATATCATTGCGTTCAAATTCTCCGTGAACCAACACATCCATCCCGATCTGCTCCTGGAAACGAATGGTTTCTTCGGTTTCTTTTTCGATCAATTGATCGTATTCCAACTGAGTTAATTCTCCTTTTTTGAATTTCGCACGCCAGCTTCTCACCTCTTGTGTTTGCGGAAATGAGCCAATGGTTGTCGTTGGAAATAAGGGTAATTGAAGTTCCGTTTTCTGCTTTTGTTTGCGTGTGGCGAAAACATTCTGACGTTTTACATCCGTCACGGTCAAAGAACTGATTCGGCGTTTCACTTTTTCGTTGTGAATCAATACGGAAGTTTTTCTCGCTGCGATGGCTTTTTTGTTGCTTTCCAATGCTTCGATGACGGTTGAATCGGAATTTCCTTCTGCCAGTTGTTTCAAAACAACCAATTCGTTGATCTTTTGCTTTGCAAAGGCCATCCACTGCTTGATTTCAGCGGTTAAACCGACTTCATTCGTTTCCAAATCCAAATCGCAGGGAGTATGAATCAAGGAACAGGAAGGTGCGATAAACACGCGATCAGAACCAATTTGATCGATCACAGAACGGATTTTGTTCAAGGAAGATTCGAAATCATTTTTCCAGATATTTCTTCCGTCGATTAATCCCACTGAAAGCTGCATGTTAGAAGGCAACACTTTCAGTACGCTTTCCAATTGCTCCGGGCAGCGCACCAAATCCACATGAATTGCGGAAACCGGCAGGGATGCTGCCAAATCCAGGTTGTCTTTCAATCCTTCAAAATAAGTTGCAACCAGGATTTTCAGGGTTGGAAACTCTTTTTTGAGTGCTGTATAAACCCATTGCAAGGCTTCTTTTGCTTTCGGACTCAAATCCAAAGCCAGGAACGGTTCATCGAACTGAATCCATTCTACCTGGTGTTTTTTTAATTCATTTAAGATATCGATGTAAACGGGCAACAGGTTTTTCACCAAATCAATCCGGTCGAAATCGGCTTCTTTTTCTTTTCCTAAAAGCAAATAGGAAACCGGACCGATGATCACCGGCTTTGTGAGTATTCCCGCTTGCGATGCTTCCACAAATTCATTGACAATTTTCGTGGAAAACAGTTTGAATTGCTGGTCTTTATAAAATTCGGGCACGATGTAATGATAATTCGTATCGAACCATTTCGTCATTTCCATCGCCGTAATGTCAATTTCGTCTTTCTGATAACCGCGTGCCATGGCAAAATACAGATCCAGTTCGGTATTTGCTGCGTTTAAAATGACTTTGTTGTAACGCGGCGGAATGGCGCCAACCGTTAACGACATGTCCAGAACCTGGTCGTAGAACGAAAAGTCATTGGACGGAATCAGGTCGATTCCTGCATCTTTTTGCAGTTTCCAATTGTGTAAGCGGATTTCTCTCCCGACATGAATCAACTCCCGGGTTGATAAATCGCCTGACCAATACTGCTCGCAGGCTTTTTTGAGTTCCCTGTTACTACCAATACGCGGGTAGCCAAGATTGTTTGTTTGCATGTTGTGCTTTTAAATGATGAATAAATCAGTTAAAGCTTTTGCTAACTTCCAATACTGCAGGATAAAATGAACGAAAGGATAGATACGGGAACGACCATGCAATAACAACCGGTATCAAATTGCATTGGATTCAACCACATCATACTGACTTGTACTTTTTATCGCGAAAGTATTGTCATTCGGAACAGGCAGGTCTCCTGACTTGTAACAGTTTTATCGTCCTTCCCATACTGACTTTTACGCCGGTACAGTGGACATTTATTGATAAAACCTTTGTGTGTTACTTACAGTTGCGCGACAGTTCGTGATTTGCACACGATTCCCTATTAATTCACAGCTAAGTAAAACCTTTTCCGTTTGATGAAATATAGTAAAGAACTTTTCGGGTGCTAATTTATTCAAATTCCCTGCGATAGCCAAACTTTGTTCTTTTTTAGATTCGAGTACTCAATCAATCATAAGTTCACTTATTATTGTTGTAATTTTGAGATTCTGAAACATCATGGAAATACTCATCATAGAAGACGACGAACGAATTGCAACTCTCGTAAAACGGGGATTGGAAGAGAACGGCTATAACGTGACGCTGACCTATGATGGCGCGATGGGACAAAAACTGGCTTTGGAAAATGACTACACGTTGGTCATTACGGATATCATTCTTCCGAAAATCAGCGGCATTGACGTATGTAAAACGATCCGGGCTGCAAAACCGGAATTGCCGATTATTATGCTCACAGCGCTTGGAACAACGGATGATAAAATTGAAGGTTTTGATGCCGGCGCCGATGATTACGTGGTAAAACCTTTCGATTTTCGCGAGCTTCATGTCCGCATCCGTGCCTTGATCAAACGAAACAACCAGGCTACACGAACGCAGGGCTTTTCCTTAAAATATGCCGATCTGGAGCTTAATAACCAGACCAAAACCGTGAAACGCGGCGAAACGGAAATCAACCTGACTCCCAAAGAATTCAAACTTTTGGAGTATATGATGCAACACAGCGAACGCGTATTATCCCGCACAGAAATCGCTGAAAAAGTATGGGATACGCATTTCGACACGGGAACCAATTTCATTGATGTGTATATCAATTACCTCCGACGGAAGATCGACAAGGAATTTGATTGCAAACTGATCCATACCAAATCAGGAATGGGTTTTATGCTTAAAAAGGAATGAAAATTCAGCACAAACTCAGTTTGCTGTTTACAGCATTGACGGCGACGATCTTATCGGTTTTTGCCGGATTGATCTATTATTCCGCCGACGGAATCCGCGAAATTGAGTTTTATAAAAGACTTCAGAGGGAAGCCATCACGAAGGCAAACCTCTTCTTCACTGCCAAAGTGGAAAGCCGAACCTTACAAACCATTTACAAGAATAACCGCGAAACCCTGAACGAAGTCGAAGTAGCCGTTTATGATACGGATTTCAAACTGCTTTATCACGATGCAGCTGATATTGATTTTGTGAAGGAAACGAAGCAAATGATCGGCGATGTTCAAAAGAAGAAAATTCTTCAATTCTACCAGGATGATTGGCAGGTAGTTGCCTTGCTAATGCGTTTTGATGGAAAACAGTATATCATTACGGCAACGGCTTACGATCAATACGGTTTTCAGAAATTGAAACACATGAGACAGACTATCTGGACCGTATTTATCTTTTCCGTTCTGATCATTTACCTCGCCGGACGTTTCTTTTCCAAACGGGTTTTGTCGCCGGTAGCTGAAATTGTTTCGAACGTAAAAAGCATTACTGCTTCCAACCTGGATCTGCGTCTGCCCCGCTCCAACGGAAAAGATGAATTATCGGCACTTTCAAATACCTTCAATGAAATGCTGGACAGACTGGAACATTCCTTCGAATCTCAAAAGCAGTTTGTTTCCAATATTTCGCATGAGCTGAGAACTCCTTTATCGGCCATTATTGCCGAATTGGAGATTTCCACAAACCGGGAACGCAGCATTCCGGAATACAAGGAGGTGATTCAAAATGCTTTGAATGATGCTCAGAAACTGGCAAAACTATCTACGAGCCTGTTGGATTTTGCCAAGGCGAATTACGATCCGTCCAAAATTGCATTCCGGAAAATCCGGTTGGATGAGATTTTACTGGATGCGATGCACGACGTTCAGAAACAGAACGAGCATTACCAGATTGATATTCGTTTTCAATCCGGATCGGAAAATGAACAGGATATCTTGGTTTACGGAAATGAGTACTTACTGAAAGTGGCGTTTAAAAACCTGCTCGAAAACGGGTGTAAATTTTCAAAAACGCATCGCTGCTCCGTTTCTATCGAAACACAAAAGAATCATGTGCTCCTGCAATTCAGTGATGAAGGAATCGGGATTTCTGAAAATGATCTTCCGCATATTTTCGAACCGTTTTACAGAGGCGACAACAAAACCTTTGCCGACGGAAACGGAATCGGACTATCACTGACAAAAAAAATACTCCAACTTCACCATGGTGAAATCGAAGTATCTTCCCTCGTAAATAAAGGAACAGTTTATCACATTCTGTTCCCACACATGTAAAATCTTATTCGATCAGAATCCGTGAAGTGGAAATTTTACCGTTCAGGGTATAATTCAACAGGTAAATTCCCGGTTTCAGTGATGAAGTAGTTATGTTGATTACATTTTCTCCTTGCACAGTCTGCGTTTCTGTCGCATAAACCTGTTTTCCCGCAAGATCCGTTAAGCGCACTGCTGCTAAACTTCCGTCGCCTGTTGCATAAAGTACGAAAGAGCCTTTATTCGGATTGGGATAAACGAGGATCTTTTCTTCTCCGATCAATTCTTTCAATCCTAAAAGGCAATTCCCGCCGTTTCGTTCGCACCATCTGCCCATAAATTCCTGGTAGTATTGATTGGCAACCGAAGCGTCATGCACGATTACCGTGTTTTCATCATTCTTTTGATCAGCGCCGTTGCTCCAGTTGTGTGAACCGGTAAGAACCGTCGGATCGGAAGCAGGATTGGACGCATCAACCAACAGATACTTGTGGTGGAAAATCCAGTTATGTCCGTTTACGGCCAAATTTTGTCCCATCGACGGAGAAAGAATTCCGTAAGGTGTGGGAGAAGTCCCCGCATCGTCGATCATACCTTTTGCTGCCAATGATTCTTGCTGAATCTGATCGCGAATCGCATACGCCAAATCTGATCGCGTGATCACCATCACTGCGAAGTACAAATCATCATTTGCTGTGGCAATCGTCTTCAAAATTTGTGTATTTACCTGGTCAGACGGGCTGAAATACGATTCAACGCGTTTCCCGCCAATCACATATTCATGCGGTGTATTGTCTGTTTTAAACTGACCGAATTTTGACAGGGAACTATTCGCAGGAGCCGTTTGACTCGTATCTCCCCACATTTCGTCGAATTCCATTTTGTAACCACGAGCTAAACTTTGGTCCTGGAAAATGATCACATTGTTCGCATCGTCCACCAACTGCCCGCCAGTGAAATTGGTTGATCCTGTCCAAACTACCGGAAGATCCGGATTCGCCGCGTTCGCATCCATAATCACAAATTTGTTGTGCATAATCGTATAATCGCTTCCCTGTGGAGAAGTCAAAACCGGTATCTGGTTGTTGAGACTGTTCAAGGCAAAATTTGCCGTACTTCCATCGTTGATGATCCGTATTTTGACTCCACGGGTGTAAGCGTTATTCACTGCTGTCACAATTTTGCTTCCATAAATGGAATTGTCCCAGTTGTAAATACAAATATCGAGCGAAAACTGAGTTCGATTGATATAAGCTGCCAGGGTATCCGCTACCAGGTGATTCAAATAAACGGCATCTGTTCCTGTAGAATAGCTTGTATCCGTGGAACGGTTAAAATAGGTTTTGATATCTCCGGAAGAAAGCGATTCAGTCACAAATGTGCGTTCCAATGTAACAGCGCTATCCGCACCATTCCAGGAAAATGCACGTACGTAATAAATGGTCGCCGGTGACAATGAAGTCAATGAAGTGGTATGATTTACCGTATTTCCGGATGCGAGCGTTCCCAGTTCCAACGAAGGCGTCAATCCGTACTTGATGTAGGAATTTGTTCCACCTATGTTAGTCGACCAATGAATATCAAATCCGCTTGTCGTAATGGCTGAAGTGCTGATCGGCGCTGTCAGGTAAATCGACGAAGTGCTCTCAATATCGTTGATGGTTCTCAGCAATAATTGGTAACCGGAAGTACAGCCTGTAGCCGGTGAAGTACAATATTGTGAAAGAATTCCTGTCAGGTTCACTGCTCCGCTGGGAATCACTTCTCCGATTAGCGGGCTTCCGTTCAGAATCCGAACCTGGAAGGTTTGTCCGCCCAACGTTACATTGTAATTAGAGTTTCCTGCAAAAGTGCTTCCACCGTTTGCAAAAGTGCAGTTATCAAATTGCAGTAATTCACTTTCGTACAAATCACTGATTGTTGAAACATCTGTAATCACTTGTGCGGCAGGAAGCGAAACAGCGGAAATCACGTTGACGGAAGTTACAGGAGTTACTTCCACCAAATTGTTGTAATTAGTCATTGTTCCGGTAACCAACACGGAATCACCTGCATTGATTGCTGTTAGATTAGTGCCATAAATAGCAATTCCTGCCGTAGCATCCTGGATATAACGGATGTTGGGCAATTCCGCTCCGTTCAAAGAAACTCCTCTGAGCGTAACCGTAGTTCCGACAGCAGCGTTTCTGACAGTCGCAATATTCTGTGCATGGGCAGAAATCACTACCGACAAACTACTCAAAACCGTTATTAAATATCTTTTCATCATCACTGAGCTTTATAAATCAGGTACAAAGTTCATCAATAGTTGTTACGTAATTATTACCGGATTATATTCTAATGGTTTTCTAATAATATTATATAAGCTCTCTAATAACCTCGCTCCTCTTTAAGATGGAACTTTGTAGATGTTGAATACCAAACAACGGAACATTATGCAAAACCGGTTATTAATATCAATCTTTCTGTTGTTATCAATACCTTCTATTTGGGCACAGTCAAGCCCGTATAATTTACAAAAGGCTCTGCAAACTGCCAGAAACAGCAGTCCTGTATTAAAACCGCAGCAATACAATATTGCGATTGCAGAAGCGGATGTTGTTACAGCATCCCTGAGACCCAACCTGGTTCTGAACAATCAAACCATTAATATGGTTCAGCCTTCGCATTTTCCTGCAAATACCAACTGGTACAGCGGACAAAACCGGCAAGTCTGGTGGCAGCTCACCAAGACCTTTCAATTACCTGCCCAGAGAAAATACAAGATCCAGGTTGCCGAACAAAATGTGTTGCTCGAAAAGAAAGTAATCAAGGAAGCCGAGCGGAATCTCTTCCAGGATGTTGCCATTCAGTGGCTGAATGTGTGGACAAACCGCAAACAGCTGGATTTATTGATGGAAGCCAAGAATAATACGGATAGTTTGGTGGTCGTTAATCAGCTCAGATATAAAAACCAGGTCATTACAGAAACGGAATTAATCCGGACTTCACTCCTGGCGGATCAGTATGCACTTCAACTGAAATCAGCAGAGCAAACCTATCAGAATTCGTTGATCAAATTGCAATTTCTGATGGGTACGACGGAAGCAATCAGTATCGACACCAGTGATCATTTCCTGTATGAGCTGCCTGCAAGTTTGGATTCGTTACTCAAACAGGCGCTGAATTCCAGGAGTGATCTTCAGACCTTGAAATCCGTTGTTACGGTATCGGATGCCAATATTCAGCTTCAAAAAGCATTTGCATGGCCCTCGCCGGAACTGGGTGTGATTTACAATCCTCAAAACACGATCCCTTATGTGGGAATTTACGGAACGATCGAACTTCCTGTTTTTTCCCGGAACCAGGGAGAAATCAAGAAAGCACTGGTGCTGAAACAGCAAGCTGAACAGCAATTACAGACAAGCCAGATCCAGGTTCAGACAGAATTGACAACGGCTTACCTGGCTTACCAGACACAACAGGCGAACCTGGCAAAGTTTGATAAACTCCTGGCTCAATCCGAAAAAATCCTGACGAGTGTCAAATATTCCTATTTACGTGGCGGAACTACCATTGTCGATTTCCTTGAAGCACAACGGAGCTGGTTGGAAACACAGCAAAACTATTATGAAACCATGCAGGAATACAAACAGAGTTATATCCGGCTACTCTATGTTTCAGGATACATCAATCAATTAGCACAATAAAATGAAACGAATTCATCTATATAACACATTTTTCATAAGCGCTTTGCTTTTTTCCTGTGCCCGGAAAGAACAGCAAGTGGATTTAAAGGACGATGCCACACCGGCAGTTGAAAACAATGGTATCAACATCGTGTTCCCATCTGCGAAAAGCTGCTCTTTTTTCGAAACGGAAACGATCGGGAACAGTCATCTGGATGCTGAAATCACTGCGCCGGCAAATGTTTCTGCCATTGTTCTCAGATCGGAAGAAGGTGCTTCCCAACCCATTATTCTTTTTGCGAATCCGGATTTGGCGGGAAATTACACGCAGTTGCTGCAACACCAGATCAATATCAACCAGATCCAGGAAGTTTCGATCAAACAACGGAAAATTGAACTGGACCGGATCAGAGATTTGCAACAGCACGGAGCGGCTACCGGAAGAGATTTGTTGGAAGCACAAACGGCACTTGCCATTGAAAAAACCAACCTGGCAAATGAAAGAGCCGCGATCATAGAACACGAAACAAAATTAAAAGCGGGTGGTTTTCATCCGGAAAAACTCAAAAGAGCCACGCCGGGAACAGCTTATATCGTTTGTGACATTCCCGAAAATCAGATTGGAAAAGTGAAAGAAGGAAGTACTTGTTCTGTGACCTTCACGGCTTATCCGAACGAACCTTTTTCCGGGAAAATTGAAGATGTGGCCGACATGGTCGACAATGCAACGCGCATGGTGAAACTACGCGTCGGCGTGAACAATGCAAACAACAAACTCAAAGCGGGAATGTTTGCAACCATTTCCTTCGGAATCAGTGAAGGAGATGTGCTGAGTGTTTCAAAGAGCGCGGTCGTTACGATCCAGGGACAGAATTACGTCTTCGTGCGTTCCGGAAATGTTTTTGAACGCCGGAATGTGGTTATCGGTGACGAAACCGGAGACCGGATCATCATTTTCAGCGGTCTCAGAAAGAACGAAAAAGTAGCTATGAAAGGAGTCATGCAGTTAAAAGGACTGAGCTTCGGATACTAATTCTTCATCACTATAAAAACAAGGATATGTTACAGGCTCAGATATACATTGATCAGGATAATTTACACGATTCACAGCCGCAGTATGAGTTCATACTGGCATTTTTGATTCGCCAGAAAATCCAGGGAGCTACTGTCTTTCGCGGACGCTTGGGATATGGAAAACATCAGTATTTGAACCGTCCGAATGATTTGTTCAGTTTTGATGAAACTCCGATCATCATTACGTTCACCGATGAGGAAAATAAAGTGAGGGCAGCATTGACAGCGCTCAGAAAAGAAATGAAAAATGGATTCATTGTTACCTATAAGGTCGAAAATTGGGACTAGATGATTAAGAACTTACTTCTTTTTAGCCTTCGTAACCGTTGGGCGGTGATTGCCATCAGTTTTGTACTGATGTCGATTGGTTATTGGTGTTTCACCCAGTTAAAGATCGAAGCATATCCGGATATTGCCGATACCAATGTGATTGTGGTTGCTCAATATCAAGGGCGCGCAGCGGAAGAAGTGGAACAGCAAGTAACTGTTCCGATCGAACGCGCTTTACAAAACACTCCTAATGTGCTCGACAGAAGAAGCCGTACGATTTTTGGATTATCTGTTGTTCAGCTTACATTCAAAGACGGGACCAATGATTATTTCGCCCGTCAGCAAGTGATCGAACGCTTATCTGCCGCAGAACTTCCGGCAGGTGTTTCTCCCGAATTGGCTCCGTTGAGTACGGCTGTTGGTGAAATCTACCGTTATTCCGTGGAAGCACCTCCCAATTACAGTCAATCCGAACTCAGAGATTTACAGGATTGGGTGATTAAACCTGCCCTACTCCAGGTTTCCGGAGTGGCGGATGTGGTGACTTTCGGTGGTCCGTTGAAGCAATTCCATATCATTACTTCGCCTGAAAAACTGCGAAAATACAACCTCACCTTGCAGGAAGTGATGAATTCCGTTGATGCGAATAATCAGAATACGGGTGGAAATATCATTGCCCGCGGTGGACAGGGTTTTGCCGTGCGTGGTTTGGGAGCTGTCAAAACGGAAGAAGATATCCGGAATATTGTGGTGAAATCAGAGAACGGTGTTCCCGTTTTCGTGAAAGATGTTGCTTCTGTCGAAATTACTCCGCCACCTCCAAGCGGAGTTTTGGGATATCGCGTTCCAAAAGATAAAATCGATGTGAACAGCGGTGTGGAAGGAATTATCCTCCTTCGCCGTTATGAAAACCCCAGTGAGGTATTGAAAACCCTCAAAGAGAAAATGGCCGATTTACAGGACAGTGAATTACCGGAAGGCATTCATTTACGTCCTTTGTACGACCGCAGCTTTTTGATTGATCATTCCTTGGAAACCGTTGCGCATACGCTATTTGAGGGAATTTCCATCGTCATCATCTTGCTGATTTTCTTCCTCGGAAGCATCCGCAGTGCTTTGGTCGTGGCATTAACGATTCCATTCTCCTTGTTTTTTGCCTTTATCCTGATGAAAATGACCGGCATTCCAGCCAATTTATTGTCTTTGGGAGCCATCGATTTTGGAATTATCGTAGACGGAGCCTGCGTGATGGCCGAACACCTCATCCGGAAGTATCGAACTGCTTCAGTAGAAGAAAAAAAGCAGGGAATTGTCAAAATCACCATGCTGGCAGCCCAGGAAGTGGGTCGGGAAATTTTCTTTTCCGTAACGATCATCATCCTGGCTTATATGCCGATTTTACTCATGACACGTGTCGAAGGAAAGCTCTTCTCTCCGATGGCTTTGACGCTTGCTTTTGCTGTTATCGGTTCGATGATTGCCGCTTTAACGTTCATACCGATCCTGATTTCATTTGTGTACCGCAAAGCCGTTACCAATGTAGACAAACCGTTGAAAGAGCATAAGAATTTTATTCTCGACAACCTTTCCAAAGGCTATTCCAAAGTGCTGAGTGCGCTTTTGAGAAATTACAAAAAAACGGTTCTCATCGGTTTCTCAGTTGTGTTGGTTTGCGTTTTGTTCGGTTTGAAACTTGGAACGGAGTTTTTACCTCCGCTGGACGAAGGTTCGATCTTTTTACGTGGAAATTTCCCGGCAGGAATCACCATCCAGGAAAATGCCAAATACGCTCCGAAAATCCGGAAAATCATTGCCAAATATCCGCAAATTGCCTTTGTGATTACACAAACCGGGCGAAACGATGACGGAACGGATCCTTTTCCTGCAAACAGGAACGAAATTCTGATCGGTTTGAATGATTATGATACCTGGAGTCACACCATTACCAAAAAAGAACTCGTTGAGAAGATCAAAACGGATTTGAAACAACAATTGCCGTCCGTTCAGTTTTCTTCCGGTCAGCCGATTATCGACCAGGTAATGGAGATTGTAACGGGAAGTGCCGCTGACTTAGCTATTTCCATCGTCGGGAATGATTTGGGAATGATGCGCCAGAAAGCCGACAGCATTGCAGAAATTGTGAAACAAACCCGTGGCGCTGATAATGTCAACATTGAACAGGAAGGACCGCAGGAACAACTCGCCATCGAGATCAATCGTCCGGCAGCTGCGCGTTTTGGGATCAATATCGCCGATATTCAGAATATGATTGAAGCAGCGATCGGCGGAAAATCCATTTCGACCTTGTATGACGGAACAAAACGCTATGATATTGTTGTTCGTTTCCTACCGGAATACCGGAATTCGATTGATGCCATCAAAAAACTCCAGGTTCCGGCTGCAAACGGATCTTTGATCCCGATGAGTCAGTTGGCTGATATTCATTTTGTGGAAGGACAAACGAATATTTACCGTTACGGAAGCAAGCGGATGATTACCGTTCGTACCAACATTCACGGTCGCGACCAGGGAGGTTTCGTGAAGGAATTACAACGGAAAATCGATGCAAAAATCCACGTTCCGAAAGGATATGAAATAGTCTATGGTGGTCAGTATGAAAACCTGGAACGCGCCGGAAAACAATTGGCGTTCACCATTCCTCTGACCATTATCCTGGTTTTCCTGTTCCTCTTCATGTTGTTCAAAAACTTTGCACATACGATGGTTACGATGAGTTGCATCCTCTTTGCGCTCGGTGGCGGAATCCTGGCTTTATTGATGCGAGGTTACTATTTCAATGTTTCCGCCGGAGTAGGATTCGTGAGTATTTTCGGGATTTCGGTGATGGCCGGCGTATTACTTGTTTCAGCGATTAACCGCACATTACTAAACGACCGGGATTTAAAAGAAAATGTCCAGGACGCTTCCAAAGAGCAGTTACGTGCCTTGCTATCGATTCTCATTGTAGCAATTATCGGTTTGGTTCCTGCAGCTATTTCGTCCGGGATTGGTTCCGATGTGCAACGACCGTTGGCGACCGTTATTATCGGCGGTTTGACCAGCACCTTGATTTTCGCACCGGTTCTCATTCCACCGCTTTATTTGTGGTTGGAAAAGAGACGTAGGAAAGTTGTTTTGGAAGCACCTGTTGAAGATGAAACTCCGGGTCAGGATTGAAAAATCACACAACAATCATCCGTTTGGTGCTTATCAAGGTGTTGTTTTCAAAACAAAATTGATATATCAATCAACTTATACTATTACCACAGAATCAATCAAGTCTACCTTTCAATCGTTCACCGAACAAATCTACCGGCTCTTTTAGTATCAAACAACCTGTTAATCAGCACAAAAGCCAAATTCAACTGAAAAATCAAGTTTTTTTTAAGAAAGCAACTCATCCGTTTCTTATAACGTCATCCGGAAAACTATTTCTTTTAATGGCTTGCTTTAGCCAATTGATAAATCATCTGTTATGAAATTCTTCCTGTTACTGCTTTCACTTTCATTTACACTATCCTTAAAAGCACAACATCCTGAAAAAAGTACAATAATAGGTAGCCCGACTGAATACGAGTGGGGAGCCAATATCGTTGCTGATAATAACGGAAACACCTATTTGGGAGGAAATATGGGCGACAAAGTGCTCATTGTAAAACAAGATCCGCTTCAGCAAACTATTTGGTCAAAAACGATCACCTTCGATCCGGCACCAAGCCTTTCTATACGTATCGGATTCCTGGACCTTTTAGGAGACACCCTGTTTGGTGGCGGAGATGTTGAAGATGCAAACGGAGCCGGGTCACTTGGCACATTTTATTTCAAAATGAATGCCCAGACAGGCACCACTTATTGGTCCAAGTACGATCTTAGTTCAGCCGGCTATATCTCTTCCATGCGTTACGCAAATGGAAAATACTTCCTGGTAGGCGGATCATTAATGACAGGAATGATCTATGGAAATGTACAGGCGGTATCTTCTCAAACTGGAGATATCATCTGGCAAACTCCGTTATTACAACTCACTTATCCCATTGCAGGAACGAACAATGAAACCCTTTTTACAAGTGCCACAGAGATGCGTAACGGAAAAATGTTCATCACCGGAACGCAGAGGAATGATCCTTCGATTACTTATCCTGACATGCCTCTTCTCGTTGGAATTGACGAATCCGGGAATGTCTTTTTAGAGCGACGCATCCCGCTTCCGTTTATTCCCGGTGGTCTCTTTACGAGTTTCCAGGGCAGCCGAATCGAATACGATATGAATGATAATATCCTATTGACTTCCTTTAACAACGGGCCCATGAGTGTACAAAACGATCCCAACCTGGTATTGACGAAATTGGACCTCCTCGGAAACGTTTTATTCTCCAAAGAATATGAAATCGACGGTGATGGAGGTATGCAGGTACATGGTCTGAATGAAACATCGGACAGCTACGTATTATGCGGAACCATACATAGCAATTTTACCGGCTTGTATGCACTCAAACTGAGTAAGAACGGAGTGGTTCAAAAATGTATCGGGATTCAGAAACCAAACATATATTATGGTGGTGCAGCATCAAATAATGCGTATGGAAACAGTGATTTTAAAAACAATAAACATTATTTTGCAACCTTTGAAATGCTTGTTCCCGGCGGCGACAGTAATCTAAGTGAAATCATCCTGGATGAAGACCTCAATACCATCGAAGACTGTTCCGAATTAAGTCAATTACCTGTAATTGTGACAAATCTTACTCCCCAGTTAGAGCCTTTGCAACTCACTCCTACGTCGGTTGGAATTGATTATCATGACAATATTATCCTGGAAGACCTGGATTTATATATTCCATGTGACAGTCTTTCACTTGACCTGGTACAAATTTCCAATTGTCAGTCATCCTTTATTGCAAACGTAAGTGGTTTTCACTCTCCGACTTTTTATTGGTCGGACGGAAGCATTTCTTCTTCCAACACATTTTCCACTCCGAGCCTGGACACGCTTATTGTTCGTGTTTTAGATATCAGATGCTGTGAATTGACTGACACGATTATTCCGGTCTTACAAGCTTCGAATATGGTCATGAGTTTAGGAAATGATACGACTATTTGTATTCAGCAAGGCGCAAGTTTCACACTCACTCCTACTGTCACAAATCCGCTTGGAGCTGTAAGCTATTTATGGAACAACAATTCAACCGCGCCATCACTTTCTGTTACCAATTCGGGACTTTATTGGCTGGAAGTTTCAGACGATTGCAGAACCATTCGGGATTCCATACAAATTACCTTGCACTTGTTTCCTGAAATTACAGGCATCAGCGATACTGCTATTTGTGAAGGTTTATTCCCTCTTTATGTGAATGCTGGTTTAACTCCCGGTGCTTCTGTGGTATGGGATAACGGCTTAACAACAACTGACAGAATAATCACAGCACCGGGAACTTATACGCTTCAGGCAACAAATCAATGCGGAACCACCAGTGACTCGATGACTGTGACCAAAATGGCTGATATCGACCTGTACTTTCCAAACGACTCAATCCAGGTATGCGCATTCCAGATTTCAGTGAATCTCCTTCAAATTGAAACCAATTACGCTTATGAATTATTTGAGTCGTGGACGCATCAGCTTGTTGGAGCAAATCTAACCAAATCAGGCTGGTATGACATTCGTGCATTTAACTACTGTGATGAACGATGGGATTCCATTTATGTTGATTTGGGAAATGATCAGGCCATTTTTATCCCGAACTCATTCACACCGAACGGTGACGGAATCAATGATAACCTGGAGTTCGCCGAAACGAATGTCACCGTGAGCAGTCTCCGGATTTTCAATCGTTGGGGTGAAGAAATCTTTCAACTAACACAAAATAATGGCCAGCCGGAAAGCATTAACAAATCCTGGAATGGTCATTATGACGGAAAACCATGCCCGGAAGGTATTTACTCAGTTCAAATCGTTTATACCAACTGCTTTGGCACACCTACCCAGTTTAACGGGCATGTGAACCTGTTAAGATAGGAAAACATCATTTTCGATTATTTGCACTTACTTTTTCTAATTTCATGAAAATCGAAATCAGCACGATGGAATATTATTTCAAAGACATGGATTCTCCGGTTGGCAGAATACGACTTATTGCAAGTGAAAAAGGGCTTTCAGCGCTGCTTTGGGAAGGTGATGATCCCAAACGTATCAAGATTTCGGCTTATTCTGAGCAAGTCGACCATCCTATTTTATTGGAATCGGAAAAACAGCTGAACGAATATTTTGCAGGCGAACGGCAATCCTTCTCTCTTCCGCTGCATTTCATCGGAACCGAATTTCAAAAGAAAGTCTGGCAGGCACTTTTAGCCATTCCGTTCGGAGAAACAAGGACGTATGGCCAAATAGCAAAACAGCTCGACAATCCGCAATCGCAGCAAGCTGTTGGCAATGCAAACAATAAGAACCCGATAGCAATTATTGCTCCTTGTCACCGCGTGATCGGCGCATCAGGCAAATTAATCGGGTTTGCTGGCGGTTTAAAAAACAAGGAGATTCTCTTGAAAATTGAAGGTTACGGCGGAAACCAAATGAGTCTTTGGAATGATGAAATTTGAGTTGTTAACTCCCGTTTATTAAACAATAAAGGGTTTTCGATAACAAAAAACAGCATTCTTTACCAACAGATTCAACCGGACATGCGTTATAGATTACTGAAATGCATGAATATGAGTTTTAAAACACCTGTTTGATATGAAAAAATTGCTTTTTATCGCGGCATCCTTATTCTATCTGTATGGCTCTGCACAAATTGTAAACATTCCGGATCCGAATTTCAAAGCGCTGCTGCTTTCCGGAAATGTCACTTCTGATATCGACGGCTTTACGACTCCGTTGGATCTCAATAATGACAATCAAATACAAGTTAGTGAAGCACAGGCAATTTATGGAATTCATTTGTGGCAAAATTCGCAATACATGGTTTCCGACTTAACAGGAATCGCTGCATTTTCGAACCTGGAATTTTTAAGTGTCGATTATCACAGCATTACTGTCCTGGATTTGAGTGGAAATAATAGACTTCAAAGGATCCAATTGATCAATAATCCTATTAGCAGTATCAATCTGAGTACTCTGGCCGATTTAAAGTTTTTGGAATGTCGTGGCAGTGCTCTCACACAGATTGATGTCAGCAATAACATTCAGCTACTCGCTTTAGAAATGAATAATAACCAACTTTCTTCAATCGACGTAAGCTCGAATGTCAACCTGGAGGCACTTTACGTGAATAATAACCATCTTTCCAATATTGATGTTAGCCAGAACCCTAATCTCAAAGGTCTGACTTTTCACAACAACACGCTTTCCGAAATCGATGTGAGTCATAATCTGCAACTGAAGGTATTGTACTGCCAAAACAATCTTTTGTCCACGGTGGACCTCAGTGGTAATCCCGAAATGGATTTTTTTGACTGCAGCTACAATCCAATGGAATCTTTCAATGTCAAAAACGGAAGTTCGTTCAGCATTTATTTTGATTTTGCAGGAATCCCCAACCTGCAGTCTATCTGTGCCGATGCTTTTGAAATGGACAGGGTTCTGAGCAAAATTTCAGAGTATGGATACACAAATGTTTCCGTCAATGCAGCTTGTAATTCGTTGGCAACAGCAGATTTTGAATTAGGTAAACTAAGCATTTACCCTAATCCGGCAACAAACCAGGTAAGATTGGAAAATCTCCCTTCCGGCGGCAAGTTATCGATTTACAATCCGGATGGAAAAATAGTTTACGAAACCGCTATTGCATTGAAATCTGAAAGCATAAACCTGGAAAATTTCGCAAGCGGAATCTATTTCGTACATGTTGATCATAACGGAACAAGAAGAACCGAAGAATTGGTGATTGAGGGGAAATAAAACAAAAAAGCGCAAAGATTCAGAATACAAAACTCTAAACCTTTACGCCTTTTCTACAACCTGTTTCTAATTTACCCTAATCAAATCTGAATTCTGCCGGACTTTTGTCACTTTGAATTCTGTTCGTCTGTTCTGCTGATGTTCTTCTTCCGAGCAAGGAACTCCGTTGCCGCAATGATTTACCAGTACTTTTTCTCCATATCCTTTGTAAGTCAAACGTGAAGGATCAATGCCGTTCTTAATCAGGTACTGAACCACGGCATATGCCCGCTTGTCGGAAAGCACGTAATTGTACTGATCATTCCCGCGGGAATCCGTATGCGATCCCAACTCAATTTCAATCGTCGGATTATCCTTCAGAACCCGAACCAGTTTATCCAGTTCAAGAGCTGCGTCCGCGCGGATATTCCACTTATTGTAATCGTAATAGATATTCTCAATCACAATCGGTTTATCAATTACAATCGGTTCAACCAGGAAATCGGCATAAAAGTTCTGTGAATACTTTAAACCTACCGTCGACAGTTTATCCGTTTTTGTGGAACAACCGAACTTGGTACAATAGATCTGGTACGGCGTTTCTGAAGCAAGTCTGATTTGAAATTTCCCATCTTTATCCGTAACAACAGTAATCACCTGGTTTGTTTTGGAATCCGTCAGCTCTACTCCCACTCCTTCAACGGGCAGATTCGTGCCTTTTTCATGAGCTGTTCCATACAAGATAAATGTTGGATCATGTTTCTCAAAAGAGTACATCTTATCTGCTTTTGTGCGTGATGAGGATACAAAACCGGAACGATTATCCTTGTTCAGCGAATACGCAAAATCATCATCCGTAGAATTTAACGGGTAATTCAGGTTTTCCGGATTTGCCCATTTTTCACCATCAAAGTAAGTAATAAACACATCCAATCCTCCCATCGAGTTGTGCGCATCAGATGAAAAATAGAGCGCACCGTCTTTATCAATGAAAGGAAACATTTCATTTCCGGAAGTATTGAGCTCCGGTCCGAGATTTTGCGGCTGAGACCATCGGTTATCCGTCCAAACACTTTTGTACAAATCCGTTCCTCCATAACCTCCCGGCATATCCGACACAAAATAAAGTTCCTTCCCATCAGCCGATAAAGTGGGATGTCCGCAATCGTAATCATCGCTGTTGTAGGGAAATTCCTCCAGGTTTTTCCACTTTCCGTCAATAAGCGAAGCTTTGAAAATCTTCAGATTGTTTTCGTTCTCTTCGTTGACCTCCATTTTACGTTTGTAGTAATTACTTCGGGTAAAATAGACCGTATTTCCGTCCTGTGAAAAAGTTGCCGGGCCTTCGTGAAACTTGCTGTTGATATCGCCCTGAAGAAGATGCGGCGGCAGCCATGCTCCTGTCGAATCTTTTTTCATCTGGTACAGATCAAGATAGGAATTCCCGGTCCAGGCTGTAGCCTTTTTGCCCGGAAACACCGCTTTATCGGCCGTAAAAACAGCTCCGTTCTGATATTCCACCATACTGAATGTATTGGTAAACTGATCTTCCAGGATCGGAGTTAAGGTATAAAGCGTCGTATCAATGAAACGGTCTTGAATAGACCGGCATGAACTCAACAACATTTGTGCAACGTTGTCATTCTGGTTCATCGCCAGGTATTTTTCAAACCATTCGACAGCAAGCTGATGTTTTCCATTGTACATCAGCGTTTTTGCATAATTGAAATACCCATTTGCCGGAACACCGGAATGTTTTAAGGCATGTGCATATTTCGCTTCGGCAGAATCGAGATTCCCGGTTTTAAAATAAGAATCGGCCAACCTGATTTCCGTCAAAATTCTATGCGTTTTTCCATCTATCTTTTCGTAGTGATGAATTGCTTCCTGGTAAGCCAGGGCATCATAACTTCGATCTCCCTGCACTTCATGAAAATTCGTACAGGCAGCGAGCATTACACCGGTAACACCCGCTATTAAAAGTCTGAATCGTTTTGTTTTCATAATGCAAGTATTTAGAAGTAACGAGGTGTTTTTACCTTAACGAGGTCTTTTCCGAAATCAATTCCAAACATAATTTCGTGAGTTCCGCTCGTGTATCGACTTAAAGCCGTTGTTGTGAGGTCATACGCGTATCCGATGCGGAAAAAGCTATTCGCCTGGTACTCCACCATAAAAACGACCGCATCATTGGTTCTGTAAGAAACTCCGGCAGAAATCATGTTCTTGTAATACACGGAAAAATTGAAATCTGCTTCCAGCGGTGCGTGTGCTACGTATTTCAACAATACGGAAGGTTTGATTTTCACCGTTGGTGAACAGGTAAACACGTATCCTCCCGTAAGGAGATAATGTCTGCGTAAAAACGAAGCTTTGCTCAGATCAAAATTGAAATTGTAATCATTCTGATACGCAAACAACGTTGGAATGGACAACCCGACATAGTAACGTTCCGCGAAGTAATAAGCTCCGACACCGAAACTCGGAATGTATTTTCCGTTGACATTCTGACTAAACACCTGGTCTCCCTGGTCCCAAACCACAAGATCCTCCAAACGTCCGTTGAACTGCGACAAGCTGGCACTGACTCCCAACGCCAGTTTCGAGTTGACAGAAGTCCGAATCTGGTAAGCATAATTTGCCGTGATCTTGTTGTGTGTACTCACACCAATCTTGTCATACATAAAACTGATTCCCAATCCCATGTTTTTGGCCCCGATAGGCCCGTCTACAGCTGCAATTGCAGTTTCGGGAGCTCCGCTCATACCAACCCATTGTTTGCGGTAAGTGATAGTGGATGACCAGTATTTATGAGATCCGGCATATGCAGGATTTAAGAACAATCCATTAAACATATATTGACTCAGCATCGGATCTTGCTGTGCTGTCGCCTGGCCCCCGGCCAGGATTCCCAGCATAATTAAAATGAACTTTTTCATCACAATAATCTTTGATGATTACTATTTTCTTCTCAGGTCTACATAGCCCTTAAGTACTTTATCTTTTCCTCCAACTACCACGTTGAGTATCACGAAATAGGTTGCATCCGGCAACGGATCTCCCACTTTGTTTTCACCGTACCATTCATCGGCATAGCCGTTTTTCTCGTACACGATATTCCCCCATCGGTTAAATATTTTGATGGAGTTATCCGGGTAACTCTTGATTCCGTGAACAACAAAATAATCATTGTCGCCATCAGCATTCGGTGAGAAACCTTGCGGCATTTCCAACACATCCGGTTGAGTGAGTTTGACGATAACAGTAGCAATACAACCGTTTGCATCTGTCACATTCAACAGGTATTCTCCGGCAACCAGGTTACCAATACTATTTGTTGTATCGGTTGTTGACCAGAAGTAAGAATACGGCGCTGTTCCGCCCGAAACCATTGCTGCAATGGAGCCATCATTACCACCATTGGTACTGACATTGAAACCAAGCAAGTAACTGGACACTGTCAGATGAATCATCAATGAATCCGGTTCGCCAACAATAATATTCAAGGTGTCGGTACAACCGAACTCATCTGCAATCAGCACCGAATACGTGCCTGCAGAAAGACCGGTTTGACTTGCGCCGGTTCCGCCATTTGACCACTGATAAACATAAGGTGGATTTCCGTTTTCAATGAGTACTGCTGCTTCTCCGTTGTCATTTCCATAACAGGAAACATTGGTGATGATCGCTGAAGCATTCAGATTGGTCACTGACAAAACAGATCCGGAATAAGTCACCTGGCAGCCATTGGCATCCGTTACAACAACAGTGTATAAACCGTCGGGTACGTTACTCAGATTCTGATTCGACGAACCGTTAGACCAATTATAGCCATATGGTGTTGTTCCACCGACAACCTGTATTTGAATAGAACCATTAGCAGCATTACATGTTGCAGTGTTAACCGCTGCCTGGATCATTAACGAATCCGGCTGGGTAATCGTTGTATTGAAAGTCAGAATACATCCGTTGGCATCTGTTACTGTGAGACCGTAAGATCCTGCCGCCAGGTTACTCAAACCAGGAGTTTGTTCTCCGCTCAACCAGTTGTAAGTATATGGTGATGTACCGCCACTCACACTCGTTTGAATCGAACCATCATCTGCTTTGTAACAACTCAACTGATTACTTGTTGTTGTCATGGCAAGTGCTTCCGGCTCTGTAATAGTAACCGTATCAGCAGTCGTACAACCATGAGCATCCATAATATCCACCGTATATGTTCCCGGTGACAGGTTGCTTAAATCTTCTGTCGTTGCACTGTTCGACCAATTGGTCTGATAAGGAGCTGTTCCGTTGGTAATCTGTAAGTCAACACTGGCATCACCGAATCCGTTACACGAAATCTGGTCGATCACCGTTGCACTGACCGGTATCGGGTAGATTCGTACTGTAAATGAACAACTGGACGAATTCCCGTGAATATCAGTTACTACAAATGTATTGACTGTTAGCCCAACCGGGAACACACTTCCGGAAGGTAAACCGGCAGTCTGAACCAGCGATGCTACTCCGCAGTTATCGGATGTTGCCGGTAAATCATAAGTTACCAGCGGGTCGCACGTTGCAACGGTATCCGGACAAGTAATTACAGGAGCTTCGGCGTCTATAATTGTAATGCTGAAAGAACAGGAAGTCGAATTTCCGGTATTATCAACAACCGTATAACTCACGTTGGAAACTCCTACCGGGAAGAAAGTTCCGGGTGTTGATGTTCCTGAAATGGTTGCTCCGCAGTTATCGGAAAACGAAGGAACTAACCAATTGACAATTGCACCACATGCTTCGGCATCTGAGTTTTGACTGATCGGACCGGGACAATTTGCAATTGCCGGACTTTCATTATCGGTCACTGTCACTGTAAATTGGCATTGTGACTGGTTACCGGCAATATCTACAGCAATCCATGTTACCGTTGTAATCCCCTGGTTAAAAACTATTCCGTTCAAAGAAGTTCCTGAGCCTGATGTCGCTCCGGTCAAAGTATAAGTCAATGATGTTACAGTACAGTTATCTGTAGCTGTCGCATCCCAGGCCGAACCAACTTGTGTGTAGGTACAAACGCCGGCATTGGTGTTTACACTTTGATTTCCGGCCGAACCGCAGCTTGTTATTACAGGTAGCTGACTATCACTTACCAATACATTGAATAGACAGGAAGAAGTGTTTCCGGAACCATCTGTTGCCGTCCAGGTAACCGTTGTAGTTCCAAGATTGAAAGCAACACCGGATAGATCGGATCCTGTTCCTGTTGTAGCTCCTGTTAATACATACATAATGGAAGCAACAGAACAGTTATCACTGGCACTCGCATTCCAGGCATTTGAAGCTTGAGTATAGGTACATTGTCCCTGGTCAGCATTCACTGATTGATTACCAACTGCACCACAGGATAAAATCACAGGAAACTGTGTATCATTTACCGTAACCGTGAATATACAAGTCGCGGTATTTCCTGCGGCATCCGTTGCAACCCAGGTAACGGTAGTTAGCCCCAGGTTAAATTGAACTCCGTTGAGAGAAGTTCCCGTACCTGTTGTTGCGCCACTCAAGGTATAAAGAATCGAACTGACAGTACAATTGTCTGTTGAAACGGCGTTCCAGCTATTGCTGTTGTGCGTATAAGTACAGATTCCAATATTTGCATTCACAACCTGGTTTCCAATAGCAGAACAGTTGCTGATAACCGGATTCTGATTATCGCCGACGATCACATTAAATGTACAGATGGAGAAATTTCCGCTTCCATCCAGAGCCTTCCATGTAACCAAAGTTGTTCCCTGGTTAAAGACAACACCATTCAATGTTGTTCCTGTACCGGTAGTTGCACCGCTTAATGTATAGGAAACAGATGCCACAGAACAATTATCGCTTGCACTTGCATCCCAGGCAATACCGGCATGCGTGTACGTACAAACACCCGCATCAGCCAGTACATTTTGCGTACCACTCGCTCCACAGGATACGATAGAAGGCAACTGGTTATCACTTACCAGTACATTGAATGAACAGGAAGAAGTGTTTCCGGAACCATCGGTGACAGTCCAGGTAACGGTTGTTGTTCCAAGATTAAAAGTAACACCTGAAAGACTGGTTCCTGTTCCCGTTGTTGCTCCTGTAAGGGTGTACATTATGGAAGCAACAGAACAGTTATCACTGGCGCTCGCGTTCCATGCAGTTGAAGTTTGAGTGTAGGTACATTGTCCCACATTCGCAACTACCGATTGATTGCCTGTTGCACCGCATGATAAGATCACAGGAAGCTGATTGTCAATTACCACTACATTGAAGTTACAGGAAGAAGTATTTCCGGAGCCATCGGTTGCAGTCCAGGTGACAGTTGTTGTTCCCAGATTGAATACAACACCCGAAAGATTGGTTCCTGTTCCCGTTGTAGCTCCTGTAAGCACATAGTTCACGGAAGCAACAGAACAATTGTCACTGGCACTTGCGTTCCATGCAGTTGAAGTTTGAGTATAGGCACATTGTCCTGCATCCGCAACTACCGATTGCTTACCGTTTGCACCACAAGACAGGATTACGGGAAGTTGTGTGTCATTTACCGTAACCGTAAAAATACAATTCGTTTTATTCCCGGCCGCATCGGTTGCAACCCATGTAACGGTAGTTACACCCAGGTTAAATTGAACTCCGTTGAGAGAAATTCCTGAACCTGTGGTAGCTCCACTTAAACTATAAACGACCGAACTAACAGTACAATTATCCGTTGCAATAGCATTCCAGCTATTGTTGTTATGGGTATAAGTACAAACCCCGGTATTCGCATTCACAACCTGGTTACCGATAGCAGAACAGTTGCTGATAACCGGATTCTGATTATCGCCAACGATCACATTAAACGTACAAATGGAGAAGTTTCCGGTTGCATCCAGAGCCTTCCATGTAACCAATGTTGTTCCCTGGTTGAAAACAACACCATTCAATGTCGTTCCGGTACCGGTAGTTGCACCGCTCAATGTATAGGAAACGGATGCCACGGAACAATTATCTGTAGCACTTGCGTTCCAGGAAGTTCCGGCATGTGTATACGTACAAACACCCGCATTGGCTAATACGCTTTGTGTACCACCCGCTCCACAGGATACAATAGTCGGCACCTGGTTGTCACTTACCGTAACAGTTGTGGAACAGCTTGCAGAATTTCCGGCAGCATCACTAACTGTCCAGGTAACGGTTGTTATTCCGAGGTTAAAAACAACTCCGTTCAGGGAAGTTCCCGAACCGGTTGTTGCCCCCGTTAAGGTATAAGTTGCTGATACAACTGCACAGTTATCTGTAGCAATTACATTCCAGGCAGTACCTGAATGCGTATACGTACAAACACCTGTATTTGCCAGTACAGAAGCCGGTGTTGACGGGCCACATTGTGTAATAACCGGGTTTACATTATCGGTAACAGTCACATTAAACATACAGGTATCCGTATTTCCAAGTCCGTCTGTTGCCACCCACATCACTGTAGTAACTCCTTTATTGAATGCAACTCCCTGGAGATTTGTTCCTGTTCCCGTTGTTGCTCCGCTTAAAGTATACGTCAAACTTGCAAGTAAACAATTATCCGTTGCTGAAGCATTCCAGGATAGATTCGGAACGGTATACGTACAAGCAGATGAGCTGGTGAATACCGATTTATTCGTTGTACAGGAAACTACCGGCGGCGTAACATCCGGTACCGTTGTAACACTGGCAGAAGTTGAGACTGTACAGCCATGTGCATCGGTGATATTTACCAGGTAATTCCCGGCAAACAACCCGGAAATATCTTCAATTGTTGAAGAATAAGATGCTGGTCCTGTCCATGCGTAAGCGTATGGAGCTGTACCACCTGTTACCGTCAATGCAATCGTACCATTACCTCCTCCGGCACAACTCACTTGTTGCGACATCAAAGCTGAAGCAGCTAATACTTCAGGCTGATTGATATATACATCTACCGTTAATACAGTCGAACATCCGTGTAAATCCGTTACGGTCATTTGATAAAGACCGGTATTTAAACCGGATAAATCCTGGGATGTAGCTGTAAAACCGGAAGGTCCCGTCCAGGCGTAAGTGTACGGAACAGAACCACCGGTCACTGTTAAATCAATAGAACCAAGTGAATTACCATAACATGGATTATCCGTATAAGTATAAGAAGTCGCTATCGCAGCGGGTTGCATGATTCCCACACTTCCGGAAACACTGCAGCCTTTGGCATCAGTAACAACTACTGAGTAGGTTCCCGGGGCCAAATGGATCAAATCCTCATGACTTGCAATGGTATTTCCTCCCAATGACCAGGAAAATGTATACGGATATGTTCCACCGGCAACAGTCAAATCAATGGTTCCATTGTTTGCTCCGTTACAGGAAACATTCGTTGGTACCAGTGAAATGGAAAGCGGAGCCGGTTGCGTAATGGAAAAATTACTGAACGTTGAACAGTTCTTGGAATCTGTCACCGTTACCATGTAATTCCCTGGTGCCAGGTTACTGACACTCATGGCGTTGTTCACACCGTTTGACCAGGAGATCGAAAACGGCGAAGTTCCATTGGCAATGACCAAAGATGCCGCACCATTTGTCAAACCATTACAGCTAACCTTTGTCGCATTTACAGAAGCAATGAAATCATTACATGGTGGTTGATTAATGTGAACGCTGTCATTCAGCAAACACGAATTGGCATCTGTAATTGCAACATGATATGTCAAACCGCCTACCGCTGAAGACAAGTTAGTGGCTGTTTGCGTAGTTTGTCCGCCCGGTGTCCATAAATAAGCATATGCCGGAGTACCTCCCAATGGATTTGCTGTGGCAGAGCCGTTGTTTCCTCCAATAGAAGACACATCCACATGTGTAATTGTATTTGTGATAATCGTTGGCTGTAAGATGGTAATCGCAGCTATATCCTGACAACCTGAATTGTCGGTAACAGTTACACTGTAAGTTCCGGATGCAAGATTGCTTGCCGTTACTCCTGTTTGTACCGGAGAAGTATTCCAGCTGTAGGAAAACGGAGCTGTTCCTCCACTGACAATACTCGCAGTCGCTGAACCATTATGTCCGCCAAAACAACTAACGTTTGTACTGGAACCTATTCCTACACTAAAGTTATTACAGAAAGTATTGTTGACCACTGTCGATTGTGTAATGCTACATCCATGGCTATCCGTTACGGTTACACTGACAATTCCTTCACAAAGCGAACTCGCAGTTGTTGTTGTTTGGTCATTCGTCCATAAAATCGAATATGGAGGAGTTCCACCGCTGATTGCCACAGTAGCAGTTCCGTCGCAAGTCGGTGAGTTTGCCGTTGTAGTAGACAAATTCAATGCTAAAGGCGCCGGCTGAGCAACTGTTACAGCAGCTGTACCGTAACATCCGTATTGATCCGTTACAGTAAGTAAATACGTTCCGGCCGTTACCGAAATCGAATTTCCGGAAGAACCGGTGCTCCATAAATAAGTAAATGGCGCAGTACCTCCTGTTTGCCCGGCATTAATCGTCGTCGAACCGTTGTAACAGGCAATATTACCTGCCATCGGATGAGAAACAACCGTATCGGAAAGTGTAATGGTCATCTGGTCACTGCTGTTTAAACAACCGCCACCTGCACCTGTTGATGTAAACGTCAACGTAGCACTACCATTGTTGATTTCCGCTGCTGAAGGCGTATAGGAAGTAATCAGTGACGATGCATTCGGTTGAAACGAACCACTTCCACCTGACCAAACTCCACTTCCGGTAGTAGAAGTAGCGTGTAGCAGAACCGTTGGCTTGGTGGCACAGACAATTTGATCCGCGCCGGCATTTACGACCGGAGTGGTTGCGATATTGACCGGAACAGACACAAAAGCATCCGGACAGGTAGCGGTTGATAAGCCATCAGTTACTTCCGCAGTATACGTTCCGGCCGCGGTGGCTGTATAGGTATTGGAGTTCGAAACAATCGTACCGGAACTGTTGCGCCACCTGTAGGCATATACTCCGTCTCCACCTGTTGCAGAAGCTGTAAGCAAAACCCCGCTTCCTCCCTGGCAGAAGGCTGCCGGATTAGGAGTAGCAGTCACCGCTAAAGCGCCGTAAGTATACAAGCGTACCGTGTCACAACTTTGAAAAACACCACAAACCGCTGCCTGAGGTGTTCCACAGATTTTGTAATCAATCCAACTTGGAGTGCCTAAACCGGGACTAAAACTTGGATTACTACAATTGGTGCAGCTCAATAAGGAGTTGTATGCTCCGGGAGTGGTGTTTCCTGTGGATGAATTGATCGAAGTAATCGTAATGCTATTCAATCCGAAAATACTCAATGGAAGCGAACAACCGATCCGCGTGGACTGGTCTGCCGGGAATATCGGTCTTGGTATTTGCCGGAAGATGTATTTAATCTTGTTTTTCCCGGGTTTACTGTAAATAATTTTGTGGGGACCGGGTCCCGTAATACAAATCGGTGAACCACCGGGAATTTGCACCCCGCATGAGCCGGGAGTTGTTAAATCGCCTCCAGAAATAATGTTGTAGTTTCCGGAACCTCCCGGATCGGCATAACCCGGAGCAACCACAATTTCAAACTGGGCCACATTCGGGTTGAGTATTACATAAAAGGAAATATAATTGTCCCCGTCTCCGCAGCAGCCAGGTTGGCGCACCACTTCCGGTGTAGTGTATGACATATCCGGCGTGGCGGATAAGTCCAGATTAAAAAATGGAACAGTCGCTGTACATTCCGGGAGGTGGGTTTGTGCAAACGCTTTTTGCGCGATAAACCCGTAAATAAACAGGAATATACAAAATAAACGAATGCTCGGAAGGGCAAAAACACCCGTGCTTTTGCTCCCACTTTTGAGGAGTCGAGGCTTCATACGCTTAAAGTTGTAGTAACCCTGCTATATTATAACCAAACTAACTAATAATCAAGTTGTATTTCTCATTTGTTTGTTTTACATTTGTCGTGAAATAATTCCAATTCGTCGATTTTTTCAATTCGTTTATCGGTAAAAAACAGGAAAAACCAAAAGCAAAATCACGTTTAAAAGTATTTTTCAGAAAGTAAACAAACATTCAGAATTTGGAGTGCAAAACGTGAGTATTAAACAAAAAGACACTCAAGGTTCATTGAGCGTGACGAATCTATTTTCTCTTGGATTTTCCAATCGAATATCGGATTGTATCTTTCATCAATCCTTTATTTTCAGGATTAAAATACCGCAATTCTTTCACAATTTCCGGGTTATCAGCTGCTCTTGATGCAACAATTTCATATGCCATTTCCCGAATAGACTCTTCCAGCTCACCCTGTCTGTACTGATCATTTTTTAAAACAGACAGGAATTTTTCCTGATTTGTTTCATTGACATCCTCCCGATACAATCTGTTCAATTCTTTTTCCAGGTCGCTTGCCTTTTCAAAATCCGATAAATACATCTTCAAGCAATTAACCGCATCAAAATCTGTTCTCCAACCTTTAATCAAAGCTTCCCGGGCACGAAAATTGACATGCATTTTGCTTTTATAAATGAATGAAGCCTTGACGTATTGATTGGTTTCTTCGTAATTCGTCGCAACCTGTTCGTAATAAACATCCGCTTCCTTTTTACGGTGAAGAATGGTATACATGTCCCCTACTTTTTCATCGTCTTTGAGCTCTTTGTACAAATCAATTGCATTAGCTATGAGATTTCCCTGAACAAAACAAGCTGCAGCTTTTGATTTATCATTTAACAGCCTGAGGTAAACTGAAGCGGCATCCTGGTACAATTTTCCTTTTTCCAGGGTCTCCGCAGCCGATCGATCATCTTTCAATAATTTCATATAAACGAATGCAGCTCGTTCATACTCTTTCTGTTGTATTAACTCAGTGGCTGTTTTCTTGTATTGTTCTTTCAAAGTACCATAATAATCTCCAATATCTACAGATCCCCCTCTTCGAGTATTCGATGTGTTCTCGTTGGCGAAAATTGAAAAAACCGACCAATTTTTCGATAGCTCCAGGCGTCCGCCACTTTGTCCCCTGGAACTTCCTGTTTCATCCAAAGGAATTGCATATTTCAGTGCTTCATCCGGGTTATTTCTAAGCATATCCAACAATTTATCCAACTGCTTCTGATTGCGTTTTTCCAGATCTTCCAGGTTTTCCCGGGTCTCATCATGGTAATTTTTCTCCTTGCCTTTCATGAAAGGAATCATCAAAAAGCCAAGAAGTTTCCCGAAACCATTAGGCTCCCCGATTTTTTTTGTACTGCCAGAAACAGGAGTTGTCGTAGTTGATTTCTTATTCCCTTCCTTTTTATTGAATTGCAGTTTATAAAACTGCAGTTTTACTTTTTCAAAAAAACTCAGTGGCTTGTCTTCCATTTTCTCCCGTTTCGGAAAAAAAGTTTCTTCCAATTTTTCCAATGCTTTTTCTACATCAACCGGTGCAATCTGAAAGCTTTTGATTTCCTTTGGAACAAAAGGTGTTGAATCAGGGCGAATCACACGGATGGAAGACAATTCTGGCAAACGAATCAGATCACTCAAATTCAATGCTTCTTTCAACTCTACCAAACCTGTTTCCGGATGCATCAACCAAATCGGTTGACCGAACATTTTTTGCATTTCCGCAGCAGTCATTACAGGAAACAATTCCGATTTGTTCGCGATAAAAAACGAACCGGAAACCTGTTGACATAACTCATTTCGTTCCAAATCCACCTGACTGATCCCACTTTCGGGTAAAATAAAACATCCCCACACTGAATTTGCAGTCATTCCGGGAACCGGATATACTTTCAGTTTAGCCAAACTCAATCCCATTCGCTGAATTTCCAACAACCAGTTTTTGACAGAAGTACCTTTCACCAGGATTCCATTCAAAGGGAAAGCATTATTTTGAGACGGTTTTAAACTAAGCTCCATGTGACAGTATGTTCTTTAAAAATGGATCCATGAATTTACAGAAGAAGTCCCAAGTTGAAATGCTTTTCGCTTCTGTTTTCTTGAAAAAATCATCACCTGAAAATGAGTTGTTGGTTGCTACACCTAATTTCGTTTCCAAAACGGAAGGAACAAAAATAATCGGGATGGACGGATTACTGCTTTTCAAAATAAGCATTCCGGATTGATTCACTTCGATTGTACTCCCGTCAGCAAAAGTAAATTCATTGTGACTACTTTCAGTGGATTGGATTACCTTTTTGATGTCCTTCCGATTGGTTATTTTGATCGTGCCCGAAGGGTGATTGAACCGCAATTCATGCTCGTTAAGAGTTAAATTATTCTGATCATTGATCGAAATAGAACTGATATGTTTAAACACACTTCGATTGGTCAAAACACGAGGTGCCTGATTCAAACCATTTTTCCTGGTTTCTCTCAGATCTGCTCTGGTTACAGATGATTGTGACAGATCTTTTTTAACTTCAGCCGTAATCGGATCAATGATCCAATTGCCTTTCGAGGAATGATATCTGAATTGATTATCGTGGAAATGCAATCCACCTTTCGTAATACTATTTTTGTCAAAAAAAGCCGTTTGCTCTTTTCGCTTAGTTAAGTTATAAAGTGAAATGTGGTTACTATCCACATTAACACTAATAAGCACTTGTTCATTATTCGAATCAACTCCCATCTCGTATTCGCAGTGAGAAGGAACCTCATTCCATATTAAATCCAAGCCTTTTGTGATATTTCGAGTGATATCGGGAGAAGAAATATCTTCAAAAAAACGGAATAATTTCCAGTCATTCGATAGGAGGAAACAATCTACTCCATCCGGAGAAGGTAAAAAACGGTACTGACCGGTCGGATGAAACAAAATAGGATAATCATTGTGAAAAGCTCCTCTGTTCACTTTTTGTTTGGATGCTTCTTTTTTCCAAAGTTCATCAAGTGGTAATTTGATGTGCTGCAACAACCGTTTGCTATGTTGTTGTTTTTTGTAAATGTCAATGTTCCCTACAGTATCCGTATAAATCCAGTACGCCACAGCATGATGAAGTTCAGTTATCGCTTTTAGCATCTCTGCTTGCTTCAAAGTGGATTTTTCAGTCACCACAAAAATCTCTTGCTGTTTATTTGGCGGAAAATCATTCAGATAAGCCCTTAATCCATTTGCTGCGTTTAGTTGCGTATCCAGAACACTTAATCCATCAATTAATGACGAAATGGTGTCAGAATTGACGGGTACATACTGCTCGCCAATGACATAACTGCGACATGGAATGTCTGTTTTCGGGTGTCGCGCAATAGCCAGCATAATTGCAAAGGCAACCGTTTTTGGAGTCCCCCAATTTTTGAGTGAGCTGTCAATCAAAACAATGCGTTCCAGATCGTTTTGCTGCGGCGGAATTTCACGCTGGATATACAACGCTTCATTATTTGCCAAACGGGATAAGAATACCAAATCATCGTTTGCAAATTCCGATATCAATAATTTATCAAAGTCTCCTTTATTTGTCAGGTCAGAAATTCCGCCAAGCGGCTGACTGCTGGGTAAAGAGCTGTGCACCGGAATATTTAAACCGCCCCATAAATGCCTGATCAATGTTCCAACAGGATTCGTTCTTTCATTGGCAATTAATTCATCTACGAAATCAATGGGAACGGCTGCAGCTTCCTCGATGGCCGGTTCCAAAAACTCAAATAAGTCCGGAACTTCGGGAAGATCTGCCATTTTGTCCAAAATTTGCTGAACAGTGGTCAATTTAGAGGAAAGAACACTAAAAACACGGAGATCTTTAGCCAGAACGTGTTTATTAAAAGGTTGTGGATTAAAACAATCATCCCATTCTCCACCACTACTCCGAAGCATTCGAACCACTTCCTGCGATCCTTTCATAGAAATCACTCCATGGCACTTTTCAAAAAGGACCTGGAAAAGCTGTATTTTTTTTTTGCCTTTTTTAAATTCTTCCGGGATGGATGACAGGAGATGTAAAAAGGCTTTTGCCTGCCCTTTGTCAATTTCCAGGAAATTATTTTCATCTGCAATCCCGCTATCCAATTCATTCAAAAGTTGTTTCCCATTGGTATTGGTAGCAATAATTGCCAGCAACAAAGCACCAAACGGAGGAAGTCCCTGTGCGGAAATAGCCGGTATAATCTCTTTCAAAAAGCCTTTATAGACAATCGTACTCCCATCCGGAATGGAAACGACTTCTCCCAGCTCTTCCCATTGCCAGAAAGAGTGTTCAAACGACTGAAAATAATTCGTTTTTGCCATTTTTTAATCGATAGTGTTATTGATGTTCAATCGAAAAGATGCCCGCGATAAGGGTTGTAAAGCGGAATAACCCAACTTAAAATAAGTACCGTTTTCCAGCCAAACAATCCGATCACGGTCGTTTACTTCCAGTACGCCTTTCAATACTTCTTTAATAGAATACAATTCAAAATCGAAACCTGCCGGTAATAAAAAAACATCGTCCTGCCAAAAAACAGCTCCTTGAACAGGTAATACCGGAGTACCGACAATACAAGCCGTATAATCATCCAGAATGCACCACGACAGACTCTTCAATCGAACAGCCGGAGCATGCTCCAAATAATCACCAAGTAAATCCAGATCCACAATCATTGCAACGGATTCTTTCTCATTTTCTGCTACTACAAGACGAATGGTCAAAGTATCCTGCAATCCGAAGTAATTGTGATTCAAAGAAGGCAAACCAACCGGTAAAGCTCTGTCGATCGAAGTCCAGATCAATGCCGGCACAAACCCTTCAGGCAATAAACTATCCAACGGAAACAAGCGTCCGTTTTTCTCATAAAAGACCTTTTTATAAGGAATCGTTTTGACTTCTATTGCATGAATTTGTGCATAATCGAAATCCTTGATCCAAATTCCCTGCTCGTCGAATCCGATCTTCAGGTTAGTCCAATGACGAATTCCGCCCAAAAACGACCGGTGATCTTCTTCCAGCAATAAAAAATAGTTTAGATTGTCTGCAGCATCGTTTGCCATAATCCTTCCATTTCGGTTTGAATGTGCTGTTTGTGTTCCGGATTCCGGATCCAATTACACCGCGATTGAACATAGCGTAATTTATCTTTGATGACGTTTTGTTCTTCAAAGGATAAATTTCCGGTCGACCATTTACTTTTCAGAAGTTCAACTTCTTTCATTACCTCTTCCGGGTTCGGCACTTTATTGAACATCGCTTGCGGATGTGCGTTTTCAGTTGTGTCCTTTTCGATCATATGATCAATGATCCCGGCAAGAATCTCAATTTGTTCTTCCGTATCCCAAACGTATTTCAGCACCCATAAATCGGATAAAATAGCTTCCGTTCTATTACACATCAAAGCACTTGCCGCAATGATATTCTGGATTTTCACCGCGCGTCGGTCAGAAACCTTAATCCCCGTATTGCGCAAATTGTGAATGAGGTCCACATATTGTTTCCGGATCGGAGAAAGATCAACCTGCCGGCTCAATTGTTGTAATTCAATGATTTCTGCCGGTGTGATACTCGGTTTTTCCTTCTGTACCTCATTTTCCATTTTCCAGCCTGCCATCAACACCTCTTCCATACGATCCGTATCAACATAATCACATTGAATACGAATCAGGAATCGGTCCAACAAGGCATTCAACGATTCGTCTTCCGGCAGTACATTACTTGCACCAACAAACATCAGGGCAGGCAATTTTTTCGTTTCTTTTCCCCGACGAAAAATTTTCTCATTTAATGCCATCAACAAGCTATTCAAAATAGCACTGTTCGCATTGAAAATTTCATCCAAAAACACCATTGATGCTTCGGGCATCATTCCTTCCGTATTGGTAATCAACTCTCCTTCTTTGAGTTTACGGATATCAAAAGGGCCAAAAATTTCATTCGGCTCGGTAAAACGTGTCAATAAATACTCGAAATTCTTCCCGTCTTCAATACAAGTCGACAATAAGCGGATAATGGCACTTTTTGCAGTTCCCGGAGGTCCGAGCAAAAATGCATTTTCACGCGCAATCAAACTAATCCCGAGCAGATCAATTACCTCATCTTTCCCAACAAATGATTTTTTTAAAAAATCAAGAATATCTTTTAGTTTATCACTCTTATTCATCATTCCTTACTAGTGTAAATTCCTTCCAAAGCACTTCCCCGTACATTCCGAGACTCGCTTTAACAGTCTCATAGCATGCAGGATGCTCTGCAAGTTTTAATTTTTTGTATTCAATAATCCGGTTCGCATACAACTGTCTCAGGCAATCGTCTGAATGAATCACCTCAAAACTCAATTCTCCTGTGTCCAAAGGAAATCTCATCGACGAATAATGCCAATTGTAAGCTGTTTTTAGCAGAAGATCAATCAATCCATCCTGTGTATCAATCACTTTTAACTGGAAAAGCATGTCGGGTAAAAATCGCAGGCACAAATCAGCTGACAGCATTGCAGAAGGATCTGAATTCCCTTCAAAATCGGGAAACAATCCTCCCAAATCAGCTTCCTTATGATCCCGGTAAAGAATCAACTGTGCCGCCAGGTAGATTGTTTTTGCTGCCCATAAAGCTGCTTCGGGGTTAAATTCAGGTGCCTGACCCGGATAATCAAGCGATTCATTTTGGTATTCCCCGGAGAGAAAACCGATCACTTCCTGCTCTTCGTTTTTTTCCCAGGACAACACATTTTGATACAATATAACTTCTTCACTTTCGCGCAATTGCCGGATCATTTGAAGAAAATATTGTTGATGCATGTTTAGATTGATTCTTTAGTGAAGTAAAATTAATGGAAAAATGTGGATTAAGGAATCGATTGATCATTAAAAGAAAAAGTAGGACGCAGGTGGCGCATCCTGGAAAATTGTCATTCGAAAAGAAGAACCCGTTTACCCATTTCACGGCACTTTAAAACCAACAATTAAAATATCATCTGTCTGCTCTTCATGCGACCTGGTTTTCCATTCTTCGATTGTGTCATTGAAAACCTTTCGCTGCTCTGCCATGGTCAGATTTTGCATGGAAAGGATGAGTTCCTGGAAATTTTTGTAGTTGAATTTCTTTCCCTCTTCCCCACCAAATTGGTCCGCATAACCATCACTGAAAAGATAGTAACTGTCACCTGATTCAATTGTTATCTGGTAGCTTGTAAATTTTTTATCGGTATTTTTTGAAAAAAGGTGAATTGGAATTTTGTCTGTTGCTAATTTGGTGAGTGTTCCGTTTTTCACCTGGTAAATCGGGTTATAAGCCCCGGCATATTCCATGGTCATCTTTGATTTATCAATGACACACAACGCGATATCCATGCCATCTTTTATTTCATAACTGCTGTCAATGATTTTCTGATTGGCATTTTGAAATTCGTTGTTCAACTGATTCAATATATCGGCCGGATTGGTTTGTCCGTAATCGGTAATACATTTACTCAGCAGGTTGTTCCCGATAATGCTGATAAATGCTCCCGGAACGCCATGTCCGGTGCAGTCGCAGGCAGCAATGAAGATTTTATCGTGATGTTCTTTGATCCAATAAAAATCTCCGCTGACAATGTGTTTGGGTTTCAGCAGTACAAAGGATTCCGCCAGAATTGCGTCCAATTGCGCTTTTGAAGGGAATATCGCTTTCTGAATGAGTTTGGCATAACGAATACTTTCCAGCATATCTTTATTCTGCTGCTCGATCAGCTGTTGCTGCTGCAATATCGGTGAGATATCGAGAAAAGATGAAACCAGGTATCTTCGTCCGTTGATTTCCATATTTTCAATCGAACTGATTGCATAAATCACTCTTCCGTCTTTTGATTTACATTTAATGGTTTCGTTTTTTATACGTCCTTTTTCCCTGATAATACTGGAAACACGCTCATGTTCTTCCGGATCCAAAATGCCAAGTTCCCGCGCATTTCGTCCTACCACTTCCGACTCATCGAAACCATAAATTTCTACGAACCGCTTGTTTACTCTTACATACCTTCTTTCTAACGTTGTGATGGACATACAGGCCGGACTGGAATCAAACACTGCCAGGAAAGTCTCCAGGTTTCCCTGGATCACTTTTTCAGCTATTTCCAAATTATCGACTTCAATCGCATCCGAAAATATGTTTTTCATGACGTGAATAGTTTTACGTTATTACCTAAGATACGTAATAATACTGAAAAACAGTGATTTGTTTACTATTTCAAAAAAAATGAAACTGAAAGAAAAAAACTACCAGCCAGCTTCACTGAAAAAGATCCCCTGCTGAATTTTTTCTAGGGCAAATCTCACCTCATCGATCATGTTTTCGGGTAAAGCTGACAACGAAAACCAACTCAAATCATCGCATTTATGCGGTTCCATATTTTCAATCTTTCCATTCCACCTGGTTGCGACGAGATATACATCCATGTACTCGCGGTCGGACGCATTCCGGTGCATGATGTGTTTCACCTGGAGATCTTCCTGAGACAATTCAATATTTGCTTCTTCCTTAGCTTCCCGACGAATGCATTCTACAACCGTTTCTCCTCCGTCCAGATGCCCGGCAACCAAACTGTATTTCCCATCCTGGTATCCGGTATTGAAGCGTCGCAGCAGTAAAATCCGGTCGTTTTCAATCAACACCAAATAAGCCGCAACGTACACTTTAAATTGTTCCTTTTTTTCCACAGAACAAAATTCGTCATTTTTAGTTAGCGAATGATTAGAAATTCGTGAAGTTTGCCTTCCGTTGTTTTTAATGCATCGAACTATAAAACAAATTATTGGGTCTCAAATACATGCAGTTATTCTTAAAATCGATGAATCTTTACCCCAATTTTCATACACACTCAATTCTCACACTAAAAAAAGTGACACCAGAAGTGTGGGTTTGAGTGTGAGTATTGAGGGAAAAAGAAACTTTACACTATATAATGAGATGATTTGGAATCTTTATCCCAATTCTCATACACACTCAATTCTCACACTATCACACTAAAAAAAGTGGCACCAGAAGTGTGGGTTTGAGTGTGAGTATTGAGGGAAAAAGAAACTTTACACTATATAATGAGATGATTTGGAATCTTTATCCCAATTCTCATACACACTCAATTCTCACACTATCACACTAAAAAAAGTGGCACCAGAAGTGTGGGTTTGAGTGTGAGTATTGAGGGAAAAAGAAACTTTACACTATATAATGAGATGATTTGGAATCTTTATCCCAATTCTCATACACACTCAATTCTCACACTATCACACTAAAAAAAGTGGCACCAGAAGTGTGGGTTTGAGTGTGAGTATTGAGGGAAAAAGAAACTTTACACTATATAATGAGATGATTTGGAATCTTTATCCCAATTCTCATACACACTCAATTCTCACACTATCACACTAAAAAAAGTGGCACCAGAAGTGTGGGTTTGAGTGTGAGTATTGAGGGAAAAAGAAACTTTACACTATATAATGAGATGATTTGGAATCTTTATCCCAATTCTCATACACACTCAATTCTCACACTATCACACTAAAAAAAGTGACACCAGAAGTGTGGGTTTGAGTGTGAGTATTGAGGAGAATTACAACAACGCGAAGAATATCACAAGCAGTGTTCCCGGAAACACAAAAACCAGCGAGGTAATTCGTGCAAAATTAAACCACGGGCTTTGGCGTTTAAAAATATAGGTAATCAGCGGGATCAATAGGAAAATCTGAAACGCCGGAAACCAGGTAAAGATAGACCGCTGTCTGATTTCCTCATGCCATCTTGTTGCTCCGGATTCATCAATTTTAATATCGTAGCTTAACTTCTTTCCCGTTCGAAAAATCGGAGAATAAGTCATTTTAAGCGTGTTGTCCACATGATCGAGCCAATCTCCTAATGTCGGAGTGAACATGTATCCTTGCACGTCCAATACCATGTGCTGTCTGTATTCCCATTCCCGGTCAATTTTCCAGGATTTTTCCGATAGTTTTTTCGTCGGGCCGTCAACGAAAACCTCGAAAGTGGTAAGAACTGCCATCAATGTACAAAAGGCGACAACTGCTTTAAAGATAAGCCATCGCGAACCTGAGGTAATTCGCTCGTAAAATTCTTTTTCTTCACGTGCTTCCTTTTCTTTTTTCTTGCGCATGGTCTCTGCAGCAATTCTCAAAGATTCTTCCCGATTGATGTTTCTGCTCATTATAATTTAATTTAGGTCTACAATAGTAGTATTTTCTTCGTTCATTTGTTAATTCAAAGTTTAGAAAAACACCTCTTTGCGCATAAATTTCAGCCAAATAATCTTAATTCCAGAAAAATTCCTTTCACTTTCTCGTCTCACACTCACACTCACACTCACACTCACACTCACACCAAAAAAGAACCATAAACTACAAAATTCAAAGTGAATTTGAGGACGAATATCTCGTATTAAAAGTATTGACTTCTGATAGTAGATTTTCTTCACTTTCTTAATCCACACCCAAACTCAAACCCACACTAAAAAAGAGCCACATATTACAAAAATCAGTGCGAGTTTGAGTGTGAATATTGAGTGTTAAAAAAATAATCCGGGAATGCTGCCAACTGCCTAATTTATCCGGCCATTCAAATATTTTCTCACTTATTTATGAACACCTTTTACGAATCCCTGCAACTCGCACTAAATGGTTTTACAACTAATAATCAACGAGATATACTCAGGCAGGTTACACAAAACAAAGTCCTCAAAAAAAAATTCAGAAAAATTTTGATTCCAAATATTTTTTATAATATTGGGTCGATTTTAATAAAATAACCCTATTCACGATTTCTAAATGAAACCACATTTAGTTGTAAAAACTTCAGCGTTTTTTAACCTGGCGGATGTTCCGTTTTGGGGAGATGTTGCGTTGAATAAAGCAAAAGCTGCTTCAACCTTTTCAGCGGGTGTTGATCAGTTGTTTCAAGAATACAATCTTGGATTCATTGTAACATCCGAATACCCCAAAAAGCATACTGCCTGGACAGAAGATGAAAAGAAAGCGGAATTAAACCGGTTTTACAGATTTATTCTTTTCGAAGAAATCACTATTCCCCCGGCATTATTGAATCGATTGAAATTACTCCCCGAAATTGAACAGGTTCAAGTGGGCATCATTACAAGTACACCGCTTCCCCAACTCACACTTTCGTTGGGAAAACAGGATACTTATCGTTACGATAAAGTCCGTAAAGCAATCGGATTGGATAAAGTCTCTAAAGATACTTTGGGAGATCCGTCCGTCATCGTTGCAGTTCTGGACACCGGTGTTCAGTTAAAACATCCTGAATTACAGCACTGTCTTTTACTCGGATATGATTTTGTAGATATTATAGCTGGAGCAAATGAATTTATCGGGGATTTTTTAGGATATGACGCAGATCCGGATGATGAAGTTGGGCACGGTACTCATGTCGCCGGCGTTATCGGAGCCAAAGGAATTCATATGTCACCCGGAGTTGTGCCGGGCTGCAAAATACTTCCTGTTCGTGTATTGGGAGCCATGCAAAGAGGAAATGATCGTGTTGGCGCAGGATTAATTGACAATATCAATTCAGGGATTAAATGGGCTGTCGATCAAGGTGCTCAGGTAATTAATATGAGTCTTGGAATTGTACATGAAGGTGGTGGTTTACCGCACGAAGAAGTTGTGAAATATGCACGGGACAAAGGAGTTACCATTGTTGCCGCAACAGGAAATGACGGTCAGAATGCGAAATATTACCCTTCCTCCCTGCCGCATGTCATTGGTGTCGGGGCATTGGATAAAGAAATGATCGGAGCCGCAGCCTTTTCAACCTTTGGAGACCAGGTAGATTTTGTTGCTCCCGGAACAGATATCTTCAGTACTCATATTGACGGAAAATATGCCTTTTCGAGCGGAACATCGCATTCAACACCTTTTGTTACCGGCGCCATCGCCCTGCTTAAATCTTATGCAAAACAAAAAGGAAAATCCCTGGACGATCAACAAATTAAATACATCCTGAAACACAGTTCAGATAAGCTGGGAAAAAGTTTCAAAGACTTGAAAGCCGGTTATGGAATGCTGAACCTGGAGGATGCTTTGCAAATGGTAAAATATAAACTAAACATAAATTAATACAATATGAAAACAATTAATCTGTCCCAGTTTGATGTGACATCAGACACGAGTTTGAAACCTTCATTTGGTATATCAATCCCTGGAAAAATACCACTTGGCGAGTTTACAACGAACATTTTAAAACTCAATGAAGTGAATGTGGTTATGGATACTATCTCAGCACAAGCCTTGACTGAATTGAGAATAAAGTATCAGGACACCCGGATTGCTATTGATTCATCCAATTAAACATCACAAAACAAATCAGTTAAACGGAAAAAGATAATCTGTAATTCAACTTTAAAACAATAAAAATGAATATTGAAGAAAACATACGCCAGCATATCAACAATGAGGGATTAACGGGCGTGATCAATCAAGTAAACGGCTTAATCAACAACGCTAATTTATCCACCATTGAACGAAAAATTATTTCTGTTCCTGCTTTATATGCCACCTGTTTGGATTATGCATTTTTTGTGGAAAATGTAAATACTACAGACGCAAAAGGAATCTTCCAGGCTTGTATGCGCAGCCTGCAGAAATTGGTTCAGGATTTTTACAGCGAACTAATCGATCAGGTACTAACAACAAGAGGGATTAACTTACCGGCAGATGCTGCTTTAGCAACACAAATCCGTGAAATGATGTTAGGTGTAGTGATGCAATCTAATATCCCGATTTCAACAGGAGAAGCAGCAGATATCATTGTTGCTGTTTACTACAGGGTGAAAGAATTGGGGCCTATCAATTATTTTGTTCGCCGATACATTGATCATTCGGGTGATGTAGAACCTACTCAATTCAACGACAAACTAATCGGTGCGATGGTTGATTATATGAGTTCGATGAAATTGGCTATTCCTAAAACAATAAGTGCATTGAATACGGCCGTTTCAAATCATTCATTTGATGAATACTTTGCATTGGCATTGGATTATGCATTGCGTGTAGAAAGTGGCGGTGTCGATCCCATTGATTTATACCGGATTAAAGGAAGTCAAAATACCTGGGATTTTTCCGTCGATCTTTTTGAAAGCTCTGCGAAACAGGGAGTTGTTCCCAGAAATATATTAGGAGCCGGAGCATTGTATTACACCTATGTACTGGGGGAGCAATTGCAATGTTTTAACCTGGCCGAAGCCTTGATCTTGAAATGGGCTCGTGGGAATGTGTACATTTCGAATCCTGCGACGGAAGGAAAATTGTATCGTTTCTATAAATTACTGGAAGAAAGAGCAAATAACGATGAGCGCAGCATGTTGTTCAAGCGGGTACTTAATTTAAGTGATGCAACGTTACTGGAAGGCACGATTGTAAATGAATCATTCTCACGTCTGTGGTCTGAATTAATGCACCAGATTGTTGAGTATATTACCAAAACGGAAACATCCAATAATCGCGATTTTATTTCCCGTTTGCCTATCACGCAGTTAATTCGTGAAATTCAATACAACTTAACATCGTTTTTCACGGGAATGGCTCATGTTCAGGCCACTGAAATGTACAACCATTTGCAAGATGCAATGGAAATTCTTTCAGACGATTCGATCATCAATCAGATGGCTCCGGGAAGAAGTAAGAACGTTTGGTCAGTTATTGACGTTTTGCACAAAGAAACTTACGGTTCCGCGCCGAATATTACGGCGTATAAAACAGCAGCTGTTGAAGGTTACAAATTGTTCCAATATGTTTCAAATTTCAGCGATGCGATGTTTGATAATAATCAATTTATCAGTTTCATTCAATCAGCGGAGTCATACATCATTGCCTTAAGTCAGGAAGGAAGCACGACAAGCAACAACGGAATTGGCAAAGGGGAATTGGCAGCAGTTGAAGAAGAATTTGAAGATTGGGACAATTAATTTGTTTTCAAACCAATCAATGAATTGTTCAAGTATTAAACTTAAAATATTCAATTATGCCAGAGTTATCTCCTGAAGAAATAAAAAACCTTGCACGCTCCGAAGCAAAAGAAGTTCTGAGCAGAAGCAGTGCATTTCAAATCATGTCCAGAGCCGATCAGATGTCTACTTACAAAGACATGGTGTTGGCCAATGCGAAACGCTTGTCCGAACAACAAAAAAGTGGTTTTCTTGATACGTTAAGAGGATCTCAGACAGCGGATAGAGCCAGTGATCTGATCAAAGACAGTCGCCATAAACACGACATCGGAAGAGGTGTTGAAGCTTTTGACGAACTGGTCGACACCGTCGATTTTCCAACATTCGTAAAGGACCTTGTGAAGGGCGTGTTTGATGCAAACATGGCCGTAATGAAGGAACAAACTGAAAATTATATCCGTTTGATGAAAGAAGCCTCCAAGTCGGTTGCTCAATTTGTAAAACAAGTGAGCGATGAGGATGCATTCGGTGAATTAGCCAATTCGAATGATAATTTCAATTTATCCTTTGATGATGAGGGAGCTAAATTAATGAGCAAAGACGGACAGCCTGCCGACATGGAGGACAATGAAGTCAAAGCGGCCATTATGGATGCGAAACTCAAAATCGCGAAAGAACACCGTAAAATTCTGCAACAAATGATTATGATGGGAATTACCCGGATGGTTGTTGATAAAGGTACGATTAAAGCAGGTGTTGCTTTTGACTTCAAATCCAAAACGGAAGCTGACTTTCAAGACAAGGCAATGAACAAAAACAGTTCATCCGGCGGAAGTAACTTCAGAGCCAGCGGTGGCTTAATCGGTTCCATATTTGGCGGACCTTCCGGTGGTACGAGCAATTCAAGACAATCCACCTCTGTAAGTGTATCCTCAGCAAAAAGTTCGATGCGCGATGAGTTATCCGCTAATTTAACAGGTAACGTTGAACTACAGTTTTCAACAGACTATTTCAAGCTGGATAAATTTGTGGATCTCTACAAAATTGAAAGTGATACTGAAATAGCTACTAATCCGAATCGATCCAATCCTTCCGGAGGAAAACAACAATAGATTGTTATGGCACTTGCTATCTTAAAATATGATGTGAATTCAGGAAACAATCAACAGTTTTCGGGCGATATCGGTAAGAACCGTTATTTCCGGATTATTGTTGGTGGTGCCGAGACGTTCAACCGTTATGGCGTTTCTTTGATTAAGGACCAAAAGTTTGCAAGTCCGCTGTATGGACCTATTCCGGATTCATCATTTGGTCGGATACATTTTGAGATTCCCGCAGATTTAATAACCCATGAATATGCGTATGTGCAGTTGTATTCCTACAAAGACAAAGAGGAAAACGGAATCGCTATTTCGTCCATCGTTCGCGCAATTCCCATGTCAACGAATAATCATTCCATGCAACATTCCCTTTCTTTTTCAATGCAGACAACTCCTCCCGTTCCGATAGAAAAAGTAATGGGAAGTGTCGCTTTTCAATACAAAGAAAAGCCTGTTTCAAATGCCTTGTTTTTAGATAAACTGATCGAATTTTTGCCGAAAGCGATTCCCGTGATTGGTAGTTTACTTGGAGGCGGGGGAAAACCTGCACAAAAAGGAGATGGAAAAGCCGGTTTGCAAGATCAGATACTAAAACTCATCAACGATCCGGAACAATTACAAAAAGTGTTGGACTTGTTAAAAGGACTACTGAATCCCACTCCATCCAATCAGGAAAACAAAAGTCAAAGTAAAAGTTATGCCCGATCAAATAAGTGGTCCGGAGCGATGATGGACCCGATGACGATTATGACCTTAATTTCTACCATTACAGATGGATTACAGAAATTAGGAACCATTAGTGCCCAGATTAACAAAGACGAATTGGATGCCTTGGTTAAACTGAATCCGGGAGTTGTAGACGCTGATGTACAAGGGCTTTTGAATCAAATGAGTGCGTCAGATACAAGTCGTACCATGATGGATCCAATGACGATTATGACCTTGATTTCTACTATTACAGATGGCTTACAAAAATTGGGAAACATTGGTGCTCAGATCAATAAAGACGAATTGGACGCCTTGATAAAACTGAATCCGGGAGTTGTAGACGCTGACGTACAGGGGCTCTTAAATCAAATGGGAGTTAAAACATACCCTTTCCCTTCTGTTAAGTTCAAGACCAGTTCTTTAGCCCGTTTGGAAGTAACCAATCTAAGTGCATTATCCTATAGAAATCAAGCGTGTTTTTGTTTTTCTTACGGCAAAGCAATGGGTTTTCCATTAAAGATTAATGCACCAAAAGATATCCCGAAAGGAATCGTCCAACTAATCGTAAGGCGTGAAAATGGTGAGACCATCATTCAACACCGGATCGAACATAACGGATCGAATCAGGGAATTTTATCGATTGTACCCGAAATACCGGCTTATTTAGCGGATGACTTAATCCCCGGTGAAATGTATAAGGCGTATATTGCGGTACTTTGGCGTGGAAAGAACGGTGAAAAGTTCGGCGCGTCGATTGACCTTCCAGTCCTTGTTACTTCGGGTTATTTTTATGATCGAATCGGGTCGTCGAGAGAAGCTGTTCCATTAAATGACATCAACACATACCGTGCTTTTTGGCATAAAGTATGGCAGTCTGACTTTACGGAAGACGTGGTGCGTTACGAGTTTGAATGCAAATATTATTTTGCCCTGGAACATGGAAGAAACCTCAATGCCCAAATGGAAACCATTGAATTGATGTCTCCTGCAAGGCCTCGAAAAATGGAAGGTAAAATGAAATCCGGGTTGATAATCAGTCCGACTGTACTCAATCAACTGCTTCCTGCTCTCGGATCATTCCCAATGCTCACAGCTCAGCAACTTGCTGCAGTTGAAGCGGAAGACTTTATTGTAAATCAGCAAAAAGCATCCAGAACCGGCCTTGAATATAAAGGGAAAGCCGGTGAAATGGCTGCACTTTGGGTTTATCCGGAAGTTCAGGCAACGGAAGTCTATTTGCGCAAGGAAGGATCCGTAAATCAATATGGAAACGTTGAAAACACCATCGAAGAAATGGTATACTTTCCTTCCATCGTTTCAGCACATTTTATTGGTGTAACCTCCAATTAGCAACTATGAAAGAACAAACATTATTCCCTATAAAACAAGCTGTTTCAGGAGCATTTAGCGCACAGGATTCTACTGTGTTGCTGGATGGAATGAAAGTGATTTTTGATAAAAAAGTGACCGCAACTCCTGTAGATATTGACTATAAAATCCCAACAAAAACAGTTGAAAACAACGGAAAGAACATATAATCAAATTGACGAAAAGCTTCAACCCTTTTCAGTCCTTGTCGAGTCCTTATCTGCGATTACACATGCGGCACCGGAGTCTGATTTTTGGGAAGTACTGAAGGTTGACAAGATTTTGGTGGATCTTCCTGTGGAAATAGATGTTTTAGTGAATGATGACAACACGATTACCTTAGCTTCGGCACCTCCTACTCAACATATTGAAACGAGTTTTATGCCGACGATACAGCATTTGAAATTAACAATTGTTAGACTCGAAGATCTCAATGGCGAATAAGAATAATAAATCCTGGCAATTAGAGGATTTTATTGATTCTCTGGTATACGAGCTCGACAAGGCTCGTGAAACGCTTTCCATTAAGGGATTGAGTAGTCCGTTGACGTATGCTGTCAAAGATGTTTCAATGGAATTGCACGTATTTCCGGAGTACAATGGAAAAGATGTTCGTTTTGTGACAGCCGGTTCAGGCGAATCCGGTTCTTCTAAAATCAGTCTTTCGTTAGGATCCATAACAGATCGTCAGATCCGGGAAACAGCAAAAAAACCCATTGAAGCAGACGATATTGTTTTGGATGACATTGAAGAAATTGATCCTGAAACCAAACTTCAATTGAACAGAATGGGAATACGATCTGCCAAGGAAGTGGAAAAAATTCAAAATCAAAACATCAAGGTGAGTAAACCCGGGCCAACGGGTGAAGGCTCTCAGGGCAGCATTGATTTTAAAAAATTAGCAGGTTTAATAAACAAAGCACAACGGGGTCAAAATCCGCCGAAAGTATTTGCAGCTCAATTGGCCACTATTCAGGGGAAAAATGTGCTGGCAATCAAAGGGGAAAATTTGGTGATTAAAAACTCGGATCAACTCAAAGCACTATTAAACAGCAAGGAAGCAAGAGTTATTCAAGCCGGTGCAAATCAAATTGTGTTGGAATTGGCAGAGTTGCCATCAAAAAAAGACAATCAATTGATTGTCCAGTTGGATGAACATACAGTGTTTAATCTGAATGTTACTTCAAATAGGAAGTGAGTTTGTACTAAAAAACAAAAATAGTATGGTACCAGAATTTAAGAAATTAATGCGTAAAAGGGCTTCAAAAGGCCATTATGATCATAAAAAACCAATAAAATTGATGTTTAAAGATGGCTTAATCGTAAACCAGGAAACGCACGAAAAAAATCATCCCTATCATCAGGGCATGAGCATACAATCTCATGCATTCGCCTATTCGCACGAAGCATTTGAAGCAGACACCAAACAGGAATATGAGGAACACATCCATTTTGATGATTCGGGTGAAGACCAAGGTGAACTTGTTATGGCGAAAGCATATGATTTTCCTGGAGAAAGTACTTATGCTACAGCTAAAGCCTACGACGACGACGACTTCCATCCTTCAGACAATTCGAACCAGGAACCGGCAGACCGGGACAATCCATATTCCGACGTTTTCCAGGTGGACGATCATTTGTTTGACGAAGAACAGGCAAATGCAAAAGGCAACTCCTTTTCTTTTGGTGAGGACGAAGACATTAACGATCAATTTGCCCGCGATTTACAAGCTGTGCTTTCAGGTCAGAAGAGCCTGGCACAGTTAACGGAATATGCGGAAGAGGAAACAAAACCAACAAAAACAAATGCTCAGCCTGTGCAGCAGGTTGAAGAAAAAATGGTGAAAGATGAAGCCATTTTTGAACAATTAGCATTGGATATGAATCGTCTTCAAACCTTCCAGTTAGGTGAAGTACACCTGGAAGAAATTTTTGATCGTGCAGATGCCGATTTATTGAAGGAAAATTCGAAAAAACAACAATTGGAAGAAATAGTTACAGAGGCTTCAATGGCTTTGGATGGTATGGAACTGGCCGAAGACTTTGAGTATATGGAATCCTTAGCAGAATCAAATTCGGATGCTCCGGAAAGCAGAACAACCAACAATAATTATGAAGATGCCGAAATTATTGTTGAAGAGGTGGAAACAAACGAATCCGTTGAATCATGAATCGACTCTTGAAACTTCAAACCAGGGTTCAACAGTTTAGCCAACCGCAAAAAAATGGTTTTCAAACCAACGGAATCGGATTAAAACAACCTGCGTTGCCCATAGCTACGACCAATGTTCATTCGGCATACCTGCTTATTGTAGGACAAGTAGTACGGAATGGCTTACAAACCGTTCTTCCTCGAATGTCCGTGCAATTGGAAGGAGTTTTTGTTCAAGGCAAACGATTGTCAGTAAAACCGGTCGTGGATTTTGCAAAAACAGACGGAAAAGGCTCTTTTGTCTTGCTGGTCTCCTACCCGATGGACATCAAAAATACCTTGTTGCAAGCCAAAGCAAGAATCCATGTTGCAGGTCAGGATGGGACATTTGAACTGCCGGTTTTACCTTACGAAGGTTTGGGGAATACCGAATGGAAGAAAATTCTCAACGAAAAACCTGTAAACAGTGTTTTACATCGATTGCATTTGCCTTCTGAAAAACAGCTGCTACAATCAAAACAGCTCGAATTAATAGCTGTTGAAATCCTAAAATTAAATTAATCACTACTCACAATTTATAAAATTCAGATTATGGAAGATTTCTTAAAGAAACATAAGAATAGAAATGTTTTACTTGAAATGGAACGGGCTCAAAAGAAATTGCCTCAAAATCTGGGCTACGGAAGATCTTTGGCAAATTTATCTTTGGCAAAAACCTCCGGGAAAGAGCGCGTATCTGCTTTCAGTATTCCAAAAACCTGGGACGCTCATACCGATAGAAGAATCCTGGAGCTACACCCGGATATCAGAACAACTGTTGCAGAATACATCAACCTGATGGATACCAAGCACGGAATGAAATTACGCGTAACAGATAATCCGTATCGCACGTTTGAAGAACAGGATGAATTATATGCGCAAGGCAGAACGAAGCCCGGAAAAATTGTAACGAATGCGCGTGCAGGAGAAAGTTATCACAACTATGGATTGGCCATAGATGTGGTAGAAATTAAACCTCAATTCGGCTACGACAAAGGGTATGACCAAACCCGTTGGAACTTAATCGGACAAGAAGGTAAATCGCTGGGCTTTGAATGGGGCGGCGATTTTAACAGCTTCGTAGATAAACCTCATCTGCAAATGACATTCGGGTACTCCGAATCCCAGTTATTGGCATTGGTAAAAAAAGGTGCTTTGATACAAGGTACGACCTATGTTCAATTAAATAATAAAACCAGCAAAGGCCAATCATGGTATAGCGGTGGTTTAAGCAATCCTTCACGAATGAGTGCCGATGGTATCGCCTTCATGAAACGCTGTGAAGGATACCGCAATTATGTGTATGATGATGCAAATCCCAATGTGCGAAACCCAACTTCCTGGAGCGGTTTCTTAACCATTGGTCACGGTCATCGCTTAACTAATTCGGAAATTCAGGCATACCGGAAGGGAAGCTATCAATTCCAAAATGGAATTACAGCAGCGCAAGCAGAAACATTGCTGGAAAATGATCTGGCATGGGCTCAAAGCGCAGTAAATAATTTTGTCAAGACAACTTTATCTCAAAGTCAATATGATGCGGCCGTAAGTTATGTCTACAATGCCGGCCCCGGAAACACACTTTCAAAGAAATTTGGTACTTATATCAATAACGGAAACCTGGATGCCGCCGCACTTGAAATGGATATCGTTACTTCAGGCGGTGTCAAATTAAGAGGGCTCTTTAAACGCCGAAACGCCGAATACGATTTATTCCATAATGGCATTTATGGGGATTTCAATACGTACGAAGGCACCTTCTTAACATTTAAACCATCGGTTAAATTATCTGCCGCTAAGTCGTTTTCGGATCCTTTCCCCCATATTAAAAGTGCTAAGTTTAAAGCCTTTCTACCGACTATTTTGAAACATGAAGGAGGATTTGTGAATAATCCGGCCGATCCGGGAGGTGCAACCAATAAAGGCATCACCATAGCAACGTTCCAAAAATATGGAGAATCCATTTTGGCAATCGAACCGACATTGGAGAACTTGAAACAATTGACGGATGAACAAGCCGGGCTAATCTACGAGCAAATTTACTGGAATCAATTGGCGGCCGAAGAAATAAAGGATGTTCAGGTTGCCTATCAATATGTTGATTTCTACATCAATGCTGGATCCAATGCCATTCGCACGATGCAACGCACCTTAACGGGCTTAGGAAAATCGGTTGCTGTAACGGGCATTATGGATCGTGACACCCTGGATGCAATCAATGCATTGAATGGAGAACAAGTATTCAACGCCTTCCGGACACGACGTATTCAGTACTATGAACATTTGGTACAAAAGAAACCACAAATGGAACAATTCCTGAAAGGCTGGAAAAGCCGTGCAAATAGTTTTGTCTATTCAGCGAACGGAATGTCTGAAGGAAAAAGCTTTTTCCAGGCTTTTGGATTGAATCCGAACGATTATACCTGGGAAATATACAAGGTTAAGACAGGTGAAAGTTTGTGGTCTATTATTCGCAGCAAATGGAACCTTCCGGCTTCTGATGCATCGAATGTCAAGCAAGTAAAAGAACTGGCGGAAATGACCATTTCAAAAAATGGTAAAACAGATTCGTGGCAACCCGGATTAAACGATGCAATTTATATTCCGACAGCCAAAAACAGCGCATCTGTTCCGAATTCCGTAACGCTTAATCCAAACGATTATAACTGGACAACCTATAAGGTGAAGGCGGATGACGGATTGTGGTCCATCATTCGAAGCAAATGGAATCTTCCGGCTTCTGACGCATCAAATGCCAAACAAGTAAAGGAGCTGGCAGCAATGACCGCTGCAAAAAACGGGAAGCCGGATTCATGGCAACCTGCTTTGAACGAAACAATTGAGATCCCGGTTTCAAAGAAAGGTGCAACTGCTCCTGGTCCTGTAAACATTCCAACCGGAAGTAGTACACTTACCAACGGTTGGTTTACCGACAGCAAAATTAAAATTCAAAAGGTAGAAAAAGCAGATGTCGGTGCCATGACAACGACGGCGGCAATTGTCTTGCATAGAACAGTGAATAATTCTACAAAAGGCACAGTTAACGGATTCAGTGGGAAAGCGGCAGCCCATTTTGTGGTAGGAAAAGACGGTGAAATCATTCAAACGGTTGGAACAAATAGAAAAGCACCTCATGCAGGACATATCAGGTCGAGATGCGAGCAGGAAAAATCCTGTTCTGTTGATGATGCAAAAACCATTAAAGCAATTTGGGCGGAAAAGATAGACTACGAAGATCGGGTAGCTAAAATACACGCACATGAAACGAAAAAAGCCTACCCGAACAGGTATCCGTATAACGGTGATTCCATCGGAATTGAAGTGGTGGGAGATTACGATAAGTCAACTAAAACCTGGGACTCTGTTCCTACTGCACAGGCAGATTCAGTAGCCTATTTGGTGAATTTGCTGAAGAAAGAATTGAGTTTAAGCAATACGGATATTTATACTCATGAGCAAATATCCTACAAAACAGATGGTGAAGGACTCACCGTTTATAATGCAATCAAATCTAAGATTTAATGCATCTTATGGTAACTAAAAACGGGGGAAGCTAACTTCCCCCGTTTTTTATTTTTATGCTTTTGATTGCACTTCTTTTACAGCATTTGGTGTCGTCTTTTTAACTGTTTTAGGTTTCACTGCAGGCTTAGGTTTTGTTTCTTTCTGTGGAATTTTCCGTTCTGCGACCTTCACATCCTTCACGGTATTCGTACCTTCTTTCTTCTCATCGGGTGCGGTGCCGGTGGTTGTTTCTTTTGGAATAGTAGCCTTTTCACTCCATCCAAAACCGGCAAATATCTCAGGGATTACATAAACAAAAGCCTTGAAGGTTTCGTTTGAGGTATTCCTGTTTTTTACAAGGATTTCGGCTTCAAGCTCATAGTTCACTTTCGTTCTGCCGCTTGGGTTAACAACTTGAGGAGGTAACCAGGTAATGAAATCATCCTCGCTATTGGTTGCCCTGTTGTCTGTAGATTTAAGATTGAGAATACTGAGACTTTCGTAGCCATTTGGTATTGGTAATATGGAATCTTCGGCATAATCGATTTCGTAGATTGCTGCATACAACCCAAATTTAAGTCGATGTGCGCGTTCAGCCTGGGTAAATGACACATCGAACTTTAATGAAATTTTAGCACGATTTTTCGTTTTTCCGCGAACCACGTTAAGTTCCAGATTTTTAATTGTTGCCATGAATAGAGGTTTTATAAATCACGCTTAAATTACGTATTTTTTGTATGAACAATACGCTGTTAAACAGGTATTTTACGGAATAATTTTTAACATGAAAATCATTTCTTCCACTCTTCAGACTCACATAGTCACACGAAACAAAAGATCTAATCTTCAAAAGCTCTGCATTCTGCAACAAGACATTTTTCTTGTGCGCCTGCTCCAATGTGTCAAGTCAATTTATAAATAAACTCTTCTATTTCCATTTTTCCGTATTTGATTTTCTCTACAGTGAAGAATGGTGCTTCTGAACATTCAAGTATTGGTAAGCCATGTGAGTGAAAAAGGACAAAGGAAATTAGCTGGTGTTATTCTTCCCACTTGTCAATCAGTTCAAAATTATTTTTAGATAGCATTTGTTTAAATTCTGTTCTTGTCAGACTATCGGCAGGCCTGTAATGAAAATGGTGATAACCAAATTCCAAATTGTAAAAATCCCTTGTCTGTTCAAAACCTAAATCAATGATGTTTCCAATAAAGTCATTGAATACGCCTTCGTCTTTAGTGTGTAGTTGTATTTTTTTGTGATCATCAAGCGTTAAGTTTGTTTCACCTGCCAGAGAGTGAACCACAATATTTATGTAGCCATTTTCAAGAGTGTTTTTCTTTTGTGTTTGAAGAAAGTCGATCACCGAATCCTTGTCAGTATACTGTTTCGCCTCCCAAAGTTCCGTCAGATCACTTTCCCAATAATCTTTGATATAAATCCAAACTCCATCAATCGTTGGCAAGAATTCAATTGTTTTAATAAACGTATCTATTAAATGCTCCTTTGCAAGAACCAATTCAAATTCAAAAACTCCATCATCGTCTGCATCATAAGCAACAAAACTTTCCTGGATCAAATTATATTCATATTCACCTTCAAAGACACTTTTAACGATTCCGATTGGCGGAATAAATTCTTTGTCCGGGTCGTCAAACGGGAAAGTGTAAGTTGTTGGTCGCATATAAACATTCTCAGCGATTTCAATCAACTCCTCGTTATTACCGATTTCATCAAAGTCGTCAAGGAATGATGCTTCTGTGAGATTATGATTTGAAAAATTGTATTCAATAGAAGATTTTATCGTCTTGTCCAACGCGTCTCCCAGATGGTTTCCATAAGCATAAAAGTTACCAACAATTCCAGTTTCAGCGTCTTGTTGCCCATCAATTAATAAATACCAAAGTTCCTTTTTTATCATGTTATTGTTCGTATTTAAATGGTCTGTAAGTTATTCCTGACGAATATACCTCATTTGAGTTATTCATTGAAAATCCTCCCACTTGATATTAAAATGATAATTTAAATCATATTGATCATTCAAGACTTTCGCAACATGCGCTTTTCCAACATCTGTAATATTACCATACTCATTTACAGCGTCATTTTTTTTCAATAAATCCATATCAGAATCTTGAAGCAGTACTTTTCTATTCTGAAAACTATCACTTATATATTCATTAAAAAACACTCCGTTAAGCATTCTTATATCAACATTTTCCCTATCAAAAATTTTAGACAATACTCTGGAAATATCTTGTTTTTTAAGTGATTCAATGATTTCATTTCGTGAAAATCCAATTTTGTTTTTTTTCAAATAATCAAAAGTTTGGCTCGAAATTCTTTTTGCCAGATCATCATTAAATGGAAATATTGTTTTGTCAAAACTATTTATTAAAGCTTTCATTGTTGCTTCAGTAAAGTGTTTAGGCTTACTGTCAACTATATGAAACCCAATATTTGTAATTTCATACTTTAGGAATATTCTTTCTCCTTTTATTCCTGAAACATAATTTGTAAAAAATGCTAAAGTCTCTTCTATAAATGGTTTATGTCCAAAATTGTAAGGAATTTGATTCTCAATTATATTCCAATAAACTTCAGAACAGTGATCAATATTAGATCTTTGAATTGTTAATTCTAAATGTGCATACGCATCACTTCCGGTAAATCTTGCAACTAACCCCTTTCCTTCTAACACTGTTAAATCCCACTCTAAAATATTTTTATTTATTCGAAATAAACTATGAGCTTGATAGTTTGTATTGAGATTACTTTTCATTTACGTTTCGTTTTCTAAAATTGCCTCCAACCTATTTATTGACGAATATAATTGATTTTCTTACTTGACTCACACTAAAAGAGCTCTGCCTCACAAAACAGAAAGCCGAAGGATAGCATTGAGAAAGATAGTGTGAGTTTGAGTGCGAGTATTGAAGGAAAAAAAAGCAGGTATTAGCTACAGTTTTTTTCTCATCTTTAAATGTGGGATTCCATCTTCATCAAAATAGTCCCCAATTCCTTCGTAACCATTTTTGATATAAAAGTTTACCGCCGAGTCCCGGGCGTGACAATAGATTAAATTAGATTTCCGGTCTACGGCAAACTTTTCGCAAAAGGACATCATTTCGGATCCAATATTCATCCCTCTAAGTGTTTCCGTCACAACAACTCTTTGCATTTTCATAGCATCACCTTCAGGTACGAGAACAGCAGTGGCTATAATAGCATCATCTATAAAACCGGCTATTTGAAAATGAGATTTCTCTTCTTCCAATTCCTGGTCAGTAAAGATACTTCCAAGTGGTTCCCTGAGAATTTTTTCTCTAAGTTTCACCGCATCTGTCCATTCCGGACTTTTATAGGAAATCTCTTTAAATGTTGTTTTCATATGATTGTCGCAACTTGATTCTTCAACCTTTTTAACGGAATCCCTAAAAGATTAAATCGAAATGCCACTTCCACCTACCACTTTTATTCCGTCCGGACACTCTTTCCAAAAGCGGATATATCTGTATTTTGCTTCAAACGACTCATCACTATAAATTCCTTTTAAACTCATTTTCAAGGTAATTACAGCCAGATCGTCAATAATTCTGAGTTCTTCAACATGCGGAATGATCTCGTGAATTTTCAGATTTCCACTACGATATGTGTCCAAATCCATTTCTTTGGTGATGGTTTCACCACTTGGAATGATAAAAAGCAAATCTTCATGCAAAAGTTCATCAAGCTCTTTCACATCACTCTTTTTAATTGCCTCGTAAAGCCTGTTTTCGAGGTTTAAAATTTCTCTTTCTGTCACGTTCTATAGTTTTAGAGGGATTTTTCAATCAAGTTACGGTTAACTTGTTTATTGACGAAGATAATTGAATTTCTTTTTGTGAACTCGAGTAGGAAAACGTCAAACCGTTGACAGAAGATTTGGGGCTGGTTTTACAACTTGAAGCTATTCATCAATGTAACGTTTCAATACGAGGCCATTTCCAGGCATAACGGATAATCAGACAAAGCAGAACGACTTCTACAGCAGCACCAATCACCATATGTATCCAGGCCTCTCCCGCCAGGTTAAATAAGGTATAAGGAATATAAACCGCGGCAATAATGATATTAGCCGGACGATTTACTTTAGCCGGCAGAGCAACGGAAAGAAAAATCATCAGTGCCGGAATAGTCATTGAGACGAGCGCTGTCACAAGAAATGCCTGCGTAATATCAAAAACAAACACCTTTCCTGCTAACATATCTTCCAATGAACCAGGCATATATAAGTGGAAATAATCTACATAGATGTAGAGAAACATAAAACTCGCCCACAGCGCGGCAAGCTTCAGGTTCAAACTGACTTTGGTTTCTTCCAATGAGTTTGGTTGTGTTTTTTGTGTATTCATATTTTAACTGATAAGTAAATGATAGTCCAAAGATAAATTGGCCCTAAGCCTGAAATCGTTCACTTAAGTTAAGAAATGGCCTTACTCTTTACCTTTCTCCAAAATTCTTGATCGGAGTCTGCTCAATGACTGAGGTTTAATACCCAAATAACTTGCTAATTGATGTTGTGGAACACGCTGAATAAGGTCCGGCCTTTTTTGCAGTAAGTTCAGGTATCGTTGTTCAGGGGAAGAAGTTTTAAACTCATCAAAGTCTATTCGCTGTTTCGCTAAAAGTTCTTCGGATAAGATTCTGCAAAGCGTTTCAAACTTGGGAAATTTACCGTTTATTTCTACTTCCATATCAGAATTTGAAACAGTCAGTATGGTGTCTTCTATACAACTTACATAATATTCTGATGGCGTTTTGCTTATGACACAAGGAGGTGCCAAAGCATCCATTTCTGTGTAAAAAGCAGTCGTTTTTTCTTCACCGTCTAAAACATAATAAGTGCGAATACAGCCTTTTAGAACGAAGTAACTTTCTTTCGATTTTTGTCCTGCCCGGAGCAAAGTCGTTCCTTTCTTAACCGAACGAAATATGTCCAAAGAAACGATAGCGTTCTTCTCATCTTCTGTCAGAGAAACGTATTTTGATATAAAATCAAAGAGTATATTCTTCATTGTTTTGTAGTGCTCACTGGTATAGTGACGAATATACCCCGTTTAGATGATTTGTGAAAATTTACTCGCAGACAAAATGAGAAGCAGAACGGGAATACGGAAAAGAAAATCACCACTTGCGCGATACTTTTCTTTTTCTGTGACCTTGATCGGTAAGATGAAATTTTTTCTTTCAATTTTATCGTTGTTTCGAAACAACGATTTGCTGGCTAACGCTTGAGCAGCTTTTATATACCTTATCAATCAAGTGTTGTTGAAATATTATTCCCTCAAACACGTTCTACCTTCATTATTATAATCCCCTAATGAATAAGAAAGAAATCGTATTCAAGTTGACGTTTTGGCTGAGCATTCTGCTTTACACTATTTCAATGTGTCTCTCTGGATATTCCACCCCGAATTCAAATGAGGATAATCCTGGTTATCTATTGGTTCTGTTTGGTTGGTCAGAAGTATTTGCCGAAGGAGCGAGTTATGTCTGGTTAGCAAATCCATTATTATGGTATTCTTGGATAACAATGAAGAATACTTATAGGTCTTTGCTGTTTGGCTCCTTGTCAATGGTTTTAGCTTCGACTTTTATGTTTTCAAACAAGATTATGCCAATAGAAACATGCGGTTCTTGGTTGGAGCCTATGGATTGTTCGCCTGTATTTATCATTAGCAAAAATAGCGGGTACTATTTGTGGTTGTTCAGCTCAATTGTTATAACAACCGGAAATCTTTATCGAATGAAATTTCATGGTTCAGGAAAACAGAAACCAAACTAGTTGTTTGCTATTAAACAGGTTAATAATTTATCACAGGGAGATTTGGTGATGCGGTCATGGTATATAACAGTTTGCGGCTTGACTCAGGCGGATATTTAGCACAAACGTTCAATCGAAGCACTGAACTTTCTTTAACCAAAAAACTGTCTGGCGAAGATGAAACCCCGCCTATTGCCAATATGCTGTTAGTCGTTCGCCTTTATTTTCCGCTTCCTGTCATTTTTATAAATACTTCTTTAGTTTCTGGATTTTCTGCGAATTTCTCTAACATAGAATCAAATAAGTTTCCTTTCACTAAGGAATTGAAACCTAGTTCAGAAAGAATTATCCTTCCCGTTGATTCTATATATAGATACGATAACTTATACTTCATCTTACTGTAGGTTGCGTTGATTGAATCTAATTCGATAATCTTTAGAGCATAACTTTTAAAATTATTCGATGTCATAGTTGTTATATCCTTCTGTTGTCGAATTTTATCGATTGTTGATTTGTCCATTAGAATTACATTCATTGGCTGTTGCTCAATCAGCTTAATCGATTTTTCCGCATCTGTTAGAGTTGGGAATTTATTGTTGAGTGATTCAATATTTAATAAGTTCCTGCCATTTACCAACTTAAACTCCAACAAATAGAATGTAGGTACACTATCTTTTGTCCCAGAAACAATAAAATTACTGTTAATGCTTTTTTCAATCTTGAATGCCATATCAACATATCCATAGTCTCGCATTTCGGTGTCGAAACTACATTTTCTAAAAAGGATTGAGTCTTTAGAAATCGTTATATGAAGTAATTTGTTGCGAAGAGGAGTGTACCAGTTTTCTTCGGTTGTTTGCCCAAATACAACGGTCGAAAAGGTTGAGCCAATAAAAAGTATAAGCAGGATTGTTCTATTTCTCATTTCTGTCGTGTTGCTTTTAGGTGACGTCTAACTTATTTATTGACGAATATAATCAAGATTTTGTTTATCAGCTTCGATTCAAAAAAACTTGAATTACAAAGAATAAGCCCAAAAATATTTTGTGTGTTTGTCTAAGTTCAACTTTTATTCCACAGTAAACAAAGCTAAAGTATATTGTGACACTTTCTCTCGAGTGTAACGTTAGGCACTTACTCTATAATTTGGTTAGAATGAGAAACAGAATGAAAATGAGGAAAAAAGAAAAGCCCTGACAGAATCGTCAGAGCTTTTCTTTTTGAGTGACCTCGTCAGGAGTCAAACCTGAAACCTTCAGAGCCGTAATCTGATGCTCTATTCAATTGAGCTACGAGGCCATTTTGCATTGGTATTACTACCGTATTGCGGGTGCAAAGATAGGTGCTTTTTTTGGTTTTGCAAGCAATTTCTTCGCTTTTTTTTGAGTTCTTTCAAAAAGAATCAATCGATTTGATCCGAATTTACTGAATTTCAGCTGTTATACCTCTTTCCAATAAAGCAGTACACATCGGTTCCAATTTCTCATAATCGCCTCTTTTCACCTGGCATTTTCCATTGAAATGAACAATGTAGGTGCATTGAACAGCTTGTTCAACTTCGTGCTTGCAGACTTTGATCAACGATTCGATTACATGATCGAAGGTATTGAACTCATCATTGAAGACAACTAAATCCTTTTGGTCTGTCAAAAGTTCTAAAACTTCTGTTTCGTTCTGTTCAAGTGTTTGCATTTGTTCTTAATTGTTTTACAAAGTTAGTACATTTTAAGAAGACTATTCCGATTTAATTCTCGCTCCCTGGGCTTTGAATTGTGTTTCCAGCAACCTGCGCTCCTCTTCTCCATCCACCGTCATTGAGATTTCAATGGAAGACGAAGTTGTTTTTACTTCATACGGAAGTGTCAAACGAAGCATCCAGTTTGCCAGCGAACCCGGAATTTCTTTTTTGTCCCATACTCCTACAACCAGGTTCTGATTCGGTTCATTTAGTTCATCTTTCGCTTCCGGAGTTTTCACCAAGGTATCGAAAATCACCGCATTGTTGACAAGCTTTGGTAAAGCTTCCCCTTTTACGGTTTTGATTCTCAAATCGGTCTGATCAAAATAGAAATCTCCCTGAACACGCAATTGATTCATGACTTTTCGCGGGTATTCCGGGTAGGTTTCTTTCGAAACAAGCACATATTCTTTCACCGCTTTCTTTTCTACCCGTGGATTTTCTTTCGCATATTCTTTTGCTACCTGTTCATTCACCGGAATTTCCTGGACTTTCGGTAATTCCTGTTCTTTAAACAAAATGGCTTCACCCTCGGCTTCCAGTAAACGTTTTGCTTCCTGGAGTGAAATCCGTTCGCCATTGTAGTATGCCGTAATGAATGCATCCGAAACACCTTTTTCAATGACATCCGCTTTCTTCGGACGAGCTTCATCTACCGAACGGAAAGTTCCTGTCGAATAACGGATTTGCCCGTTTTCCAAACGACGTGTTACCAACGGATCGATGTCGCGCAATTGTTCTTTGGTCGCCGGACGATTATACACTCCGACCTGAACCGTATAGAATAAGCCCTTGATTTCTTCAATTGCAATGGCGGAAACAGCTCCCGGTGCTTTGTTATAATCACTGACCTTCGGTTCTGTTTTGTATTTCGCAATGGTATCAGCCGGAAGCTGCGCAATCGTATTCTGAATCACTTCCATCACGATCGAATCCTGACGCATCGGCTTGCACAAACCTTGTTCTTCCAATTGTCTTGCTTCAGCCAGGGAAATGCGCTTTCCGTCGCAATAAGCCACCACAAACGCATCTTTGTAACCCAAAGCGCGAATATCCTGCTGAGCATCTAAAACGCGTTGCCTGTTTCCGAAATAACCTGCCAGGTAACGGGTAATTCCATTATCCAATTTTTCTCCCGTAACGGGCGTAAATTCCTTGAACAAATCTTCCGGAATCGGTTTGGCAAAAGCTCCGACCTGCACGCGATACACCAAACCGGTTGGCGCTTTCACTCCTACCGGAATCGCTTTTTTGATCACATTCGGTTGAACAGCAGTTTCTTTCTTAATCTCAAATCCATCGGCAACCTGCGGAGCCAATACTTCGGAAATCGTTGTCGAAACCGATTCTTTCGGCTGAACTTCCCGTGTCAATACGTTTTTCCAGGATTCCTTATTTCCTGCAACATGGTTTAAAGCAAGATCCAATGCCGCTGTTTTGTCAGCAATTGCTCGATTTTTAGTCTCCAATTCCTTACTTAAACGTTCGATCTCGGTTTTAATCACAGCTTTCTCAGCCGGATTTCCCGTTTTAACATAAGCATTTCGCTGCTCTTCCAGTTTCGTTTTCGTTTGATTCACCGCTTCTTTCAAACGATTGATTTCCTGTTGTTGCTCACGCAGTTTCGGGTATGCTTTGTCGGATGCAATCTGCTGTTCTTCTTCTACAGAAACCGTTTTCGCCAAAGCCGGATCCTTGGTTAAATCAACCGTTTTTTCTTTCGCAAGCACTTCCAAACGCTGGTCAATGTTCGCAATCGCTGTTTCCAATACTTGTTTCTGATTTTTCAGGTCGGAAGTTTGTTTCGGATCAAGTGTTGCTTTTTGCAAGACCGCTTCAATTTCCCCAATCTCAATTGAAAAACGTCTGCACTGTTCTTTCAATGCACTTTCGGTTTGAACAACCTGTTGCGTTTCTTCAAACACATTTTGCCCGTCCAGGTATTGAGTTGCAGCATCCAACAATGTCAAATCACTTGTTTTTTCCAAAAGCGGATCATTCGCATTCACTGTTTCCGCCGTACGGTTTAAAACAATTTCTTTCACCGGATCATTGCCCGGAATCTGCTCCAGAGCTTGTTTCTTTTCCTCAGAGGCCGCATTCAATTTCGTCAGTTCCTTTTGTTGAATGACCTGGTTCGTTTGTTTCTGCGCTTCCTGGTTCGAAGTCAGTTTCTTTTCAATTTCGGTTTTCTCCTTATTGGAAGCCGTTGCCAATTGCGTTTTTAAGGCTTGTTCTTCCTCCTTTAATTTCACTAAGTCTTTTTCCGGATTTTTAGAGTCCGTGGTTTTAACGGCGATCAATTCATTCAGGTCGATTTCGATGCTTCCTTTTCGTTGTTTGATCTCCGCCAATTGCTTTTCTAAGGTCTGAATGTTCGTTTCATTTTTCGTTGCCGAACGCTTTTCTTCCTCCAATTTCGATTCAATAGTCTCAGACAGCTCGTTCAAAAGCTTCAACTGCTTTTCAGCTTCTTCTTTCGTGACAGCTTTTTTGCTCATCACAAATTCGTATTCACTACCTAAGGCCGTTTCCAAACTTGCTACCTTGTTGTTTCCAACTGAAACAGGATCTTTACTTGCCGAAGTTTTCAATTCTTCCAAATCTATTTCAACACTTCCTTTTCGTTGTTTGATCTCCGCCTCTTGCTTCTCCAAGGTCCGGATACTTGTTTCATTTTTCGTTTCCGAACGCTTTTCCTCATCCAGTTTCAACTCAATGCTTTCCGCTAATTCATTCAGCAATTTCAACTGTTTTTCAGCTTCTTCTTTCGTTACAGGCTTTTTGCTCATCGCAAATTCGTAATCGCTGCCCAACACCGTTTCCAAGCTCGCCACATCATGATTCACAACGGAAACAGGATCTTTACTTGCCGAAGCTTTCAATTCTTCTTCTGCTTCCTTCGATTGCTGCAACAAATCATTCAGAACCTGGTTTTCAGCTGTTTTTTCGGCAGAAAACGTTTTCTCCAAACTCTTCGCATTTGCCTGGATTTGTTTTTCCAAAGCCGTTTGAAGCTTCTTCTCTTCCGTCAATTTCGTTTGAGCTTCTTCCTTGCTTAAGTTTTGAATTTCATCCGTGCTTAAAGCCTGGTAAGCAGGCAAAATTTCCTGGCGAAGTTGTTCGTCTTTCAGCTTTGCTTTTGCCTGAGAAATGGCTGTTTGTTTCTGTTCATCCAGTTTTGCTTCATGAACGGCTTCCAACTGGTTCAGATCCGCAAGTTTCTTAATCGCTGCGGAATCTGCAGGAGTTTTAGCCAAAACTTTCTTCGTTTTTTCCTGTTGTTCGTGAATCGAAACGAGCATTTTCGTTTCTTCTTCCAGTAATAATTTTGTCTTTTCCTCCGCGTTCGACGTTCCGGTTTCAATTTTCGCAATCGTTTCCTGGTAAGCCGGACGCACTTCTTTCACCAAATCTTTCTCTTCCGTATTTTTCGGATTGGTTTCTGCCGTTGTATTTAAGGCTTTAATGTCTTCATTTCTCGAAGCAATATTCTCTTCAAACTGCTGTTTCAGATCCTGAAGCACTTCTTTTCGCTTCGTACTTAAAGCATCTGTTTTTGGAGTAAGAGTCTGTAATTCCTGCTCAATGGAACGGATTGTCTTTTCTTCCAGCTGATTCAAAGCCTTCAACTCACCCACCCCGTTTTTATCGCCGATTGCCTTTTTCTCTTCTTCGTAGTTTGGAGCGAGCTGATTCAATTCTTTTTCAATCGTAACAGCAGCCAATTCGTCATTTTGCTTCGATTGAAGTTCATCCAGCTGATCCTGGCGTTCTTTCACAAGTGCTTCTTTTTGCTTCTTCAACGCAGTCAATGCATCCTTTTTGTCCTGCATTTTCTGGTTCAGCGGATCTTTTGTCAACACTTCATACACCTTGTCGATCTCGGAATCAATCTGGTCCAATAATTTTTCATCGATCCGATTTTGAGCTTTCAGCTTTTCCTCCGGATCCGGGTTGTTTCCGGCAGTTTTCAATTGCTCTTCGTAATCGGGCATTAATGCTGTCAACTCTTTTTCAGCAGTTGTCGACGTATTTTTCGGAAGTACCGCTTCTGAAAGAATCGTTTCCTTGTTCTTCGTATTCTCGGCCTTTAAATTCAGAACCTGCTCTTTCTGCGTTTGCAACTTCGAATCATTCGGATTTTTCGCCAAACCCTCTTCCACTTTTGCCAGTTCCTGGGTCAGTTTTTTGTCGAGCTGCTCGTTGTTTTTCACTTTCAGAGCTACTTTTTCTTCGTGTGTCAAATCTGCCTGCTGATCAACCGCCTGCTGCGCCAATTCGTAGTTTTTCTCGTATTCTTCCACCCGTTCTTTCGATTCCTGGGCCAAAATATCATTCGTACGAGCCGTAACATGTGTCGTGTCAATCGACTTCACCTGCTGTTTCACATACGATTCCAGCGATTTGACATTGTTCGAATGAATCTCTTCCACTTTCGCATCCGCTTCCGCTTTTGTTACTTTCCGGTTTTCATCCGTGTTCTGCAGGTTATTGATGAAGGTAATCTGTTTCGTATTGCCGGCTTCTTTCTTCTGTAAATCTTCTACTTTTCCTTCCAAACGGTTTGCTTCTTCGGAAACCAATTGTTTCTCCGCTTCTTTCGAATCAATCTTCGATTGAATTGCCGGCTGGTCTTTCGCTTTCGCTACAGCTAAATTCGATTTCAGGGTTTTCAATTCCTGGTCCAGTTTCTGCTCGTTTTCCTTGTAGGAATTCAGCTGTTTCTTCAACTGTTCCGTTTGTTTCCCCAACCCATCATTTTGAGCCAAAAGATTATCAACCGGATGCGTTTCCTTTTCGTTTTCGATCTCTTTCACCAAATCGGCCTTCGCAATAACTGCTTCCTTCAATTGATCGTACTTTTCGTCAATAACCGCTTTTTTCACGGCTTCTTTCAGTTCCGAAATGGCTTTCAACTGCTCTTTTTCTTTCGGAATAAGTTTTGAAATGCTATCCGAAAAAGCATCGATCCGCAGAATTTCTTCCTTCAATTCCAGGATGCGTTCCACTTTATCGTTGGCAGCAAGCAAAATATCGTTCTTTGCAGTCTTGGTTTCAGCCGCATTTGCTTTCGCTACATCTTTTTTGATTTCAGCCTGGAGTTTTTCAACTTCTGTGGCTTTATCCACAATAGCAATCAACGAACCGTTTTCCAAACGCTCCAATCCATCAACTTTTTCTTCCTGTTTTTGCTGAATGGCTTCAAACTTCGTAATGATTTCCTGGTTCGAAGCATTTTCCAAACCAATATCGGCCAATACTTTCTTGTTTTCCTTTTGGGCATCCAAGGCATTGATATCAAAACTTCCGGCATTGACATTCAGCTCAGCTCTTCCGCGAATGACTTCCGCCAGGATTCCCTGTGCATCTTCTACGTCTTCATTGAACAAGTCAACTACGCGAACCACCTTTTCATTATCGAGAACTTCTTCCTGGATTTTTTGCTTCAGCGGCTTAAACTCTTTTAAAAACGGAACCGTGACCTGTGCCTTGTGAATAGTCGTACTTCCTTCAACCGTCATTTCATACGTGTACTTTCCGCCTTTCGGGAAAGTAATCATATAGCTTCCCAATTCATTTGATTTGAATACACCGATTTCATTTCCGGAAGCAACATCCGTTACTTTGATGCTGAGTTTTTTGTTTTCCGGGTTCACCGACGATTTGAACTCTCCTTTGATGATTGCCAACTGAAGCGGAACGCGATCCACACGCACTTTGTACACATGAATTTTTCCGTTTTCACTTTGCCGTGACGATGCGAAATAGGCATTCTGCTCCAGGGAATCGACGACATAAAACAAATCATTATCGGGTGAAGAAATGGCGAAATCCATATTCTCCGGTTCGCCAAACGAATTTGTTTCCAAATCAAAACGGGAACGGAACACATCAAATCCGCCCATGGAATTGTGTCCTTTCGAACAGAAATACAGGTATTCTCCATTCGGGCTCAAATACGGAAAATCCTCATCATATTTCGTATTCACTTTTCCGGAAACCAAAACGGGAAGTCCCCATTTTCCATCCGGAAGCCGTTTCCGGCAATAAATATCCTTGCTTCCCTTATCCAATTCTCCATAAGAAGAATAATAAATGGTTTGCGCATTATCCGGAAAATGAATCAACGGAGTATGATTACGTTTCTTATCGACTTTGGATTGATAATCGGTTGTGATCAGAATCACTCCACCGATGTGAGACAAATTATACAAGCGGAAAAACGAAGCGTATTCGATCTGTTTTTTCTCCAGAACTACCAGGTCGGAAATGGTTGTAAGCAATTTTTTTCCGTTCTGGCACATTTCAATCTGCCGTTCAACTTCAAAACCGGCATTGGGTTTTCCGCCGCTTTTCTGAATGTAAACGTTGTAATTTTTGATGGCTTCATTGAACTGAAAATTCAGATGATACGCTTTTCCCAAATAGAAATATGCTTCCGGATTAATGGCCGGATCCGTAATACTGTAATTCAGGTATTTGAACGCATCCAGTTTCTTATTCGAATTAAAAAGCAAACAAGTTCCGTATTTATAATTGTAATCCGTAGATCGCGGATTCAACGCAATAAGGTGTAAATACAAGGGAGTTGCTTCAACAAAATGCTCCGAAAGAAAGAGTTTATCGGCTTTTACCTTAACATCTGCCTCGGTTTCTTGTGCAAAAGACAGTTGAGCTGTTTGAATAAACAGAAATAGCAGTAACCAAGCATTTATTCTTTTAAATGACTTCAAGCTCAACTTATTGTTTTAGAGGCAATACGTTTATTTCTTAAAAAGGTTCATTTTACTTTCTGTTCCATCCAATAATCGTCTGATATTTTTACGATGGGCGAAAATAACAATGAACGCAAGCAAAGAACCAAAGATAGGTAAAGCGTATGTATTAATGGGAAATAACCACAAACAACAGGAAAAAACAACAGCTGCGCTGATCGATCCTAAAGAAACGTATTGTGTTGAAATAAAGACCGCTAAAAAAACAAGCAGACAGATTCCTGCTGCCAAAGGTTGTAAACCGACAATCACTCCCAAAGAAGTTGCAACTCCTTTTCCGCCTTTGAAACCGGCAAAAATCGGGAATACGTGCCCCAATACCGCCATGAAGGAAGCAACGAGTTGAATGTGCGTTAAATGTGCAGAGGAAAAAGGAAGCGGCAGTACGAAATATGGTAACAGTACTGCCGTCATTCCCTTTAAAATATCAATTGTTAGTACGACTCTACCCGCTTTTTTTCCAAGGACACGAAACGTATTTGTTGCTCCCGCATTTTTACTTCCGTGTTCCCGGACATCTAAATCATATTTCGCACGACCTACCCAAACTGCTGTTGGTATTGATCCTAAAAAATATGCAGGTATAGCCCATAAAAAATCAGTCCAGTTCATTATTCAAAAATAGCATTTAGTTTGCCTAAATACACGCTATTTGTAGAGATTTGATATAAGAAATTTTTCGATTTACGTTTATCTTCTTTGATCGCATTAATCGCACCTGACAAATCCGAATCGCTGGTAATAATATTCAACGTTCCGTCGCGCTTCAACATCGAATAATCCATCAAATAATCCGGTCCGCCGGGAACCTGCATCATGATTGTAAAATGGTCACCGTTAGAAGAATAGATCTGTTCGAATGCCGAACGGAATACCACTTGTCTCATCACCGGTTTTCCATAGAAATTCACAATGGCAGCACCTTCCAGGCTTGACATCAATCCGCGAACGTCTTTTGACATCGGAATGTTTTTCAAATGAACACCTGTGATCACGATGGATTTTTCCATTTCATCCGGTAAACGTTTGATCTTTTTATCTTCAGAAAGTGTGTAATCCGACTTGATTTTGTCTGCAGCTTTGCGATCTCCCCACATCAGCAAGGCTTGTTCGAGATTGGTTGTTTCAAACGAAAGCGGTTTGGATTCCTTGTAGTCCACGATTCGTTGTCCGGCACTTTCCCAAAGACCTTTGTCCATCGGCAAGTTCAGTTTCAGAGTTGCGTTCACATCGGTTTGTCCGTTCTGCTGGTTGTAAATCACCGTTCCTACAGCATCTACCGTAACATCTCCGTAATCCATTCCCATGTTGATTTTTCCTTCCCCGTTCATCGAACAGCTTTCCGTATGCAAGGCGATAAAGTTCCCGGATTCGTTACGGTTCAACAATTTTTCTTTCGGTCCGATCTGGAATTCCTTCGCAGAGAAATCATACTGCAATACTCCGGTTGCTGTAATGAAAATCGGGTCGTTCGGATCTTCCAGGGAAGACAAGAATGTCGGGTACAAACGAATGGAGTCTTTCTGACGGGAATCTCTCCAAACGATACCAGCAGCAATTGCCTGTCCGTCCAAGGTTTTCATGTTCGGTGTAACCGGAATCTGGATGTTTTTCGGATCGATTTCTGCCCCGAACGACATCCAGCTCTTCGCAAATTTCTCACAATTGTGATTGATTCGCGTTGCTCCGGTAAAGCTGATCAACGGATTCGCCGCCTTGATTTTCATTGCTCCGTAGTAATCAAAATACTTGTTCAGCTTGAATCCGGCTTCGCTCTTCACTGTTCCGGTTGCAACTGTCTGGTAAGAGGAATCTACCCCGATTTTATCCATGTGAATCAATGTTTTCACAGAATCCGCATCGTAATAAGGATAATCTCCTTCCGAAGTATATTTTCTTCGGGCTGCAATGCTTGTTTTCGCATTCAGGAAGGTGTGGTATTTCGTCACGTAATTGGCTACGATCTTCGAGTTTAACAGCGGATCCATTGCAGCATTTTTGCGGATTGTGACTTTCGAACTATCCGGGTAAATACGTGCATCTGCCACATCGATGAATTTCGTATCCGAACAATAAAGCACTTTGCTTCTCATGGTAAACTTCACTTTTGGAGCTCTGAATGCCAACGAATCCTGGTCCGGATGTGTGGAGAACATGTTCGGCTGTGCCAAATCCAAATCGGTGTTGATATTGATATCTCCGGATCCGGAACCGCTTCCCTTTTTAGACAATTCCATTTCGTCCTGATCCATTAACCAGGTAAACAAATCCACTTTACAAGCATATTTGATTACCGGGAAGTACTTCATTTCTTCTCCGTCGTTGGATTTGAAATCTCCTTTTCTGTCCTTGAAAGAAATATGTGCGGTCACATTGTTCGAAGAGAACGCTAACGGACTTTCCCCTTCTTCCGGTACCGGGTTCTTGAGGTTAAAGACCGAAGTGTCCGAATCGATGTCATAACGTTTGAATCGGAAAGCATCGGACCCTAAATTTGCTTTTTGCATCGACATAATTCCGTAACCGGTCATTCCCGTCGGTTGAATGATCGCTGTTCCTTTCATTTTTGCTTCTCCTCCGAAGAACGTCAATTCGTTTTCCAAAGTGGAAGAAGCTTTCAATACGTTTTGTTTCGGAACATACGTAATAAAGGCATCCGGAGATTTCACATCCGGGAACTGAACGCCGGTTTCGATCGGTTTGTTCTCAAACTTCGCATATCCCAAAGTCGAATCCGGTAAGAACGTAAATGCTTTGGAATCGGAAGTCGAGTGAATGAAATTGATCACCCCTGCTCCCTGCAATCCGTTGTTCGACAAGACAATCTTGTTTTTGTACATGGCTTTTGTACCGTAGAAAACGTGGCCTTCTGCCGGAGCAACCGTACTGAATCCAAGGGAATAATCTGCCATGATTTTCAAATCTTCCTTGATTACCGGGAAAATACCTGCAGAAATCAATTCTCCTTTCAAACGGAATGATTTTTCGTTGAAATTATCCAAACTATCCATTTCGAACGGTGTACACGTATAATAGAATCTTGCCGAATCGTAAGCTCCTTTGAACAAGTCGTATTGGTTGTAATAAACCTTGGAAGGTTTTGTGGATTTCAAAATCGGGTATTTTGTAATGTCCTTTTTCATTCCCGCTCTGTTTGTCGGATCGTCGATGACAATTTCACCGGAAATTCCGTTCAGCGGAGAGCCCAACGCAATGGATTTGTTTCCGTCAGCCTGGGAAAGCGGTTTTACACGGAAGTAACTCTTATCTGTTTTCGTCAGATTGATCTTGTTCGCATCGTAATTGTAGCTCGCTTCCAAAGTATGAACTTCAAATTTCCCGGCAGAAGCCCAACCTGTAAATTTGAAATCGCGGTTGCGGCTGATCTGAACTTTTGCATTATCAGGCAACACGAAAGAAGCCTGGGCATCCGAAATCGTTACGCGGTCAACAGCTTCCAGGGAAATATCCATCGAACTCAAACTCATTTTTCCGAAATTCGGCATCGTTCTGCGCTGAATCGCTGAAAGTGAATCCTGTTTTGCAATTTTCTGAAGCGCCGGGTTGTCTTTCAATTGTTCCGGGGCATATTTCGGCTTCGGGCGCATATCTGAAACGAAGATCAGGTTGTCGTAATCTCTTTTTCCGGCTCTTGCTTCAATAAACACTTTCGTTTTCTGATTCACCTTCACGATTTTATTTTCCGTATCGTAGCTGATGAATCCGTAGGAAGCTAAATCCAATAACTGTGTTTTCACCTGGTCAACCGTTTTTCCAAGCGCTGTTGCTGCTTTTCCTTCCGTCAGGGTGAATTCGTCGAATTTGTAACAGTAATTATAAAGTGCCGCCAAAGGATGCACCTGTTCCATTCCCTGCAAACGGTCATACAAACGTCCGTCGTAGAAATTCATGGATTCAAAGCGCGCAATTCGCTGCTCCTGGCTTGTTCCGAATTCATAGGTAAAGACCAAATCCGTTCCTGCTCTGCTCCAGCTCACTTTTTGTACATACCATTCCAATTGATGGTAGGAATCCGTGAACGGAGATTGCAACACTCCCGATTTTCCCCGTGTAAGTTCTACAATATTCGAGTCTTTCGAGTACGTGAATCCAACTCCGGGATGTGTAATCGAATCTTTTTCACCGACATACAATGATGTCTGCGTCACATTTGAAACAATTCTCGTTGGCGCAATTGCAATGTATTGTGATTGCGCTACCAGGAATTTCTTCCCGTTTCGTTTGATGGTCAACTGCGCCATTTCTTTGGCATTTCCCAAACCGATTACGCTGGATCCTTCCAATGAGAATCCACCTACGTAATCCATATCCGGCAAAATGTTGTTAATTGCCAGTTTGCGTTCATGCGAGATAAATTGAGGGTAGTTTTTGTCAGCTTCGCGAATCACGCGGAATGCGCGTTCGTTCAATGTTCCTTTTACCTTTTTTCCGGGGAAGAAAGGGCTTGTCAACGAAACGGTATCCGCTTTCAGGAAATTGGATTTCATGGAAGCATCGTAATTTCCTAATTCTGCGAAGGTTTCATTTTCTTTCAAACCAACTTTCACCCAATTGATCTTTCCTCCTTTTCCGATCCATTTTTTCAATACCGGATCGTAGGTTCCGTTGGTATTGTAAACAACCAATGAATCCAGGAAACGCGGCTCGTTTCTTTTTGCTCCTTTATTCGGGAAACCACACACCAGGCGGCCATCCGTAAATTTAATAATCGGTTTATCGGTAAATTCGAACACGTAAGAACCGTAGAAATACCATTCTTCATTGGAGGAACTTGCCAACATTCCTTTGGAGAAAAATCCGGAAGAAAGTTCAATGAAATCTTTGAATTTGTTGACATTCTTTGCATCCAAAAGCTTGTCTACCGAACTATGCCATGCTGCAAAGGATGATTCCGGCTGTTTGTTCTTCACAAACGAATACACGGAGAAAATATAATTGTAAATTTCAGGATAAACCTTTAATCGCTTACTTTCCATTAGGTTACATGTCGCAACCATTTGTGTGAAATACTTATCCGGAAAATCCGTTGATTTCAACAGAACTACCGAAAATTCATCTTTGAGAAAGTCTTTTTGATCTTTGTCCAGGTAATCATTGGTTAATGAACTGATCGCTTTCACGAATTTTTCCCGGTTGTCCGGGTAAGATTGTGAAAAGAGTTGTGTAACACTCAAAATCGCGACTAAAACGAATCCCCATTTTTTCATATTTCTACTTTTTTTGAAGTTTCATGGATGCCCATGTTTCTTTATCTCTTGTTTCTACCAGTTCAAAACCAGCACTTTTAGCGACTTCTTCCAATTCAGCGACATCTGACGTGAAGAAACCACTCAGATATAACAATCCACCATTTGAACAAAGCTTTGCGTAATCAGGCATGTGTCTTTTCAAAACATTCTTGTTGATGTTAGCAAGGATCACGCCGAAATTTCCTTCCTGAATGGAATCAATGTCTCCCAAAAGACCTCTGATCTTTGAACAGGAATTACGGGCTGCATTTTCAAGTGTATTTTCCACCGACCACGATTCAATATCTACAGCCAGGATGTCTTCCGCTCCTTTTTTCTCCGCCAAAATTGCCAAAACGCCTGTTCCTGTTCCCATATCCAACACCCTTTCAGGAAGTAAGTGTAAATCGAGCAGGAATTGTGACATAAGGTAAGTTGTTTGGTGATGTCCGGTTCCAAATGACATTTGCGGCTGAATCACGATCAATTCGCGGTTCGGAAAGTCTTTAGCGTCATGAAACGGAGCAATAATTGCCAAACGGGAATCGACCAAAACAGGTTCGAATGATGCTTCCCAGGTTGCATTCCAGTTTTGATGCGGAATTTCGGAAAGATGCCAATTCACCTCTATTTCAGGGTTGTCGTGAATGGATGTTTCTTTCAAAATGGATGAAACATCGCCAATTTGAACAGGAGCATAAGCCTGAATACCGGTTTCGGTTTCAACAAAACTTTCAAAACCGAATTCCGCCAGTTCTGCCACCAAAATATCGGCCCAGGGCTCTCTCGGTTTGATATCAATCGTTAATTCAAAATAGTCCATGTTTCCTCAGCTACTAAAACAGAAAAGTCGGAAGCCTTCAAAGCGGCTCCTCCGATTAAACCTCCATCTACATTTTCGCAGGCAAATAACGACTGAGCATTACCTGGGTTACAACTTCCACCATATAAAATGGATGTGTTGTCTGCAATTTCTTTTCCATATTTTTCTTCAACCCAGGAACGGATTGCAGCATGCATTTCTTCAGCTTGTTCTGTGGTAGCCGTTTTTCCGGTTCCGATAGCCCAAATCGGCTCATAAGCCAAAACAACTTGTTTGAAATCCGCTTCCGAAAGATGAAACACGCTTTCTTCCAATTGGTTCTTTACATATTCCAAAAAAGTTCCGTTTTCACGAATCTCCAGGGGTTCGCCACAGCAGAAGAAGGGCTTGATTCCGTGGGCAAGAGCTGTATCCAGTTTTTCTTTCAGCAAGCCATTGCTTTCATTGAAATATTCTCTTCGCTCGGAATGCCCGATCAAAACTGCCTGAACTCCGGCTTCTTTCAATTGCCACATGCTCACTTCTCCCGTGTACGCCCCGCTATCTTTCGGATAGGCATTCTGAGCACCTACTTTCACCTGTGTTGAAAGCGATTTACAATCACTCACATACAACATCGGCGGAAAAATATATACTTCGATTCCGGAACCGATTTGCATGTTGTTTACTTCCTGACATAAGTCCTTTGCCTGCTCCTGAGACAAATTCATTTTCCAATTTCCTGCTACAATTTTAGAGCGCATCTTATTTTGCCAATAAATTAGTTTGAATCCAATTAAATTCCGGCAACGAATGACCGGTATATTTTCCTTTCACACGACCGTATTTCAACACCACAAGTGCCGGATTAGAACGTGCGACTGCTTTTAATTCCACTCCGTCGTTAATGAAGAACGGAATATGCAGGTTGTTTTTCTTTTTGAATGCTGCAATTTCATCGTCACCTGAACCGACAACGAACACAAACGGAACATTTGCTTTTTTCGCTTTTGCGGCAAGCACTTTCAATTCTCCCAAATGTTTCGTGTCAAACTCTTTCAGGCTTTTCGAGAACACCACAATTACTTCCGGAGCTTTGAACAAGAAGTCACGAATACTTACATCCGTTAAATCCGGGTTCTCCACCTCGATCGTATCCACAATCGTATACGTATCCACCGGGTAGGATTCTACGTTGTATTCGATTTCAGGGATTTCCGTTTTTTCTTTCGTCACCTTGTCAATCAAACGAAGTCCCAAGACTTTTGTATGTTTCAGCTGATTTTTCACCACATCCAGCTGCAATTCATCCTCTGTTAAGGATTTGATTGCTCGTGACGGATTAAACTGAGCAGTATCAATGGATGGAAGTCGCATCGGTTTGATTTCTTTATTGATCATTTCAAGATACTTCCATTCTTTCGTTTTCTCCCAAATTTTGGAATTCATAAATTCCTTACTGGAACCGTCGTATTCTCTTTTTTCCCCGGTTTGCAGGTTTTTATAAACCAGCATGCTTTGATATTTCCCGGGATCCCCGTCTTTCGTCAGATCAGGAAGGTAATTTCCAACGGCATACGGGCGATAATCTCTCAAAGGATCGTAACGCAATACGTACCAAATGAATACGCTGCATAACAGTGTTACCATCAACGCAGAACCGTAATGATTCCCGATGTATTTATTCCGAATCCGGTAAACCCACAGAGCCGCAAGAATGGCTACAATCGAGAACAAAATCGGGAAATACCAGTTGAATACCCAGGAAAGTCCGGCAATGAGCAGCATCGAAATCGGAACATAAATCCAATTCTGACGCACATCGTTCGGCTTGATCAATCGTTGAGCGGCAAAAATCCACACTACCAGGTAAAGCAGTACAATGTCTTTCCACAGAGATTCTTTCGGTGTCAAGGATCTTCCGACAGAGCCTTTCATCGCATCTCCGAAACAACCGCAATCCGTTACACATTGTGGAGATTTCAATTCTTCTACCACGACTTCTTTCGCGTTTTTGGAAATGATTTTGACGTCTTTATTCGTGATTGCTTCTTCGATTTTCATATCCGCCAACTGCGATTCTTTCGCGATTTCCAGCGAATACGTATCTCTGTCTACAAACTTGGTTTTCGAATCACAGGTTGAAGTATGCCACGTCAGAAACGTGAAGAAAAGCATCATCAACACCAACAACCAGCTCACAAAACGGATTTTCCCGCCAATGATCACCAATACTCCCAAAACGATTTCAGCGATACAGATAATCACCGATAGCAACAATGCGTGTTGGATAAAATATTCCAGTGAAAATCCGGGTGCCCCGAATAGTTCCTTGATGCGGTAAGCCAAAGCTCCGTCTTCAAAATATTCCTCCAGCTTGTATGAAAATCCTACCGGATCGTTAGCCTTGATTAGTCCTGAAACGATAAATAAACTTCCTACAATCACACGGGAAACTGTTGCAATCATCAGTCTTCCCTTGAAGAAAATCAATGCTACCGCTGAGAACAGCATCAAACCGATTCCCAAACTGGCAAAAAGCATCTTCTGTCCCTCAAAATAATCGTGGAAACCCATCGTCGTGAGTGCAAGACCCACTAAATTCAAAATAACAAACAGGACATTGAGTGGTAGTGAATGTCCTGAAATAGTTCTGGTAGTTTTCATAGAAACCTGGATAATATTTTTAAAGCGTAAGGTGTATTAATGCGAAAATCGAGTAGTTCAAAATATCAAAATAATTTGATTCGATTCCTTCGGAAGCAATCGTTTGACCGCCATTATCCTCGATTTGTTTAATTCGTAACAACTTAATCAAAATCATGTCGGTTAATGAACTCACCCGCATATCTCTCCACGCCTCGCCGTAGTCATGATTTTTTCGTTCCATCAATTCAAAGGCTTCCTGGGCCACTTGGTTGTATAGTTTCAACGCTTCCGGTTCCGACAATTCCAATCCAAAACCATCATTCGATCTGCCCTGGATAATCGCCATGATACAATAATTCACCATTGCACCGAATTCGCCCTCAATACTTTCACCAACCTTGTTTTCGTTGGTTTCCTGAATGGTTCGAATTCTATTGGCTTTGATGAAGATTTGATCTGTCAGACTACTGGCTCTTGCAATACGCCAGGAAGTTCCGTAATCTTTCGTTTTTTTCAGGAAAATTTCTCTACAACCCTGTACGATGTGTTGATATTGTTCCGATGTTTGTATCATCTATGTCAGTATGGAATTTTTAAGGTTTGAAAATACAAATTTTTCGCGAGAGTGGCAGTTAAACACCCGTGGTAAGTTATTCACTATTTCCGCTCCGCAGGTGATGGGAATTGTCAATTGTACGCCTGATTCCTTTTACAAAAACAGCCGGAAATCCGAACTCGAAGAGCAACACCAGTTAATCGACCTGCACGTGAAAAACGGCGCAACATGGTTAGATTTAGGAGGTTACTCAACCAGGCCGGGAGCCGAACACATTTCAGAAAAAGATGAAATAGAACGCATCAAATCGGCTCTTGCTTATGCCTTGGAAACTTATCCGGACATCCATGTGAGTGTTGATACTTTTCAGGCAGGAGTTGCAAATTATGCTTTGGAGCAAGGTGCTCATCTGATCAACGACATCAGCGGTGGTTTGATTGATTCGGACCTTTTTTCGGTTGTAGCCGCTTTCCAGGTTCCATATGTCCTGATGCATATGCGCGGAACTCCACAAAATATGTCGGATCTGAATCAGTACGAAAACATCCTGAAAGAAACGATCTATGAGCTTGGCCTTCAAAAGGAAAAAGCCATTCAGGCAGGAATAAAAGATATCATCATCGATCCGGGTTTCGGTTTTGCCAAAAACAGCGAACAGAACCTGGAATTGTTTTCAAAGATGGAAGCTTTCCATTTATTTGAATGCCCTTTATTAGTAGGAATTTCCCGAAAATCTATGATCTATAAAACACTTGGAATCGGGGCGGAAGATTCTCTGAACGGAACGACGGCTTTGAATACCTTGGCACTTCAGAAAGGTGCTTCGATCTTGCGTGTTCACGATGTGAAGGAGGCCGTTGAAGCGGTAAAGATTTGGGAGAAGGTTCGGAAATAATGAGTTGTTTTTAGAGATTTTATTATTGGATTTCTAAAAATGATATTTTAAAATGAAACTATTTAGGTTGTTTGGCTTTATAACCGTTCCATTTTAATTATTTGGTGAAATACGACTTACAAAAGGCTCAAAAAAAACCATATTACAATATTGTAAAAACACCCACTCTATTATTGAGATCCTACAATCAAAAAACCTTTTCACTAATTTTCGAAACCGGATACGCGTTCATCGTTGCCGAAGCTGTCGCCACCAATTCCCCTTTTTGATTCGTCACCTTCCCTTCCACAAACAAAATCCGCTTACCGGATTTAACAACCCGCGCATCTGCCGTCAACACATCGTTTCTATTTGCCGGATTGAGATAAGAAATCGTCAGATTAACCGTCGAAACCACTTTCATTTCTTCGCAAACCTGTGTCAAACAAGCTACTCCGAGAGCAGCATCAATCAACGCTGCAACAGAACCTCCATGCGCCGCAAAAGGAGTCGCCAAATGATTGTCGGAAATCGTCATGTGATACAAAACATGTCCTTTTGATTCCACATCGAAATCCATTCCCAATAAATCCCCGAAACGGTTCCAAACGATGTATTGCTGAATGATCGGGTGCTGCTTTAAACTTTCCATTAATTTGCGGTTTGCATTTGTACCACGTGTTCCTGAGGAGAAGTTAAATGAAGTCCTTCTTTTTCGAAATCTTCATAAATACGCTTATTCAATGCGTAATAAACATCCCAATAATCAGTGGTCTTGGCCCAGGCGCGAACAGTAATCATTACGGAAGCTCCCAATTCTCCCAATGCCACGAATGGTACCGGATCTTTCTTCACTTTTTTATCTTCTGACAAATATTTCAGGATCAACTGATGCGCTTTGACGTAATCGTCTCCGTAAGAAATTGGGATACTCCAATCTACACGACGAACATTGGCTTTCGTGAAATTCGTCAAAGGACCATTTGCAATCGGACCGTTCGGAATAACAATCACCTTGTTATCGGATGAGTGCAGATACGTGTAGAAAATTTGAATTTCCTTTACTGTTCCCTGCAGATTTTGGGTCAGAATCGTATCTCCAACTTTAAATGGCTTGAACAGCAAAATCATCACTCCTCCCGCAAAATTGGAAAGTGTTCCTGAAAATGCCATACCGATTGCCAAACCTGCAGCACCTAAAATTGCCACAAAAGAAGTCATTTCGATTCCAAGCTGTGTAATTGCCGTAACAATTACCAAAACTTTGAGTACGATGGTCGCCAAACTCGAAAGGAAAGTAATCAACCCGGCATCCACTTTTCCACGTGTCAGAATCCGGACAACCAAACGGCCAACCCACTTGGCAAGCCAAAATCCAACCAGGAAAATGATCACGGCAAGAACCAGGTTTGTCCCTGACTTCACCAACCATTGCTTTGCGTCATCGGCAGTGAATCCGGTAATTTTCTTCAAACCATTATCTATCGAACCAAGGACAGTGGTTTTCTTTTCAACAGTGTCTCTTAGCGTATCAGCGACTGAAATCAATAATGACCAAATCATTTACGGGAATTTTGGAAATTGTTGGAAATTAGGTTCACGCTTCTCTAAAAATGCGCGTTTTCCTTCCTGAGCTTCTTCCATCAGGTAATACATCAAAGTAGCATCTCCGGCAAACTCCATCAATCCTCTCTGACCATCCAATTCTGCGTTTAAACCGCGTTTAATCATACGGATTGCCAAAGGAGAACGCTTCATGATTGTCTGACACCACTGAACCGTTGTATCTTCCAGGTCTTTCAAAGCAACCACTTTGTTGACCATTCCCATTTTTTCCGCTTCATCAGCAGTATATTGCTCACACAAGAACCAAATCTCACGTGCTTTTTTCTGTCCCACATGACTTGCAAGGAACGAAGATCCGAATCCTGCATCAAAACTTCCTACTTTCGGACCTGTTTGCCCGAAACGAGCATTTTCAGAAGCAATCGTAATATCACAAACGACGTGCAAAACGTGTCCGCCACCAATCGCATATCCGTTTACCATTGCAATCACCGGTTTTGGTAACGCACGAATTGCTTTGTGAACATCCAATACATTCAAACGCGGAACTCCGTTTTCGGAAATGTATCCCCCAACACCTTTCACATTCTGATCTCCTCCTGAACAAAATGCTTTGTCACCCTCTCCGGTCAATACGACCACTCCAACATCTTGTCTTTCACGGCAAATTTCCAAAGCATCCAAAATTTCCATGTTTGTTTCCGGACGGAACGCATTGTACACTTTTGGTCTGTTGATCGTAATTTTAGCAATTCCTTCGAAGAATTCGAATTTGATATCTGTGTAGGACTTAATGGATGTCCAGTTTCTATTTGACATGTTCTGATTTTTTCTATTTACAAAAATAACAATGCTTGCATAAAATTACTAATTGCGAATACCGAATTGCAAATTACAACTCAACAATAATTTTATGCTCCCGTAGGTGTATACATCGTCACTCCCTTAGCTTTATACTCTTCGATCATTACTTTCAACATTTTCGAAGCGTCAAAAACCAAGGTTCTCGCCTGCCCGACCGTTTGCTCCGTAAAAACTCCTTTTTCTTTAAACAAAGGAAGCAGTTCGTCGCATTTGCGTTTTGCAGATTGTTCCGGATTGTGAACCTTTACAGAAACCGGAACATGCGTACCATTTTCCCGAATCACTTCTGTCTGGAAAATCTCGGGATAATAAACCGGGCACTTGAAATCCGGAATAGCATCTTCCGAAACATGCAAAGAAGTTCCGGCATTATCCAAAGTTACTCCGATATAAAGAATCTTTCCATTCACTTGAGCCAATCTCGCAAAAGGACTGTTCTTCGTATAAGGTGTTAATTCTCCCAAATGTCCGTTGGTAAACCAATCTGCTTTCGGTCCGAAGCAACAAACCGGTTCTGTTGGACTTTCAGAGCGCTTCACTCCGGGAAGTTTCCGGAAATATTCCGTTATCGCTCCCATTTTGGAAGGTTCATTTACTACATCAAATGCTTTCAGATTGCGGATATAATCCAACTGATAACCGGCATTCGGGGAACTTGGCATCAAGAGATTTCCTTCCGGACCAACCACCTGAAGCAAAGCATCAATGATTGTTTTCGTACCTCCCTGAACAAAACCGATCTTCGAAAAGCTACTGTGAACCAAAACCGAATCTCCGGCTTTCAGTCCGCAGTTTTTAAAATCCCGGATCAAATTTTCCAACGAAGCTCCTTCGCCTTTCTCTTCTTGCTCACGAATGAATTTACGCTGCTTGTTTTTCTTACTTTCCCTGTAAGCGCCAAGCAGTTTATCCGGAACAATGGATCGCAGAAAATTTCTCAGTGCTGACATTAATCGAAAACCGGTTTGATCAATTTATTTTCCGGAACATAGAAATAATGCAATTCCGTTCCTTTTGAAAGAATGTAGAAATCATCCTGAACTTTTCGGATATTGGAATATTCCAATGGAACTACCAGCTTTCCTTTGTTGGTGTAAATTCCATAAAAAGCGCCCAATGAAACGATGAAATGCGTATCATCCAAAACCTTGATCGTCGTATGTTCAATTGGAATAACAATTTCTCCTTTCGAATTGATCGCACCTTTTAATGTCAAAAGTTGCACAACTCCCAATCCGGATTTAAAGCTTTCCGCGTATTCATAAGTCGCTGGAATCACGATTTTATTCTGCAAATCGATGAAGCCCCACTTCGCAGCTTTTTCAAAGGCAATCAACGAGGAAACGCCTCCCAACTTAGAATATGTAAAAGGAATAACCGGTTTTCCAGCTTTATCAATGATTCCGAATTTGTTCGTTTTCGAAACTTTTGCATAAGCTCCAGCAAACTCTCCTTCTGTTTTAGCATTCGTGAAGTAATCAAAAGTGGCAGGAATCACTGTTTGTCCTTTTTTATCGAGATAACCGATTTTATCATCCGAAATCACCAAGGCACGATCCGAAGTCAATCTTCCGATTTCTTCAATCAGGATTGTTTTCACTTCGTCCCCCTGGAAATTTGCCAGTTTCGCAGTTTCATCACCTTCAATAACAATCAATGAATCACTGTATAAATTGATGGATTCAAACAAAGGCTTGACTTTAAAAGAACCGTACACATCGATATAACCTTCCAATCCTTTAAATGTCACTTTTGCCATTCCGTTGGAAAACGAAAACGCTTCTTCGTATTGTTCCGGAATTCTCGGATAACCCAATCCGTCGAAATAACCGTACAAGCTGTCTTTCATCGCGTAGATCAATCCTTCAGAAAACTGACCGATATCTTTGTATTGCGGTTCAACAATGTAAGCTCCTGATCGATCAATGATTCCGAATACCGAATCCAATTCAACAATGGCTCTTCCCTTGTCAAAATCATTGCAACTCGTGTATTTGAACGGAATAACGACTTCATTTGCCTTGTTTACAAAACCGTATTTCCCGCTTTTTTCAGCCCAGGCCAACCCTTCCTTGAAAAAACCAACCGTGCTGTACTGAGCCGGAATAACTATTTTTCCGTTCAGATCCATCCAACCGAACAAACCGCTCTTTTTAAACGGAATAATCTGCTGCATCCCAAGTTCCTTGTCTTTTTTCAACTCCGAAGTATACGGGTAATCGGGATATTCTTTCTGGAATTTATCCAAACGCTCTAAAGAATAGTCCGCCATATATAACTGATACAACTTTCTCCAGGCATTCTCCACATTCCGGTTCTTCGGATACGTTTTGATGAACAAATTGTAATCCTGTACCCGGTTTTGTGTCGTACTCAAATGATAAATCTGATCCTGGGCATCAGCTACATATGGATTTGAAGGAAACAGCTTTTCAAAGCTCAAATACGAAACAATTTTCTTTTCTTCCGTATTTTCTTTGTATTGCAGGCGATAGTAATTATTCAATGCTTCTTTCTGAAACTCCGATTGCGGGTATTTTTTCAAAAACACATCAAACGCTGACGAAGTATTTGCTGATTTCGCCTTCACATACCCAATCGAATCCCGGGAATAGATTGCTTTGAAACGTTCTCTTGCCCAATCATTCGTTTTCTGAAAGTTCTCGTATGCTTCTTCCGAAGGAGTTTTCTGAACCTGCTGAAAAAGTGCCGTAGAAATATCCTGGCGCAAATTGGCGATTGCCAAATAATCGAAATTATGTTTCTTCAACGATTCTTTTTGTTTGTCCTTCATCAAGCCATAGGCTTTTTCAGAACGCACAATCCGGATCAATGCCGAATCCAACTGGTGGAAAGGATTGTCTTTACGGAAATAGATGACAGCCAAACCATAATTCGCTGCTGATTCATTTGATTTCAAAGATTTCTCAAATTGTTTTTTTGCTTCGAAGTAATTAAACTGATTTAAAGCTTTAAAAGCATCATCAATCGAACCGGCCTGCGCTTTACCAAAGGCACAAAAAAGCGAAAGAACTAAAATTTTAATCTGCAGTGAACTCATGGTGCAAATATAACCATCTACCAATTAAAGGTAAGGTAAAACTGGATGAAAAGGGTGAAAAAATGTCAAAAAAAAACCCTGACAAAAGCGTCAGGGTCTACTATATCGAAGTTGAAATTACTTTTTGTATTTCGCGTAGCGGTTATTGAATTTATCAATACGCCCTGCAGTATCCACGAATTGTACAATACCTGTAAAGAATGGGTGAGACTTGTGAGAGATATCCAATTTTACCAATGGATACTCATTTCCGTCTTCCCAAGTAATTGTTTCTGAAGTATTAGCAGAAGAATGACACAAAAATGCATACTCATTCGTCATGTCTTTAAAAACTACTAATCTATAATCTTCCGGGTGAATACCTGCTTTCATATCTTGTTATGCTTTTTTTATTCTTATTCAAAAATGGTTTGCAAAGATAATCAAACTTTTTAATTCACAACAAAAAAAATAAAACCTATTACACTTTCGTTATTTTTGTCATGATGAAACTTGTAAATCTTATTTTCGGAGTTGCGATTTTAGCCGCACTTTTATTTAGCAATTCTTCCTGTAAAAAGAAGAAACTATTCGGAGACGGCAACCTGGGCTTTTCGACTGACACTCTTGTGTTTGACACCGTTTTCACCACCATTGGATCCACAACCAAATACTTTAAAATTTACAATCCTCAGAATAAGGCCTTAAAGATAAGTGAAGTTCAGTTAATGGGCGGAAGTAATTCTCCATTTAAATTGAATTTAGACGGTGTAAAAGGAAATTATTTTACAGATCTGACAATGGAATCCGGAGACAGCCTGTTTTGCTTTGTTGAAGTGAAGCTGAGTGTCAACGGACAAAATTTGCCGGTTGTCGTGGAAGATTCGGTCCGATTTCGCACAAACGGAGAAGATCAATATGTAAAGCTGGCTGTTTGGGGTCAGGATATGCACTACCATTATTCCAATATCGGAGCCGGAATTCTGAACCTAAACGAAGGAACCTGGCCGAATGACAAACCACATGTCATTTATGGAGCGGCATTCGTTGATTCTGCCAAAACCTTAAACATCGTCGGAGGAACGCATATTTACCTGCATAAAAACTCCATTCTCTGGAACTATAAAGGAACGCTGAACATTGACGGAGATTACAACAATAAAGTAACCATCCAGGGAGATCGCCTGGAAGCATCTTACAAAGACGTTCCGGGACAGTATTACGGAATCTATTACCAGGAAGCAAGGCCTTCTTTAGTTGACAACGTCATTATTAAAAATGCAACGGCCGGAATTCATGTTGATTCACGCGATGGTTCTTTTAGTCAAAATACCTTAACGATTTCGAATACAGAGATTCTCAATGCGGCTAGTTATGGTTTGTTTCTCTTCAACGGGCCAAGAGTGTATGGCGAAAATGTATTGGTGCACAGTTCCGGAGTTCACTCATTACTCGTAATCCAGGGAGCAGATTTCACGTTCAATCATTGTGATTTCCTGGGCTACGGAACCGGTGAAGGCTCTACTCCTGCTGTTGGAATTTCCAATTACTATACAAATTCCCAGGGAACGTTTGTTTCTTCTATTCCGAATGCGAATTTCAACAATTGCGTAATTTACGGAAGCAACGGCGATCAATTGGCAATTGACACGATTCAACCGGGAGGAGTAACCCTGAATTTTCACTTCAGAAATTCGGTTATTTTCAAAAGTGATCTGAGCAACCCGATGTTTACAAGCTGTAACAGCAACAATCCTGCGTTTATCAATACCGGGCAGGATAACTTCAAGTTCTACAGCACATCCAGCTTGAATAACCAGGGAAATCCGGCGTATATCACACAATCAGGATTGGATATTCTCGGAGTTTCCAGAAATGCACTAACTCCGGATATCGGAGTGTATGAAAATTAGAATAAAAAAGTCGGGGCGAAAAATTTTTCGCCCCGACTTTTTATATATTCAATCTGTCTGATTAGTATTTCAAATCACCGTTAATCTCTCTTACCGCGTTAGCTGCTTCAGTAAACTTCGCCTGCTCATCTGCAGTCAATGTTACGTTTACGATTTGTTCAACTCCGTTCTTTCCGATAATTGCAGGAACTCCCAAACAAATGTCGCTTTGTCCGTATTCACCTTCCAACATCAAAGAACAAGGAATCATTTTCTTCTGATCACAAGCAATTGCCTGAACCATCACAGAAACAGCTGCACCTGGTGCGTACCAAGCTGAAGTTCCCAATAATTTAGTCAAAGTTGCTCCTCCCACTTTCGTTTCTTCAACAACGTATTTTTGCTGCACTTCAGAAAGGAATTCCGTTACAGGAACACCGTTTCTTGTTGCTTTGCTTAATAAAGGAAGCATTCCGGTATCACTGTGTGCAGCGATTACCATTCCGTCTACATCAGAGATCGGGCTTCCTAACGCTTCAGCCATTCTGTATTTGAATCGTGCAGAATCCAACGCTCCACCCATTCCGATAATCTTGTGCTTAGGAAGACCAGAAGTTTTGTGTACCAAATATGCCATGGTATCCATTGGATTGGAAACAACAATAATGATTACTTCCGGAGAATGTTTTACCAGGTTTGCTGTAACATCTTTCACGATACCTGCATTGATTCCGATCAATTCTTCACGTGTCATTCCCGGTTTTCTTGGAATACCTGAAGTAATTACTGCTACATGAGAACCAGCTGTTTTGCTGTAATCTCCAGTTGTTCCCGTAATTTTCGTATCGAATCCGTTCAGGGATGCCGTCTGCATTAAATCCATCGCCTTACCTTCAGCGAACCCTTCTTTAATATCTACCAAAACTACTTCTGAACAGAAGTTTTTCATTGCGATATATTCCGCACAGCTTGCTCCTACAGCTCCTGCACCTACTACCGTTACTTTCATTGTTTTATGATTAAATGATAATACTATTTCTTAAGCGCAACGAATTTAAGAATAAAACTTTGCTCCTGCTGTAAATTTTGTGCAGAAATAACGTTATTTGTATAAATTGAGAATTGAAAAGTAAAGAGCGAACAGAAGCTTGACTTTCAATAGGGAAAATGAGAAAACCTCACACTGATTGTTCTTTTTTAGCTTTTCAATTTTACATTCTCAGGGAAAGAGAGGCAACCCTATTGAGAATCTTTCGTTATTGATTGGAGACAGTGAAACAGAATTGGGAATTGGATGAAATTATTGAGGGCTGCAAATCTTCCGACAGAAGAGCACAAGAGCAGTTATTCAAGAAGTTTTACGGGAAAATGCTAGTTGTTTGCCAACGGTATATTCGCGACAAAGATTCAGCTCAGGAAGTTTTACAGGAAGGTTTCATTAAGGTCTTTGAACATATTAAAGGTTACGACAAAAAAGGATCTTTTGAAGGTTGGATGAGAAGAATCATTGTGAATTGCGCTATTGATTCAATCCGAAAGTCGAAAAAGGATTTTATGCTGACTGATAATGACAATGATTTCAAATACATTCCCGAAGATGATGAATTGGGAGAAGATTGGGAAATCACATCATTAAAAGCCGGGGTCGCACTGGAAGCCATCAACAAGCTTTCACCAGCCTACAAAGCAGTTTTCAACCTGTATGTGATGGAAGAATTCACACACAAGGAAATTGCCGAAATACTGGAAATAAGCGAAGGAACGTCCAAATCTAATTTAGCCAAAGCCAAAATGAATCTTCAGAATTATTTGAAACAAAAATTTACAAAAATTGCTCAATGAAAAACATTGAACAGCTTATAAAAGAGTCGCTTGAAAACCATGAATTGCCTTACAATGAGGCAGCATGGGAATCACTGTCTAAGCGTTTGGACGGAACGACTCCTACTCCATTCTACCGTAAATGGTGGGTTGCAGCATCTGTTGGGACAGTACTTGTTGGTTCCGCTCTGTTTTTCGCATTGAATTCTCAATCGGAATCCACTGATCAAACCAAAAACACAACTCCTGTAGTTAGCCAGAATGCCCCAAATTCTCCTGTAAAAAGTCAGGATAAAACACAGGCTTCAGAAAGTACCACCCCTCAAACGCACATACCTCACACCGAAGAGAATCAGACGGTTGTCTTACAGAATGAAACTGCCAACAAAAATTACCAGCATTCAAATACAGCTCACCCCAACGTAAATCCAAAAGGAGAATCAAACAATAAAAAAGATACTGAAGGACAAGTAGCTTCGAACCAGAATTCAAAACCTCCCGTTACGGATGCAGCTCCTTCAAAAAACACTATTTTACCTGCAATTTTCAACAAATCAAGATATTGTATCGGTGATGAAATCGAAATCACCAATCCGAATGAAAACACAAATGTTCAGGTTCTTCAAAACGGAAAAACATTGCTGAATGTGAAACCTGATTCCAAAAAGACTTTGATTGCTTCCAATGAAGGAACAGTTGATGTCGTGGTTGGAAATCAAAAACAGTCAGTACCTGTTTATGGAACGACAAGTGACTTGTACATTCACGTAGACCCTACTTTGATTTATGAAAATGCTATTCCGGCTGTCAGATTCAACGTGTCCGGAAACGACAATCCTGTTCACTGGAAAGTTGAAAATCACAGCAGTGAAGTTGAAAACGGAACATTCATCGTCCATCCTTACCACGGAACAGAGATATCCGTTTCCGTTTCCAGCAAAGATCAAAACGGTTGTTTGGTAGTAGAAAACAAAACTATTACCATTCCGGAAGAATACAATCTGAATGCATCCAAAGCTTTAGACGTTAATGCTTCAGATATTCGTTTCAATACCTTCATGCCATACGCTTTGAAGGAACGTAACACTCCATTCGAATTATATATTTATGATGCACGTTCCGGAAGAGTTATTTTCAAAACATCAGATGCATCCAACGGATGGAACGGTGTAGATTCCCGTACAGGAGAAATGTTGAAAAATGGCACAACTGTATTTTGGAAAGTAATTATGAAGAATCCAAACCCGGGAGAACAAAGAGAATATAACGGAACTCTTGTTCTAAAAACAGAATAAACTACCAGGCTACTACCGGGTATTGGGAAAGGAAACTTTCCCTTTTTTGTTTTACTGCATGAAGGTATTCCGTCGCTTTTTTCGATTCAGGATACAACAAACGGTGTTCTTCCATTTTCCGGATTTTGAAGATTTCATCAATCATTCCGTTTGTTTCCGTATTAAAAAGCTCCGTTCGAAGAAATTCCCATACAAATTCGGTTGCCAAAGCATTCGGATGAACACCATCCTTGTCAAAATACCGGTAATCCCTCAACACCTCATTTACCAACTCAAATGCAGGGAAATAATGAATCTCATGAGCTTTGAGCAAAGTTACCAAACGAAACAACTCCGCTTTCGAAAGCGAATTTTCCATCAATCCGTCCCGGATATATCGAACAGGACTCACCGTGAAAACAATTTCGACATGCGGATTCACATTCCGAATCACGTCAATTGCCTCTTTCCACGTATCAACCAATTGATCCGCAGGTGTTAATTCCTTTTTAAAATATGCTTTCTGCTGTTGGTGACAATTAGCAACAATATTCCCGGATTCAATCAAACGATACCCGTGGGCGGAACCCAATGTGATAACCAGCAACTTCGCCTTCAACAACGATTCTTTGAGCGCATTCAATTGATTCCGCAATTCGTCATTCAACGAAGTCGGATCCATGGAATAAATCGTACTGCTGGCATCGTAGCTAACGTAAACATCTTCTTTCTGAACAAATTCAATCAATTCCCTTTTTTCGAAAGCCAGGAGAATTTGTCTAGCCAAGGGAATCGGGTGGAAAATAACTCCCAACGGATTGTCAAACACTTCAAATCCCGCTCTTCGAAACCAATAAGACATATTCGTAGAAAAACAGGATCCCAACTGCACCACCAGATCTCCGTGTTCGATCTTAGGAAAATCCGTTTGTTTTAAAGTATCAGAAGAAATGTTCATTTCAAGCGTTCTAATGTGTGAGCAAAAACGTGTTTCCAGCCCTTCCATTTACCTGCTTCAGCCAATGTTTCATTGTGCCAGATAAAGCAAAAAACACCACCGTATCTGTTCACTTCATCAACCAATTCGTTGACCACTTCCATACTTTCGGGAATCGTCAGTTTTTTGTATTCCAGTAAAGTTCCGTCCATATAACAAAACGGCACAATCCGGTATTCCGGATAGACCTCATTTACCAGTAAATCAAAAAAGGAATGTTCATATGCGGTTCCGGCGCGGAATCCGTAATCATCGGCGTAACCCATTGTAAAATCCCGTTCAAATTCCTGTTCCATCATCCGGTGATAGGTTTTCGGAAGGTTCAGCTTTAGAAAATGCTGCCGGGATTCCTTCACCTGCCTTTTGGTAATCATCCGGATTCGAGCCACTTCATCCAGGAGCTTTTCATCCGAATAGTTACTTGCATAACCAGGGTGCAATCCCACATGCCCCAATTGATCAATCTCCTGAATCAATTGCTGATGCCTTACATCATGCCAGGAAATATTGGTATCATACTTTGCGAAATCTCCCAAATGCCAAAAAACACGGGTTTCGGGGAATTGTGCGATCACCTCCCGGATTTCAGCAAAAGAATCAAACGGATCCGTTAGTTCTCCACTTTGAACCAATTTCCGCTCCTTCATCCGCTTTTTGTTATTCCGGATAAAATCCTTACCAACAGAAAGCCAGGTTCTCCAACCCTCTTTCCATTTATAAGCAAAAGTATTATCGATGTCAAAAGAAGGCATCACAACAACCCGTCTTCCGGCAATCAATTGATCCAAATATTCCGGGGAATAAACCGTGAAAAAGAATTCAATCCAATGTTCTACGATCTGTACATGAAGCCAGTCAAAGTGACTTTGAATACTTTCCTTTGCCGTAAATCGTCCATGATCATCCAAAAACTTAGGACTGTATTCCTCATAGCGTGAAAGCACATAGAAAATCGAAGCCAAAGGATCAGTTATCGAATCAATTTTCAAACATTCGATACCATGCCAGATTCCTTTTTCAATGCGAATTTCCGGGCGAAAACGTTCTTCAAACAACAAGCCTGAAGGATTCAATATCGGAACACCTTCAAATTCAAAATCCGAGTAAGCGATTTTCGTTCCGGTATGAGCAGAAAAAAAAGATTTATCATTCGTCAATTCATATTCCAAACCATGTTCCTTGAATACAAAATCCAGGGTATAAATTAAGCGAATTGAAATTTGATCGACGTAAAAAAGCATTTCCTACAGGAGTTCTTTATCTGAGAAGCTAAAATAGCCATTATCCGCGACAATCAAATGATCCAATACAGGCATTTCGATTAAGTCTGCGAATTGCTGGATCCGCTTCGTAATTTTCTGATCTGACTCACTTGGCTTTAGGTTTCCGCTTGGATGATTATGAGCTAAAATGATTGCGGAAGCACCCATATCAATTCCATGCTTGAAAATAATTTTAGGATCGACAAAAGTTCCTGAAACACCACCGACCGAAAGCTGCTTTACCTGAATGAGTTCATTGGCACGATTCAGGTACATCACAAAGAATTCCTCATGACTCAAATCAGTGAAATAAGGTTTAAACTCTTTGAACGCTCTTTCTGAACTATCTATTTTAGGGCGCTTTTCAATTTGAATTTCTTTTCGCCTGCGCCCCAACTCCAGGGCTGCCAGAATGGAAACTGCTTTTGATTTCCCAATCCCTTTTATTTCACACAACTGCGCAAGTCTCAGTTTTCCGAACTCGTATAGATCTCCTTGGGTTAGCAAGAGAACTTCTCTTCCCAAATCAACTGCCGATTTATTCCCACTTCCGGTACCAATCAAAATAGCAATTAGTTCAGCATCAGAGAGCGAATTTCTTCCTTTGAGCATCATTTTCTCACGTGGTCTGTCATCTTCTGACCAATGAGGGATTGTATTTCTTTGCACTTGCATTCTTCCATCATTTTCAAACTAAGATACAAATTTTCTCCTGGAGAAAAACCATCCTCCCCAACATTTTTCCATTTTTATCAACAAAAAAAGATTATTTTCCAATCAAAAAAAGCTTCCCTGAAGTTTTATCAAACTAACTACCTTTATCTTCATGGATTCATTGACTCAAATTGTTTTGGGAGCCGCTGTTGGAGAAGCAATTGCCGGAAGGAAAATCGGAAATAAAGCAGCTTTATGGGGAGCAATCGGCGGAACCATCCCTGATCTGGATGTTTTTTTACGCATTTTCTATGATCCGTTGGATGCTGCTTTAGTTCACAGGGGATTTTCGCACTCCTTACTTTTCGCTTGCTTGGCAGGTCCGGCAATCGGATACTTGTTCTATAAATTAACGAAACAAAAATATCCTTTTAAAATGTGGTTCCTGCTTTGGTTTCTAAGCATAGTAACACATCCGATGCTGGATATCTTCACCAATTACGGTACACAATTTTTCTGGCCTTTCTCCTGGCGTTTAACATTCAACTCCGTATTTGTAATCGATCCTTTGTATACCATTCCATTCATGATTCTATTGATTGGAGCACTTTTCATGAAGCGGGATTCAAAACGAAGACGAATCTGGAACTGGACCGGAATCATCTATTCAAGTAGCTATTTACTTTGGGGAGTTATTATCAAATTGGGCGTATACGGTAATTCAGACAGTTATTTTGCAGAAGCCGGAATTCACCCGAAAAGAACCATGGTAACACCCATGCCGCTCACCTCTTTTTATTGGGATATGATTGCTGAAGATGACACAGCCTATTACATCGGGTACAAATCTCTTTTTGCCCCGTTCGATCCGAAACAGCTGGAAGTGATTCCTAAAAACCACCATCTCTTAGAGGAAATTAATTGGAATGGAAACTCCAGGATAGAAGAAATCGAACACATCACAAACGGATTTTACTCCGTTGAACAACATGCTGATACTTTATTAATCTATGATCTGCGGTTTGGCACAACGACAACCATCACAAACGGGAAAAGTAGTGATCCTTTAATGGGTTATGGTCTGACCACAAAAGATCAGAAAGTCGGAAATGTATTTTCACATCGAACCCGGGATTTTAGCAAAATAGATTTCAATTCCTATCTCCAAAAAGTCTTCGGTAAGTAATTTGAAATGTGTGATTTATGAATCAAAAACTTCATAGTTGTGATATTTCGCTAATTCTGACCGTTTGGTTATCAATCATTTGAAATAAATTAATCGATTTACTATAACTTTAGTAATAATCAAATGATTCGTTTATCTGAATGAAACCAAACACTATGAAAACATTCTTAACTCTCTCGGCAGTTTTGGCTGGATTTTTTTCTTTCGCCCAAAACTATGCACCGATTTCTGTCACAGGCTACAATGCGGACGTCATCGCAGAAGCAACTCCTGCTTTATCAACTACAACAACAGCCTTGGACGGCAGTGATTACATTTTGTATAGTCAGGCTTATGGAACAGCATTAGGCACAGGAACCGGCCTGCCAAACAACGGAACCATTGTTTCAGGAAGCAGTTCGTATCACCTGGCCCCTTATACAGCCGAAAATGCCATTTTTCTTTCCACCGGGCAAACCGATTCCCTCGAACTAACAACACCCGCATCCTACTCTTCTCTAAGCTTTCTTGGTTTTTCAACGGAAGGAGCCGGAACCGTTTTGTTCGTAATCAAATTTACAGACGGCTCCGCAATGGTTGTAAACAGTAGCAATTTACCGGATTGGTTTAATGGTGGCGGAGCTGTAGCGGGCGGTTTCGACAGAGCAGGTAGAACCGGAAACACACCGGATTACAGTACTTCTACTCCATACATGTATCGGATCAATGTGAATTTGTCCTGTGCAGATCAGGCAAAACTGGTTCAACGGGTTTTAATCATCAATACAACCTCCTCGCCAACCATAAAAACTGCAATATTTGCCGTATCCGGAGCTTCCGTGGTAACTTCCACTTCCATTTTAGATTACCAGGATCTGAATTGTTATGGTGATACAGACGGTTACATTCAATTAACTCCTTCCGGATTGACTCCACTTACATTTTCGTGGAATACCACTCCGCCAACATCCACTCAAAACCTGAATAACAAAGGAGCAGGCACGTATGTTTGTACAATCACCGATGCAACCGGATGTTCTACTCAACTCAGTCAGACATTGAGCCAACCTGCTGCAATCGGAAGCAGCCAAACCATTTTTATTTGCGCAGGTGAAAGTTTCACGGTCGGACCGTTTACACACACCACTTCCGGAACTTACAACGATCCTTTGGATGCGTCTACAGGCTGCGACAGCATTGTAACAACTGTTCTGACAGTTACAAATATCAATACCTTCGTAACGCTTTCCGGACATCAATTAACAGCCGCTGCAACCGGAGCTCAATACCAATGGCTCGACTGTGGAGCAGGTTATGCGGTCATTCCCGGAGCAACCGGTCAAACATTTTCTCCGACGACAAACAGCGCTTATGCAGTGGCAATCACGATCAACGGTTGTACGGATACTTCTTCCTGCATCATTTATTCCACTGCCGGACTGAATGCTTCTCAGAAAGCAAGTATTTCGGGCTCTCCGAATCCGGTGTTGGATCAATTGCAAATCCACAGTGACGAAGCAATTCATTCCGTTGAAGTATTCAGTTTAGCAGGAACAAAACAAGAGATTACTCATTCTGAAGACATGATTTCCATGGATCAATTATCAAACGGAGTTTATTTGGTTCATGTAACAACTGTTTCGGGTGAAAAAAGCATTTTACATGTTGTGAAACAATAAGCATTTACTTCGGAAGTAGTTGTCTTTTGAAAGATGCCTAATTTTATTAAAAAAGACTAATTCACGTCCGAATTGTTTATAAGTGAACTCCGAAAAGGCAATCGCATGAAACTTTCGGGCTACATTTGTACCAACTATGATAAAAGTAGAGATGAAACATTGGATTACAATTTGTGCTTGTTCGGTATTATTACTTCAGGCATGCGGACAAAACAATACTGAAACAAAGACTGAAACTCAGAAAGAAGAACGAAAAGTTCCTCAGTTACCGGAAATCAAGCGCACCTATGCTCTTTCCGATTACCTGACTGAAAATGCAGATTTGGATAAAGATGTGGACGCATTGTTCAAAACATTGGATGATACTGCTATTGTAGCTCAATTGATCATGCCTGCGGTTGGTCGTTTGGGAAATACACCGCAATCAATCAAAGCATTGATCGGGAAAAGAACCATCGGTGGAGTGTTGATGTTGAACGGAACAAAAACAGAATTCACTTCGTGGATCAAAGAATTCAACGAATTGAACAAAGAAAACGGAAACCCGGGATTTTTATACAGTGCAGATGCAGAACCAACTTTGTTTAACCGCAAAATCACAGGGACTTCCACCGTTAAAAAAGCAAATGAAATCACTTCTATCACAGAAGTAAACCAATGTGCAGATACGATCGCAGCAACTTTGAAAGCGATTGGAATCAATTACAATTTTGCACCGGTTGTTGATTTGGCAAAAAACGGAACAGTTGGTTACAGAGGTTTCGCCAAAGTAGAAGCAAACAACGTTCCATGGTCGAATGCATTTATTGCACGTATGCAGGAACAAGGCGTGATTGCTACAGCAAAACACTTCCCGGGACACGGATTAGTTTCAGGAGATACGCACAAAGCGCTTCAGGCAATTGACGGTGAACTAAAAGAAGTTTCAACGTATCCGGGATTGATCGAAAAAGGAGTTTTGAGTATCATGATCGGGCATTTGGCAGTTGTCAACAACCCGAAATACAATACAAACGGGCTTCCGGCAACATGCTCGAAAGTGATTATCACTGACTTGCTTCGAAAAGAATTAGGTTTCAAAGGATTGGTTGTAACAGATGCTATGAACATGGGCGGAGTTACAGCTGTAAAAGGAAACAGTGTAAAAGCAATTGAAGCCGGAGTAGATATTTTATTAATGCCTTTGGATTGTATGAAATCTCACGGAGAGATTTTGGCAAAATACCGTTCGGATGCAAGTTTCAAAGCAACTGTTGACGCAGCAGCAAAACGTGTACTTCGCATGAAATTATGTGCAGGAACAATTCACTAAAACGAATTGCTTTCAAATCATTGAAGACTGGTTTCATCCGAAACCAGTCTTTTTTTTGCCCGATTGTTTTTTGAATTACCTTTACAGCCATACGAAACGGAAAACCTTTATGAAAACTATCATTACGATCTTTTTAGTGACTTGTTGCCCGTTTGTACATGGACAAATTTTGCATCAAACAATTCGGGAAGACAAAACTTTTGAATACTGGTTTTCGTTGGATCAGTTTCAAAAAATGCTCAACTACGTGGTTGAAATCGAGCAATTGGGAGGAAATATCACCAAACTGAAAGGAATTCACAAAGGACATTCAGGAAGCGGTGAAATCACCATCAGCGATCTGAACGGAAATATTCTTTACGGAGAAAAACTGGGGAAAGAACTGAGCTTCGAATTTGCTACCGATCAGAAGGAAGTCATTATCGAAGTTCTGATCAACGGATTTACGGTTTATCAAAAACAAACCAAAATAGACCATCTCACCGTGTTGATTCTCAAATTACAGCCCGAACCGCAAGATGCTGTTTATCAAATAAACGCACAAAAGGAATTATCCACCTCAGATTTGGACACCATCATGCAATGCGTCAATCACTGTATGCAACCCAATGTAAATAAAGACATTACCACTTGCGGTAAAAAAGGAGAAACAACAATTTCCATCCAACATTAAAGGTTAAGCACGAAATAAATTACTTTCGCGTTCTAATAAAGAGTCATGAACGAAACGATCCGATTAAACAAATTTATCAGCGATAGCGGCTACTGTTCCCGAAGAGAAGCAGATAAGTATATTGAACAAGGATCAGTATTCATCAATGGTGTAAGAGCTAAAATCGGCACCCAGGTAAGCAGCAGAGATACTGTTGTCGTAAACGGGCATACTGTGCAACGAAAAGAGCAGGAAGACGATTTGTACATTGCTTTAAACAAACCAACAGGAATTACCTGTACCACTGAAAAAGGGGTTGCAGATAATATTGTTGATTATATCGGTCATCCGAGACGAATCTTTCCAATCGGAAGACTGGACAAAGACTCGCAAGGACTTATTTTCCTAACGACCAACGGTGATATCGTAAACAAAATTTTGCGTGCCGGAAACCAGCATCAAAAGGAGTACATCGTTACGGTCGACAAACCGTTTACAAGCGAATTTGTGACACGAATGGCTGCAGGAGTTCCGATTCTGGGGGTTGTGACTAAAAAATGTGTCGTCGAACAACTTTCACCCAACGTTTTCAAGATCATTTTGGTTCAGGGATTAAATCGTCAAATCCGCAGAATGTGCGAATACTTCGGTTATAATGTCACAAAACTGGAACGTACACGCATCATGAACATTGAACTGAAAGGAATTCCTTTAGGCGAATGGCGGGAACTATCTGATTCCGAAATGCGGATTATGAATGAATTACTAAAGGATTCAAGCGGAGAAGCTGAAAAACCAAAAAGTAATCCCAATCCTCCGAAGAAAAAAGCACCTGTTCAACAAAAGAATCATTCGCAGCAAAAATCACGTTCTTTCAATGGGAAGCCAGGAAGTAAAACAAACAGCCCGCGAGGCAGAAAACCCACTTCGCGGGGAAGAAAGTAACCCACCTCCTTTTATGGCGCGATTTTCAGGAATTTAGCATTCCAATTTCCCTGGTCGGTTTCCACAATGATGGAATAAATCCCCGGAGCCAGTGAATCTGTTTTCAGGACTTTCGAACTACCTCTTCCCACAACCTGTCCGGCTGTATTTAAAATTTGAACCGTCTGAATTATAATTGACTCATCCAGCAACAAACTGATCTCATCTACTACAGGATTCGGAAGAATTGAAATATTCAGTGTCTGAACAACATTCAATCCAAGATCATCCAGAAGATAACAATCCGAAGTGTCCGAACAGGTTCCCACAGTTGTTACAACTGCATAATTTCCATTGACTGCCGGCGCAAATTGCTGGCTTGTTTCACCATTAATCGGCACATATCCGTTAGTACAATTCAACCATTGATAGCCATTCCCGACTGAAGCATGTAATTCTGCACCAACCTGCGTAACCACCGAATTATTTTGCACAACATCAATTGTCACCGAAGGACTCACTGTTGTTCCGCATTCGTTAGTCATTTCACAAATCCACACACCTTCATCTCCGGCAGAAAGAGAAGGAAAATCAAGTAATTCGCTCGTTCTGGAATTATCCACTGTTCCATTCTGTTTCCAAACGTAAGAAACCGTATTGTCAGATTCCAGTTCGAATGAAAACCCGCTTCCGTCACACAGTGTAAGCGAAGTATCATTTACAGCTAAATATCCTGGTTTTCTGCAAACAGCTGTCAAAGATGGAGTTGCCGGCGGATACCAGCCCATATTAATCGGAAAACGGGCTTTTGGAAGAACCTGGTTTGTTGAAGTATTGTATTCAAAGATTCCGTTTCCGTTTACTCCATACAACTTCCCGTTATGTCCGTTGATCAAACTCTGTGGAAAAGCCCCCACATTTAAATATGATCCGTTTCCATAAAGGAAATCCAGCTTCTTCTGGTATTGATCCGTAGCCGGATCAAATTCAAACAAAATTCCCCCACCTGAGGGAAGATTTGCTTCGGGAGTTCCCCCACTTGCAAAACCATAAAACTTCCCGTTAACTGCTTTTACCATTGTTGAAGGCTGTAAACCTTGTAAACCTCCGGTAAAATTATATTTGTTCGAATAACTGTTTGTTGCCGGATTAAATGAATAAATAACCCCTTTGTTATTTGCTCCTCCAACCTTTGTCACACTGTAAAACAGGTTGTTGTGGGTAGCAAATTGACTTTCAAACTGATACCCGTTAGCTCCTGTGCAAGGACATAAATATCGGATAGAAAAGGCGTTGGTCAGCGGATCAACCCGGAAAACGGTTCCGAAACTCGGGTTGGGAATCGGGCATTGAGAATTACTGTAGGTTGTACCATAAAGAAATCCATCCGGTGCTTCATAAAGAGCTCCTTCCATCCGGCTGCCAAGTGTCGAATTAGAAGATCCGCCCTGAAAAGTAGGTAATGTCAATGCTGTTACAGTAGTTTGATTCGCAGGATTAAATGTGAAAATAACACCTCCTTGGTAAGCTCCCCTGACCTGACCATAAATCAACCCGGATGATGCTTCTGTCAATGTACGAAAACCGTCCCCCGTTGGAAACACTCCTGTGATCTGCGTATTATTCGGGCCAAAATGCTGCAAAACCTTAAAAGTAGAAGTAGTCAAATCATACACATAAAATACACCGCCACCATAAAGTCCTTGAGCATTCTGCCCACCGTAGGATGTTAAGCCATAAAGTTTGTTTCCATTGGCTGCAAGCAAAGCACCGGGACTTTTTCCGTTAACAGAATCAAAATGATGTACAATTTGGATATTATTACCAACAGAATCGGTCTTAAAAATGTAACCATGTCCAAATTGACCGCCGTTACTTACAGTTCCCCATATTTCTTTCTGGGAAAATGAAAAACAACTAAGAAAACACAGTATATAGAAAAGAAAAAGATTTTTCATCAAAATTCAAATAGTGTAAGATTGGTACCATACTACCGAACAATATTCATCCGGTTTAATTCTGAGACTAAAATACAAATAAAAGGGTTGCCTTTTTCAAGACAACCCTCTAAAATTAAGTCGTATTCAGCTATTTCTGTGAAACTTGCAACTTATGAATCGAATACAAACCATCCAGGTTCAGTATCAGGAAATACTGTCCGGTAGGCATATCCCGTTCGGAAATTCGGTTTATTCCGGCGTGTAACCGGTGAACTCCTATTTCTTTACCGCTTTCATCAATAATTGTAATCATTGCCTCTTTTTCAAATTCCGGTACATTCAAGGTAAAATTCCCGTCATTCGGATTCGGATAGATTTCAAATTTGGATGAAGGATTTGTTGAACTTTCCGGATTTGAGGTTCCGGGAGATAAATTATGAGTTCCTGTCGGTGAAGCACAAAGTACTGTCGTACAACCGCCGCTTGTTACATACACACAAACAGAAGTCGGAGCCGGACCAGGGCCTGTCAGGTACAAAACCGGGCCGGTACCTACTGGTGTTGCCGGTGGTACATTACCGTTTAAATACCAGGCATAAGTAGCTCCAACTGGCGCACTGCTCGTGATATAAACATCCGGACCTCCCGGACCTGGATTAAAGAACGTTGTAAGAATCGTTCCGTTTCCGTTGTAGGTAATCGGGTAACTCACCGTACCACTGTTTCCGCAAGGAGCACCTGTCGTATGTGTAATGTTCAATGTATAAGAACCAGCCGGTGCCGCTCCGGAAGTTGTAACCGTAATTACACCTGACGGACTAACTGTATAAGAAGTAATCAGACCTGCAGGCGAACTGGTAATCGTGTAACTTCCGTAGAACGGCGAAGGAGCATTTGCCACTGTAATGGTCGTATTTCCTGCAACTCCGAAATTCCAGCAGCTGGTTGTAATCGTACTTGGCGTAACCGGTAGATAGCTAACCGGGAACGGTGCTGATGTCGTGTTACATCCGTTGGTACCCACTGAAACGACATACAAATTCTGAGGCGGTGGTAATGATCCCGCAGGAATAAATGTCGGTGAAGCTGTTCCGCAGTTCATGACACAGATCCATCCCGATGGAGTAAGCCAGTTATAAGACAAACCTGATGAACCGGAAGCCGTATAAACCACCGGAGGTCCGCCATTCGGAATGACACAATTCGGTCCGCTGATCACAGGAATATCCGGCTGAACATTTACAGTGAAATTCAAGACACCTGAAGGACAAGCACAGGAATATGCGGAAATGGAATATGCTCCTGCCGGAGTTCCAACCGGTACAGTCAAATTAATGCTGGATCCAGAACCCGTTACATTCGTATATGACCAACCGGCAGGCAATGTCCAGCATGTTTGAATCTGGGAACCTCCGGAAGTAGAAAAGTTCGTCGTTGATCCCGCCGGAACACAACTGGAAGTTCCATTGATCACCAATGAATTATCAAACTCACGGTCTACTGTGTATGTGAAAATAGAAGGATCACACGAACCGTTTGTAATTGTCAAAGTAAGGATTCCCGGATCATAACCTAAGGAACTTACTGTTACGTCTTCACTTTGACCTCCGGACGGAGTAAGCAGCCAGGAGCTGTTTGAAGAAGTCCATGCGTAAACGTATCCCGGAACAGGAACAATGTCAACAAAGAACGAACTTGTTGCTGTTGGCACACAACTAGGCGGAGCCGTTGTGAAAACCGGCGGACCAGGAAGCTGACCGATTACTTTTGAGATACAAGTAGTCGGCAGTGTTGAATTTGCATCCCACGGATTTGCACGACCAAAACAGCACTGAATGGTATAAGGTCCCAACAATACTCCTGGTGTGGTAAAGGTAATCGAACTTTTGTCGGCGGAAGTATAGAACGTTCCAAGACCCGCGGGAATATCCCAATAATACTGATCACCACCGATTCCATCGCTGTAGTTATCACTTGCAACCTGGTCTACCGAATACGTATAAGCTGTATTCGGTTCAAAGCAATCCGGCCCGATAATAGACGGAACGTATCCTTCCTGTGTACCGCTACTTGGCCAGCCATTACTTACATATTGTTTAAAGATATCGAATGAAATTCCCCCGCCGCAGGTAGCACTCGGATTTGTATAGGAAATTGTCACTCGTCCTTTGCTTCTTGCAAGATAATCTGCCGAAGGAAACACCATCTCGGAAAACCGTACATTTTTATTGTAAGAAGTAATATACGCCGACAGAATTCCACTGCCGACAGACTGAACCGCAGGTGCGGGTTGAGAAATCGGTCCTACAGAAAGATCCCCGGCAAGATTCCAGCCCAGAATGGTATTTCCCATCGGGCTGATTGTGAATGTTCCGGCTGCAGTTATCAGATCAGGCATCACGACGATTCCGCCGCTTCCGACAACTCCGCCGAACCCGGTGGTTCCTCCTGTACCTGCAACAACAACGTTACAGGAAGCAGGCACTGTAACAACAGGTTGCGCCCACGCATTTTTTGAAAACGAACATATCGCCAGCGTCATCAGACCAACGGTAATACGTCGCAATTTTTGAATTGTTTTCATAATGGTTTATTTTGTGAATAATGGATAGTAGTTTCTTCAATTAGGAGAATTTCAGGAGATTTATTCCCTGGAACATCCGGATGCGTAGTTTATCCGTCCATAAATTTGGTGTGTTAGCCCTCATTTACTATTCCGCAGAGGTTATTCGCGGCGGTACGATTTGGCAGCTATTGGCTGATAGCCTTTTGATCCAAATCAAAGCCAGACAAATCTGCTGATTAAATCTCAGCGGTAAAAGAGTGAAAACACCCTTTTTCACCCATCAGTGAAAGTTCCCAAAAGCCCTGTAATTTTACGGAAGCCGAATCAGAAAGAATCTTATCACATGGAATAATGAGCTCCTGTTGGAAGTATTGTTTTCGGGCATTTACAACTTTATGCATGGCTTGTTTCTCTATCCGTATAAATACCCAAAGACGAACTGCAAAAAGAGGTCAAAAAAAGCCTTCGCAAACACATTCGCCTGATTTTTATCTCCCTGAAAAGCTCCAAAAGTTGTTATTTTGTGTATATTAGAGTCGAACTTTAAACATAATCACTATGGCTTTTTCAGAAATTGGAGATCGTGGGATGATTATACCCAAACCAAAGGACGGACGTTCTTTTTCCCGATCTGCAGACACTCTACTTTTTCCGGCTGATGAAAACAAACTGATTCTTGTTTAGCTTTTACCATAAACCACTCAGTATCCATACATGCGGATATTCAACACACACCATTACCCTATTCAGATGAAACATCAGATCATTTCACTCATTTTGCCGATACCATTCAGCAATGCTTTTTCCAAAAAGCAAAATGGTTTCTTTACGACAGCGTTTGATATTCTGTTTAAGGGATTGGTGTGCTTCGTAAAACTTCAATCCAATGAAAACAACCATAAACATTGCTCTAATTGACGACCACTTCCTGTTTCGACAGGGAATGATTTCGCTTCTGAAGGACTATTCGGATTTAAATGTTCTTATTGAAACCTCCAACGAACACGAATTGTTTGACTATTTCACATGGAAAGAGATTCATATTTTATTGGTCGACATTGAAATTGCTGAAAAGGACGGTATTGAAACAATGATTCAGCTGAAGAAAAAACATCCGCACATCCGGATCATTGTCCTGACATCCAATTACGACTCCGAACTGATATTCCGCTTAACAGAACTCGGAGCAGACTCTTTCGTACTCAAAGGAAAAAGCATTGACAACCTGGTAGAAATTATCCGAAACCTCCATCAATTCGGGTTTTACCATTCGGAAGAAATTTCAAAGGCATTGGTTAAAGGAATTCAGAAACGCAACCAGCAGGCCTTGCTAACGAAAGCAAATCCCCTATCGCACCGCGAAATTGAAGTAATGAAACTGCTTTGCGAACAATATACAAATCGTGAAATTGCAGAAATACTGAAACTCAGCCCAAGAACAATTGATACGTACCGTGAAAACCTCTTTATCAAAACCGGCGCGAAAAATATCGTCGGAATTGTCCGTTACGCCATCAACAATCACTTAATTGATTAAACCCGATCAAATGCTTCTCAACCAGTAATCAAACTTATTCTTTGCAGATCCGTTCGGTTCCAGTTTGAAAGCCGGTCTTTCATACATGCTCATCTTCACTTCCAGTTCAAGAATCAATTCATCTCTTGCTACAAGTAATTTACATGTTTCACCTTCTCCCAATCCGCCAAGGTAGCTTTCCAAAGCACTGTTGCTCACACGGATTTTGTCTACCGAAATGATTTCGTCGCCAACACTTAAACCTGCCGTTTCAGCTGCACTTCCGGCACGAACTCCTTTCACCATACAATTTCCACCTTCCTGCGACAATGATGCTCCGAATGAAACAACTGCTTTCCCGGTATAGGTAACTCCAAGCCCTATTTTACCGAATACTTCATTGTAATTCGGAATTTCCGTCCCGTTTACATACTTATCGAAGAAATAATCCATATCCTGTCCCAGGAATTTCTCCAAAGCAGCCTGGAATTCATCTTCCGTAAATCCGCGGTTCTTTTTCGTGTAGAATTCATCAAACAAGTACTGCATGAAGTGATCCAGGCATTTGGTTCCATTGAATTTATCGATAATCACAGCATCCAGGTAAGCCCCTAAAATGGCTCCGCGTGAATAATACGTCATGGTTGTATTGGCGCTATTCTCATTCGGGCGATAGCCTTTAATCCAGGCATCATAACTCGAATGTGCAACCGGCTGAACGCGCGACCCAACGGATCCTTCCACGTAATTCAGCGTTCCCTGCAGCTTTCGCAAATACTCTTCTTTGGTATAATATCCGGCTCTCACCAACAACAATTCATCATAATAAGACGTAAATCCTTCCATCACCCACAACAAAGAAGTATAATTTTCTTCATCGTAGTTGAATGGTCCTAACTGAATCGGGCGGATGCGTTTTACATTCCACAAATGGAAATATTCGTGTGCCACCAGGGAAAGAAAATCTTTGTATCCGCCTCCGTATGTCCAGCGATTGACGCTCAACACCGTAGAATTAGCGTGTTCCAATCCTCCTTGTCCGTCAACAACATTGTGAACAATGAACGTATAGTTCTTATTCGGATTTTTACCTCCAAATACATTGTTTTCCGCTTTCACAATACGCGCCATATCCACTTTCAACTCGTCGACATCGTAATTCCCGGAACCGTACATCGCAACCGTATGTTTCGTATCATCTACCGTAAAATCAAATACTTCCTGGTTTCCGATCTCAAACGGAGAATCTACCAACACATCAAAATTCGGGAACTGGAATGTTTCGGATCGTTCCTCCTGCGTTTGAGCTGATGCTTTTTCCAAAGGAGTCGTGACAACCTTAAAATCTTTATAAGGGAACACCGTTACCGTTCCGGATTTGTCTTTATGTCCGTCGAGGTAGCAAAATACGCCCGAACTGGAAACGAATCCATGTGTTAAATCCAGAAAACTTGTTCTCACGGACAATTCAAATGCATAAACTTCGTACTGAACGTTGACTTTCTTCGCTTTTCCGGCACTGATTTTCCAGGCATTTTTGGAGGTCTTTCCTACTTTCAATTCCGCTCCTTTCTCATCGTAAGCACGAACCAGGTTTACATTTTTCGAAAATTCACGCACCAAATAGGAACCCGGAGCCCAAACCGGCATTTTCACCGTCAGATCTCCCGCTTTGAACTCGGAAATTTGCATTTCCACTTCGAAATAATGATTTTGCGGCTTTGTCATCCGCAGGTTATAGTGAATTTTTTGCGCCTGAATCATTCCTGCAAGCCCGAGTGACAATAAGAGAAGTACTGATTTCATTCCTGGATTTTAAGTTTAGCCAAATATAATTGTTTCCGAAGAAATTCATCATTTTCTAACCCGTGTTAACAGCAATTTGACATGCGATTCACATTGTAGCAAAAGGAAGACCTGATTTTTGCAACATGAAAAAATCGCTGGTTACCGTCCTGGGAGGGTTTGGTTTTGTGTTGTTGGTATTTGCATCTATATCCTGGTATTTCAATCAAAAAATCCATGAAAAACAAGCTATTCTTCTCAAATTAGACAACTTATCGACCCAAATTCAGGAACATAAGGATTGGATGGAACATTTGACCAATCAGCGTTTCTGGTACGATTCCATTGCTAAAAATGAAACGAATTACCGCAGAAAAAACACTTATACACACGAATTGATCCGGCAAAACCTGGTCAATACCTTCACTGCTGCCGACAGGAAAAACAAACAACCTTTACTGGCACGACTGGATCATTTATTGCTTACGGAAGACCGCATTCTGAACGATATTGCCAAAATCGGTTTCAAGGAGCACGGATACATCGGGAAAATGCGCGTAGTAATCCACCAGATAGAAAAGGAATTCCCGCAATTTGAAGAACAGATTCTGAGCTTACGCAGACATGAAAAGGATTACATCATGCGAAACGACGAACATTACGCTTTGTCGCTGCACAACGAAATTGCACTTTGGAAAGCCAGCGGGCATTATCCGCAAGGCCTGAACCAATACCTGGAATATTTTGATTCCGTCAGAAGTCGCTTTCAAATGCTTTTTGCAACTCCGAATAAGAATCATTACGCTTCCTGGGCTTTGAACATTTCCAATATCCAGGCGAATTTACGTGTGATCAGGGGTAATTTTATCCGTGAATCCTATTCCTTGTCCAACGATTCGATGAAAATGCAGTACGTGGTCTCTGCGATTGCTTTTTTAGCATTAATCTTCGGAAGTATTTACATCATCCGCAACATTACGCTGCAAGTTACGCGTTTGCAGAAGAGCATGAACGAATTCATTGCTTCCAATTACCAGGCAGATGAAACCATTTCACACCAGCTTCCGAAAAATGAAATCGGGCAGATCAGCATTCAATTCCTGAAAATGGCCCGGAAAATCAAGTGGGATGTTCATTTACTGGAAGACCGCGTTTCAAGAAGAACAGTTGCCCTGCAGGAAAAGAACGGACAATTGGAGAAACAACATGCTGAAATGATGGACAGCTTGCGTTATGCACAAAAGCTCCAGGAATCGTTGTTGGTATCCCGGAAGCAGCTTTCCCAGCATTTCGAACAGGTTCACGTTCATTATTCTCCCAAAAACCTGGTTGGAGGTGATTTTTACTGGATGAAAAGTTTCCGGGAAAACGGAAGCGAAAAAGTCTTATTTGCCATCGCAGATTGCACTGGACATGGCGTTCCGGGAGCTTTGTTAAGCGTTTTGGGAATGAATACGCTGGACGAATTATTTGCAGACGGATTGCGTAAAACCAATGAACTACTGGATTCACTGCGCAAAACCATCCTGAGACGAATCAGTTCGGACGAAGAGCAGCGCATGGACGGAATGGATATTGCAATCTTCTGTCTTGACAAGAAAACGCGGGAATTGCATTTTTCAGGCGCTCAGATGCCTTTGTGGATCGTTCGTGACACGGAAGTGATTGAACTGAACGGAGAACGCGTTCCAATCGGTTTTACCTACCTGAATCACCTGGAATTCAAATCGGAAAGAATCTTGTTGGAGGAAAACGACAAACTGATTGTGTTTACGGACGGAATCGTAGATCAATTCGGGAAAGAATCGAACAAGAAATTCGGAAAAAAACAATTGCGCTACCTGCTTTCGCGCTCTTCCAACCAAAACGGCAGCGTGCTTTACAATCGTTTGATGAACCAATTCTCCTTCTGGAAAGGCGAAGGCGAACAGACAGATGATTGTACGTTTATGATCCTGGAACCGAAGTTTGTACGCTCAAGAACTGCGAAAAACGGCTCTCCACTTGCGAAGGAAGGAATAGAAATTCAATAATGAAAAGTTCAAGAGAGAATTCAAAATTCAAAATTCAAAATTCAAAATTGAGAAGTTAGAAGTTAGAAGTTAGAAGTTGTTTAATGGAAGAAACATTTGAACTATTCAAATCCATCAAAATGAAACGAAAAAGCCTTCGTGTCCACCGGATTTTCAAATAAATCAGGATAATACGCAAACATTTCCCGATGCATCAGTTCGAAAGGAATATCCGGGAATTCGCCGTAAAAATGCAGGTATTCCATGAATTGATTCTCACCGACATAAGCCTGGAAAAGCGAATCCTCACTTCCATCCCACTCCAACAACGGAACTCCGCTCAATTTACAGATTCGCGGGTCAAAAGCAGGCGTGCATTTACTCCATTTCCCATCAATCCAAACTTCTACATACCCGTGAAAAACAATTTCATCCCGTTTCAGGTAAGATTTCAGTTTTTCAACCCCAATATGGTTTTTAACGATTCCGAACCCCAGCCTGGCAGGATATCCGAACGCACGAAAGCAGGCACAAGCCAACAGTGACTTTTCCACACACCAGGCACGTTTCTTTGAAGCAACAATACTCGCTTTCAGCGTATTTCTTCGCAAATCGAGGTGATACGGATCATACAAAAACGAATCCCGAATGGTTTCATAAATGGCAACAGCTTGTTGTTTCCGGTCTTCGAAAACGGGAATTCCAGCAATAAATTGCTTCACTTCCGGGCTTGAAAAATCCACAGAGGGTGTTTCTGCCAGGTATTCATCCCAATTTTCGGTGCGCATTTGCTCATTCATTCTGCGAAATTAATTAAATTCGCTCAGTGACTGATTCGAATAAAAAACATACGTTCCGCGAAGGATTTGAAGCACATCTTGAAAGTCCTATTCCGATTCTGACCCGGGTCGGAAGCTTCATTTTTGGAAAAAAATTCCCCGATCCATACACCAAAATCAGTTTCTATCTCGGAATGGCCATTTGGACCATTTTCCTAGTTTGGATCATTCTCGGATACATGGTTTTGACCAATACCAGCTGGATCGAAGAAGAAAAGGGATTGGATATTCACAAACTCATTACCACCAGGGGAACAGAACTCGGTTTCAGCGGCGATGATTTCCAGAACAACCTGATTTTGTTTTACAATGTGGCAATTGTAGCCTGGGGAGGCATGTTTGTAGGTCTTGCACTGCAATGGCGCAAAAGCATGTATTTCATTTACTTTATTTGGGCATCCGGAGCGCTTTATCTCTTGGGAATGTGGTTTCTTCTCGGGTTCTCCTATTGGTATAACGACACTACTTTGTTCGACAAAATTGCCTTTTTCTTCCTGATCGGGCATTCCAGTTTGCACTATTACTTTCTGCGAAAAGAACTGCTCGGAGAAAAGGTTAATTTCTTCGGAGTTGACGAGCAGGATGAAGATGAATAGAAAACCAGATTTTGCACCAGAACTCTCATGGTCATTTATGTGAGACAAATCAAAATAAGACTGCATTTTGTATAAAACTTCTTCAGATTAATACGACATCTTCAAAAGCTTTGCGCTCTTAGCAGCTTTGCGTTTAATTATACCTTTGATTTAACAAACGCTAAGATGCAAAGGACGCAAAGAATCTTATTACGTTTTTTAAATCTTCACACAAAAACAATTAAAACTAAAAATTAAGTTTAGCTAACTCCTTTTCAATCTTTTCAACTAATTCATTAGGGTTATTTCGTTCATTCGGCATAATGAGTTTCGCCTGCTTGTAATAATGAACGCGTTCACTCAACAAACTTTCCACAAAAGGATGGAATTCAGCATCGCTGAGGTCTTTCAACTTCGGACGGAACTCACGCTCCAATTTCAATCTTTTAATTAAAGTTAACAAACTTACATTCAAATAAATAGATTTTCCAACCTGATGTATTAATTCAAGTGAATTCTCAATCGCCGGAAGCCCACCGCCAAGAGAAATAACCGATCGTTCTAATGTTTTAGAAGCATCTAGAAAAGCCAATTCTTCTTCCCTGAAAAACGTTTCTCCTTTGGTTTCAAAAATCTCTCCGACCGACATTCCGTTGCGTTCTTCAATCCATTTATCGGAATCTACAAACGGAAGATTCAAACGCTCGGCCAATAGTTTTCCAACGGTCGTTTTACCGCTTCCCATGAAGCCGATTAAAAATAGATGTTTTGGTGTCATTTTGAAATCAATAAATTAATCCTCTTGAAAGTAATTCCTTTAGTACCTGTTCCAGTTTGATCAGATCATTTTCATCGTTAAACGCATTGATGGAAAAACGCACATAGCTTTGTCCGTTCTGTGTCATCACCGGAATTTCGATTTTGTATTCGTTGTACAAGCTATTTTTCAACTCAAACGGATCTTTGCAGCGAACAGGAATACTTCCCATTTGCCCGATAAAATCATCCGTTACCGGCGCCAAAGGAACAGAACCAACCAATTCGCATAAGCGCGGAAGCCATTTGTGTACCAATAATCGGTTTGTTTCCGCCCAGCCCCACCAATCATTCACTTTCATAAATCCGATGGCTTCCGGAATGGTCAGATATGCCGAAAAATCACGTGTCCCGTTAAATTGATGATAATCCAAAAATTGAGAACTGCTTGGGAAATCGGCATGATAGCCCCAACTCACAACCAAAGGATTCAATTCGTTCTGTAATGCGCGCTTTACGAACAAAAAACTCGATCCTTTCGGCGTCAGCATCCATTTGTGACACGCCCCGGTATAATAATCAGCGTCCAGTTGAGTCAAATCCAGGGAAATATGTCCCGGAACATGCGCACCGTCGATAAAAACCGGAACTCCTCTTCGCTTCGCTTCTTCACAAATCTCTTTTGCGGGCAAAATTAAGCCCGTAGCGGAAGTTATCTGAGACAGAAATACCAATTTAGTGTTCGGAGTAAAACCTTTCCAGAAATCGGCTAAAAACGCTTCTTTCGTTGTAAGAGGTAACGAAATCGCTTGTTTTACATACTTCGCTCCTTTTTCACCACAGTAAAAATCCCAGGTTCTGTCGCAGGCTCCGTATTCAATATTGGTCGTCAAAACCTCATCTCCGGGCTTTAAGTCCAGTGAACGGGCAACAATATTCACCGCATACGTCGGATTCGGAACATACACCAAATCATCCGCATGACAATTCAAATATTCACCCAGTGAAATCCTGCTTTGTTTCAGGTATTCCGGGCCTTTATTGACAATGAACTGAACAGGTTCAAATTCCAGTTCTCTCTGAAACCGTTGATAAGCTTCAAAGACCGGTTTGGGACTTGCCCCGAACGAACCGAAATTTAAAAATGTAATGTCTTCTCTAAGTAAAAACTGATCTTTCATTTTAACTAATTGCGAATTGCGAATGCCTAATTCAGAATGAATGATCCATTCGTAACTTGTAATTAGGAATTCGTAATTATATTAATGTTGCTCCCAAATTTGCACCAATTCGATCAAGGTATCGACTGCTTTCTGCATATCCTGAACGCTCACGTATTCGTGACGGCTGTGAATGGCCATTTCTCCCGTAAAAATATTCGGGCATGGTAAGCCCATGAACGACATACGGGAACCATCCGTTCCACCGCGAATAATGGTCGGTTTTGGCGTAAGTCCGGCATTTTTCATTGCCTGGATCGCATAATCCGTCACAAAAGGAACGTCCCGGATAATTTCCTTCATGTTGCGGTATTGCTCTGTTACTTTCGCTGTATAAGCTGCTCCGGGGAATTGTGTGATCACTTCTTTCAAAATTCCTTCCAGGCGTGTTTCATATTCCGCCAGTTTCGCAGTGATATGGTCGCGAATGATGAAACTCACAGTTACTTCTTCCAAACCTCCGGAAATTCCCGTCGGGTGAACAAAACCTTCTCTTCCACTCGTTGTTTCCGGGCTCCATTCGTTTTTTGGAAGTGCTTCCAGGAATGCTCCTGCCACTTTCATCGCATGAACCATTTTTCCTTTTGCATAACCCGGGTGAGCACTTACGCCTGAAATCACAAAGGTCATCGCATCTGCCGAAAACGATTCGTCTTCAATAGCTCCCAATTCGCCGGAATCCAGGGTATATCCGAAATCTGCGTTGAGTTTTTCCATATCCAATTGCTCTACACCACGACCAACTTCTTCGTCCGGTGTGAACAAAATGCGGATTTTTCCATGCGGAATTTCCGGCTTTTTCATCAATTGTTCTGCCAGATCCATGATAATGGCAACTCCGGCTTTATCGTCAGCTCCCAGCAAAGTCAACCCGGAAGCAGTAATCAGGTCGTCCCCGATTTTCTCTTTCAGGTACGGATGTCTTTCAACGGTAATAATCTGCGTCGGATCGTCCGGCAAAGTAATCGGCGCTCCCGAATAATTGCGGTGTACGATTGGTTTCACATCCGTTCCCGAGCAATCCGGAGCCGTGTCCATGTGCGAACAAAAACAAATGGTCGGAATTCCCTCTTTCGCGGAAGTTGCCGGAATAGTTGCATACACATACCCCCACTGATCAGCTTCCGCATCTTCAATTCCCAAGCTTTTCAGTTCTTTCACCAATAAATGCGACAAATCTTTTTGCTTTTCACTGGAAGGAAAAGAAGGGGAATTCGGATCAGCTGTCGTATCGATCTGTACATAACGAACAAAGCGTTCTTCTACGGAGTATGGGGAATTTTTCATTACTAATTCTATTTTCGATAAAGTTAACCGTTTTGTCATTTCGGGCTTCCGTTTCACGAAAGTTATAACACAAAAAAATCCCCGAAACAGTTACAAACCGTCTTCGGGGATTCTTAATTTCTTAGTATTGTATATGTCCTGTACGAAAATGGAGGTGATGAACTGATTTTTTTAGTATGGTTTTTACAACTGTGTAACCGTTTTGATTTTAGGATTTCAAGGTTTCAAGGCTTCTTCCTTCCGGGAAAAATGCTGAAAAGAAGGGTAAAAACGGCTGAAACGCCCTAAAACCGGGTGTTAAATCTATAACATTTTCATACTGTATCTATGCTTTATCCATACTTGATCTATGCTATATCTATACGTGACCCATATCTGAGCTATTCAAATTCATTCTTTTTGGATTTTGGAATCCTTGTTTGACGGGTATTTTTTTTACAATTGCGTGAAGCTGGTGCTGCATGTTGTTCTCGATATTATTTTGCCACTTTCAGTTCGTATCGAGACATTTCGGTAGGGATTATCAAGAACACAGGGTAAAATCACTCCTTTAGACTGACATAAAAGTCAATTGTATAAAATAATTAGGTTCTAATGCATTTTATCCGTTGAACGCAGAATAAACAACAGTGAAATTGTTCAAAAGTTCAAAAGGTTCAACTTGAACTGTTTTAACTTTTTGAACACTTGAACCGATTTGGGTTTCTTACTAGCTAAGAAAAAATCAAATCATCGGAACTCATGCAAAACCTAATTCTTTCCAAATCTTACTTGGAAGATTTTTCCATCACCTGGTGATTGATATCGTTTCTATGGTTCATAATCTCCAGATTTTCATCTACGAAGTAAGCACTTCCGAAACCATTCACATAAGCTCCTTTTTTAGTCGTCAACTCAATCATGATGAAATCTTGCATTCCAACAAGAATATCCAAAATTTTACCGTGAGCTGTTTGCAATGCCGCAACTGCTTCATCCCATTCTGCAGTATCACGAGCAATTTCATTGGTTGAAACATCCAACGTCAAACGGTGACGTGCATAAATTTGCTTTGTTGCAGATTCATCTTCAATAAACATCGCAGAAACTTTCCCGATTTCTTTCAAATTCTTGGTATGACGCGCCATGAACGACACCAAAATGAAGAATTTGTTTCCTGAACGGGCAAACGGAGCGTAACTTGCTGTTGGATTTCCCTCAGCATCAACAGTTGCCAAAATCAATGATTTACATTCTGCGATCAGTTCGTTTACTTTCGGTTCAACCGGCTTAGTTTGTTGCGAATTTGCTTGTGATTCCATGTATTTTAATTTTTGTAATTCGATTTTTTTGACAATTCTCTGACAATTTCATGACAATTCTCTGACAAAAGTAATCAAACCTTCTCTTTCCACTTCTTAAATCTGGAAATTAATCGAACCAGATTGACGATTTTTAACGATTCGGCGAAACCTTCCTGTCTTCTAACTCAAATGAAAGTTCACAGATATCGTGGTGTCTAACAAACGAAATGTTTTTTTTCTCCCGCAGAAGGGCGCAGATGCTCGCAGAAAATGGGAAGTCTTTTACAACTTAACTCAGCGGTTCTCTGCGTTCCTCAGCGGGAAATTTCAAAAATCACTTAATTCGGGGCGGGTCATACGAAATTTTAATTGACACATTCTTTATTCGCTCGGATATTATATAATATTCAGAATCTTCATCCATAAAAATCAACTATCTTGGTGTAGAATTCCAAAAACAACAACATGAAAGAACAATTCATCGACATTCCCTTAGTAAAAAACGAAGCAAAAAAACGATTCGAAATCGAAGTTGACGGTCATTTTGCGTTTATTAATTACGGTGAAACAGGAAAACAAATTGCATTGGTGCATACGGAAGCTGAGCCGGAATTGGCCGGAACGGGAGCCGCAGTTGCCGTAGTCGAAAAAACATTGGAATGGATTGAAACGAACGGTTATTCTTTACTTCCGTTTTGTCCGTATGTATTCAGCTACATCAAACGTCATCCGGAATGGAAGCGAATTGTAGATCCAAGCTTTATGGCGTATAACGATTTGTAGATTCTGAAATGAAAACAACTGATATTGCCCCGTCCGAGAGCGGATATTCCGATGTGAACGGAATCAACATGTATTACGAAATCTACGGAACGGGAAAACCGTTGGTGCTCATTCATGGTGGCGGATCAACCATTCAGTCCTGTTTCGAAAAGGTGATTCCTTTGTTTGCAAAAAACAGGAAGGTCATTGCAATGGAATTGCAGGCTCACGGACGCACAAACGACCGGGGAACGGATTCTTCATTCGAACAGGATGCGGACGATGTGGCAGCGCTTCTGAAAAACCTGGATATTCCGAAAGCAGATTTTTTCGGATTCAGTAATGGCGGCACTACTACCCTCCAGATCGTTATTCGTCATCCGGAAATCGTCCATAAAATCGTTTTGGGGTCGGCACTTGCCAAAAGAAACGGAGTTCCCGACTGGTTTTGGGGTTTCATGGAGCAGGCAAGCTTAAAAGATATGCCGACTCAATTGCAGGAAGCGTATCTGAAGGTTTCACCCAATCCCGAAGGTTTACAGGTCATGCATGATCGTGATGCTAAAAGAATGGTTCATTTCAAAGATATTCCGGACGAACAGGTTACTTCTATCGAGGTTCCGGCATTAGTTCTTATTGCGGACAAAGACGTGATTACCCCGGAACACGCTCTGGAATTGCACCGGCAAATCCCGAATTCCGAATTGGCGATCATTCCGGGAGTTCATGGAGAATACATGGGAGAAATAACAACGATTGGTCCTGATTTTAACGAAAGCGAGCTGGTTGTTCCGATGATTGAGAAGTTTCTCACTAAAGCCTGAGTGTTGAAGATCAATTTCCAGGAACATCGGTAACGGATTGTTTACTTTTGAGTTTATCCGACATCACATGCTATTACTCCTAAAATGATGAACAGAAAATACTTCGCAATTTTGTTAACAGTGATCTTGTGGATAGGAAATGTCCGGGCACAAATCCAGGATGATGTGCTTGCGGCACTCGAATCAAGGAATTTTACGGCATTTAAAGAATTCTCAGATAGTTTAACGAACCGGGAAAAAGGAATCCGGTCTTATTGGGAATTGCTCCGCGACCTGACACCTGATTTCCAGGAAGGAGTTCTCATTGTTGAAAAAACAGTTCCGGATGCGCACAATCCAAATGTCAGTTCAGTCTTCTTATTCAAAGTGAAAATACTCACTGGTAAAACTCAAACTGCCTTCTACGAACTCAGTGAACAGAAGCACCGGAAAGTAGCAGATCAATGGGAATCTGTTGATGAAACAATTGCAGGATTTGAAGACACACTATTAATCGAAGAACTGAATGTCTCTTTCAGAGCGCTTTTCCGGGCAGACCTTGATAAAAAAGATTTATTCTCGAGCGAACTGGTTTATGGCGAACGTTGCGGTTTTGCAGGAACTTACCCGGAAGGCCGTTATCAGACAATTCAGTTCGTCAAAAACGGAAATAAAGAAGAACTTCTCAAATGGCTGCAATCTGCCAATTCTGAAAAACAGGTTTATGCCGTTGACGGCTTGTTTCAGTTATGCAAAAAAGGAGCAAAACTAACAGAAGAAGAGCTCAGGATGATTGCTTTCGTCATGCATAAAAACGGGAGAATACGTGTTTGTTCCGGCTGCCTACACTCTGAAGATGACATCAAAACCGTTTTGACGAAATTCAACTTTTGAATCAAATAATGGAACTCAACGAAGAACAACTCCTGGATTACCTGCACAATACCGAAACAAATAATCGATGCAGCGGACATTCGGATTTCAGAGAATGGAGCAACGAAACACCTGAACTGCAAAGCAAACTCATCAAAATTGGTCAGTTAGACGACAGTATTCAAGCGGATGAGGATCAATACAATTTCCCATATTGGGGAGAAGACGCTCCTATTTCATTAACCAAATACCCTTACTACGGCTGTGATTTGCTTCAATGCAAAGAATGCAATACACTCTTTTTCTATTATTTGGAAATCGGTGGACATGGCGCTCAGAAACGATACCGGGTACTTCGGAAAGAACTATTTGAAAATAATCCGGGTTCTTTTTAACGGTGTCCACCCGCCAATTGAATGATTTCTTCTTTTTTGATGATGAAGATCTTGCGCGTCTGCGTGTCGATTAATCCTTCTTCCTTGAAATCTTTCAATAAACGGATCAGGGTTTCAGTGGCAGTTCCTACGAAGTTCGCTAAATCTTCTCTCGAAAGAATGAGAACTTTTTAATCTCAAATAAACTTCTTTTTAGAAAGAAGAATCTATTAATAAAATAATTAGCTTCGCTAGAATAATATACTGAAACAAACTAACACTATGACAATTGAAAATGCAATAGAAAAGCTTTTGACTGGAAACTGCCTGTTGTTTACAGGTTCTGGATTTAGTTTCGGAGCAAAAAACATTCAAGACAAACCTTTACTTTTAGGTGCTGGTTTAACTGATTTGCTATACAAAAAGTGCGGAATCCATGAACATGATAATGATTTAAAAGGGGCTTCTGAACTTTTTTTAGATGAATTTGGAACGCATGATTTAATCGAATTATTAAAAAATGAATTCACAGTAAACTCTATTACAGACTCTCAAGCACTAATCGGAACACTTCCATGGAAAAGAGCATATACAACTAATTATGACAACATCTTAGAAATTGCCTATACTAAAGCTGGTAAACTCCTAACTCCAATTTCTTTAACTGACCACATTGATCAATATAAGGATTTTAGAAAACTCTCAATTCATCTTAATGGGCATTTAAATAATTTAACTCCAAATAGTTTAAACCGAGATTTTAAACTAACAAATTCAAGTTACTTAACTACAGAATTTAATCACTCAGAATGGGTCAATTTATTTCGCAGTGATATACATACCTGTGACGTAATCGTTTTCATTGGATTCTCAACAGGAAGTGACCTCGACATCAGTCGCATAATTGCTGAAAAAGTAACTTCAATCAAAGAAAAATGCTTTTTTATTGTTGGGCCAAATGAATCAGAATTGAATATAAAAAGGCTTGAAAAATTCGGTCAACCTCTTAAGATTGGGCTAGATAATTTTGCTCAAATGATTTCAACAATTAGCAAAAATTTTGTTCCTCCAAAAGAGGTCCTTTACGCGTTTAAATCCTTTTTAAAAATTGATGACTCAAACACACCTTCTCAATTAAAAGATCAAGACTTTCATAGTTTAATGTTAATGGGAAACATTAATCCCCCCATTGTTCATCAATCTCTTATAGACTCAACTAAATTCCCATATTATGTTAAAAGGGAAGAAATTGATATTGTTTTTGAAAAAATTAATGGAGGAGCTAATAATTTCTTAATTCATTCTGGATTTGGAAATGGGAAAACATGCTTTATTACAGGATTAGCTATTTCTGCAATGATTAAAGGTTTCAATGTATTCAAATTTCAAAAATACTATGATATAACCAACTCTGAAGTTGAACGAATTTGTAGTATTAGCGAAAAAAATCTAATAATCATTGATAATTATAGTAATCATTTAGATCTTATCCGAACAGTTGAAAGATTTAGAAAGAATAATACTATTCTCTTATTATCTGAAAGATCTATTATTAATGATACCATTTATGATTCATTAGAAGAAATAATAGGTAGTTCTTATTATACTTTCAATTTAAACAACTTAAAAACTGAAGAAGTAATTGTTTTTAACGACTTGCTTTCATTATATGGACTTTGGGGAAAATACTCAGGTTTAAGTAATGAAATGAGAAGAAGAAAAATTCATGATGATTTCAATAGTAGTTTTAGATTAACATTATTAGACATTTTGAAATCCCCGGATATACAATTGCGTCTAACAAATCTAATTGAACCCTTAAAATCAAACACTGCAATTTATCACGCAAGTTTATTAATTATTTCAAGTAATATTTTTGGATTAGATTTAACGTTAGAAGACTTAGTCTACTTACTTGATGATGAGCTTTTGAATAATCCAAATTTTTACAATAATCCTCAATTAAATGAATTAATTGATTTTAATACGAATACTATAAAAATAAACTCATCAATTTTAGCAGAAGGGATACTTCATTCAAACAAGTATCATCATGACCTTATTCCATTATTAATAAGTGTCGCCAGAAAACTAAATCTTTCTAGACATAATAAAAACCATTATAATCTCTTAAAATCGATGGTTTCACATTCTAGACTTCAAAAGTTGTTCAATACTAATGAAAATAATAATTTTCGAAGCTTAGTAATCAAGTTTTTTGAAGAAATTAAAAACTTAGAATATTGCAAAACAAATCCTTTCTATTGGCTTCAATATGCAATGGCAAGATTAGAAATTAGAGATTATCCAGTTGCTGACCAGTATTTTGACACAGCATATGCATTTGCAAAAAAGAGAGAAAACTTTGACACATTTCAACTTGACAATCATTACTCCAGATATTTACTAGAAAATGAAATCTATAATGGTAGTATCGAATCTTGTATGACACAATTTTTAAAAGCCCACAAGATATTGAACAATAGAAATAATCAAAACGAAAATAGACATTATCCGTTCAAGGTAGCGCGTAATTACACAAGATTTTATGATCATTACTTTAAAAACCTTTCTGACCAAGACAAAAAGGTATTCTTAGTTTCTTGTCAAGAGATTTTACATCGAGTGGATGATTACAATTCAGTAGTGGAAGAAAAGAATCGAAATAGAGTTGTAAAAGAGTGTTTCGAAAGTCTATCGTCAATTCTCTTACGAGAAAGGTTATTACTTCAATAAGAAGTAATAATTCTAACGGTGTCCACCCGCCAATTGAATGATTTCTTCTTTTTTGATGATGAAGATCTTGCGCGTCTGCGTGTCGATTAATCCTTCTTCCTTGAAATCTTTCAATAAACGGATCAGGGTTTCAGT